>AZIG01006974.1_pt1 | contig 179451 bp, 161 predicted proteins | sample 359071 | NCBI WGS metagenome assembly AZIG01 (sample SAMN02429714, study PRJNA222667) | marine sediment metagenome | biome: Sediment sample; isolation source: enrichment culture of sample MGS-AQ(UA) from oil contaminated terminal site... | place: Jordan: Aqaba | collected 2011-05-15 | depth 18 m m | reverse complement strand
TCCTTACAATCGTCACCTCTTTCAGCCCCGGTAGCTCAGTTGGATAGAGCAAGCGCCTCCTAAGCGCTAGGTCGGACGTTCGAATCGTCTCCGGGGCACCACCTTTCCTTTTCCTCTGCATCACTTTTTTATGATCATTCGGATCAGCAGCCTTTTCTGTTGGCCGACCTGCTGGTGAGCATTGTGTTTCTGGAGCCGCCTGTCGGTGATAGCCCTGTTCTATAGGGGTCTGATGCTGATCACTAGACAAAACTATGGGGCGAGCGCCCGCAATCTTGACCCGGTTTTACACCTCAGAGATTTACCCTTTCCACCAAGTCCTCTAAATTGAAGGCTCACGTTGGATAAAAAGGAATGTCGATGAAATTACTGGGACTGTTACAACTGGCCGTGGCGATCTACGCCATCGTAATGATTCTCCAATCCTCCGCTGAAACCGGCGCCAAAGTATTGTGGGTATTATTGGTACTGATTGTGCCGCTGATTGGCTTAATTATCTGGGCACTGATGGGACCAGGGTCCCCCCTGAAGCGCTAACTTTTTTTCGGGGGTCACCGCGGCCACCGCTCGATTCCCTGCGGATTGCTGCCAGGCACCCAGTGTCTGCGAGTAGCCGTGAGGTAATCCCGTGTGGCCCGCTGGGCTCCTGGGTAACAGGCTCTCGCACAGGGGCATCCGGTTTTTACTGGCCAAGAGGGGGGATGACTTAGATAACCAATGCCCAGCCCCATGTATGCATATACATGCCCACCGCGTCATAGTCACCCAGACAAACGCTGGGCAGGCTCACAACCATCAACACTAGCAATAGCGCAAATGTGCCCCTTCAATCCGGCAGTGCGCGATCAAGACCACACAAATAATCACGCTTTTCTCTAAGCGCTAACTAACCCCCTTTTATAAATAGGGCTCCAGCATATGCGCGAGTGCATTACGGACCCGTCGCCAAGGTGCCAACTGCTCAAAACCCGCTTGGTCGAACCGCTGAGACAACGCAATACGTTCATCCAGCATTTCATCAATCTGCCCAGCTAACGCCTCCCCATAGCATTCCAGGTCAAACTCAAAATTCAATCGCAGGCTGCGCGCATCCCAGTTTCCCGAGCCCAACATGACCCAGTGCCGGTCCACCGTCATCACCTTGCTGTGGTCGAATGGCGGCGGTGACAGGTACAGCTCCGCGCCTTCCGATACCAACCAGCGCAAAGCATGCAGGCTGGCCCAGTGCACCAGCCGCAGATTATTCTTGCGAGGAATCACAATCTCCACCTGCACGCCTTTAAGCAGCGCCAGTTGCAATGTGGCCAGCAGAGTCAGGTCCGGCACAAAATACGGGGTAACAATGCGAATTCGGGATTCAGCGCTGCCAATGGCCGCGAGCAACGTCATCCGACGTTTATCGAAATCCGCATCCGGCCCAGCACTGATACCCCGGGACTGCACTGCGCCCAGCCAAGCTGGGCCGCAATAACAGGTGTCCAGCAATTCACCACTAGTGAAATACCAATCAGCAGCAAAAGTGCGCAGTAACTGCCCTACTACTGGGCCTTCAATACGGGCATGCAAATCCGTGATCTTTGGCGGCTGCTGTATATAGCCCGCCCGGATGTTCATCCCCCCGGTAAACCCATAGCGACGGTCCACCACCATAAATTTGCGATGATTGCGCAGATTCAAATACGGCATGCGCCACGGCGCCAGGGAATACAGAAAACGCTCCACAGGCACCTTGCCACGGCGCAAGCGCCAGACTATCGAAGGCAAGGAATACAGGGCGCCGGCGCCGTCCACCAACACCCGCACCTTGACCCCGCGCGCCACCGCCGCCGAAAGCGCATCCGCCAGCGGCTTGCCGGCAGCATCATTGCCGAAAATGTAGGTCGCCAGATAAATGCTTTCCGTGGCGCTATCGATGGCATCCATCATTGCCTGATAAGCGATGGGCGCATCCAGCAGGGTAATATGATTGCCATCAGTAAGCGGCAGATGTGTCAGCCGCCCCACCAGACGACTAAGGACCTTCAGGTGTTCAAGATCCGGTTCAGGTTCGGCAGCGATACGCCAGCCATCGTTACTGTCGATCAACCCACCGGTTAGCTGACGAGCCCGCCGACGAATGCGATTGACCCCCAGCATGTAATACAGCACAGCACCCAGCACCGGCACCAGCCAGACCAAACCGGTCCACGCTGCCACCGCCCGAGCATCACGTTTGTTCTGAGCGACATGCACGGTCACTGTTACCGCCAACCCGATACTAATGACGGCTGCCACGTAGGGCCAATAGGGTTCCAGCATTATCAATAATGCATCAATCTCAGCGGTCCAGTAAGTGGCATCCAAAGGCATCAAGTTCCGTCCCTGAAGCGGGTATCGGCCCAACGATAGCATAACCGGCTAGGCCCGAGGCGGTGGGGCTTTGCGCTTTGCTCGTTGGTTCCTTAGAATACGCCCTCTTTTGGAGCACCGGTCAGCTGGCGCCAGTTAAGCAGCGTACAGATAACGACCACTCTCCCCCCCGATATGGCTGGGGGGCAATCCGTTCCAAGTCCTCTGCGTTGCCACGCCGACGCACGTAAAACGGGCTAACAAGCCCCAGCTTAGCGCCAGCCTCCGTTGGCCATCAGTAGTCACGATTATTCCACTGGTTTAGACAACCAGTGTACCGGTGTTGACGGCGTTTACGTCATGCCGGCGCATGATGAGGAGCAATACCATGCCCGAAACCAATACCGTTATTCCGTTGCACCAGGACATCCAAGAAAGCACCGCCACGTTGGCCCATACTTTCGACCACGCCTACGACGAGCCCCGTCGCTTCAAGGTCTACACCGCGCGCCAGCTGGACAAAATCGAACCACTACAGCGCCTGGACGACGAGACCCGCTTTGCCATGGACGTGGTGGCCAATGTTCTGCCGTTTCGGGTCAACGAATATGTGATCAACGAACTGATCAACTGGGATAATGTGCCCAATGATCCCATCTACCAGCTCACCTTTCCCCAGAAAGGCATGCTGGCCCCGGAACACTTCGACAAGGTCGCCGATGCCATGCGTGGCGGCGACAAAACCGCCATTAAAACCGCTATCGCCGAAGTGCGTGAAGCGCTGAACCCGCACCCTGCGGGGCAGATGGAACACAACATCCCAGAAGTGGACGGCGAGAAGATCGAAGGCATCCAACACAAGTACAACGAGACTGTGTTGTTTTTCCCCAGCCAGGGTCAGGTCTGCCACAGCTACTGCACCTTCTGTTTCCGTTGGGCCCAGTTCATCGGCGACAACGACCTGAAAATCGCTACCAAGGAAGCCGGCCAGCTGAAGAAGTACATTCAAGCCCACCCGGAAATTTCCGATGTCTTGATTACCGGCGGTGATCCGCTGGTGATGAAAACCAAGAACCTGCGAGCTCATATCGAGCCGCTGCTGGAACTGGAACAGATCCGCACCATCCGTATCGGCTCCAAGGCACTCACCTTCTGGCCCCAGCGCGTGGTCTCCGATGCCGACGCCAAGGATCTACTACACCTGTTCGAAGAAGTGATCGCCAGCGGCAAACACCTGGCGCTGATGGCCCACTACAACCACTGGCAGGAACTGGAAACCAACATCGCCCGTGAAGCGGTGAAACGGGTCCGCGCCACAGGTGCCGTGATCCGTGCCCAGGGGCCGCTGCTGGCGCACATTAATGACAACGCCAACGACTGGGCGCGCCTGTGGCAAACCCAGGTCGAGCTGGGCATCATTCCTTATTACATGTTCGTAGAGCGTGACACCGGCGCCCGCCATTACTTTGAAGTGCCGCTGGCCAAGGCCTGGAACATTTATCGCGATGCCATGAAACAGGTCTCCGGCATCGCTCGCACCGCGCGCGGCCCCAGCATGTCCAGCCACCCGGGCAAGGTGGAAATCCAGGGCGTTACCGAAATCAACGGCGAGAAAGTTTTCGCCCTGCGTTTCATTCAAGGCCGCAACCACGATTGGGTCCAGCGCCCCTTCTTCGCCAAATACAACGAAGAAGCCACCTGGCTCAATCATCTGGAACCGGCCTTCGGCGAAGAGAAATTCTTCTTTGAAGATGAGCTGGCAGAAATGGAAAGCTAACAGCAACGGACAGCCAGTATGAAAACGCCCCGCCCATGCGGGGCGTTTTCATTTTGCCAACAACCTAAAGCCTGAAGAGAATGAAGCACGCATTATTCCAGCATTCGATTATTTAAATGCTCTCGCGTGTAAGGAGCGGCTCTTTTGTGGCACCAAGCCGCGCTCTCCCTTAATCTAACTCCTTTCGCATACACACAAGTCAGGCAAGGAATATCCATGCAAAACGGGCTGATGGTGCTGCACGGCAACCGTCTGGAAACCCTCACCGAGCTGGTGGCCGACTGGTTGCAGCGCGAACCACTGTCACCGCTAGAAACGGAAACCTTTCTGGTGCAGTCCAACGGCATGGCGCAGTGGCTGAAACTGCAGCTGGCGGATGCACTCGGCATCAGCGCCGGTTTCCAGTTCCAGATGCCAGCCCGATTCCTGTGGGGGGCCTATCGCACCGTGCTGGGTGAAGACCAGGTACCGCGCACATCCCCGTTCGACAAATCCCGCCTGCTGTGGCGGCTGTACCGGTTGCTGCCCACCCTGCTCAATAGCGAACACTTCGGCCCGCTACGCCACTTTCTTGCCGACGATGTGGATGGCCGCAAACGCCACCAACTGGCCGAGCGACTGGCGGATTTGTTCGATGCCTATCAAATGTACCGGGCAGATTGGTTGGACGACTGGGAAAACGGCAACGACCGCCTGCGTAAAGCCCAGGATCGGGATACCTTCGATGAATTTCCCACCAGTCAGTTATGGCAGGCCCACCTATGGCGTGCTCTGCTGGCAGACATGGATTCCAGTAAACGGGGCCTAAGCCGCAGCGCCATTCACAGGGATTTCATCGCCGCGCTCACTCTGCAAAAGGAACAAGGCACGTCACCTGCGGGCCTGCCACGCCGGCTGATTATCTTCGGCATCAGCGCTCTGCCCCAGCAGGCTCTGGAAGCGCTGGCCGCGCTTAGCCAGCATTGCCAAATACTGATGCTGGTACAAAATCCCTGTCAGCATTACTGGGCGGATATCGTCGAAGATAAACAACTGCTGCGCCGCCAACTGGACAAACGCAAGCGGCATGTGACCACCATGCCGGAAAACCGGGTTAATCCATTATTGGCCGCCTGGGGCAAACAAGGGCGAGACTTTATCGGCCTGCTCTACGATCACGACGATCCGGACAGCTATCGCAGCGTCTTTCACAATCAGATTGATCTGTTTGAAACCATTGAGCCACAGAGTGTGCTGCAACAATTGCAGCAGGATATTCTCGACCTGGAACCCCTGCCCAAACCGGATCAACGTCCGCCACTGAGAGCCGGTAGCGCGTCACCCGCTGATGGCTCACTCAGTTTCAGCATCGCCCACAGTGCTCAACGGGAAGTGGAAATTCTTCAGGACGCATTGCTGGATCGCTTCAGCACCGACCCCACCCTGCAGCCCCGCGACGTGATCGTGATGGTGCCGGATATCGAGGTCTACGCCCCCCACATTGAGGCCGTATTCGGCCGACTGGAACGGGACGATCCGCGCTATCTGCCCTACACCCTCAGCGACCGCAGCGCCGGTGCGGCCTCGCCGTTGGCACAGGCCGTGGAGTCCCTGCTACACCTGCCACAATGGCGCTTCACCGCCACCAACATTCTCGACCTGCTGGATGTACCCGCCGTACGCGAACGCTTCGGCATCGACGAAAGCGATCTGCCACAACTGGCCCGCTGGATCGATCAGGCGCGGATTCGCTGGGGGCTCAACAGCCCGCAACGCAAAACCCTGGATGTCCCTGGCTTCGAACAAAACAGCTGGGCCTTCGGCCTGAAACGGATGCTGGCCGGCTACCTGCTCGGCGACGGCCCGGCCTGGATGGGCATTGAACCCCTGGACGAAGTCGCTGGCCTGGGCGCCGAACTGGCCGGCCGATTATCCAGACTGCTCGACACCCTGGAATATCACTGGCAACAATCGCGCGAGGACACCAGCGCCCGGCACTGGCAACAACGGTTTACCGCCCTCTTCGATGATCTTTTCGACCCCGTGGACGAAGCGGACCAAACCCTGGATGCAAGCCTGCGCGATGCCCTTAACGACTGGCTGGCCGCCTGCGCCGAAGCCGACTTCGACAGCCCCCTGCCTCTCACCGTGGCCCGCCGCCCCCTGCTCGATGCCCTCAATGCCGAGAGCATGTCACAGCGCTTCATGGCCGGGCGTATTAACATCTGCACCCTGATGCCCATGCGCGCCATTCCCTTTCGCCATGTCTGTCTGCTGGGAATGAAAGACGGCGACTACCCGCGCCAACAGCAACCCATGGACTTTGATTTAATGCGGCAATGGGGTAACTACCGCCCAGGGGATCGTTCCCGCCGCGACGACGACCGCTACCTGTTTCTGGAAGCCCTGCTCAGTGCCCGCGACAGCCTCTACATTAGCTGGACAGGCCGCAACGTCCGCGACAACAGTGAACGCCCGCCCTCGGTACTGGTGGCACAACTACGCGATCACATTAATCAACGTTGGCACACCGATCAGGGCGAACCGGTGGACGCCCTCACCGTGTCGCATCCGCTGCAACCGTTCAGCGCCCGTTATTTTTATTCGGCCAACGACGCCAGTGCAGCCAACAACGCCGACGCCCACATCCTGCACACCTACGCCAACGAATGGCGCGCCCTCCACGAGGAGCAAACGCACAGGGTCGACAATGATCAGCCCTTGCCGCCACTGGAAAATAACGAGCCCATTTCCTGCGCCGCCCTGGGGCGTTTTCTCAAACAACCCGTGGCCCATTTTTTCGAGCAGCGCTTAAAGGCGCGCCTGAAACAACAGCGCCAAGTGCTGGATGACAGCGAACCGTTTTCATTCGATGGACTGCAACGTTTCCAGTTACAGGATCAGTTGCTTAATGAAGCGTTGCGCGCCGGCCCGGAACATGCCAATGACGCCATGCGCGTAGCCATGGACCGTCTCGCTGGCAGCGGCGACCTACCCCTGGCGCCCTTTGACGAGGGCAACCGCGACAGCCTGTTGTTGCCGCTCGCGCAGCCACTGGAACACTACTTTACGCTGCTAGCCGACAGCGGAACCTTGCAACCACAGCAGGAAATTCGCCTCACCGCCGGCCCCTTACAAATCGAAGATTGGCTCACCGATTTGCGTGGCTCTAGCGCCAACGCCCAACGGTTGGTGCTGCACACCGGCAAGCTAAAAGAGCGATTCGACAAACTGACTCGGGACTGGGCCTTGCACCTGGCCGCCTGCGCCACCGGGCTGCCGTTGACCACGCATATTCAAGGTCAGGACGGGCGCTTTAGCCTGCCCCATATTCATCGCAGCGACGCCCAGCAATGCCTGGATCAGCTAGGTTATGCTTGGCAGAAGGCGTTATGCGAACCCCTGCCCGTGGCCTGCGCCACCGCCTTCGCCTGGCTAAAAGGGGAAGAAAAAGACAACGGTGAGAACGAAGCACGCAAGGTATTTGAGTCCGGTTTTATGCATACCGGCGAACAGGAAAAAGAACCGGCCATTGCCCGCGCCTGGGCCGACTTCGACACCTTACTGGCCGCCTCTCATGGCGATGCCAACGCCTTCGAATACTGGACTGAACAACTCTATGCCCCGCTCTACCTGCATGCCCAGTGGCTCGAACCGGGGGATGGCGCATGAACATTGAACGTCCGCTTCCGATTACCTTTCCGCTGCACGGCACCCGGCTGATCGAAGCCAGTGCGGGCACCGGCAAAACCTTTACCTTGGCCGCTCTTTATCTGCGCCTGGTACTGGGCCATGGAGGCGAAAACGGGTTTTCACGTCCGCTGCTGCCGCCGGAAATTCTGGTGGTCACATTCACCGAAGCCGCCACCGAAGAACTACGCGAACGCATCCGCGACCGCTTGGCTGATGCCGCGCGCATTTTTGCCGACCCCCACGCTGAAGCCGACGATCCAGTGCTGGCGGCACTGCTTAGCGATTACAGTGAAAACGAACAACGCACCAGCTGCGCCCAGCGCCTGGATGCCGCCGCCCAGTGGATGGACGAAGCCGCCATCTACACCATCCACGGCTTCTGCAACCGCATGCTCAAACAGCACGCCTTCGACTCGGGCAGCTTGTTCAGCCTGGAATTGCAGGAAGACGCCAGCGAAGAGCAGCAACTGGCTGCTCGAGATTACTGGCGCTCGGTGATTAGCCAATTTCCAGTAAGCGCGGCCAATGCCCTGCAAAACGAGAACTTGGGCAACCCGGACGCCTTGCTGGGAGCCTGTCGCCCTTTACTGGGATTGAAAGAAGCCGACCCGTCAGCGTTACCGCAAAGCGTGGCTCACTGGCTGAACCAAACCGGCCCGCAAGAGGAACGGGACCAGCAGGCCCGCCAGCAACTGGCCCACGAACTGCCGGACTTTCTTGAATGGGTACGCGCCGCTCGCGACAACAAATGGCTAAACGGCAATAGCTACCGCACCACCAGCCTGCCCGGCATGCTGCATACGCTGCAGCGCTATGCCAATGGCGAACGGCTCAGCGGCAAGGCCTATGACACCCTGGCCAAGTTTTCCCACGAAGGCATGAAGCTCACCAAGGCTGGTCAAGAGCACCGCCCGAGCTTTGCCTTTTGCCAACAACTGGATGCGGTAATGGAAGGCCGGGCGAACAGCGCACTGCCCCGCACCGAGCTGCTCACCCATGCCGCCGCCTGGATCGACCAGCGCGTGGATCAAGTACGCCGGCAAACCGCCACCATGGGCTTCGACGATATGCTCAGCCGCCTGCACGACGCCTTGAAAGGCGGTAATGGCGAACGGCTTGCCCAGGTCATCCGCGATCAATTTCCGGTGGCATTGATCGACGAATTTCAGGATACCGACCCGACCCAGTACGGCATTTTTTCCGCCCTTTATGAAGGGCAGCAAAGCACCGGCTGGTTTATGATCGGCGACCCCAAGCAAGCCATCTATGCCTTCCGAGGCGCCGACGTTTTCACCTACCTGAAAGCGCGCCAGGCCACCGAAGGCAACCACTACACGCTGGACACCAACTTCCGCTCTTCTCGCACTATGGTGAAGGCGGTGAACCATCTATTCCACTACAGCCAGAGCACCTTTGGCGATGTGTTCATGATGGACAACGCCATCCCCTTCAACGCCGTGAAAGCCAATGGCCGCAAGGATGTTCTGTTGATCGACAAGACAGAACAATCCGGCATTACCCTGTGGGTAGACGACAAGGAAAAACCCGTTAGTGCCGGCCAGTACCGTGACGAACAGGCCGCACGCTGCGCCAGTGAAATTACGCACCTGCTTAATGGTGCGGTCAACGGCGTTACCGGATTTCAGAAAGGCGACACCTTCCGGCCCTTGCACCCCAACGACATCGCCATTCTGGTGCGCGACCGCACCGAAGCCAAAGCCATCCGCGATGCGTTAATGCAACGCAATGTGCGCAGCGTTTATCTGTCCGATCAGGATTCCGTTTTCGCCCAGCCCGAAGCCCATGATCTGCTGCTGATTCTGCACGCCTGCGCGACCCCGGAATCCGACACTCGAGTACGCAGTGCCCTTGCCTGCGCCGTGCTGGATCTGGCCTACGCGGAGCTGGATGCCCTCAACCAGGATGAAGTGCGCTGGGAAGAAACCGTAGAGCAGTTCCACGGCTACCGGCAGCAATGGCAAAACCAGGGCGTGCTGCCCATGTTGCGCAGCCTGCTGATGGATTTCCATGTGCCCGCCCGGCTTAGCCAAAACCTGGACGGTGAGCGTGCCCTGACTAACCTGCTGCACCTGGCCGAACTGTTACAGCAAGCCGCTACCCAATTGGATGGCGAGCAATCCTTGATTCGTTATCTTGAAGACACTGTAGAAAGTACGGTTGAAGCAGGCCGTGGCAGCAGCAAGGAAAGCATCCTGCGCTTGGAAAGTGACAACGACCGGGTAAAGGTCATCACCATTCACAAATCTAAAGGGCTGGAATACCCGCTGGTGTATCTGCCTTTTATTTGTAGCTTCCGCCCGGCGGACAAAAACAAACCACCCCTGCGTTACCACGAGAACGATCATCTCAATGTATCGCTGGAACCGGACGACACAATACAAGGCAAGGCGGATCACGAGCGCCTCGCCGAAGACATGCGCCTGCTCTATGTGGCACTGACCCGCGCCTGCCACCGCTGCACGCTGGGGCTGGCCCCCTATATCAAAGGCCGGGGTAAACAGAACCAATTGGAAAAAAGCGCCATCGGCCGGTTACTGTTCGGCAACGGCGTGGCCAACGATGGCTTGAGCACCGCCCTTGCACCCGTCGCAAACGATGCCGTCAACATCATTAAGGCACCGCACAGCAACACCGAATCGTATCAGCCTCAAGCGCAATCACAGACCCTGCGCCCGCCCTTGATACCTGCGCCCCGCCAACGGCAACCCTGGTGGATTGCCAGCTACAGCGCGCTCAAACAGGAGCAGGAAACCTTGGCACCCGCGGACCCGCGCGGGGATCAATTGGCAGAACAACAGGACGAACAACCCGCCGCGGATGTGGAACCGTTAGCCGATACCATCCACGCTTTCCCACGCGGCGCAGCGCCGGGCACGCTGCTGCATGATGTGCTTGAGCAGGCCGCCAACCAGCGCTTCCAACAAACCCTGGCCGACCCCATGGACTTTGAAACCAGCGTGGAAGAAAAACTCCAGGCCCGGGGCTGGCAGGATTACACCGACGTCATCCGCCATTGGTGGAAGCAGGCGGTCACCACTGCGCTGCCATTAAGCGAAGGAAGCGTCGCTCTCGATACCCTGCACACCTATGTGCCTGAGCTGGAATTCCTGTTTCCTGCCCATCGAGTCAACGTGGCCGACATGGACACCCTGATCCGCCAGCACGTTCACCCACAACATATTGCCCCGCACTACCCGCGCCCAAAACTGGAAGCCGACACCCTCAATGGCATGCTCAAGGGCTTTATCGACCTGGTGTTCGAACACGAGGGCAAATACTACGTGCTCGACTACAAATCCAACTGGCTGGGCGTAGACGACAGCGCCTATACCCTGGATGCCATGACCGCCGCGGTGCTGGAAAAACGCTACGAAGTGCAATACGTGCTTTATTTGCTGGCCCTGCATCGCCTGCTAAAAAGCCGCCTACCGAATTACCACCCGGACCAGCACCTGGGCGGCGCGGTTTATGTTTTTCTGCGTGGTTTACAAGGCCCGGCGGCGGGTACCGTATTCGATCGACCGGATAGCGAACTGATCGAAGCGCTGGATGTCATGTTTGGGGGTGAGGAATGAGGGAAAAGTTGAAAGTTCAACGTTCAGAAATGCGAACGCACTCTGCTGTCACTGCAATGCCGTGCCCGCGCACCACACACAAATCGCAACATAGAGCCTGCTCGACAGGCTCGAGCCCTTCTCGCGTTCCAACGATCAACGTTCAACCTCCCACCGGGTTGGAGACATCCTATGCAAGCTGACCTGTTCTCCGCCCTCACCTGGGAAGACGCGCTAATCCTGCTGCGCGACAACAATTTGCTGCGCGATCTGGACGTGGCCATTGCCCGTTTCCTGAAACAACAATGCCCGCAAGCAAGCTACGAGGTGTTATTACTCGCCGCCTTCACCAGCAACCAGCAAGCCAGTGGCCACCTGTGTCTGGATCTAAAAAACCGCGCGTTAGCCACCCAGCTTTGGGGCAGCAACCCGCCGCCGGAGCTGGTCGCCCTGTTACCCGGCGAGCCCAATAACTGGCTCCATGAACTGCAGCAAAGCACCTTGGTCAGCCAAAACGGCAGCACACCATTGGTACTGGACGGCAGCCGCCTTTACCTGCGCCGCAACTGGGCCCGGGAAGTGGCCGTGGCCGACGCCATCGAGCAAAAACTGGCCACCGTCAATCCACTGCCTGAAGCCCCCTTGCGCGAAGCCCTGGCCAAATTATTTCCCGGTTCCGACAACCAGACCGACTGGCAACAGGTGGCTTGTGCTTTGGCCAGCCGCAGCGGGATCAGCATCATTACCGGCGGCCCCGGCACCGGCAAAACCACCACAGTGGTACGCCTGTTAGGCCTGCTGCAAAGCCTGGCAATGGCCGATAACCAGCGCCTGCGTATTCGTCTCGCCGCTCCCACCGGCAAGGCTGCGGCACGGCTCACCGAATCCATCGGTGAGCAGGTAGGAAAACTCCACGTGGACGCCACCGTGCGCGATGCCATTCCCACCGAAGTGACCACACTGCACCGTCTACTCGGCACCCGGCCAGACAGCCGTCACTTTCGCCATCATGGGGATAATCCACTGCACGCAGATCTGGTGGTGGTGGATGAAGCCAGCATGATCGACATGGACATGATGGCTTGCCTGTTGGAAGCCCTGAGCCCACACACCCGGTTGATTCTACTCGGCGATAAGGACCAACTGGCCAGCGTGGAAGCCGGTGCGGTGATGGGTGACTTGTGCCGTCATGCCCACGAAGGTCGCTACAAGCAACGTACTATCGACTTCGTTAACAATACCTGTGGCGCGGATATCAGTGACTATCAGGAGACAGACCAGAACCCAGGCAACGCCCTAGCGCAACAAACCGCCATGTTGCGCACCAACTGGCGCTCCAAGGACAGCCCCGGCATCGGCGAACTGGCGCGGGCAGTAAACGAAGAAAACCTGCCGCAGGTCCGCAAGAGCTTTCAACGCTACCCGGACAGCCTGTACCGCCAACACCTGAGCAGCGATAACCAGCAACTGGAAACCCTGCTGCTCAACGGCAGTAATGGTCACACAGGCCTGCGGGCACTGTTTAGTGCGGTAGCAACACCACCTGCACAGCGACACGATTTCGATGATTGGGCCGCCGGCCTCCTCAAACAGCTCACCCACCAGCAACTGCTCAGCGGCCTGCGCAGCGGTCCTTTCGGGGTAGAACAACTCAATCAACGCATCACCCACCACCTACAACAACAGGGCCTGGCGCCGGAACGGGAATGGTACCCCGGTCGCCCGGTGATGATGACGCGCAACGATTATCAGCTGGGGTTAATGAATGGCGATGTGGGGCTGACGCTGCCCTTACTTGAGACTAGGAAGGGTACCGCGGAGCTGCTGTTAAGAGTGGCGTTCCAGTTGCCGGACGGGCGCATCAAGTGGGTATTACCCAGCCGCCTGGACGGGGTAGAAACCGTCTACGCCATGACCGTACACAAATCCCAAGGCTCGGAATTCAAGCATACCCTGCTGGTATTACCCGATGCCCCCCACCCCCTGCTTACCCGAGAGTTAATCTACACTGCCGTCACCCGGGCTCGGGATCGCTTCACCTTGCTGGAATTCGGCAAATCGGCCGTGCTGGACAGTGCGGTGAAAAAGCGGACTTGGCGGGCATCGGGGTTAGCAGAGAGGTTGAGTTAAAAGTGTAACGTTGAAAAGCGCGAAATAGAGGCCTACCACACGGCGGGCGTGTACCGATGTACCCGCACTGGCCAGAGAGATTTTCTCCGGCCAGAGCAAAGGGCCTAATCAGCAGCCGCATGGCAACCGCAATACCCCATTTTTTATGACAATATTCTTTCGTTTCACGTCCAAATTTTTGCGATATCCAAACATAAAAAAGAAAAAATCGGCCATAAAAATCGTTATTTCACACAGGGTTTATTGAAGCATATCCTGCGTGATCACTGCCTTACACACTAATGACACCTAATCATTATTTGGATAATTTTCATGAAAATTATTTTTCTACCCACTGTCCATCGGGTGTTTTTACGTATTGCCCTGGTCTCGTTTTATCGATGGCTTTTTGCCCTGCCAGCCTCGCCACCTGATCTAGGGTAATGCCGTTCTTTTTGGCAATTCGCTCGTAGGCATTTCTGCGTTTCTGATTGATATCCGCGGCCAATTCCACCGCAGCCGGTGTAGCTTTAACGACTCCCAGATAACCATCCGTTTGTTCACCCACCAGCCCCTGGCTTTTCGCCTCACCTAGGTCCAGCGCAAACGCGGCCATGCTCATCAATAATGCCACCATGGCCAATGCAGGTTTTAACATTTTCATAACCCCTCCTTAGAACAGGTCGCTATCTTCGCTAAACAACTGATCAATATCCTTTTCCACCTTCAGGCGGATTTCATGATCAATTTTCACATTCAAGTTAATGGTGATGGGTTCTTCCGGCGCTTTCAGGGCCACCGTAGGCGTGCAAGCCGCCAACAGACACCCGGCCAACAACACCGTGCCCAGCCCGACTTGTTTCATCATTGATTCTCCGTGCGCAGTTGTTCGGTGATTTCATCGCCGATACGCAAGCTACGCATCAGCGCTAACATGTTTTCTTGGTGCGTGTAGTTAAACACCACCGGCAGATTATTTCTCTGTGGGTTTTCGCCTTTGATGGTAATCTTCGCATCCAGCCAACCGGCTTTATTCATCGCCATGCGAGCCTGAAAATCGCTAATCAGCAAGGTACTAAGGCTATCCAGCGCCAGCTTCACCGCCTGATTCGACTCCGCCATGCTTTGTACGCTGGACGAATCAGGAATGATCAACGACAGCGGCCCCTCGTTGGCCAGCCGCCCCTGCTCGATAACCATAAAATCCTCACCCAGTTGCAGCGGAACATATCCCCCTACTCGCCCGGCCAGCAACACTGGCGACGGGTTCTGCAGCGCCGCGACCTGGGCTAGATCAATGCGACTGATCACTACCGGCTGAGGCCGAGCGGAGGGCCAGTCCAGCGACGGAGAGCGCAAATAACCACCGAGCAGATTCGCGCGAAGATCGGTAACATTCCACTGTGACAGGTCACTCTTCACGGTTAACGCCAGGTCGGTCATTGGCGTACCGATATCCAGAGTGTGCACCGTCACCGGCCCCGTGCTGCTGATCTGAATATCACCGTCATGGTATTCACCATGGATCTCAGCGGCAGCACCACGAGCGGTGACGCTGCCCCAGTCTAAGTCTGTCTCGGTGAGAGTAATATCGCCGCTGGCTTTCAGCGTTTTCCCCCATTGCCAATGACCACGCCCTTCCAGCTGCCCTTGCCGTGGCGTGACGTCCAAGCCGACGCCCATGGCAGGGGTCAGCGCGCTACGCAGCGCCATCGCCCCTTTCGCCCCCCCGTTACCATCAAGCGTGGCGTTGGCCCACAGGTCACTTTGCCACTCGCTAACCGTTAACCGGCTCTGAATCTGGTCGCCTTCCACCGTCGCGGTTCCCGATATCGGCGGCAAACGCCAGCGTGCCGCCAGCAAGCCCTCACTGTGGATGGCCAGGTCGCCGCTGATGCCCTGTTCATTGATCCGCAACGGCCCCGTTGCACTCAACGATAAAGGCCGGATCAAGACCTGCCCGATCAAACCTTCAGAGATTGATGCCTGGCTCCCCGCCGCCACGCTGACAGTGCCATCCACCAGCGACCAAGGCGCCTTGACCGCCACCTGCCCACCCTGTTCAAACTGCGGCAAGACGGTGTTTGCCTGCAAGGTGCCGGCCCAACCGGCACCAGACTGGGCAAACGCCAGGTTACCCTCTAGCGGGTAACCGGACAGACTACCAGCCACGCTAGCCTCGGCACCGTATGGTGCCTGTTGCAAGGTATCCACGGGCAACCGAAAGGTCAGCTGGTCACTCCCTTGTCGTGCGCTCAGCGTGAGTGGAACCCCCTCCAGGCCGTGGCTACCGACCACGCCTTGCCAGGCCCCTTGCCACTGGTATCCCTGCCATTGGCCATGCAAGGCCACATCGCCAGCCCACTGCCACTCTATCGCTGCCAGCGCATCGTCGTCTGCCAGTGCCCACTGAACCTCACTGGCACCGGTGGTTACTTTCAATCCTTGGTAGCCCAACGCCAACGGCAACGCTGTGAACCCAGAACGAGCCATGGGTATCTGCAAGGGCTCCTGCCACTGGGCAGTGACTGCTTGCGGCAAAGTCAGGGAGGCGGGCTCAAGCACCAGCAGCCGATCCTGCCAGTAAAATGCCACTTCTCCCTCCAGGCTTTCGCCCTGCAATCGCAGCGTTCCCCGCCCCTGTTCAATCGCCTGAGGGGAGTCTGCGGCAGCTTTTGGTTCACAGTTTTCGGGCGGCGCGCAGTGAGTGGCTGCCTGCAACGTCACGGTGCCAAGCGGGCCGGCCAACGCCAGCGCCACTTTTGCCCGAGCTAATGCCACGCCATTGCCGGAAACACTAAGAGGCTCTGCTGCCGTCAGCTGCCAGTCACTATTCAGCGCTAACGGCTGGGACAGGTCCGCCTCCAACTGCCACTGGGCACCTTGAAACTGAGCCTGCGCCAACAGGTCCGCCCGTTGTGCTTGCGACACTGGCCCGGCCGAATCAAGATCCAGCTGTATTTCCCCAGCGGATTCGCCCTGCCAAGCCCCTTGGCCACGCCATTGCCAGTGGCCCTGCCAGTCCGGTAATACTGCGTTTAACGCTCCCTCACCGCTGGCCTCCCAAGCCCCGCTGGCTCGCTGATACTGCGCCTGTAGCGCCACGTGCGGGGCGGAGGCTTGCAGCTGCCAATGCTGCGCCTGCTGGTGGAGTGTCAGCATCATTACCGGAAGGGGATAGTCAATAACGCCGGCCAAATCCAGTTCGACAACGTCTAGATGGAAAGGGGGCGCCCAGGGAAGCCCGTCAGCAAAGGGGCTAGCCGACGTCTGCGCAGAATCACTTTTCGCACAGTGATATAACGCTAGCGTCTGCTGCGTCACGTTCAGCGGCCAAACACTCTCAATGCTCAGGTCGGTACCTTGTGCGGCCACACAGTCGTCGCGCACAACACGCCACTGGCCCAGCGTCAGGCCGTGCTGCCACCCCGGCTCACTGACGCGTATTCCTGCGCTATAGGCCCAGCCTACCGCCACCAGAATCAGCAGCAATACGATAACCAGCAATAACAACAAGCCAGCGCCTAGTGGGCGAAGCATGCGTGAGGAGAGTCGAACCATAATGGTTAGAGGGCCGCCAGCGTAATTGGTTCGATGGTGGCGCTTTCCTGCCGATTTACAAACTTGAATGCAATGTAACTCAACAGCATCGCCTGCAGGCTGTTGGCAATCACCTCGCCGCCAAGGGTTGTGCGCTTAGCCCCAATACTATTAGCAGCATCAATGTGCCTTGTAACCGGGAGTGATAAAGACGCCTTCACCCTTTTCAGGCAAATCGGGAAAATCGAAATAGCGCAGAAAGCCCACGATATTTTCAAAAACACGCATTAAGAATGGCTTGGCAATGTTAATAGCCCGCAGGGCCCAGCCCCAAGCAACCGGCAATACTCCCCCGCTCAGCTGGTTTATACTGCCGTTTCATTCAATACAAACGATACGGCGCCCCATGAGCATCAACTGGTTCCCCGGCCACATGAACAAGGCCATCCGCGAAATTCGCGACATTCTCCCCAAGGTGGACCTGGTCATCGAAGTGGTAGACGCCCGCTTACCCTATAGCAGTGCCAACCCGGTAATCGAACAATTTCGCGCCGACAAGCCCTGCCTGAAACTGCTCAGTAAAAGCGACCTGGCCGATCCCGCCATTACTCAACAATGGCTGGCTCATCTTGAACAAGATCCAACCGTCCGCGCCCTGGCCATCACCACCGAAAAGCCGGAACAGATCCGCAAGCTGCTAGACACCGCCCTGAAAATGGCTGGTAAACGCGAAGACCGGGCCACCAGCGTCACCGCCCTGATCACCGGCATTCCTAACGTGGGCAAATCCACCCTGATCAATAATCTGGCCAGCCGTATCATTGCCAAGGCAGGTAACGAGCCCGCCGTCACCCAGCGCCAACAGCGCATCGACCTGCGCAACGGCCTGATCCTGATCGACTCCCCCGGCATCCTTTGGCCTAAAATTGAAAACCCGGACAGCGGCTACCGCCTGGCCCTCTCCGGCGCCATCAAAGCCACCGCCATGCAAGAAGACGACGTAGCCTTGTTTGCCGCCGAGTATTTCATGCAAGCCTATCCAGAATTAATGAAGGAGCGTTTCAAACTCGACACGCTGCCCGATGAAGGCGTGCCGTTTCTGGAAACCATCGGCAAGCAACGCGGCTGTATCGGCAAAGGCGGACACGTGGACTTCGACCGCACCGCCGCCCTGCTCATCAACGAATACCGCAGCGGCAAACTCGGCCCCATCACCCTGGAAACCCCGGCCATGGCCGAGAAAGAGCATGTGAAAGTGGCGGAGATACGCAGGCTAAAAGAAGAGGAAAAAGAGGCGAAGAAGAAAGCCAGGAAGGCGGCTTATAAGGCGAAGGGAAATAAAGGGAACTAGTCAGTAATCGGTGCACCAATAGATTTATCAAAAATGGCTACCAACCGCTGATACATCAGCGGCCAACGCAGAAAGAACGTTGGCCTCAAACTACTCTTTTCATCCACAGCGCTCCAACTGATCTCATAGCCCGCATTGACAATGATGAATTCAAACAACAGCCGCAGGGCACGGCCATTACCCTCACGGAAGGGATGCATCATGTTCAGTTTACCGAAAAGGGCTGCAAACTCGTCAATCAGTGCTTCGCGGAAAAGTCTTTCCAGCCAATTTTTTGCTTCCCGCTGAGTAAAGAGCTTGTCTGCTTCAGGAAAATGCGTGAAGTAGTGCAAAAACGCGTATCACCCTTGGCTTTTACCTGGCGTGTATGAGCAATCACCGCGGCCTTGCGAGAGGAGTGCTTTTTCACCGCACCTTCCTGCTGCACCACAAAACCTTTCAAGCGCAAGCTCGCAGCATAATTGGCTTGCCGTGTCTTGGCGAAAATGCCGACAGCTGTTTTATTTTTATATAAAACCGAATTTACTGATTATTTAGTATCCGCAGATTGGAGTATCTAATGCCAACAAGCCCCGAGCCTCAAAATTCGTGCCATAGGATGCCGATGCACTGGCAACAATGAAGTTAGGTACATGCATCAACCTGACGCTTTTATCTAGTGAATTGTTGAGTTCCCTTTATGCTTAAATTGAACCTTTGCATCAATCATAGAGGGCATATTTTTATTATTCTCTTTCTCTTTTTTCCAACGCTTAGACAAATCTTTTTTCATTCTTTCAAAACCGTCTGCATACGCAGGGTACTTCTCAAGGAATCTGAGTGCAAAGCTGCCAACGATGAATATCCCAAATAGAATATCAACACTTCCAGAACGCGCCCTATCAAGACAGACGTATTGCTTTAGCCCAAACTCACTCATATCTTCGGAAAAATCTGAGAGATAACCAGCGATAATAGATTCGGCAATGAAATAGCTATCTACTATCTCAAGACTAACAACACCAAGCTTTTTTAGCTCAGCGAAACCATTCGCATAAAGCAGACCAGTGGTGTCTTGCTTGTATTCCTGATCCAGTCTGATAGAAATATCAGCCACCCTCACCGCACCAAGCATTAACGAAACCTCGCCAACCGTATGCAGAGTTCGACCGCCGATAACAATAGGCTCTTTCGTCTTACTCTTTACTTTTTCTACGGCCTGATACTTTTTGAAGTTCTCCGCCTGCTCGAAAATTTCCTTGTAAACCTCATCCCGATCCACTGGCGGATAGCCATATTCGGCTAGCACCAGGATCAGCCCGACTTTCAACCCAGCCTTGATGTCATCACGCTCGCTCCAGTCCGTGTACTTGGCCTTGTCATCCACCACCTCACGCACCGCCTTGGACAGCGCCACCAGCTTGTCTTCCGGGTAGGTGAAGTCGTATTTGACCGCCAGTTTCTTGAGGATGTCGTAGAAGGCCTTCTCTTCCAGGCTATCCATATCCCCCAAGTCGCCCTTTTCATCCTTGATCGCCTTGATCAGGTCGATGATTTCGGTGGAGAAATCTTCCAGTACATTGCTGACCAGAACGCTGTCTTCCTTGCGCTCGTTGTATTTATCCACCAGCGCCCGGAATTTATCTGAGAACTCGATGCCCTTGGTGCGGTTTACCTTGCGGAAGTCTTCGATGGCCTTGGCCAACAGCTTCTGCAGTAGCTTGATCTTGGTGTTGGGCAGCTTGATCTTCTCGATCTTGGCCAGGTAGTCATCATCGAACAGATCAACGCCTTCGGCGCTCTCGTCGTCGAGCTTGAAGACTTCTTCCACCCCATCCGCTTTCAGGGCCTCTGCCACCATTTCCCGCACTCTGGCATTCATCTGGGCTATATCCGGGGCATGGCCGCGGGTGAGCTTGAAGACGATGGAGCGTACCGCCAGATAGAAATGGATCAGGTCACGTTCGCTATGGGTGATCGACTCGGAACCAGAGCAGATGTCGTAGGCGGCCTTGAGGCGCTTCACCAGCGCCATGAAGCGCTTTTCGATCTTGTCGGTGAGCTGCACAAACTCCGCCGCCCTATTCAGGCAATTGAGCTGCTCCAGCGGGCTGCCGTCGAAGTACGGCTTGGTATCGAATTGATGGAAGATCTTGCCGAGCAGATCCAGGTGGTCTTTCACCACCACCACGGACTGGGCGATCTCCTCGATATTCTGCTGGTCGGCCTTGTTGTAGTGGGCCAGCGCCAGATTCATCTGCTTCTTGATGCCGATGTAATCCACTACCAGGCCCTTGTCCTTGCCTTCAAACTTGCGGTTTACCCGCGAGATAGTCTGGATCAGGTTGTGGCGCTGTATCGGCTTGTCGATATAAATAGTATCCAGGAACGGCACATCAAAGCCGGTGAGCCACATGTCCACCACAATGGCGATCTTGAAGTTGGATTTGGGGTTCTTGAACTGTCGATCCAGCTCCTTGCGGTACTCCTGCGTGCCCAGCATTTCCCACAGCGCTTTCTCGTCATCCTTGCCGCGGGTCATGATCATCTTCACCCGCTCCATGGGCTTGATCTCTTTGCGCTCCTGCTCCGTCAGCTCTACCCCTTCCTCGCAGGCCAGCACCTCATTCCAGGCCGGACGCAGCGCCACCACTTCCTGCCAGAAGGCCCAGGCAATCTCACGGCTACTGCACACAAAAATGGCCTTACCCTTCACCGTGGAGCCTTCTTCCAGCCGCTTCTCGTAGTGATGAACAAAGTCGATGGCCAGCGCCTTGATGCGGTCCGGGTCGCCGAGAATGGCGGCCATGCTGCTACTGCTCTTCTTGCTTTCCTCAATGTGGTAATCGCTGGCGCCGTCTTCGGCACACTGGTCGTAGTAGGCCTCAATCTCCTTGAGCTTCTCGTTATCCAGCACCACCTTGGCGGCACGGCCCTCGTACACGATGCGCACGGTGATCTCGTCCTTCACCGATTCGGTCATGGTGTAGCTGTCCACCACCTCACCGAACACATCCAGGGTGGCGTCGATGGGCGTACCGGTGAAGCCCACATAAGTGGCATTGGGCAGCGAGTCGTGCAGGTACTTGGCGAAGCCGTAGGTGCGTTTGACGCCCTTTTCCGTCACCCGCACCTTTTGGTCCAGATTCACTTGGCTGCGGTGGGCCTCATCGGAAATACAGATCACATTGGTGCGGTCGGTGAGCAGCTCGGCGTCTTCGGTAAACTTGTGGATGGTGGTCAGGAACACCCCGCCACTGTTACGCCCCTTGAGTAGCTCACGCAGGTGCGCACGGCTTTCCACACTGAGCACCGCCTGATCGCCGATATAGCCCTTGGCATTGGTGAACTGCCCGGAAAGCTGGTTATCCAGATCGGTGCGGTCGGTAATCAGCACGATGGTCGGGCTCTCAAACGCCGCGCTCTTCATCAGCAGCCGGGTCAGGAACAGCATGGTGAAGCTCTTGCCGCAGCCGGTGGCACCAAAGTAGGTGCCGCCCTTGCCGTCACCCTCAGGTTTGCGGTGGCGCAGGATATTCTCGTAAAGCTTGGTGGCCGCGTAGAACTGCGGGTAGCGGCAGACGATCTTCTCCTGCTTGCGCGACACATCCGGGAAGAACACGAAGTGCCGGATAACCTGCCGCAACCGATCCCGGTCGAATAGCCCCTGGATCATGGTATGCAGGGAATCGATACCATCCTTGCCGATGGCCTCCTCCCCCGTCACCTTGCGCCAGGTGTAGAAAAACTCGTAGGGGGCAAACAGCGAGCCCAGGCGCGAATTCACCCCGTCACTGATCACACACAGCACGTTGTATTTCATCAGCTCGGGAATATCCCGGGCATAGCGGGTGGTCAGCTGGACATAGGCATCATGCAGGGTCGCTTCTTCGCGGATGGCGCTCTTTAGCTCGAACACCACCAGCGGCAGACCATTGATATAGAGAATCACATCCGGAATGCGCTTGACCTTCCCCTCAATCTCCAGCTGGTTCACCACTCGGTACAGGTTGCTGTCGCCATAACCGCCAGCACCGTCTGCCACCAGCGTTTCCACCTCGCCCTCTTTGGGCAGGCGCTGCAGCGGTAGGCCGCTGTAATCAATCAGCTGAACGTAGAGGTCTTTCTTGCTGCGATCTTCGCGCTTAAGCAGGAAGCCATCGGCCACCAGCTTCTGAATGGTCTTGTTGGAGTCGTACAGATCCTGAGGATTCAGGGCATTCAGTCGGTTGATGATGCTGTCGATTTCGCCTGAGGTGATGCCGTCAGTGGCATAGCGGGTAAACAGGAACTGGCGCAGGTCGTCCTTGAGCAGCACTTCAGCGGCAGGAAGAGCCAGATCAGCACCCAAGGTGTAGGGATAACCTTGCTCACCCAGCAATGCGATAACGGCCAGCTCAAGCTTTGCTTCTGTAAAGCTCATACATCCCCTTCCCGATTGGTGATATAGGCCTGGCTCGGGTGGTTGGGCATGGTCGGGTACTGGTAGCGCAAGCGCTTGTCCTTGATCATCGGCTGCAGATAATCCTTGCGAACCACCCCTTCTGATCGCTGCAGCAGATCGGTCAGCAGCTCAAGGGTGCAAGGCTGTTCTGCACACAGGGCCAGAATCACCTTTTCAACCAATGGCTTAGACGCCTTCTTCGTGGACGAGACCGGTTCCGCAATGGATCTGAGCGCCTCCAAACCCCCAGAGCCCTCCGCCAAACCCCCAGAGCTTTCTGGCAAACCCCCAGAGCTCCCTCCCAAACCACCAGAGCTGTTAAAGGCCTCATAGGCATCGTCCAGCCTCGCCTCTTCCAGGAAATACACGGTCCCGCGGCCGCTCCCATCCTGAAACAGCAGGCCCTTCTCCAGCAGTCGGCCAAGGATGGCTGGCAGTTCGATTTGCGATGAAATAAGCCTTTCCTTATATATCAACCAGTTACCGCCCTTAGGGCTCCACCCTTGAACTTGCCCTGAAATGGCTGCCTCAAGCCCATGCTGGTATATATCGGGCATACCTCTTGGAGTCTGGCGCGTTTGGATCATTTTTGATCAATCCTTGTTCTGAGGTAGCCGCGATAATCTGAGACACCGTATTACCACTCCCCTCAGACAAGCCAAATCGCTCTCGGAGGCTTTGATTGGTCATTTGTTTACGCAGCACCCATTGCAACACACAGTGCTGATAGCACGCCCGAATACGATCGCTGCCGCTCATCTCACGAAAACTACGAGGTCCATAAATAACTGCAATGGTACGCCTGTGGCTCACCAAGAATTCAGGCGCCGGAAGCTGTAGAACCTCCGCAGCTTCGACCACCCTATCAATACCGCTACTTTTCTCTTCACAAATACCAAACCTGCGCATCAGATCGGCCAAACGCTCATTTCTAGACTGATAACCATCAATAAAGCGTTCGACAGGAACAACTGGTTCACCAGGGTTCGAGATTTCCACACGATTACTATAAATCTCTACCACTGGGGAAACCCCCGTCATATCGAGATCCTGATGAATCAGGGCATTAGCCAATAACTCCCGAATTACTACATCTGGCAGTAGCTTAGCCTCCCTTCGGATAGCCTCTTGAATTACCTCATTCTGAGGCAGCAGGCCCATCACATAGCCCACCAAACCAGAGAAACCAACCGCATAGCCTTTTTCACCAGTTACATCTGATTTCGTTTTAAGTTTCGACTCTCCCTCATAAACAATAACCCTGGCAGCCTTTCTGGCCACCTGAGGGAAATCACGAAGCTGCTTGGCAAGAAGTAACGCTCCAATATTAAGAATGGCGTAGCCCTGAGCACCCTGCTCGATAAGGTGCTCGTCTTCCAGATAGGCAATCACTGCCTCTTGTGTCGTCGGGTAGGGGCGACCAAGAAGATCGAAGAAGGTCTGCGTATCCAGCAAGCGCACCACATCCGAGGCACTCAGGTCTTGCAATGCAACATTCTCAAGCCAGCCCGGCTGCCCCTCGGAAAAAATGCGTCTTAGCTGGTCTTCACTCATGGGCACCAGTTCTTCACCAGAACGCATCAAGTACGCACCACCGAAATGATAAGCCGTGCCCCGGGGGCGGGGAGGAATGATGAACACCAACACCCTCCCCTCAGGGTGCGCCACTTCCTCAATATCGACGCGAAAGCCAATCGCCTGAAATATTTTCGAGGCCATTTCTATCGGATTATCAAATGCTCGAGTTCCGACCACCGGCCTTGGGGACTTGTCTGCAACGCCCAGTATCAGGTGACCTCCACCCTCATTAGCTATAGCGACGCAATACTTATAAAGCTTCTGATTATCGTATTGGGTCTTGGCTTCCTTAAACTCGAGATTCTGTGTCTCTGACTTGGAAGCCCTCCAAAAATCGATCTGATCTGGCGTAATACTCATAAGCTATACGACCTCAGCCAAGCTCTGATGCACGTCTTCGATTCTGATCTCACCTCGAAGAAGCCGAGGAAGAATCGAATCTCGAATCGAGGCCAATGACAAAGATTGCTCGCTACGGGCCTGCGCCGACAATAAGAAACCTCGAATAATGCTTGAAAACTCTCGCATCAATTGATCGGAAGGAATGACAACCTGCCAGTTCATTATCGCCTTCTTGTCCCCCCGGGGCATTTTGGTCCCTTTTGCTGTCGCCATCATGTAATCAAAGAATTTATCTTGGCACAGCAGGCAGTACAGGTACTCCTCAGCACCAGCCAGCCTCGACTCAAACCCTAATACGTCGTTAGAACGACCGCCCACCCTGCGAGCCATCCAGATCTTCTTGAAATAGGGACGAATATTCGACACTAGGATACTGCCGTCCGTGAAAGCAGGAACCCACTCGGAGGTTGGCAACGACGAAGCCTCTCGTACACCGCCCCGCTCTGGGATCAGGTTCTCTGTCGATACATAATTTGCATGCCCGATTTCCCCCACTGATATGCGTTCAGAACCATAGTGCGCAATCTCATCAAGCAACCCCGAAGGCCACCCTGCCGGCACCCAGCCCATTTCCTCATTAAAGACAAAGCTGTCGGGAAAGAGGGCGCGGAGGTCGGCGGGGAGGGGTTGCAAGGGGGTGGCGGGGGCCGTTGTGCCCGATTGCGTGTGGGGGGCGGTTTGGGTTGGGTGTGTGTTATCCGTGGCGTTGGGGCTGCGGGTGTCCGCCGCAGAGGCAGCCAGCAGGGCGGCGCGCTTTTCGGCTCTGGCCTGCAATGGCTCGGGAATGGGATTGCCCGCCGCCAGGGCGTTGTCGATCACCGGATCAAAATCCACAAACCAGCTTTTGAACAGCGCCTGAGCCATGGACTCCAGGGTGGCGTTGATTTGGCGGTTTAGTTCGATTTTGTTATCAAGCGCAGAAAGCACAGATGCGATTTCCCTTTGCTCTTGTAGCTTAGGGATACGAATTGGGAATGACGGCAATTCCTTTAGCGCAATACGATCTACAGTCGCACCAGAATTTGTTCGCGCTACGATTTCGCGTTGAAAATCAGGACTAAGATAGGCAAACAAAAGGTAACTAGGATCCACCACCTCTTTGTTTGGCCTCAATAGCCCCATTCTTCTTCCAAGGCATGCCTTAATCCCACCAGGCATGAGCGCAGCCTCACCAAGCCTTGTTTCATACGAAAAAAGAACATCTCCTTCCTGAGGAGTTACTCTTTTGGTCCATTTTATATATTGCTCTTCACTAATATGGGCAGACTTAGACAGGTCTAGCTTTCCTTGCTCTAAGCTAGATATGCTAAGAAAATACGGGCCTTCTTCAATTTTCTTGGGCGTCGCATGAGGTCCGTCAAATACTTCAGCAATATCCCCGATGGTTGTCCAATCACCGGCCATAGCCCAAGCCCTCCAGATTGCTCTTTATCAAAGCATCCAACTTTTCCGCTTCTGCCATTTGCTCGAACAAGGTCTGAGTTAGAGCCTGCATCTTCTCCTCAAACAGCACCCCATCATCTTCCAGCTCCGCCGCCCCCACATAGCGCCCCGGCGTTAGCACATAATCATTGGCCTTGATGTCATCCAGCGTGGTCGCCTTACAGAAGCCGGGCACATCTTCATAGTCGCCATCTTTCTCTTCGCCACGCCAGGCATGGTAGGTGCGGGCAATCTCCCCAATGTCGTCGGTGGTGAGCTCCTTGTGGGTGCGGTCCACCATGGAGCCCATATTGCGGGCATCGATAAACAGGGTTTCGCCCTGGCGGTTGCGGTGGTTGCTGTCGCTGTGGCCGGGAATGGTTTCGGCTTTCTTGTTCTTGGTGAGGAACCAGAGGCACACGGGAATCTGGGTGGTGTAGAACAGCTGGCCCGGCAGGGCGATCATGCAATCCACCAGGTCATTCTCGATGAGCTTCTTGCGGATCTCGCCTTCACCTTTTGTGTTGGTGCTCATGGAGCCGTTAGCCAATACAAAGCCGGCCACGCCGCTCTCGCTGAGCTTGCTGACCATGTGCAGAATCCAGGCGTAGTTGGCGTTGCTGGTGGGCGGCACTTCGTAACCGGCCCAGCGTGGGTCGTTGGTGAGTTCATCCGGGCCGCGCCATGCTTTTAGATTGAAGGGCGGGTTGGCCATGATGAAGTCGGCCTTGAGGTCCGGGTGCTGATCCTTGAAGAAGGTATCCGCCGGCACATCACCGAAGTTGGCGGCAATGCCGCGGATGGCCAGGTTCATCTTGGCCAGCTTGTAGGTGGTGGCGGTTTGTTCCTGGCCGTAGATGGAGATGTCTTTCTTGTTGCCCTTGTGGCTTTCCACAAACTGCACGGACTGCACGAACATGCCGCCGGAGCCGCAGCAGGGGTCGTAGATCTTGCCGTGGTAGGGCTCGATCATTTCCGCCAGCAGGTTAACCACGCACTTGGGGGTATAGAACTCCCCGCCGCCCTTGCCTTCGGTGGCGGCGAATTTGCCGAGGAAGTATTCGTAGACGCGGCCAACGATGTCTTGCTCGCTCTTTGCGCGCTCTCCATTAACGCTGCCGGCACCCTCATCAATCAGGGTATCAATGTTGTTGATGGAGTCGATCAGCGCCGCCAGCTTGCTGGCATCCAGCCCCAGGCGGGAGAAGTAGTTGTCCGGCAGGGCACCGCGCAGGGATTTGTTGGTCTTCTCCACGGTGTGTAGGGCGGTGTCGATGCGCACAGCGATGTCATCCTGCTTCGCCTGCTTGCTGATGGTGCTCCAGCGGGCGTCTTCCGGCAGGTAAAAGACATTGTCCTTGGCGTAGAACTCCACCATGTCCACATAGTCTGCCATGTCCTCTTCCACCAGCTTCTGGCGCTGGGCCTCGAACTTGTCGCTGATGAACTTGAGGAAGATGAGGGAAAGCACCACATGCTTGTATTCAGAGGACTCCACCGAGCCACGGAGCTTGTCCGCGGTATCCCAGAGGGTTTGCTCGAAGGACTTGGTAGCCTTCTTGGCTGCTGCTTTTTTACGAGCAGGCTTCTTCTTTTCGGTGTCGCTACTCAATGTCATTTTCCTGTTTTTGCTGCCCGGCTTAGGCTAGGCATGCTCTGACGTTTGGCTGTCAATTTTTCGGCAGGCTCAACCTCTTCCAGCCTGCTTTTCGCGGTAATGCTCTCTGTGGTGCGCCAGATAACGTTGATGGCTGTCGTCCAACTTGACGACCATGTCCTTGTGAATGCCTAGCTTATTAGGGTCTTCCAAGTGACTGGAGATCAGAATGCGCCCTCTTCCATCAAAGCTAATAAGCTGCCGGTCGAAGACCTTGTCAAGATTGGGCACCAACAAAAGGCCATTATACGGGTCCAAGCGCTCCCTGTTATCCGCCTCTCGCCAGGACTTGATGTGGGAGGCGATCAATAAGCTCACACCCGGATACTGGGTCACCGCACAGCCGCGCCAATAGCCCACCAAGCCCTCCCGGAATTTGCCATGGCCCAGGCGGGTAGTACGCAGGGTGCTACGTTCGGTTTCCGAGAGAGAAGCATCGCTATCCAGATCGGCCAGGTCGTTGGTTAACGCATAATCTGTAGCATCTTTGAGAAACTGGCCGTAAAGGCGCAAAGCCGCACTGTACATACCGTGACCCATCTCATCTTTTACCTGAAAGGTCGGCTGGCTTTCGATGCAATAGCTCAGCAGCGGGTATTGCTCCACCGAACCCACATCAAAAAAAGATTCGATCAGCCCGTCCTTGCCTTGCAGCAACTTCGGCAGCGCGTTGTTCAATGCGCCAGCATAGCTTTTGATCGCCCGTTCACTCTTGCCAATTGAATCAGTCCAGTGAGAAAAGTGCTTGCGACGATTATGAAGATTGGCCAACAGCGCCGCTTCGATTTGTGGCTGCATGGCCGAATCACAAAGCAGGTTAAATAGCGGTGTATCCAGCCAAGCGTAGTCAATCAGTTTCAGGGTTGCCCGTGGGCTGGGTGCCTTATGGTCTTCTACCCGTTTCTGGTACTCCTCTTCCTTACCCTTAACAGGCCGGTGATACCAGAAACCAGAGGATTGCAGGTAAAAGTAAGGAAACTCCGGGTTGCCCCGGTCATTGTTTTGCTTGAGCTGATTAAAACGTCTGGAGAAGGCCTTGCGCAGGGCATCATCAAAGCGGATTTGGTTATCTCGCAGTGTGCCTAAGCGGATCAGATCCAGAACGGCCAGCAACAGGCAGACCTTGTGAGGCCGGGGCCGCTCCTTGGTGCGGTCCATGCGCAGACTGCTGAGCTGATCCAGATACTGTGTCGGAGTCATTGTCCACTCCAGTAATCCGCCTGTTCCGGCTTCACCCAACGCACGCCCCCTCTGGGATCATCACTGTCTGCCTGATAGCGGGGAATGATATGGCAGTGCATGTGCGGGACGGTTTGGCCGGCTGCTTCGCCGCAATTCATACCGATGTTGTAGGCATCCGGGGCGTAGCGCTGATCCAGGTAATCTTTAGCCTGGTTGATCAACTCCATCACGGCGCTCTGCTCCTGCTCGGTGAGGCAGAACCAGTCGTTAGCGTGTCGTTTAGGGATCACCAGCAGATGGCCAGGAGAGACGGGGAATTTGTCTTCGCGAACATAGGCCAACGCATTTTTCAGGTCCGGGCCATCCGGCAAATAGGCCGGCACGATACAAAATGGGCACTCTGGCATTCCTATCCCCTTTATCTGCTTTGGCAATCCCTGCCTGAAGGCCATTCATTATTATTTGTGAACCTTATCACAAGGCTACGGAGCTACCAGCTTTGCTCACCATTTTTTCCTGTCTGTCTAACAGAGAGTATCGGGCTTTGCGCATGACAGTAACGGAGATGTATGAGGGAGAACGGGATCACCTCCCACAGTGAAGATCAAGGTTTGTTGAACCACCAAATTTCAGGCACAAAAAAGCCCGACTGTTTCCAGTCAGGCTTTTTTGTATCTCGATTGGTCGGGACGGGAGGATTCGAACCTCCGACCCCTTGCACCCCATGCAAGTGCGCTACCAGGCTGCGCTACGCCCCGAGATGTGCTTGGTAGGCAGTGCTACCAAAGCGGCGAGCATAATAGCGGATTTGATTGGGGGATGGAACCAGTAACGTACTGGTTGATCAGGGTTTAAGCGATGAAGACACAAGCGCCAAGTTGCAAGCAACAAGTCGGACTCATGCGGCGCCGAGACAGCAACGTCGTATCCGCTCTCCAGCCCGGCTTGTCAGACCGGGCCTGTGAAAAGGGTAGTTCCACCGAAAACTATAGCCGGCTGCCCATTCGCAGCCGAACGACCGCGCCTACGAGGTGAGCGGATTGCGGGGAAGCAGGCATGAAAAAACCCCGGAAGCGAGGCTGCCGGGGCTTCTTGCTTACAGGCAAACACCTGCAAGAGATCTGTCTGGATCAGGAGGCTTTAAGTACGTCTAGAACCTCTTCCATCTCCACAATCATCTGCTTGATGAGTTGATGATACTGTGTGACCTGCTCAGCGTTGGCGCCGCCAGAAAGCTGTTGTCGGGCACCACCGATGGTAAAGCCCTGATCGTACAGTAAGCTGCGGATCTGACGAATCATCAGCACGTCTTGACGCTGATAGTAGCGGCGGTTACCACGGCGCTTTACCGGGTTGAGCTGTGGAAACTCCTGTTCCCAATAGCGCAATACATGCGGCTTGACGTCACATAGGTCACTGACTTCACCAATGGTGAAATATCGCTTCCCTGGAATCGCCGGCAATTCGTCGTTATGACTTGGTTCCAGCATACGCCTCAACCCGTTGTTTTAATTTTTGCCCTGGACGAAAGGTAACAACCCGGCGAGCGGTAATGGGAATTTCTTCACCGGTTTTCGGGTTCCGCCCTGGGCGTTCACTCTTGTCTCTGAGGTCGAAATTGCCAAAGCCTGAGAGCTTCACCGGAATATTATCTTCCAGCGAATGGCGGATTTCTTCAAAAAACATTTCCACCATTTCTTTGGCTTCACGCTTGTTCAACCCTAATTCTTCGAACAAACGCTCGGCCATATCTGCTTTGGTCAGCGCTCCCATTAATAGCTCCCCTGCCCTTCCTTAATTCAGTCCCTTAAGATGGCGTTAAACTGTTGTTTTAACTGGGATACTACGGCATCCACCAAGTCATTCACCTCTTGATCCTTAAGAGTGCGCGAACGGTCCTGGAAGGTCAAGCCCAAAGCGAGGCTTTTACGATTTTCACCGATGCTATCACCTTGATATATATCGAAAATATTGACCCCGGTGAGACGCTCGTCACAGGTAGAACGCACCGCCGCAATTAGCTCACCTGCGGGGATACTATCCTCTACCACGAAGGCCAGGTCACGGCGCATGCGTGGCTGATCAGACACCGACTGGAAGCTCGGCAGGACACCTTGCTGCAATGGCGCCTGGGCCAGCTCGAAGGCGTACAGCTGACCCGGCAGGTCCAGATCTGCCGCTAGCCGTGGGTGAATCCGCCCCAGATAACCAACGATCTCGCCGTCACGTTTCAGCGCAGCGGTCTGTCCCGGATGCAACGCCGGATGCTCGGCGGGCTCGAAACTGAAGGCATCCGCATCGGACAAGGCCAGCAAGGCTTCCACATCCCCTTTCAGGTCAAAGAAATCTACCGGGCGTTTGCCTTCCCAGTTCTGCGGCTGGGCACTGCCGTAAAGCAGGCCGGCGATCATGGGCGTCTGGGCTAGCCCGCCTTCCACGTCTGCCGCATCGGTAGGGACAAAACGCAGACCGGTCTCGAACAGACGCAGGCGATCAGCCTGGCGGTTCAAATTGTGGCGGGCGGTACTGAACAATCCGGCCAACAGCGTGGTACGCATGACACCCAGATCCATAGAGATCGGGTTGAGCAATGGCAGCGGTTCTACTCGGGGTTCCACTTTAGCCAAGAGGCCTGGCTCTACGAAGGTGTAGGTAATAGCCTCCTGGTAGCCCCGGTCCATCAGGGTGTCGGCTAAACGCCGCAGTGCCACAATATGCTCTGGAACGGTATCACCGGAAGGTGAGCCCGCGGGCACGCGGCTAGGCAGTTTTTCATAGCCGTAAATACGCGCCAACTCTTCGATCAAGTCCTGTTCGATGGCCATATCAAAGCGCCAGCTGGGCGCAAGCACGCGCCACTCTTCACCCTCACCCTTGGCTGAGATGTCCATGCCCAAGCGGCTGAGAATGTCTTCCACTTGTTGAGCGGGAAGGCCCATCCCCAGCAAGCCCTCGATGCGTTCGGCACGCAAGGTGAGCTCAGCCTGTTTGGGCAGCTGCGCTTCGTCCGCCGCTTCAGTGACAGGGCCAGCCTGACCGCCGGCAATTTTCTGGATCAAGGCAGTGGCGTATTCAATGGCATTGTTTTGCAGTTGTGGGTCGACACCCCGCTCGAAGCGGTGAGAAGAATCCGTGTGCAAACCGTAAGAGCGAGCCTTGCCAGCAATGGCCAACGGCGCGAAGAAGGCACACTCTAGGAAGATGTCTTGCGTGTCCGTGGTCACTGATGAGGGCTTGCCCCCCATCACACCGGCCAACGCCAAAGCAGCACCATCATCGGCGATCACTAGAGTGTCATCGCGCAGGGTCAGCTCCTGGTCGTCCAGAGTGGTGAGCTTTTCCTCAGCCTTGGCCTTACGGACGGTGATGCCACCGTTCAGTTTTGCCAGGTCGAATGCATGTAGCGGCTGGCCCAGCTCTACCAACACATAGTTGGTCACGTCCACAATCGGGTCGATGGTGCGCAGGCCAGCTCGACGCAGGCGCTCTACCATCCACAGTGGAGTGGCGGCATTGACGTCCACTCCTTTAATGACGCGGCCAAGATAACGGGGGCAGCCGGCGCTGTCCGCCAATGTCACGGTCAGGCTGTCGTCGATGACAGGGGCCACTTTGCTAATGGAAGCTTCGGTGAGCGCCGTCTGGTTCATCACCCCTACTTCCCGCGCGATACCACGCAGGCTCAGGCAGTCCGCCCGGTTAGGCGTTAGATCTACCTCGATGACGGTGTCGTCTAGGCTCAGATAGTCACGGAAATCCGCGCCCACCGACGCATCTTCCGGTAGCTCCATCAAACCATCAATCAGGTCTTCCAGGCCTAGCTCGGAAGCACCGCACAGCATGCCATTGGATTCCTGGCCACGCAGCTTGGCTTTCTTGATCTTGAAGTCGCCAGGCAGCACTGCACCCACTTGGGCGAAAGGCATTTTCAGGCCGACACGCACATTGGATGCACCGCAAACCACCTGCACCGTGTCGGTACCGTTTGTGACCTGGCAAACACTCAGCTTGTCTGCATCCGGGTGCGGTTCGCAGCTTTCAACCTGCCCAACCACAACACCGGTAAAGGCCGGTGCAGCGGGCTCCACGGCATCCACTTCTAAACCGGCCATGGTCAGTTGTTGTACCAGGGTCTCGGTATCAATGGCCGGGTTAACCCACTCCCGCAACCAGGCTTCGTTAAAACGCATTGTCGAAATTCCTTAAACTTGTTCGCGGGAGGCGTTAGCCAAACTGGGACAAAAAGCGGGTGTCGTTCTCAAAGAACAACCGCAAATCGTTTACGCCATAACGGAGCATGGCGATACGTTCGATGCCCATACCAAACGCAAAACCGCTGTACTCTTCTGCATCAACGCCGCCGGCCTCAAGCACCGTTGGGTGCACCATGCCGCAGCCCATGATTTCGATCCAACCTGTGTGCGAACACACCCGGCAGCCTTCTCCACCACAGCTAACACAGCCCACATCGACTTCGGCGCTTGGCTCGGTAAACGGAAAATAGCTGGGACGGAAACGCACCGGCAGATCTTCCACTTCAAAGGTGTAACGCAGGAATTCCGCTACGGTGCCACGCAGGTCCGCAAAGGTAATGCCCTTGTCTACCAACAGACCTTCCACCTGGTGGAACATGGGGGTATGAGTCAGATCCGAATCACAACGATACACTCGACCCGGGGCGATAATCCGGAACGGGGGCTTGCCCTGCTCCATCACCCGCACCTGTACCGGTGAGGTATGGGTACGCAACAAACGCCCATCACCAAAGTAAAAGGTGTCATGCATGGCCCGGGCCGGGTGATGGCTAGGGATATTCAACGCTTCAAAATTGTGGAAATCATCTTCCACTTCAGGGCCTTCGGAAATGTCAAAGCCCAAACGCAGGAAGAAATCTTCAATGCGACGGCGCATACGATTTACCGGATGCAACCCACCCGGCAACTCTCCACGCCCCGGCAGGGTGACATCAACGGTTTCACTGGCAAGCTGCTGTTTTAACGCCGCTTCCTCCATTGCACTCTTGCGATCGGCAATGGCGTCTTGGACTTTTTGCTTGCCTTCATTGATCACCGCACCCGCCTGCGGGCGCTCCTCAGCGCTCAGCTTACCCAAGCCTTTCATCAGGGCACTGATTTCGCCCTTCTTGCCCAGGTACTTTACCCGCACATCATCCAAGGCCCGAATGTCGCCAGCCTGTTCGACCTCTGCCAGAGCAGCGTCGACCAGGGCATTGAGATTTTCCATTTAAGACTCCGCAGTCTTTAAATCAGAAGAAAGTTGAAAGTTGCAAAGCGCGATTCCAGAAAGATACGACCCGACACGGCTAAAGCCGCGCCCCAGTAAAGCGTGGGGAAAAGCCACTCGATTGGCATTAAAACCCAACCGCGTTTCAACTTTATACTTTCAACTTTCAACTGGTCTTTTTTCAAACAAAAACGGGGGAAGAGCGCGAACTCTTCCCCCGTTGAGTATGCTGTTCAGTCTAAGACCGAACAGTAAATCAGGCGGTGAGACTCGCTTTGGCTTTTTCGGCCAAAGCGCTAAAGGTTGCCTGATCGCGGACAGCGATGTCCGCCAGTACTTTACGGTCGATGTCGATGGACGCTTTTTTCAGTCCATTGATCAGACGGCTGTAAGACAGACCGTTCAAACGCGCAGCCGCGTTGATACGCACAATCCACAGACGACGGAATTGACGCTTACGAACCTTACGGTCGCGGTAAGCATACTGACCGGCTTTGGTAACGGCTTGTACCGCTACGCGGAATACACGACTGCGGGCACCGTAGTAGCCTTTAGCCTGCTTGAGAATTTTCTTGTGCCGACGGCGCGCCTGCACACCACGTTTTACTCGTGCCATTGTTTAGTCTCCAGATCCGTAAAAGTTATGCGTAGGGCATCATGCGTTTAACAAGAGCCACATCATTCTCGTGGACTTCCTGCTTCGGACGCAGTTTACGAATAGTCTTGGAAGACTTTTTGGTCAGAATGTGGTTTTTGAATGCCTGCTTGCGCTTGAAACCGGAGGCGGTTTTTTTGAAACGCTTGGCAGCCCCACGGTTTGTCTTGATTTTAGGCATGGTACCTTCTCAAGTTGATGAATTAATTAAACAGTCCGTTAGGACTGCTTCTTCTTTTTGCCCGGGCCGAGCACCATGATCATCTGGCGCCCTTCCATGTTCGGACGTTGCTCAACAGAACCGTATTCTTCCAAGTCCTTCTCGATACGAGCAAGAAGTTCCCGGCCCAGTTCCTGGTGAGCCATCTCACGACCGCGAAAGCGGACGGTGATTTTTGCTTTGTCGCCGGCCTCAAGGAAACGAATGAGGTTACGCAGTTTCACATCGTAGTCACCGATATCGGTGCCGGGACGGAATTTGATTTCCTTGACCTGAGTCTGACGCTGCTTTTTGCGCCCCTCTTTGGCCTTTTGTTTAGCCTCGAACAGATGTTTGCCGTAATCCATAATTCGGCAAACCGGTGGTTCTGCACCAGGGGAGATTTCCACCAGATCCAGCTGTTTAGAAGTGGCCTTTTCCAAGGCGTCCTGCAGGCTGACGATACCGACCTGCTCACCATCCACATCAATCAACCGAACTTCGGTTGCCTGGATTTGCTGATTTGTATTGGCGCGCTGCTCGCGGCCTTTGCCTCCACGCTTAATGTCGTGAACCTCCAATCTGTTGTCGAAAACGAGGCGAGTAGCCTCACCGCCTCAGTAAATAGGCGCGCATTGTATGCCACCACAACGGGCACAACAACCCCGACCCTTACTCTGGCCGACGTACGCAACTAGCTGAAACGGAATGAGTTCTACCTGAAAGCCTAATCGAAGCACGGCCTACCCTCTTGAAGACTGGCCCCAACTCCCAGGAAGGATGGGTATTTTAAGCAAATCCGGTTACTTTTCAAGCATCACATCCATATTTACTTACGCGTGATGTTGCACTGTGCCGATTCCATTAATATAGTTGCCAGTAACAACATAAACGTTTAGACAATTATCTATGTCCTCCAGTACAGATCGTGCCGAACAGCTGTATGAAGCCGTCAATCAGTTGATACGGGTTCACCAGTTCCGCGATCGCGATTACATTTGTTCCCACGACGTATCCGTGGCTCAGTGCTATGCGCTCGAAACCCTAGTAAAGCGTGGCCCTTTACGGCTGCAGGCCCTGGCTTCGGAGATGTATCTGGACAAAAGCACGACCAGCAGAGTCGTCGACTCCCTGTTGCGCAAGGCATATGTGCTGAAAACCCCGGATCCGTCAGATCAACGCGCGGTGCAACTTTCGCTGACGCCTGAGGGCAAAAAACTGTATCAGACGATCCGCCAGGATTTGGTGGCTGAAGAAGCCTCAATGATAAAGAACCTGCCCCCGGAAGTGGTCGATGGCGCCCTGACCTTGATCCGCCAGCTGACCGCTGCGGCCCGCGCTCGCCTAGGCTCATAGCGGCATTTTTTAACCATTTTGTTGTTAGTACCAACAGATTAAGAAGGATGACAGTATGCACAAAACACTCGCCACTCTCCCGGTCGCCGTTATCGGCGCAGGCCCGATTGGCCTCAGCGCCGCCGTTCATCTGCTTAATCGCGGCTACACACCCATCATCTTTGAGGCGGGCACGCAGGCCGGCGCCCATCTTGCTCGCTGGGGACATGTCCGCATGTTTTCACCCTGGTCGTACAACATCGACCCTGCCGCCGTTGAGCTGCTGAACCAAGGTAACTGGACGGAACCCTCGCTAGCGAAGTTTCCCACCGGGAAAGAGCTCCTAGAGCATTATGTATTGCCGCTAGCCAACCACCCCAAAATCGCCTCGCACCTGCACCTTAACAACCGGGTTCTCCATGTGAGTCGATGCAACCATGATGTATTACGCACAAAAGGACGGGACGACACCCCTTTTGTGCTCCGCATTGCAGGACCTGATGGAGAGCACGACGTCACCGCTCAAGCGGTAATCGACGCCTCAGGCACCTACCAAACGCCCAACTGGCTTGGCGCCCATGGCATTCCTGCATTAGGAGAAAATGCTGCGTCCAACGCCATTCGCTACGGCGTTCCTGATGTCCTTGGCGTTGACCGTGCACACTACACCGACAAATCGGTACTTGTGGTTGGCGGCGGTCACTCGGCTTTTAATGCCTTACAAGACCTGGTTCGACTTTCAGAACAAAGCGCCGGCATGCAAGTGCATTGGGCTGTTCGCAGCGAACCCGTCACTAACGTAGTTCGCTCGCCTGCTAATGATGAACTCCAAGAGCGCAGAGCATTGGAGGTGCATATACAAGCGTTACTCGAGCAAGACCGAATACACGTTCATACCGGCATTGAGGTCGACACCATTAGCCAAGACGGGAACCGCCTTATCGTACACAGTAATGGCAAGTCACTTCCTCCTGTTGACCGCATCATTGCGGCAACCGGCTTCCGTCCTGACCTCAGTGTGTTATCCGAGCTTCGCACCACCATCGATCCGGCCACACAAAGCCCCACCAGGCTAGCGCCTTTGATCGACCCAAACATGCACAGCTGTGGCTCCGTACCTGAGCATGGCGCAGCCGAACTGTCTCACCCTGAATCGAATCTCTATATCGTTGGCATAAAAAGCTACGGTCGGGCTCCCACTTTTTTGCTTCGCACCGGTTATAAGCAGGTTTTATCGGTGATCTCCGCGCTGCACAGCGAAGAGGAGCCAACTCCAGTTCAACCCTGCGCGGCACCCACGTGCCCGGGATGAATGTGCAGCCCGCTAAATATGGCTTTGTTGCCGCTTTGGGCCTTGCGCAACTGGTATCTTGGGGCGTGCTGTATTACAGCTTCCCCTTGATAGCAGAGGCGATGATTAACGACACAGGAATAAGCCGCAGTTCGATTTACGGTGCGGCCACTGCCGGCTTACTTCTCGCGGCAGCCATGGCTTATCCGGTTGGCACCCTGGTCGATCGTGGGCATGGCCGCAAGATTATGGTGGGGGCAACCTTCGCCGCATCACTAACCACGCTATTATGGTCCTATGCCGCAACGGCGCCCGCCTTTTATGCAGCCATCATTACGCTGGCTGGGCTTCAAGCCACATTGTTGTATGAGCCCGCTTTTGCTGTGGTGGTTCGTCAATTGAACATTCAGCAGGCGCGCTCAGCCATTACCGCGATAACCCTTTGGGCAGGCTTTTCCAGCACCCTGTTCGTACCCTTAGTGCAGTCCATGCTGGATGCATTAGGCTGGCGCGGCACCTTGCTGTCTCTTGCCGCCATTAACCTGGCCATCGCCGCACCACTTTATTACTGGGCCATTCCGCCAGCCACAACAACACGCAACGTCACACCACCCAAAACCGTCGCCGCAAATCAACCGTCCCTTTCCCCCATCTTGCGGCAGCCAACATTTTATCTTTTAAGCGCATCATTCTGTGCTTACATGGCCCTGTTTTCAGGTTTCACGTATCACCTCTACCCCCTGCTGGTCGCGCGCTCTGATGACACCCAATCCGTGGTCCTGGCCATAGCGCTCATTGGTCCTGCCCAAGTCGGTGCAAGGGTACTGATACTACTTTTCAAAAAGATCACGATAAGACAATTGGGCCTGCTCACCGGTATCACCTTCCCCGTTGCCATTGTGCTGCTCAAAGCTCCGCCCAGCACACTAACGCTGGTTGCGCTGTGTCTACTCTACGGTGGCGCCAATGGCATCTTCACCATCGTTCGCGCAATGGCCGTTCCCGAGCTACTGTCCCGCCACCATTACGGGAGAATTAACGGCATCATGCTGATTCCCATGTCGCTGGCACGGGCCGTTGCACCTTGGGCAATTGCAGGCTACTGGACACATACGGGGAGCGCACAAGGAGCTATCAATTTGATACTCGGATTGGCACTGCTAGTGCCGGTGTTATTTGGCTTGGCGATCAACACCCGCCGTCGGAACTGTTAGCTATAAACCGTAACAAACCAACAGAAATGTAGAGAGAAGGAAGAGCTCTATCTGCCCTTTAGCAATTGGGCGCTAGACCGAACCTTCAGTGATTCGGCGCCGAGCATAAACGCCAACGATAACCTGTGTATTTCTTTGGATTAGGGCCAATCAGTAACTGAACGCCTTGTAGCACCTGAGACAACCATTGACGGCTGCCTCAGGCTGACGAAAGGCCTGCTAGCGGGGGTTTAAAACGTCTTCGCAGAAACCTAAACGTCGACCACCCTGCGGTTCATGCAGCCACTAGCCTTTAAGACCTTTGGCAATACGATCACCCAGCGTTTTATCAACATTGCACCAATACTCAATCGCGCGTTGCAGAACCCTCTCGGATACACCCGCAGACAGGTGACCAACAATGTTATCTACAAGGCGATCACGCTCTTCGTCGTTAAGTACCTCGCGTACTAAGGCTCCCGCCTGACCGAAGTCATCGTCGTCTTTGCGCAACGTGTACGCTTGGCGAACCATGTCGCCATCGGCATACCACTGCGTACCATCCTGGCCCCGTTGCGGATCAGCTTCTGGCCCACCGTAGGAGTTCGGCGCATAAACCGGATCGGAAACATTTTCGGTACGCCCCACTCCGTCCTTGCTGTAGCTGTTCACCGGACACTTTGGCTTGTTGACAGGAATCTGCTTGTAGTTCACCCCCAGCCGGTGACGGTGAGCGTCCGCGTATGAGAAGCCACGAGCTAGCAACATTTTGTCGGGGGACAAACCGATGCCGGACACGAGGTTATTAGGTTCAAATGCGGCTTGCTCCACCTCGGTGTGAAAATCAGTCGGGTTGCGGTTCAACGTCAGTTTGCCGACTTCCATTAAGGGGTAGTCACTGTGCCGCCACACCTTAGTCAAATCGAAAGGGTTTAACCGATAGGTCTTGGCATCCTCAAACGGCATGATCTGCATGTGCAGAGTCCAGCTTGGGTAATCGCCGTTTTTGATGGAGTCAAACAGATCACGGCGGTGATAGTCGCCATCTTTACCGGCCATGCTGTCGGCTTCATCTTGGGTCATGCATTCAATACCCTGATCGGTCTTGAAGTGGTATTTAACCCAAAACTTCTCATCCTTGGCGTTGATCCACATATAGGTATGACTGGAATAGCCATTCATGTGACGCCACGTCTTGGGTATACCGCGATCGCCCATCAACCAAGTCACCTGGTGCGCCGACTCAGGCGAAAGCGTCCAGAAATCCCATTGCATATCGTGGTCGCGTAGGCCGTTGTCGGCGCGACGTTTCTGCGAGCGGATAAAGTGCTGGAATTTCATTGGGTCCCGCACGAAGAAAACCGGCGTGTTATTACCCACCATGTCATAGTTGCCTTCACTGGTGTAAAACTTCAGCGAAAAGCCTCGTGGGTCACGCCAAGTATCTGGGCTGCCGCGCTCACCGGCTACCGTAGAAAATCGAATCAGAGTGTCCGTCTTGGTGCCGGGCTGAAATACTGCAGCTTTAGTGTATGCACTTACATCCTTGGTCACCTCGAAGTGGCCAAACGCACCGCCGCCCTTCGCATGGGGTTGGCGCTCTACGATACGCTCGCGATTGAAATTCGCCATTTGCTCAATCAAATAGTGATCGTGAAGGACAATCGGCCCGTCCGCTCCTATTGTGAGGGAGTGTTCATCACTGGCTACTGGGATGCCACCATCTGTTGTGGTGGGTTTCGCTGGTTTATCGCTCATGTGTTACTCCTGTATCGCTCATAGACCCCCAATGAACATTAAGAGTCTATCGCTGAGTAGTAATATTACGGCGCGTATTTCGGTATCGCACAGAGTGCGAGACCCATGAAAACACCATGATTAGAACATGCTTAAAAATTGTTCGCCCCCTTAACCGTGTACTGCAACAAAAACGATCCAAAAGGTCGATCCAAGTAGTACTCCCAAAACAACAACAACGCATTAAACCAATGGCCAGTTTTACTCGCTTTTACGAAACGTAATCGGCGGCCAAACAGAGACAAAAAAGCCCATGAGAAAATGGGCCTTTCTGTAAAATAATTCACCACAAACAATTGAACCAGAAAGAGAAACTGGGCGACGGCGCATCATCCAAGCGCACTTTCCCAACTCATCCAATTCGTTTCGAGGCATGAATTCGAGAAGCAAGCATTCAGGTATTAGCGTAATACTCTAAGCCACACCCTAAAGTCGCACTGAGAGGTTGAGGGCTCCGAATTCGTCGACCTCATTCTGGGCCTTGAACTCGCGGGTACGCGGGACGTGGTTATCGCTCAGGCGCACGTTCTACCAGGTCAAGGTAACGCCGAACGCGCCGGCTCGTTCTTGCGTTGGCTATTCCAGCCACGCGGCTCCTAAGAACCTGACATTTAGTGAATAATTTTCTGGGCCTGTTCGGCCAGCGAGGGCGTCCTGACCTTTTGTCCCTGTCTTTTTTGTATGCTCAAGCCATGGTGCTGATGGTGCGACGGAACCGGGCGAGCGCGAAGCCGAACAAGGCCGACCCAATCACGGCGATGGCGAGGAACTGCGGCCAGACCGCCGTGAAGCCCGCGCCGCGGTACAGAATCGCCTGGGCCAGCATCACGAAATGGGTATTGGGCGCGGCGAGCATGATGTACTGGACAGCCTCCGGCATGCTCTCGCGCGGTGTCGAGCCACCGGAGAGCATTTGCAACGGCAGCAGCACCAGCATGAGTAGCAAGGCGAACTGCGGCATGGAGCGGGCGACGGTGCCGAGGAAGATGCCCATCGAGGTGGTTGCGAAAAGATGCAGCGCCGCCCCGGCCAGAAATAGCGTAAGCGAGCCTTCGATCGGCACAGACAGCCAGCCCTGCACGACGACAGTAAGCGCGAAGGCGGTGGCGGCCAGGACCACCAGCCCCATCGCCCACACCTTGCTCGTCATAATCTCGAAAGGGGTGACCGGCATGACCAACAGATGCTCGACCGTGCCATGCTCGCGCTCGCGGATCAGCGCCGCGCCCGTGAGGACGATGGAGAGCATGGTCACGTTGTTGATGACCTGCATGATGGCGCCAAACCACGACTTGTTGAGCTGGGGATTGAAGCGCGCCCGCAGCGCCAGATCGACCGGTAACTCCGGAACCTCGCGGTAGCGCTGCGCGAAGGCCCGCACCTCGTCGCTCACAATGCTATGAATATAGCCGCTGCCGTTGAAAGCCTGGCTCATGCGCGTGGCATCGACGTTGAGTTGGATCGTTGGCCTGCGCCCCGCCAGCAGGTCGCGCTGGAAGTCGGGAGGGATGTCGAGGGCAAAGGTGTCGATGCCGGCATCCATGCGGGCATCCATCTCGGCCTGGTCGATCACGTCGGGGGGAACAAAGTACGGCGGGTAAAAGGCGCTGACGATGCGCCATGACACTGGAGAGCGATCCTCATTCACAATCGCGATCGGGGCCTTGTTGAAGGTCTCCGGCATGGCCGTGGCCGCCGTGTAGACCGAAATGGTGAAGGCGTAGACGATAAGCACAAGCATGATCGGGTCGCGGACGAGGCTGCGTAACTCTTTGACCCCAAGGTGGAGAATATTGGCAAGGCGCATGGGCTACCGCTCCTGCTTCTTGAGCAGCGCGGCGGACAGCACGGTCAGGACCGGCACGGCCAGCGCCAACGGGATGAAAGCGGCATGTAAATCGGAGAAATTGAGGGCCTTCGAGAAGGTGCCGCGCGCAATCATCAAGAAATGCGTGGTCGGATAGACCTCGCCAATCAGCCGGCCCATTCCTTCCAAGGACGACACCGGATCGATCATGCCCGAGAAGTTCGCTGCAGGCAGGATAGTGAGCACCGCCGTGCCGAAGATCGCCGCGATCTGGCTGCGCATGAAGGTAGAGATAAGGAGCCCCAAGGCCGTCGCGGTGCCGACATAGAGCAACGCACCCACTGCCAACGTCAGGAAGCTACCTTTCAGCGGCACGCCGAAGATGCTCACCGCGAGCAGCGTGAGCAGCAGGAAGCTCAGGAAGCTCAGCACGACATAGGGCAACTGCTTGCCGAGCAGGAATTCAAGCCGCGTCGTCGGCGTGACATAGAAATTGGTGATGGAACCGAGCTCCTTTTCCCGCACCACACTGAGCGCCGCGAGCATAGCCGGGATCAGCATAAGCAGCAGCGGGATCACCGCCGGCACCATCGCCACCAGGCTCTTGACGTCCGGGTTATAGCGAAACCGGGTCTCGATATTAACAAGTCCCGCCAAAGCCTCGCCGTAGCCGGCCTCACGCGCCTTGGTCGCCAGCCAGTGGGCATGAATCCCCTGCACATAGCCGCGAACGGTCTCTCCCCGTGCCGGCATGGCGCCGTCAATCCAGGCGCCGATTTCGACCCGCCGGCCCCGGGCGATGTCACGCGCGAAACCCGGCGGGATCTCGACCGCCAGACTAAGGTCGCCTTCGCGCATCCGCCGGTCGAGATCGGCATCATCGGTAATCGGCGCCCGCTCGACGAAGTACCGGGAGCCGGCGAGGTTAAGCGTATAATCGCGGCTGACGGTGGTCTGGTCGCGGTCCAGTACCGCGAAGGTGAGATCCTCGACATCAAGGCTGATCCCATAGCCCATCACGAACATCAGGATGACGCTACCGACCAGCGCCAACGTTAGCCGGATGGGATCGCGGCGCAACTCCAGCCCTTCGCGCCACGCATAGCTGAGCATGCGCCGGGGGTCAAACCGGCGTCGCCAGCCCTGTAGTTCGACATGGCCTGCTGACGCATCAACCAAACCGAGCGAAGCTATCCCTTCTGGTTGTCTCTCGGCCTCCTGCAACGCCTCCTCCAGATGCCCCACGAACGCCTCTTCCAGAGTCTCCACGCCCCGCTGGCTGATCAGAGCAGCAGGCGTATCGGTCACCAGCACCCGGCCGGCGTGCATCAGCGAAATGCGGTCGCAACGCTCGGCCTCATTCATGAAATGAGTGGAGATGAAGATAGTCACTCCATCCCGACGCGATAGCTCAGCCAGCATGCGCCAGAAAGCGTCACGTGCAACCGGGTCGACACCCGAGGTGGGCTCGTCGAGGATCAGCATCTCGGGCTTGTGGATCATGGCCACCGCCAGCGACAGGCGCTGTCGGAGCCCGAGGGGCAGTCGGCCCGGCAAACTGTCCACCACGGTGACCAGATCAAAGCGCTCGATCATCTCCTCCACACGCTGCGGAATCTCGGCGGCGGGCACCTGGAACAACCGGGCGTGCAGTTCCAGGTTCTGCCGCACCGTCAGTTCGGTGTAGAGCGAAAAAAACTGTGACATATAGCCGACGCGACGACGGGTGGCGAGGTCGTGCGGGTCCACCTCCTGCCCGAACAGCCAGGCGCGGCCTTCACTCGGCGGCAGCAGGCCGGTCAACATCTTCATGGTGGTGGTCTTGCCGCAGCCGTTAGAGCCAAGGAAACCGAAAATCTCGCCCCTTGGGACTCGCAGATTCACACGGTCTACGGCAGTGAAATCGCCGAAACGCATGGTTAGATCCTGCGCCTCGATCGCGGTATCGACAGCCTCTTCCGACCGCGGTGGAATCTCGACCGCCCGATAATCCCGGCGCTTGTCTTCCGGCAGCAGCCGGATGAAGGCCGCTTCCAGCGAATCCATTCCTGTACGCTGCAATAAACCTTCGGGGCTGTCACAAGCCAGCACCCGCCCACCGTCCATCGCCGCCAACCAATCAAAGCGTGCCGCCTCCTCAATATAGGCCGTGGCCACCAGCACGCTCATACCGGCTCGGGAAGAACGGAGCTCGGAGATCAATTCCCAGAACTGGCGTCGTGACAGAGGATCCACCCCAGTGGTCGGCTCGTCGAGGATCAGGAGGTCCGGATCATGGATCAGCGCGCAGCAGAGTCCGAGCTTCTGCTTCATCCCGCCGGATAGCTTGCCCGCCGCCCGATCGAGAAACGGCTTGAGTCCGGTGGCCTCGGTCAGCGCTTCGATGCGACGCGCCCGTTCGCCGCCGTCGTGCCCGAACAGGCGTCCGAAGAAGTCGAGGTTCTCGCGCACAGACAACGTCGGATAAAGGTTCCGCCCGAGCCCCTGCGGCATATACGCAACGCGCGGACCAACGCTACGGCGGTGGCGCGCATTGGCCATATCGCCGCCGAGTACCTCGACCTCACCCTCCTGAATCACGCGGGCACCCGCGATCAGCGCCAGCAGACTCGACTTGCCGACCCCGTCCGGGCCAATCAGCCCGGCCATACAGCCGGCCGGGATCTCAAGGCTAACGGAATCGAGCGCGTGGACCTCCCTGTAGCGCAAGGTCAGGTTCCTCAAGCGGGCGACCGGCATGGCGGCCAACTCGCTGTTATTGGACGTTTGGCTCGTATCCCGTTTCATTGTGGCAGCTTGAGTTGCAGTTCAGGAGGCCAGCTTGCCTGCGGGTCGAGGCGCACATAGACCATGCCGGGGAGGCCGGTCTTGACCTGGTGGAGGTGCTTCCTAAGCAGATCAGGGTCGATCCGCGCCTTGATGCGAAACATTAGCTTCTGGCGTTCTTCTTCCGTCTCCACCATCTTGGGCGTGAATTGTGCGACATCCGCGACGAACGAGATTTGGGCCGGTATCACGTATTGCGGAGCGGCGTCGAGCACGAGCCGCGCTTCGGTTCCCAACGCGACGCGCCCGGCTTGTTCTGTCGGCAGAAAGAAGGTCATGTAGACATCGGCGAGATCAACCATATTCAGCACGACGCCACCCGGAGAGAACACCTCGCCGGGCTGAGCGACGCGGTACTGGACACGACCGTCGCGCGGCGACTTCAGAACGCTGTCATCAAGGTCAGCCTGGATGCGCTGGATGGTGGCCCGCGCCGCGTCCACCGACGCCTGCGCCCCAATAACATCCGACTTGGCTCGTCCTATGGCCGCTTGGGCGGCGGCCGCCTGCGCTTCCGCGGCGCCGACTGCGGCTTTCGCCGCCTGGAAGGCGGCACGATCGTCATCCCGCATGGACAGGGCCGCAGCCCCTTTCAAAGCCAACTCTTCTGTACGGTCAAGGCGCTTCTTCGCAGCATCGAGTTCGGCCTTCCTCTGAGCAATGAACGCCTCGGCCGCTTGCTTCTCGGCTTCTCGCTGGGTCACCTGGCTTTGCGCAGTCTCTATGCCGATAAGCGCGCGCCGCAACTGCGCCTGGGCCTCGCGCAGTTGTGCCTCCAGAACGACCGAATCCATTTTCGCCAGCACCTGCCCGGCGCGGACAAAGTCGCCTTCGTTAGCCAGGATCTCCTTGACCCGGCCCGCAGTCTTGGCCGCGACGTCGATCTCAACGGCCTCGATTCGGCCGTTGCCAGCAGCAAAGCCTTCTGGCAAACCCTGTGGTTGAACAAACCACCACGCCCAAGCGCCTAGGCCGACGACAATCGCGGCGACGACGACCCGAGCAATGTTCACCCTTACGAGCCGCTTCAATGTCAGTTTTTGACCCGAATTTCTGTCCATCATAAAAATTCCTGCTGCTCTTGTGGAACATCGGCGGAACTCGGCATCGATCAGCCAGCACAGATAAGGCAAAGCAACTTGACGCTATACGGGTATAACAGTTTTCAGATTGCTCCAAGAGAAAGTTATTCAAGCCCTCTGTACCATGCCCCCTTCAACCTACCTCTCATGTCTCGATAATACCACCTTGGATACCACGCTCAATCGATGCTCCTCGCTGCCATCATTTGCCAAAGACTGCCAGATATAAAAACAAAAAAGGCCCATGAAAACATGGGCCTTTTTTGTCATTAAATGCCAGTTAGTACCAGCTAGTGCCTAACGGGTGATCATTCCCACTCGATAGTTGCTGGTGGCTTGGAAGAAATATCGTAGGTCACCCGACTAATACCTGGAATTTCATTGATGATCCGGCTGGAAACCAGTTCTAGGAAATCATAGGGTAGGTGCGCCCAGCGGGCGGTCATGAAGTCGATGGTTTCCACTGCACGCAGGGCCACCACGTATTCATAGCGACGGGCATCACCCACCACGCCGACCGATTTCACTGGCAGGAACACCGCAAAAGCCTGACTGGTTTTGTGATACAGGCCTGCCGCTCGCAGCTCTTCAATGAAGATATGATCCGCTAGACGCAAGGTGTCAGCATATTCCTTCTTCACTTCACCCAGGATACGTACGCCCAGCCCCGGTCCAGGGAAAGGATGGCGGTAAACCATGTCGTAGGGCAGCCCCAGCTCTAAGCCAATTTTGCGCACTTCATCCTTGAACAATTCACGCAAAGGCTCAACCAGCTTGAGCTTCATATCTTCCGGTAGGCCACCCACGTTATGGTGGCTCTTGATAACATGGGCCTTGCCAGTCTTACTGGCGGCGGACTCAATCACGTCCGGGTAGATAGTGCCTTGGGCGAGCCAGTTAGCGTTCTGCAATTTGCTCGCTTCATCGTCGAAGATATCGATAAAGGTATTACCGATAATTTTGCGTTTTTTCTCCGGGTCCGCTTCACCGGCCAGTTTTCCGAGGAAGTTGTCTTCCGCGTCCACCCGGATCACCTTAACACCCATGTTATCGGCAAACATTTCCATTACTTGGTCACCTTCCTGGTGACGCAACAGACCGTTATCGACAAACACACAAGTGAGCTGATCGCCGATTGCCTTGTGCAGCAACGCTGCGACCACGGAAGAATCCACCCCGCCGGAAAGCCCCAGGATCACCTCGTCGGTGCCTACCTGCTCACGGATGGTATCAATGGCATCGCTGATGATGTTGCTCGGCGTCCAAAGCGCCTCACATTCACACAGCTCGCGTATAAAGCGTTCCAGCAGACGACCACCTTGCAAGGTATGGGTCACTTCCGGATGAAACTGAATGCCATAGAAGCGCTTTTCGTCATTGGCCATGCCAGCAATGGGACAACTGCCGGTGGTGGCTGTGGCCACAAACCCCGCTGGCATTTCACCAACACGATCGCCATGACTCATCCATACATCGAGGAATTCCTTGCCCTGCTCTTCATGGTCAACGATGCCATCAAGCAGCGCATTAGGCTCTGCTTTTTCCACACGGGCATAACCGAATTCATGTTTTTCGCCAGCGATGACCTTACCGCCCAACTGCTCGGCCATTGTCTGCATGCCGTAACAGATACCCAGCACCGGAATACCCGCTTCGAACACGGCTTGAGGCGCCCGTGGCGTTTGCGCTGCGGTAACAGATTCGGGGCCACCGGAAAGGATGATGCCTTTGGGCGCGAATTCGGCCAGCTCTTCAGCCGTCATGTCAAAGGCACGAATTTCGCAATATACCCCGATTTCACGCACACGACGCGCAATCAGTTGAGTGTATTGGGATCCGAAGTCCAGAATGAGAATGCGCTGGGCATGAATGTCTGTCATTGGGGTCTATCCCGGTGGTTGCCGGCGGTTAGAGCCGAACCTGGTTAGAACGGACCAAGCGCCAAATATTTGCCGCCTAGCACTTTAAAAAGAAAAATCGGTCGAGCGCGGCTCGACCGATTTCAGCATTCCGTCTCTGGCTTCAAGCATAGCGCTCTTGGCCAGCGACACTACGTCTACGTTCGCATTACCCTACTGGGTAATTAGGCGCTTCCTTGGTAATTGTCACATCGTGCACGTGGGACTCTTTCATGCCGGCGTTAGTCACCTTCACGAATTCCGGCTTGGTCCGCATCTCTTCGATGGTGGCGCAACCGGTATAGCCCATGGAGGCACGCAGGCCACCCGTCAACTGATGAACGATGGCACTCATTGGGCCCTTGTAGGGAACCCGGCCTTCGATACCTTCCGGAACCAGCTTTTCAATGCCTGCAGCAGCATCCTGGAAATAACGGTCTGAGGAGCCCGTAGAACCAGACATGGCCCCCAAAGACCCCATGCCACGGTAGGCTTTGTAATAGCCACCCTGGAACAGCTCAACGTCGCCCGGCGCTTCTTCTGTGCCCGCCAACAAGGAGCCGATCATGATGGCGCTGGCGCCTGCCGCCACCGCTTTGGAAATATCTCCGGAAAAACGGATACCACCGTCAGCAATCAAGGGCACACCCGTACCTTCCAATGCTGCCGCCACGTCAGAAATAGCGGTAATCTGCGGCACACCAATACCGGCCACAATACGGGTAGTACAGATGGAACCGGGGCCGATACCGACTTTCACTGCATCTGCGCCAGCAGCAACCAGATCTTTTGCTGCCGCAGCGGTAGCAATGTTACCGCCAATGACTTGTACATCGGGGAAGTGTTTCTTCACCCAAGACACCCGATCAATCACACCTTGGGAATGTCCGTGAGCGGTATCGACAACGATCACATCCACACCGGCTTCAACCAACGCAGCAACACGTTCGTCAGTGCCCGCACCGGTACCCACCGCGGCCCCAACACGCAAGCGACCTTGGGAGTCTTTACAGGCATTAGGATATTTAGCGGCTTTCTCAATGTCTTTGACGGTGATCATGCCACGCAAATCACCCGCTTCATTCACCACAATGATTTTCTCAATGCGGTGTTTGTGTAGCAGGGCCTGGACTTCATCGGCGCCAGCGCCTTCCAGCACAGTCACCAACCGATCCTTGCCGGTCATGATGTCTTTAACACATTGGTCATAGTTGGTAATGAAACGGGTATCACGACTGGTCACAATACCCACAACCTTATCGCCATTCCCTTTTTTCTCAACCACCGGCACACCGGAGATATTATTCGCTTCGGTAATACGAATCAGCTCGGCAACCGTGGTATCTGGGGTGACGGTAATCGGGTCTTTCACTACCCCGGATTCATACTTTTTAACCATCCGCACGTTGCGCGCCTGATCCTCGATATCCATGCTTTTATGGAGGATACCAACACCCCCTTCCTGCGCCATAGTAATGGCTAGGCGGTGCTCGGTAACCGTATCCATGGCTGCGGATACCAGCGGAATGTTCAAAGCAATACCCCGAGTCAACTTGGACTTCAGGGACACATCTTTGGGCAGCACATTGGAATGGGCGGGCACAAGCAAAACGTCATCAAACGTCAGTGCTTCTTGGGCAATTCTGAGCATATTGCACCGTAGGAAGTGAGGGGGGAGCCTGGCGGATTCCACCGGGCGGAGCGGTAGCACCTAAAATTTAGACAGGCACCCCGTTAAATTAGGCGGGCGATTATACGACATTACCGGCTAACCACACAATCACCGCTGGCAGGGTACAAAAAAACGGGCTACCCTCCCGCGATGACCATTTCATCCCGCGCCGAACCGCTGTCTATCAGCCAGTTAAACCTGGATGCCCAGGGCCTGCTGGAAAGTTCTTTTCCCCTGATTTGGCTCCAGGGAGAGCTGTCCAACTTCTCTCGCCCGGCCTCCGGCCACTGGTATTTCAGCCTGAAAGACACCCGTGCCCAGATTAATGGAGCCATGTTTCGTAATCGTAACAGGCTACTGGATTTTGCCCCCCAAAACGGGCAACAGGTGCTGGTGCGCGCCAAGATCACCCTTTACGTTCCCCGCGGCAATTTCCAGATTGTGGTCGAACACATGGAGCCCGCTGGCCAGGGCGCATTAAAAGCCCAGTTCGACGCCTTGAAAGCCCAGCTACAAAGTGAAGGCCTGTTCGCCCAGGAACACAAACGAACGCTGCCCGCCTGGCCCAACCAGATTGGGGTCATCACCTCACCCAGCGGCGCCGCTATTCGCGATATTTTGCAAGTACTGCAGCGCCGATGCCCTTCCATACCCGTGGTGATCTACCCCGCTGCCGTTCAAGGAGCCGAGGCTCCGGCGCAATTGCGCCAAGCGCTGGCATTGGCCGTGGCACGTAATGAATGTGATGTGCTGATCCTGGGCCGTGGCGGCGGTTCTCTGGAGGACTTGTGGGCATTCAATGACGAAGGGTTGGCGCGAGCCGTGGCGAACTGCCCCATTCCCATTGTTTCAGCGGTGGGCCATGAAGTGGACACCGGCTTGACCGACTTTGCCGCCGACCTGCGCGCGCCTACCCCCTCCGCCGCCGCCGAGCTGGTGAGCCCGGATCTCTCCATTGTCCGTCAACGACTTGCGGGGCTACACCGGCGACTTCGCTGGGTCATGGCGCAAGAGCTACGTACTGTGCAAGAGCGCCTGCGCCATCTCAGCCAACGGTTGCGCTCCCCCCGCCAGCACCTTGAACAGAGCAGCCAGCGACTGGATGAGCTACAAAACCGCTTGCAGCGGCAAATGCAACATCGCCTCACCCTGCTGCAGGGCCGCCTGCAACCCAGCCAGCAACGGCTGGCGCGGCTGTCCCCGCAACGATTGCTGGTGGAGCGCCAGCAACGGCTAGCAACCCTGAGCAAGCGACTCCCTCAGCCAATCCTGCGCCAACTTCAGCAGCAACAACTGCAGCTAGCCGGGTTGAGTAAGCGCCTGCATACCGCCAGCCCGCTGGAAACCCTAGCACGAGGATACAGTATTACTTTTAAGGGGAACCAGGCGGTGCGCTCTGTGGAACAGCTGCAAGCCGGCGACACCCTGACTACCCGGCTGGCCGACGGCGAAATTATCGCCCGGGTAGAACACGTCCAGGCGTCAGATACGGACTGAGCACTCGCGCCAATTGCTGGCGACGGAAGGGTTTGGCGAGATGGGAGTTCATCCCCGCCGCTAGGCAACGTTCACGTTCTTCATTCATGGCATTGGCGGTAAGCGCCACTACCGGCATCGGCGCCCTCCCCTGTTCCCGCTCCCATTGCCGCAACAATCGGGTAGCGGCCAGCCCATCCATTATTGGCATCTGCACATCCATGAGAATGCAGTCAAAGTCGCGCTGGCGCGCCTTTTCCAGCGCCTCGTGACCGTTTCCGGCTGTCACCACGCAAACGCCCATCCGCTCAAGGATACGCCGGGCTACCATGGCATTGATCGGATTATCTTCTACTAACAAAACTACCCCATGCAGAATGGGCTGATCCTGTTCAATCTGCCGACTCGCAATATCACCGTCACTGGGCTCTCGCTGTTCTCGGCACAATAGACGCAGCGATAACGTGAAGATACTGCCGCCCTCTTCACGGCCGTCCACGGTCAGAGTGCCGCCAAGCATTTCACTAAGCTTGCGAGCGATGGCCAGCCCCAACCCGGTACCACCAAAACGGCGCGAGGTGGACGAATCAATCTGCGAGAACGCCTTGAATAGGCCTGCGCGTTTTTCTCGAGGAATACCGATGCCGGTATCGGCCACGGCAATACTCAGATCTAGCCAGTCGCCATGTACCGGTGATACCGATACGGACACAGTAACCCCCCCCTCTTGAGTAAATTTCACCGCATTGGAAATCAAGTTGCTAAGCACCTGTCGCAACCGGGTTGGGTCGCTGCGCGCCACTTGTCCAGCCAGCGCCTCTGCGCCTTCTAGTTGCAAATACAGGCCTTTGCTTTCTGCCACATAGCGGAACGTCGCCACGCAATTTTTCAGCAAAGGCAGTATCTCGAAAAAGGAGGGGTCGAGATCCATGCGGCCGGCTTCGATGCGAGAAAAATCAAGGATATCGTTGATTACATCGAGTAAATGTCCGGTGGACTCCAAGGCCGCCTGCGTATATTCGTGCTGCTCATCATTCTGAGCGGTTTCTTCCAGCAGTTGCAGCATACCCAGAACGCCGTTCATAGGCGTACGTAGCTCATGGCTCATCATCGCTAGAAAGTCACTTTTTGCCTGGCTTGCCGTCTGAGCATGACGATGAGCATCCTGCAATTCAGTCATGGCCGCTTGCTGCTTGCGGCGGGCGCCTTCCAGAGCGCCGGCCAATTCATTGATATTGTCCTGCAGCTCACCCAACTCGCCTTGCAAACGACGACGGCCGCGTACCGTGTATTCCCCGTAACGTAGAGTCCGAAGCAGACCAGACAGGTCGCCAAGCGGGGCCGCAATCTGCCGGGTCAGATAGTGTGCGATCCAGAGCCCCAAAATTATCGCAAAGAAGGCCGGAATCAGGCTAGCCTTCAAAATTTCTTTCTGCCGGGCCAGCAACCGGGCGCTGGACATCCCCAACACCACTTCACCAATACGATCCGGCTTTATGTTCCGCCCTTCGGTATGGTCGAGCATGCCTTCGGGTACCACCGGCTGACGATAAATACCGGAGTGGAATTCGATAATATCCGCGTTTTCCTCCAGTGCATCGCGCCCCTCGTAGAGTAACACCAGCCCATCGCTATCCCGGAACACCACGTATTGCAGATCAGCCCGCTGCATGGCCATCTGTGCCTGACGACGCAAATCCGTGTAATTGCCCGCCAACACACCATACTCTGACGCCGAGGCAATCTGCTGAGCGAGGAAACTGCCTAACTCGTGCAGATCCCGGTCTGCATCTTCAAAACGCTGCCAAGTCAACGCCATCAACAAAAGGCCGAGCATAAACAGCGCAGGTGCTAGCCCCAAGATTTGCAGCTGTTTGCGAATGCCTGGGCCCTTGCGCGGTGAGTCAGAACCAGTCAAGGCAACGCCCTCGCGTCTTGTAAGGCATCTTGGAGCGTACCGCTGGTGCGGTAACGCATATCAAACCCTCTGGCCACATGCTCGTTAACCACCACCGATGGGCGAACCACGAACGACGATGCCTGCCATTGCCTGTTATTAGCAAAGTAATGCAGCCGCTGAGCCCCTTCGCTGACCAGGTCGCTGCCGCTGGCAAAATATGAAGCAACGCTACCCGCATTCACAAACGTTAGGTCTGGGCCAAACACCGGGCGACGCTGGCGGTAACTGGTCAGTAACACCAGCTTGGCCGCATCAGGCCCCAACAAGGCATCATCCACGGGCAACACAATTGCATCGAGATGATTAAGATTTTCACGCAGTGTGTTGCCCAAATCCCGGGCATTGTTTACCGGCAACGACTCCAGCTTGATGGCGCCACGGTGGCGGCGCACCACCTCTATAGGCCAAACGCTGTTTGTGCCCATTACCACGCCGACCCGACGGGCTAGGGGCATCATGGTGTGCACCATGCGCAATTGGTCAAGCAGGCTCACTCCCGCCCAAACAGCCGCACACTGACAGCCTTGCCGTTCGGCGTCTTCACTCAACGCACGGCTGACATAAATGCCCAGCAACGGTTTACCATGGACCAGAGCACCGCTAAAAGCCGCATCACCGAGCGCCACCAACACATCGGCAGCCTCAGGCTCATCAACCATACGCAGGTTGTTCGGTAGCTCTTGTGTCAGAGACGATACAAATACATCACTAAAAGGGGAGGGTTCAGCAAGCACATGCACCGTTACTGGCGGCGCAGACAACGCAGGGACTGCCGATACCAACAGCAAAAGGAAACCGAGAATAGGTCCCTGCCAGCTCCGCATCCGATTACATCCTCACCGTCACACCAAACCACATCCTGTCTTGCTGATAACGGTTCTCTGGAAAGACTACCGGCTGCTTGTTCAGCCCATGCTGCACGACAGCCTGCCATTCCAGCTCCGTAGGGCCCGCACGATGTCGAAAACGGAGCTGCATATCCACACGTTCAAAACGATTATCGTTGTAATCATTAGATAGGTAGTAGGCCGAAGAAAATGCCCAATGCTGGCTGAACTGCCATGACCAAAGAGCACTACCGGAATTCCGTGCAGCCAGACGGTACTCAGTCTTCACATTGCTCCGGGTGTGGATATGAGCACCGGTTACGCGGAACAAATGCGACGCTGCCGGGCGCCAGGTGAGCTGGGCTTCGGTGCCCTGGTGATTCACCCTACCGTCGTTGTTGGGTTCAAAATCAAAGGAATTCAATGCTGTGCTGAGCAGGTTAGTCAGGGTTTCTTGAAAATAACGAACATCCAGCTCAACCGCGGAAAACTGACCGTAATAGCCTACCTCCCAGGAGCGCATTTTCTCTGGTTTAAAGGTCGCAGGACTTTGTTGAGTCACAAAAAAATAGGCTGGCGACCAGCCCAGTAGTGTCTGGGCGTTTTCGCCAAAGGGAGATGACAGAGCTTGCGCTTGGAAATTGATATTGGCGCGTTCTTCATAAATATCCGGGGTGCGTAGAGCCTCAGAATAAACATAACGCAGGTGATGACCGGGGAACACTCGCCAGTTTACGCCAGCACGAGGACTGAAGTGATCGTCGCTAATCTGGTCTCGCTCCCAATAGCCACCTAAATTTACCGTTACCGGATCCAGAACATCCAGTGCCAAATTGCCAAACAGACGATAGCTGACATTATCCTCTGTGCCGCCCAGGTAACTATCGGACTGAACCCGGTCATGGCGGACCTCCGCACCACTGACTAATCTAGCCCAGCGAGCCAAGTGTAAGGTGTCTTGTATTTCCAAATCATAGCGAACCTCTTGAATATCCAGCTCACTACTGGCACAAAAAGGCGAGCCCGCACTTTGAAGGCTCAAATAACGATTCATGACATCAAGGTCGGACGGGAAGGCAGCGAAAGTCGCCTCTATGTCACCGCCATTTTGCAAATACAAATCCCGTAATTCCTTGCTAAAAAACAGACCGCCACCAGGGCCTGGCTTGCCGGTCACCGGGTCCAGATAACACAACTCAAAACCGGTTACTTCTTGATTGTATTGGCCGTATGTGAGGATCTGCAGCTGATGAGTACGGCTAAAGTTGTGCTGCCATTGCAGCGATAAAAAGGCCCGTTCGCCTTTCTGTATCGGGTCGTCTTGGTATTCACCCATATCCGTCAGTCCCGCTTCCTGCTGGCGCTCCAAGCGGCTCTGACTTCCCCCTGCCTGCACCGTAAGCGTGTTACGCTCATCCGCTTCCCACACCCATTCAGTGTTGAGTGTTTCGATGTGCTTGTCATCCGGCAGGGTTTTTCCTTCGAAAGGTTCATCGTAGCCGTTATCCGCCCGACGGGACACCGAGGCCCGCACGGCACCATTGCTCAGCTGATGAACTCCGACCAAATGGGCATCACGAATGCCATTGTTTCCGCCCAGCATTGTCACACCGCTGCTGCTGATATCGCGCGGATCTCGGGTAATGATATTAATGACCGCGGTGAAGGCGTTGGCACCGTATGCTGCTGCTGCCGGGCCACGGGTCACTTCTATGCGTTCCACATCCCGTATATCCACCGGCATATCGTTCCAGCTGACCCGGGACAGGCCCGGTTGGTACTGGCTACGGCCATCCAATAGAACCAGCATGCGGCGCTGATCCCGCGCCAGGGTTGGGTGGTAAGCCACAGAGGGAACATTGCCATCCACTTTCACGGCGGCCATGCCCGGCACCAGCTTAAGAACCTCGTAGAGTTCGCGAGCGCCACTGGCTTCAATTAAGGTGCGATCGATAACGGTAACGCTGGCGGGGGCCTCAGACTGAGGCTGGCTGACACGGGCAGGTGTCAGCACCATGGCCGGCTGCTGGGCGGGTTCCATTATTGGCTCCATACCCTGCACCGATGCACAGAGCAGGCTTAGCCCCCCGGCTATTCCAACGTATCCCCAACGTTTGATAACCCATCCCCCGTGATATGCGTTACCGCCCCCGGCATTGCCCAGAAGGGTTATTTCTTCATCCGCTTGATCATCCGCTTGCGCTTGTGCACTTGCCGGTCTGTCAGTACATTCTTGCGCCCTTCATAAGGATTCGTGCCAGATTTAAATTCCAGCCGGATAGGCGTACCTTCCAGTTTCAGCAGCTCGCGGAAACGATTTTCCAGAAATTTCTTATAGCTGGTCGGCAAGGCTTCCGTGCGGTTACCGTGCAACACCAACGTCGGTGGGTTATTGCCGCCCAAGTGAGCATAACGCAATTTGGCACGAAAGCGTCCATTGCGCGGTGGCGGGTGGCCGTTGGTGATCTCTTCCATCATCCGAGTCAGCTCGTTGGTGCCAATCTTGATAAAGGCGCTATCCCAAGCTTGCTCTACCATGCCCCAAAGGTCCCCAACCCCAGTACCATGCAGAGCAGAAATAAATTTTATCTTTACCCAGGGAGCAAACTCCAAACGTCGCCCAAGATTCACTCGAACCCGTTCTTTATGATCTGCCTCCAGACCATCCCATTTGTTCACAGCAATCATCAAAGCGCGGCCGCTATCTAGGGCATAGCCCAGAAGGTGCAGATCCTGATCGGTAATACCTTCGCGGGCATCGATCACCACCACCACCACTTGGGCAGCTTCCATGGCCTGTAACGCTTTTATCACAGAAAACTTTTCAACCATTTCGAACACTTTACCGCGCCGCCGCACTCCGGCAGTGTCGATCAAGGTATAAGCGCGGCCCATGCGCTCAAACGGCACCTCAATGGAGTCACGAGTGGTCCCAGCGTGGTCAAACACCACCACCCGTTCTTCACCAAGCATACGGTTGATTAGGGTAGATTTGCCCACGTTAGGGCGCCCCAATACCGCCACGCGAATGCTGTCTTCACCGGGTTTCTTAGAGGTGCGATGCTCGCCTTCCGGAAGCAGCTCCAGATCCGTGAACCCTTCGAGGATATGTTCAATCATGCTGGTCACACCACGGCCATGGGCCGCGGCGATAGGTAACACTTCGGTGAGCCCCAGCGCAAAGAACTCAGACATGGCCGAATCCGCGTCCACGCCATCGGTCTTGTTGACGATGAGATAGGTGGGCTTGGGCAGCTTGCGCAACTCACTGGCGATCTGCTCATCGGCGGCGGTCAGGCCGGCACGGCCATCCACCATGAACAGCACCACATCCGCCTCACCTACCGCCTGCAAGGATTGACTGGTCATCGGTACGTCAATGCCGTCATCGTTCTCGCCGATACCGCCGGTATCCACTACGGTGTACAAATACCCGCCCAGCTGGCCATCCCCGTACTTACGGTCACGGGTCAGCCCCGGAAAGTCAGCCACCAAGGCATCACGAGTGCGGGTCAGTCGGTTAAAAAGTGTGGATTTGCCCACATTGGGCCGCCCAACCAAGGCGATTACCGGCTTCATAGTCATCTCAACGAGGTTTCAACGGCGCTATGGTAACGCCAAAGGCGGCGCCAAACGAAAAAATCTGCGCAGCACGCAGATTTTTCAAAGGTAAACTAAATGCACGGGTTACTTTTGACGCAATCCATAAGCCGCAAGCTTACCGTCATAACTCAGCACATAAAGGGTATCGTCAAAGCTAACCGGGGTGCCAGCAAAGCCATCACGGTCATGCCGCTTGCGTGCTAGCAGGGTGCCGTCATCTGTATTCATCCAGTGCAGATAACCTTCAAAATCACCCACTGCGACCAGCTCTCCCTGAACCGCTGTGCCAGTGAGCCGGCGCCCATAAAGTTTGTCTTGCTTCCAAATGATACTGCCGGTGCGCTGGTCCACAGACCACACCACACCATTGTCATCGGCCACAAACAAACGGCCACCGCTTGCACTGATCACCTGAGCGCTGGACATTTCCTTAGCCCAGTATTGCCGGCCATTAACCTGGTCCGCCACACCTACCTTGCCTTGAAACGCCACCGCGAAAACGCCGCCGCCTTCCACGATCAAGTTCCCGTCCACATCAGTAAGACGGTCGAGTTCAGAACGCCCGGTAGGTTCAGCAATGCGTTGCTCCCATACGGGCACACCGGTTTCAGCGTCCAGAGCCGCTAGCTTGGCATTGGCGAAACCGGCATACACACGGCCATCGACAATGGCGGGTTGGGCCAGCCCACGCAGGGTCAGAGTGGGCACCACGGTTTCGTAATCCCACATTTTCTCACCCGTGCTAGCATCCAGCGCCGTCACATGGCCGTCTTGAGTCTGAAACACAGCAATAGCGCCGTTGCTGGCAGGAATTGCCAGCGCTTCACCAGAAAGTCGGGTTCGCCACAGCTCCTCACCATTATCCATGGACAGAGCTACAGCCATACCCTCGCGTGTACCGTAAAGCACCATGCCGTAACCGGCGTAGAAGCCACCACCAATGCGATCGCCGGTTTTAACCCGCCACTGGCGCTTGCCCTTATCGCGGCTAACGGCATACACCTCACCGAACACATCACCGGCAAACACCTGTTGCTGGGTCACCGCCGGGCGCAGGGTTAACTGGCTTTCTTCCACCCCGTCACCCACGCCCTCCTTCCAGAGCCGTTTTACCTTGTAGCTGGCATCAAAATCCGGCAAGTCATTGGGCTCAATGGCATTCGGGTTGGAGCTACAACCGGTCAACAACAGGCCGGTCAGTGCGAGGGGGAGAAGGAAATATTTCATTTAGCTCTTCAGGTCGTCCAGTTTCATCTGCACACGGTCTTTTTCACCGTTATCCTGCAGGGTTTCCAGCGCCTGGGTATAGGCATCCGTGGCAGCTTGATGATCGCCACGGGCCTTCGCCAAGTCACCACGCAGCTCCAGAGCCATGCCATTGAAGGCGCTCGGGAAACTATTATCCAGCTCGGCGGCGGCCTTGTCATAGGCTTCTTGCTGCAACAACACACGTACCAAGCGTAGGCGGGCGGTGTAAATCAGCGCATCTGTAGCGCCATCATCAACCACGCTCTGCAGTAGAGATGCAGCGCTTTCATAATCACCCGCTTGCACCGCCAAACGAGCCTGCGCCAAATTGGCGTAGTTGGCGTAGGCACTGCCGGGGAAATTTTCTTTCAACGCTTCAGCCTTCTGGTTCACTGTCGCTTCATCCACTTCCTGTGCAGTCAGCGCTTCGACCATCACCTGATAGTGTTTGGAGGCTTCGGCGGACTGTTCGCCTTGGTGGTCTTGCCATTCACGCCAACCAATCAGAGCGGCTACAGCTAACACCACGGTAATAATCGTGGCCGTACCGTTCTTTTGCCACCACTCTTTTAGCAGCTCTGCCTGTTCTTCTTCATCGCGCATGTAATCTGCCACCCTGCTCTCCTTTCGTATTTATATCCCGAGGTTGGTTCGGGTCGTTGTTTGTCGAGTTGAAAGTTTAAAGCTCAAGAGTGCGGAGAAATCCTTTCCGGATGGCAATATCTTGATCTCGTTTCAACTTTAAACTTTAAACTCGTCTGTTGTCTCGTTCAGAACACTCTATTATTCAAGAAACGATGTCACCGCATTGGCCACATCGCCCTGAGCAACCTGTACCTGTTCGCCCTGACCGCGCAGTGGCTTCACCGTCACCACGCCACTGGCCAATTCATCTTCACCCATAATCAAGCCCACCGCAGCACCACTGCGATCGGCTTTTTTCATCTGGCTTTTGAAGCTGCCGCCACCACAGTGCAACTGAATTGCACGACAGGGCAAAGCATCACGAAGATGTTCGGACAACGCCATGGTCGGAGCCAGCACATCCCCCATAGCCATCACATAGACGTCCACCGGCGCTGACAGTTCCGGTCTTTCCTGCTCGATAAGCAAAATCAACCGCTCGATCCCCATGGCGAAGCCCACTGCTGGGGTCGGTTTGCCACCCAGCTGCTCCACTAGGCCATCGTAGCGACCACCGGCGCATACTGTGCCCTGTGCGCCTAACGCATCGGTCACCCATTCGAAAACAGTTTTGCCATAATAATCGAGCCCGCGTACCAAATACGGGTTCACCTTATAAGCAATGCCACTGGCATCTAGCAAGGCTTTCAGCCCTTCAAAATGGGCCACCGCCTCATCATTCAAATAATCCGCCAGCTGCGGCGCGCCTTTGAGCACCTCGCGAGTGCCCGTGTCTTTACTATCCAAGACACGCAGCGGGCTACGCTCCAAGCGCTTCTGCGAGTCCCCATCCAAGTCGTCAAAATGGGCCTTCAGATAATCCACAAGAGCATCACGATAACGAGCCCGGTCAGCACTGTCGCCCAAGGAATTCAGTTCCAAGACCACCTTGTCTTCCAGCCCCAAAGCTTTCCACAGGCGTGCGGTAAGCAGGATGACTTCCGCATCAATATCTGGCCCTGTCATACCAAAGGTTTCTACACCGATCTGGTGGAATTGGCGATAGCGGCCCGCCTGAGGGCGTTCGTGGCGAAACATGGGCCCGGCGTACCACAAGCGCTGGGTCTGGTTGTACAACAGACCATGCTGTTCACAAGCGCGTACGCAACTGGCGGTACCTTCTGGACGCAGGGTTAAGCTGTCACCGTTGCGGTCGTCGAAGGTGTACATTTCCTTTTCGACGATATCCGTAACTTCACCGATACTGCGCTTGAACAGGTCGGTCTGCTCCACAATCGGCATGCGGATTTCCTGGTAACCATAGCTGGCCAGCACCGCACCCACTTTTGCTTCCAGCCACTGCCACAGGCCGGTCTGTTCCGGCAGGATATCGTTCATCCCACGGATAGACGTGATTTTCTTACTCACTGCAATTCCTTAAAAAACGCAGAACGCTGGACACCAAGCACCAGACGCAAACCCATCACGCCCGGCCCACTGGATCCCTCGCCTTCTATTCACTACGGGCGATAATGCCTTTTTCTTCGTCTTCGCGCTGTTTCTTGACCTTGGCGCGCACCATTCGCTCAAGCTCGTCGACCAGATCGTCAGCGGTAATGTGGTGGCTTTTTTCACCGTCACGGTAGGCTAAATTATTGGGCGTGCCGCCGGTGAGCCCCACATCCACTTCACGGGCTTCGCCGGGGCCATTTACCAAACAGCCAATCACCGCCAGGTCGACGGATTCATTGATGTCTTCCAGACGCGCTTCCAGCTCGTTCACGGTTTTGATCACATCAAAGTTTTGCCGTGAACAGCTAGGACAGGCAATGATGTTCACGCCTTTTTTGCGCAGGTTCAGGCTTTTCAGAATATCGAAACCAACGCGTACTTCTTCTACCGGGTCCGCCGCCAGAGAAACACGAATAGTGTCGCCAATGCCTTCCATCAGTAGCGCGCCTAGCGCCACGGCAGACTTCACCGTGCCAGAACGGAAGGTTCCCGCTTCGGTAACCCCCAAGTGCAACGGCTGTTCTAGCTGAGAGGAAAGCTTGCGGTAGGCCTGCAGCGTCATAAATACATTGGAGGCCTTAACGCTAACTTTAAAATTTTGGAAATCGTAACGGTCGAGGATGTCCGCATGACGCAAGGCCGATTCCACCAATGCATCAGAGGTGGGCTCGCCGTATTTGCGTTGCAATTCTTTTTCCAAGGAGCCGGCATTCACACCGATACGAATCGGCAAGCCTTTGTCTTTGGCGCATTGAATCACGGCCTTGATACGGTCTTCTCGGCCAATATTGCCAGGATTGATACGCAGGCAGTCCACGCCCTGCTCAGCGACAGCTAAAGCAATTTTGTAATCGTAATGGATATCCGCCACCAGCGGCACATCCACCTGCTTGCGAATTTTGCCGAAAGCCTCGGCGGCCTCCATGGAAGGCACCGAAACACGCACGATATCCACACCGGCATCTTGTAACCGGCGGATTTGGCCGACAGTGGCATCTACATCACAGGTTTCAGAATTGGTCATGCTTTGTACGGAGATCGGGGCATCGCCACCGACAGGGACATTGCCCACCATGACTTGGCGGGTTTTACGACGTTCAATCTTAACTTCCGGTTCCATGGTGTTTTCTACCCTCGCGAATCAGGGAACGGAGATCCGCACAACTTTACCGGGGGAATCCGTCGGCAAGGTGACAGCTTTACCGTTAACCAGCAACTCATCCACCGCCCCAGCGTTGCCGAGAGTCAGGTTGAACGGCGCTTTGCCATCCAACATCAGAGAGGCGCCACCAGATTGTTCGCCTTGGCGCAAAGTGCGGCCGTTGGCATCGGTCACTTTAATCCAGCAGTTACTGGTAAAACTGAGTGACAGGCGATCCAGACCATTGGCCGCCAGCATGGATGAAACGTCATCATTATTCTGGAGCTGGCCGTCATCGTTTCCCACGTCTTCAGTGGTAATGTCAGAGATCGACTCAGCAGCCGCCTGCGGCCCACCCTCGTCAGTAGCATCGGTACCGTTAAGGCTTGCCCCCTGGATCACCCCCGCCATTTCGTCATCAAATTGGGCCTGGCGCTGAACACCCATGTCGTTATTACTGGCGTCTGCTTCGGCTTCACTCTGCTGGCTCATTTCCTGAACCTTGTCAGGCAGCGCAGGCAATTCACCTTTGCTAGGCCAGAACGCCCATAGCAAGGAAACCAGCACTACCAACGCCAGGGCAATCAGCAGCGGTTTGAGCCACGCCGCAGGCGGTGGCGCAATAGACGGCAGCAGCAGGGGCTTATCTAGCGCATCCTCATTAACCATTTGCTGGAAGGTACCGGCGATTTCTTCCGCCGGCAGCCCAAGCAACCGTGCGTAGTTACGCAGGTAGCCCTTCACGAAGGTGGCTTCCGGCAAACGCTCATAATCGTCAGCATCCAAGCTCTGCAGATAGGTCAGAGACAAGTGCAAGCGCTGGGCCGCCTCAGCCTGAGTCATACCCTGGGCCTCACGGGCTCTGCGACAACGTTCGCCGGGTAATACCACCATGTCATCGCTCATTGCTGCGCTCCTTTTGCTTGCTCAGCTTTCCATTGCTGCCACTGACGGTACTCGCCAGAGCGGCGGTAAAGATTATCCAGGGCCAGCTCATAGCTGGATTGCTGGTTGCGGTAGCCCAACGAATTGGACAGTTGAATACCCAGCCACAGGGCGCGGGCACTCTGACGGCCCGTGCGCTGCACATATTGCTGGTAATAATCCCATGCTAGGCGGCTACGGCCTTCGTCAAAATACAATTGCGCCAGCGCTAGGCTGGGCTGAACAGAACGGGGGTTCAGGCGCAGGGCCTTAACATAGGCACTGCGGGCGTCCTCGCTGTTTCCTAATCGCTGGTAACAACGCCCCATGTTTTCCCAGGCGCTGCCTCGGCCCTCATAGGACGGATCGTTGGCGGCTTTTTTGAAATGTTTGAGTGCTTCTTTGTACTCACCACGACCGTACAGCAAGGTGCCGTAGTTATTCAGTGCCGGGGAGTAATGGCGGTCCGCATTCAGTGCTTTGCGGTAATGGTACTCTTCATTGGTAGGGTCCTGCTCATATTTGTAGAGCAATGCCATGGCATTATGCGCGACGGCACTGTCATCATCCAGATTCAACGCGCGCGAAAAATGACGGCGAGCTTCCGACGGGCTGCCCTGCTGCAAATACTGCAACCCGGCTGCCACGCGGCTATTAACCGCTTCATCCACTTTTACTTTTGGGCCATCGTCCACCGTGACACACCCGGCGGCAAAAGCCCCTGCAAGAGACAGGATGAAAATAACCTGAAAAAAACGTCTCATTGGGTCTGCGCTGTATTGTCATCTGTTTGTTCAGTGCGATGAAAAATAGATTCCTTCCAGCGCTCACTGCGCCGGGTACGATCCTTCACCTGCCCCACCAACTGACCACAAGCGGCATCAATATCATCACCGCGGGTTGTCCTCACTGTGGTCATCACCCCGTTGTCATTCAAATATTTGTGGAATTCCAAAATATCGTTTTTACGTGACCGCTCATAACCCGCATGCGGGAACGGATTAAACGGTATCAGGTTCACCTTCACGGGGATGCCGTTAAGCAGTTTAACTAACTGGCGAGCGTGTTCCGGCTTGTCGTTCACATCCCGCAACATCACATATTCCATGGTGATGGTGTTATGACGATGGGTGATATTCTTGCTGTAACGCTTGCACGCCGCCATCAGGTCTTTTAGCGGGTACTTACGATTCAATGGCACCAGCTGATTACGCAGCTCGTCATTGGGTGCGTGCAGGCTCACCGCCAATGACACGTCCAGATCTTCACTAAGCTGATTCATTTTCGGAATCACCCCGGAAGTGGACACGGTGATGCGTTTTTTGCCAATACCGTAACCTAGATCATCTTTCATGATCCGCATGGCCGTAAGCACCTTGTCGTAATTAAGCAGGGGCTCACCCATGCCCATCATCACCACATTGGTAATCGGATGCTGGCCCAAATTACGGCGCGGGCCAAAGGCGCGGCTAGCCTGCCACACCTGGCCGATGATCTCGGCGCTGGTCATGTCGCGCTGAAAGCCCTGCTTACCGGTGGAACAGAAGCTGCAGTCCACTGCACAGCCCACCTGGGATGACACACACAAGGTGCCGCGCCGGCCATCGGGAATAAAAACGGTTTCCACGGCACCGCCGTTATCCATTTCGAACACCCATTTGCGGGTGCCGTCACGGCTAATACTCTCGTGGGTTACCTTCGGGCCGCGTATTTCCGCGACCTCGGACAATTTCTGGCGCAATGCCTTACCCACATCGGTCATTTGCTCGAAGGAATCCGCCTGGTGGTGGTGGATCCATTTGAGCACCTGCTGGGCACGGAACTTCTTCTCCCCCATGGTCAGGAAGAATTCTTCCATTTGCGGGCGAGAAAGGCCGAGCAGATTCACCTTCTGTTGGGCAGTCATAACATTCTCCAATAGGAAACCGGGTTTCCTTTAAACGCCAGCCACGGCCCAAGGCCGTGGCTGGTATTGCACGCTGGCTGACATTAGCTAGCGCGCGGGCACACTTCTTCATCGGAGAAGAAATAGGCCACTTCGCGGGCAGCAGACTCGGTGGAGTCAGAACCATGGACCGCGTTTGCGTCGATAGTTTCCGCAAAATCTGCACGGATAGTGCCAGCTTCCGCTTCTTTCGGGTTGGTAGCACCCATCAGGTCACGGTTTTTGGCAACCGCATCTTCACCTTCCAGCACCTGTACAACCACAGGACCGCTGGTCATGAAGCCCACCAGATCCTTGAAGAAAGGACGCTCTTTGTGCTCAGCATAGAAGCCGCCCGCTTTTTCGTCGCTCAGGTGTACCATTTTCATGGCAACCACGCTCAGGCCAGCCTTTTCGAAACGGGTAACGATTTCGCCGATCACGTTCTTGGCCACGGCATCAGGCTTGATGATAGAGAGTGTGCGCTCAACAGCCATCAGTCAGTTCACTCCAGATTTGCGTTAAATGGTCCTCGGCTACAGCAAGGGCTGCCCGGGGCAATGACAGGAGGGATTGCAGGCCGGCCAAAGCCGCCAGTTTCACCCTCCCTTGGAACCGGCGCATTATACGCATGCGGGGCGAATTATGATACCGTTGCGACCCCGTCGGAGGCGCCCATGCCCTGCCGTTGCGGGGGCGCCCGTTTTCTTACCGCCCCCTCATTCGACAGCGCCCTGTAAAGGCGTATAATACCCGACTAAATTACTCTGGTATTCAACTGCAGGCCCTGATCTATGAGCCAAGCCGAACTGGACAAGCTGATTCGCTCCAATTACGAGGCCGGTTTTACCACCACGGTGGACACCGAGACCCTGCCCCCTGGGCTGAGCGAGGAAGTCATCCGTTTTCTGTCCGCCAAAAAAGGCGAACCGGAATGGATGCTTGAGTGGCGCCTAGACAGCTACCGCAAGTGGCAGGAGATGCCCACACCGGGCTGGGCGCATCTGCACCACCCGCCCATCGACTTTAACGAGGTGTCTTACTACTCCAAGCCCAAAAGCTTGGACGACGCCCCCAAAAGCCTAGATGAAGTGGACCCAGAGCTACTCGCCACCTATGAAAAACTGGGCATCCCCCTGCACGAACAGGAAATGCTGGCCGGTGTCGCTGTAGACGTAGTGTTCGATTCCTCCTCGGTATTCACCACCTTCAAAGAGAAGCTATGGGAAGCCGGAGTAATTTTCTGCTCTATTTCCGAAGCCATTCAGGAATACCCGGAGTTGGTGCAGAAATACATGGGCTCCGTGGTGCCCAAAGGCGACAACTTCTACGCCGCTTTGAACAGTGCAGTATTCTCTGACGGCTCCTTCGTCTACATCCCCAAGGGCGTACGCTGCCCCATGGAGCTGTCCACCTATTTCCGCATCAACGAAGCCAACACCGGCCAGTTCGAGCGCACCCTGATCATTGCCGACGAAGGCAGCTACGTGAGCTACCTGGAAGGCTGCACCGCACCTCAGCGCGACGAAAACCAGCTGCACGCGGCGGTGGTTGAACTGGTTGCTCTACCCGGCGCCGAGATCAAGTACTCCACCGTACAGAATTGGTACCCCGGTGATGAGAACGGCAAAGGCGGCATTTATAACTTCGTGACCAAGCGCGGTATCGCCCACGACAACAGCAAAATTAGCTGGACCCAGGTAGAAACGGGCTCCGCTATCACGTGGAAGTATCCGTCCGTGATCTTGCGTGGCGACAACAGCATCGGTGAGTTTTACTCCGTAGCGCTGACCCGCCACATGCAACAAGCAGACACCGGCACCAAGATGATCCACTTGGGCAAGAACACCAAGAGCACCATTATTTCCAAGGGCATCTCCGCCGGGCGCAGTAGCAACAGCTACCGTGGCTTAGTGCGCATCAGCCCGCGGGCAGAAAACGCCCGTAACTTCACCCAGTGCGACTCACTGTTGCTCGGTGACACCTGCGGTGCACACACTTTCCCGTACATCGAGTCGAAAAACCCCACGGCCACCATCGAACACGAGGCCACCACCTCCAAGGTGAGTGACGACCAAATGTTCCTGTGCCGGCAACGCGGCATCGACCCGGAAAAGGCGGTTTCCATGATTGTGAACGGCTTCTGTAAAGAGGTGTTCAAGGAGCTGCCCATGGAATTTGCCGTGGAAGCGGGTAAGTTGCTGGAAGTTAGCCTAGAAGGCGCAGTGGGCTAAGCCCTCACCCTGAAAATGACTGTGTGGGAGTTTGCCCGCAAGCGATTCACCCTTTACCAATCATGGATCGCGAGCAGGCCGGCGCCCACCGCAAACCGAATCAACCCGGGCTGGCCTCCCAGCCCAACCGAAAGGCGCATCAAAATATGCTGGAAATTCGTGATCTGCACGCCACCGTGGCGGACAAGCCGATTCTCAAGGGCCTGAACCTGACCGTTAAACCGGGTGAAGTGCACGCCATCATGGGCCCCAATGGCTCCGGCAAATCCACTCTGGCCAACGTGCTGGCGGGTCGTGACAATTACGCAATCACCGGTGGTGAAGCCCTTTTCGAAGGCAAAAGCCTGGCAGACCTAGAACCGGAAGAACGCGCCCAGGCTGGCCTGTTCCTGGCCTTCCAGTACCCGGTGGAAATTCCCGGCGTCTCCAACATGGAATTTCTGAAAGCCGCACTGGAATCTGTGCGCGGTGCCCAAGGTAAGGAAGAGTGGGATTCGGTTACGCTACTGCGCCAGGCCCGCGCAGCCTGCAAGCAAGTCAATCTCGATGCCAGCTTTCTCAAGCGCGGGGTTAACGAAGGCTTCTCTGGCGGCGAGAAAAAGCGCAACGAAATCATGCAAATGCTGCTGATGGAACCGAAACTGGCGCTGCTCGATGAAACCGACTCCGGCCTCGACATCGACGCCCTGCAAACCGTGGCCAAGGGCGTCAATTCCCTGCGTAGCCCCGAGCGCGGCATCGTGCTGGTAACCCACTATCAACGCCTGCTGGACTATATTGTGCCGGACTTCGTGCACGTCCTGTCCAATGGCCAAATCATCAAATCCGGGGGTAAAGAACTGGCTCTCGAACTGGAAGAAAAAGGTTACGGCTGGCTTACCGGAGAAGAGGAATCCGCATGAGTCTCTCTGCTTCCTCTCTAGCACAGGAATTAAAAACCCAAGCGCTCGCCAACGCACAGCGTAGCGGCAGCGCAGGCGATGCTTTGGCCGCGCTGCAAGCCGCCAGCTTCCCGGAACGCAAGACCGAGAGCTGGAAGTACACCTCCTTGCAGGCGCTGGCCGATGGCCACCTCAACGCCATTGCCGACGGCGAAATCAACCCGCCGCTGCCCGCCCTGTCTGAGCATGTGGTGACCATCAACAACGGGAAGTTAGTCGACCACAACCTGCCCGACGGCGTGACCTTGTCCCACAATGGCCCCGCCATCAACGGCCTGCAGACGCCCTTTGCGTTCTATAACAGCGCCGTTGCCAGCCAGCCCATCGTGCTTACTGTGGCGGCCAATACGCGCATCGAGCAGCCCATTCATGTACAAATTCAGGCGGCCAGTGATACTCCTGCACACTGCAACCCCCGTCTGGTAGTGGTACTCAATCAGGGTGCCGAAGCCGCCGTGATCGAACACTACCATGCGCAAGGCAAGGCGTTGACCAATGCGGTCACCGCCCTGATCACCGCCGACAACGCGCAGCTGACCCACTACCGGCTGCAAGGCGAACAGGCATCCACCTTACATATCGGCACCCTGATCATTGATCAGCAAGGCGCCAGCAAGGTGGACAGCTACCAGCTGATGACCGGCAACCGCCTGCGCCGCAACGATGTACGCGCCCTGATGAACAAGAGCGGCGCCGAGCTAAACATGAAAGGTATCTTCGTGGTGCGGGATAACAGCCACGTGGACAACCAGATGTGCGTGGAGCACGCGGTTCCCAACGGGGAATCGGATCAGAACTTCAAAGGCCTAGCCGGCGAAAGAGGCAAGGCGGTGTTCAACGGCCGCATCCATATCCACCCCGGTGCCAGCGGCACCAATGCCGGGCTATCCAACAAGAATCTACTGCTCAACCCCGGCGCGGAGATCAACACCAAGCCGGAGCTGGAAATCTACAACGATGACGTGAAGTGTGCCCACGGGACCACCGTAGGCCAGCTCGATGCCATGCAGCAATTTTACCTGCAATCGCGCGGCATCCCGGCAGCCGAAGCCAAGCGCATGCTGAGCCTGGGTTTTGTTAACGAACTGCTGATGACCCTGCCCCACGAAAAAGTGGCGCAGTGGGCCACCCCTTGGCTGGAAGCCGAGCTGGCCCACACCTCGCCGGCGCAAGAGTCTGCCGCGTGATGGATATTCAGGCCCTGCGTGCGCAATTTCCGATTCTGGATCAGCAAGTCAACGGCAAACCGCTGGTGTACTTGGATAACGGCGCCACCACCCAAAAACCGGTAGCAGTGCTCAACGCGCTGGACAACTACTACCGCACGGTGAACTCCAACGTACATCGCGGCGCCCACTATCTGAGTGACGAGGCCACCGGCCAGTTTGAAGGCGCCCGCCAAACCGTGGCGGATTTCCTCAACGCCAGCCGCGAAGAAATTTTGTGGACCAAGGGCACCACCGAGTCCATCAACATGGTGGCCCAGTGCGTTGCCCGTGAGCGCCTGCAGCCGGGCGACGAAGTGCTGATTGGCACCAGTGAGCACCACGCCAATATCGTGCCTTGGCAACAGGCCTGCGCCGCCACCGGCGCCACCCTGAAAGTGATCCCTCTGCGCGATGATTGCAGCCTGGATCAGGCCGCCTTTGAGCAGTTACTCAGCAGCAAAACAAAGATTTTCGCCATCGGCCATGCCAGCAATGCGCTGGGCACCCTGAATCCGGTAAAAGCGATGGTCGCCAAGGCAAAAGCCGCCGGCGCCATTACCCTGGTCGACGGCGCTCAAGCGGTGGCGCACTTCCCGGTGGACGTGCAGGACTTGGACGTGGATTTCTACGCCTTTTCCGGCCACAAGTTATTTGGCCCCACTGGCATAGGCGTACTCTACGGTCGCCGCGAACAGCTCGAGGCTATGCCGCCCTACCAGACCGGCGGCGAAATGATTGAAACGGTGAGCTTCGAAAAAAGCACCTGGAACCAGCTGCCCTACAAATTCGAAGCCGGCACCCCAAACATTGCCGGCGCCATCGGCCTGGCCGCCGCCATTGCGTGGCTGCGACAACAGGACCGCCCGGCACTGGCGGCCCACGAAGACGCCCTGCTGGCCCATGCCACAGAGCGGGCCCAAGCCTGCGACGGCTTGAAAATCATCGGTACCGCCGCCAATAAAGTCAGTGTGCTGTCCTTTCTGTTGGATGGCGGCCACCCAGCCGATGTGGGCATGCTGCTGGACAAACAAGGCATTGCCGTACGCACCGGCCACCACTGCACCATGCCCCTGATGGATACCCTAGGCATACCCGGCACTGTTAGGGCCTCATTCTCGATTTATAATACTCTGGAAGAGGTAGATCGCTTGTTCGAAGGACTAGAGAAAGTGAAAACATTTCTCTGAAAATTAGGGCGCTACTGATTGCCCCACTGACTGAAATATTCATGCAGCGGACGTTGAAAGCTCAAAGTTTAAGCGTAGTCGCGTATTGACGCTAAACTAAAACAGCAGCGACAGCTCAGAATTACCCATAGCGCACACGCATGATGGAAAGGTTTTCTGCCCATGCCTGCGCCTTTTCAACGTTAAACTTTGAACGTGCAACTCACTCCTCGCAAGCTCGCAAGGAAGGTACAACATGACAGTTCAGACATTCCACCCCGGCCAGGTCACACTGCACCTGACCGAGGCCGCCAACCAACAAGCCCTGCGCGAGATCCAGCGGGCCGGTGCCACCGGTATTCGTCTGGATCTGGACGAGTCCGGCTGCTCCGGCTTCATGTACACCCTGGACTTCGTGGAAAGCGCCAAAGACGGCGACAAGCTGTTCAAAATCGACGGCGTAAACCTCTACGTGCCGGAAAAATGGCTGCCCATGCTGAATGGTCTGGTTATCGACTACGTCACCGAAGGGGTCAACAGCCTGTTCAAGTTTCGCAATCCCAACGCCACCGGCGAATGCGGTTGCGGCGAAAGCTTTACCGTCGACGACGTCTAACCCGTAGCCCGGATAAATAATGGCAGACCAACGCACGGTAGTGGTTCAACGCGACGTTCCGGCCCGCAAGGTACCGGACGGCACCCGTATAACCATTCCCAAGAACAGCTTCGTCAACCTGCGCCAGGCGCTGGGCGGCACCTATACCGTTACCATTAATGGCAATATGGCGCGCATCGACGGCACCGATGCGGATGCCATCGGCCAAGAGCCACTGGAGCTAAACTTTGCCCCCGCCAATGACGATGGCAGCGTCCGCGACGACGACCTGAACACCGTCTTGGAAACCATTTTCGATCCGGAAATTCCGGTGAGCATTATGGCCTTGGGCCTGGTCTACGGCTGCGACGTTATTCAACGAGACGGACAAAATGTGGTGCAGGTCCGCATGACTCTCACCGCCCCCAACTGCGGCATGGGCCCAGTGCTGGTGGGCGACGTGGAAGACCGCTTGGGCAAGGTTCCCAATGTAGACAAGGTGGAAGTGGCCCTAGTGTTCGACCCACCCTGGAGCCGCGAAATGATCAGTGAAGAAGCCCAGCTCGAGCTGGGGATGTTTTAGTTTACGCCGGACCCCGGACGCCAAACGCCAGACGCGCAAAACCACGACAGCGGTTAGCCTTTGGCATCAGGCATCCAGCGTCAGGCCACGGAGCTCAACAACGTGTCTAATTTTGATATTCGCAGCATTAAGCTTGGCAATGAGATTACCGCGGAAGATATCGCCGAAGATCTAGAATTTCTGGATGACTGGGAAGAGCGCTACCGCTATATCATAGACCTGGGTAAACAGCTGCCAGCCCTGCCGGAGGACTTGAAAACTGAGGACCGTTTCGTACGCGGCTGCCAAAGCCAAGTGTGGCTGGAAACCGATTACGACAACGACGCCGGCACTCTGTACCTGGCGGTAGATTCCGATGCACTCATCGTTAAAGGCTTAGCCGCCATTGTGCTTTCTGCACTGAATCGGCAATCCCCTGAGGGCGCCCGCGACTACGACATGGACGCCTTCTTTGAGCGTATCGACTTGCTCAGCCACCTGAGCCCTACCCGCGGCAACGGCCTGCGTGCCATGGTCGCCAAAATCAAGCAACAGGCCACCCAGCTAGCCGCCTGAACTCAGGCTTTCTTTCCTTCTCCGCAACATCGCCCCCGAAAACAGGGGCGCTGGTCGAGCCCGGCCCGGCATAGACAATCACATCACCAGGGGCGTTAAGCGGATACCGTGCGCAAGCGGTTTACGGCATCAACCACCGAGCTTATCGCCCGCTCAATATCCTCCGGTGAAGTAAAACGCCCCACCGAAAAACGGATCGACCCATGGGCCAGCGCATCGGTCACGCCCATAGCTTTGAGAACGTAAGAAGGCTCTAGCGACGCGGAGGTACAAGCGGACCCTGAAGACACCGCCACCCCATTCATCGCCGTGAGCAGCATTTCACCATCCACACCCTCGAACGCCACATTTAAATGGCCAGGCAAGCGCGCAGCACCCTCACCATTGACGCTCACACCACCCAGCGCCGCGATGCCACGCCATAGCCGATCACGCAACGCGCAGATACGCGGCCCTTCCTCATCCTTCACAGAGCCGGCCAAAGCAAAAGCTTCACCCATGCCCACAATCTGGTGGGTTGCCAAAGTGCCGGAACGCATGCCCCGCTCATGGCCACCGCCATGAATTTGTGCGGCCACCTTTACATCCGGGGAACGGCGCACATACAAAGCCCCTATTCCCTTTGGCCCGTAGACCTTGTGAGCACACACTGACACCAGATCCACCGGCAAGTTTTTTACGTCTAGGGGTAACTTCCCCACAGACTGGGCCGCATCGGTATGGAACAGCACACCCCGCTCACGGCACACCCCACCAATGGCAGCAATATCGTTAATCACACCGGTTTCATTATTGGCATGCATTACGCTCACCAGCACGGTGTCGTCTCGGAGCGCCGCGGCAACACTCTCAGGGCTTATCTGGCCATTGCTTTGCGGCTTCAGGTAGGTCACAGCGTGGCCCTTCGTCTCCAGCCAGCCACAGGCATCGAGCACCGCTTTGTGCTCCGTCGCACCCGTAATCACATGGCCGCCTCCACGGGCATCGAGCACGCCTTTCAAGGCCAGATTATTGGCCTCTGTAGCACCACTGGTCCACACTACTTCACGGGGATCGGCATTCAATAAATCAGCCACCTGGCGACGGGCGGACTCCACGGCTTCCTCCGCCAGCCAACCATAAAGGTGGCTGCGGGACGCAGGGTTGGCAAAGGTGCCCTCAGGGCCAAGATGACGGACCATAACGTCCACCACTGCCGGGTCTACCGGAGTGGTCGCCGCATAGTCCAAATAAACGGCATTACTCATGATGGGTATCGTATGGCTGGTATTGGGTTACAGAAGCCGGCACTGCCGGCACACAATCAAAGGCTGCTGACGGGCAAACGCTGCTGGTGTCGATCCTGACGTTGGGCCACCTGCCGCACTTCCTGGCGGGCCACCAGCTCCCCCAGCGTAATCCCGCTGAGAAAATCCTGAATCTGGCCAGACAAATCGCACCATAGGTGGTGAGTCAGGCAGATATCCCCTTCCTGACAATCCCCATGGCCGCCACAGCGCGTGGCATCAACGGACTCATCCACCGCCGCAATCACCGCGGCCACATCAATCTGCCCACTATTACGGCTAAGCTGATAACCGCCACCGGGGCCACGCACGCTGCTCACCAGGCCATTTCGACGCAGCTTGGCAAACAACTGTTCCAGATAAGAAATGGAAATGCCCTGACGTTCGGAAATATCCGCCAACGACACCGGCCCCGTCGCAGCATGCAGCGCCAGATCCAACATAGCGGTTACCGCATAGCGGCCTTTGGTCGTCAAACGCATATCCACACCTTTCTTGCGTGTATTTTAAAAGGGAGAGTAGTAATCCCGAGCAATTTGGTCAAGTACTCTAGCCCAGCAAGGCTAATCAATCCGATCAATTAATGATAGTGATTTTCATTTACATGATAACTATGGCAGATTCCCCGCCCCACAGGCAACTTCTGGTTAAACATTGCCCAGCCACACCAGCAGTGCTTGACACCTGCCTCTCCCTCACGGAAAATTCGCGGCCTCAAATGGCAAGGTAGCTCAGCTGGTTAGAGCACAGCACTCATAATGCTGGGGTCGGCGGTTCAAGTCCGCCCCTTGCTACCAAACAAACAAAAAAGGGTTAGAGAGCAATCTCTAGCCCTTTTTTGTGGTTGCCTCATTGCCTACCTGTTGTGTTGCCCACAGAGGCAAGCCATCACGGGCGGCCCATCACCCTTGTGGCCGTTAATGACTTCGAACTGTTCCTGGCCCCTCCCTAGCATTGTCCGTAGCTGCCTACGCTGTATATTTTCGTTTGTATATTACCAATAGAGATCAACACCAGAAGCCGGGCAAACCAGCCCAGAGTACGGCGAGGCAAACAAAAATTTAAAGGGACAAAACGGGGTATAGCGATCACCCAACGTACAGCAAAAAGATGGTTCTCAAGTAGAAAAAAATATGCATACAATGACTGAGCGCGATTCATCACGTTCAGCAAAGAATACGTTTTAATCTCAGGGAAGGGATATGAACACACCACGCCAAGGCTGGCAGCTTGCTCTGTCTGTCGGTCTCCTCTTTGCTTTATCCAATACCGCTCTAGCGGATGCTGTTCTTGAAAAGCGCATCGCCAAGTACAAGCCCATTTGCTCAGACTACGAAAGCGCAAAGAAGATTGCAGAATGCCACCGCCCACCTGGCAGCTACAAAGCCGCATACCAAATGACGGGTGAAAGGCGGAAACGGGCACTGGAACAAGGGCGAAAGGTCATCAAAATACGGCGCAACACAGACAGACACATGCAGAACAAGTAACGCTACCGCTGAGACCCCACGATGAAATACCTAATAGCCACACTACTCCTCGCTACTATTTCATTCGCCCAGGCGGATATCAGCACAGAGATCGGCAAGGCCATCGGGAATTCAGCAGCCAACGGGACCGTGTAATCCCCCGAACTTGGCCCGCCACTGATAGATCAGGGCTGTGCTGACGTTATGTTCGCGGGATAGCTCAGCAACCGGAACCCCGGCTTCGTGTTGCTTCAGGACCGCCAGGATTTGGCTGTCGGAAAATCGAGACTTCTTCATCATTCGCTCCTTGTGCGATCAGTGTAAAAGTCTCTACTCAAAACCTCGATTAATTTTCGGGGGGATTACAATCGTGATCTGCCGCATACCAGGCAAAAGCTTATAGGTATTGGAAAAAGATCGTGGGTGAACCCCATCGATCATCGTTATGAAGATATAGGGGTCCAAGAAAGGGGTATCAATCGTCAGGGTTGCAATTTGATCCTCAGGCAGATCATTCACACCCTCCATTGCGTAAGGGCTAAGCGTACACCCCGATATCATAATGCCAGCTAGCGCCCCCAAAGCTCCCTTTAACATCCCTACCCCTCATATAATTATTTGAATTGACTACAGTATCGCCGTTCAGTCAGTTACCGGCAATCAGAGCCAACCAACCCCATATAAGTCACTGAAAAGCCAATATAAGTCATCTACAGAAAGGTTGAATTCGTTCTCATAATGCTAGGAACAAAAAAAGGGCCTGACGGCAAGGCCAGGCCCTTTTGGGTTCTAGAGCAACCACACGATTAGCATTGCCAGCTAATGGTGCTGCCTCATCATTTCCTCTTTGGTTTGGTAACGATGGGCGGACACACCGCAATCAAAAAAAAGCACCTTTTACCCTGCTGCTTGCTCGGCAAAAGGCGCTCTTCATTGTTGCTAATAACTATCCTCAATTTTATTACAGGGGAAAGGTCATCAGTGGCCGCGTTTAGCTTAAAGACAGGATGATCGACGCTTCGCGCCGATCTCCTGTTTTAGGTTGGGCTATCAGTCCGTTACGAGGTAGACATTCATCTGCTCCGACACATTTAACGTAGCACCATCAATCGCGCTGGTATAAACCGTGTAACCACCGCTGCTGCCAGTATCCGTCCAGCTGTCACTGATATAAACGTCATCGCTAGGTCATGGGGTCAGGTCATGAATCGTGCATCAGTGATCATCCGGTTGTACGGGGCATGCACGATGCAAGACCTGACCCCGGACCCACACGATCATCGATAGCATTCTTTGCCCCAGGCAAAGTGCGGTTCTATCGCTGGCATACCTCTCATTTAGAATGCTCTGCTCCCTTTCCCGACGGTCGCAGCGGCACTCCAGACCCTGAATAGGGCGCTGTTGCGGGTAAGCGCTTGCCTGTGGGAATGCCCCGCTGACGTTCAGCTTCAAGCTGCTTGATCCAGCGCGAAGCTGTCAGCTTCCTATTTGAACTCAAGTGTTAAAGGGACGCCGTTGTCTGGTCATCTGACACCTCGCTTAGAGTGATAACGTACCACCCCCGTTGGTGTCCGGAATCAAACAACTTCCCTACAATTCACCACGGGGACATTAGTGTGGGCACGCACGGACAAACTAATAGCGTGCTCTCTCTAAAAATCAAAAACCTGGAATTCGAAAATCGACAAAATTGACAGGCATCGCCCATGAAACCAAGGGGCAACTTGAATAGAGTAAAGCCGCTGGCGACCTTGAAGTATTAATCAAATATACGCTAAAGCCGGCCACTGGCGGAGCTGGTCTCTATTGGCTACTCGAGGGATTAGTAAAGCGTCACGGTTCTACACGAGAAAAATACGCACCGCCTCGCTGGGTCGAAAAGTTGGCGGCATTTATATTTACAAGTGCCCTGTCTTTACGTAAATCAATGCACCATCTTCTTTGGTGAAGGGGCTGTGCCGACTTAGATGAGGGCTACGTAGCCATGAGCCTTTAGCGTAGCTACCATACTCATCATGGAAGGTACCCTCTAATACAAAAATTTCTTCTCCACCCCAATGCTGATGAGCAGTAAATTGAGTGTTTGGCGCCCACTTCACCAGAGCTACGTGTTCACTTTCAAACTCATGCAGTGGCATCACTTTTAGGCCACCGACTAGCCCCTGACGCCATGGTTGTGCTTGGGTATCAATGACCTTTTGCTCTGTATCTTTTTCGTCGAACTGCTGTAATTTAACGAAAATAGTCGCCCCCTCCTTACCGATTTTAGGTGTGTGTGATGTACCAATAGGGTTGCGTACATAACTGCCTTTGCCATAGCGTTGATACTCATCAGAAAACACACCTTCAAGCACAAAAAACTCTTCTCCACCGGAATGAATATGTGGCGAGAACTCACTAAAAGGCTCATAGCGAACAAGCGAGGTGGCACGTGCAGTTTCACCCCCCACCCTATCGAGCATCATTCGTTGCACACCCGGCATCGGCGATTCCACCCAGTGATAGTCATCCGGTTGAATCACGATGCGTTGTGAAAAGTCTGCATTTATTCGTATCGTCATGTTAAGCGCCTAACAAAAATTTAGTCCTTACCTGCCATTACGCCCCATCTACACTCCCCAATAGCACCAGTGAGCCCGCTGGATCCAGGAGTTAAGAGAAACACGATACTGCTCGCAATGTCATTCGATCACCCATCTACCAATCGGATGAAAATCAGTAAACCCTACCAAGGCATCATCCACTTTCGCAGTGGTCAATGGATGTTTCATACAGCGGCGTTTCTACCACCGCAAGAAAGACTGCATTAACGCTAATATTGTTCTGCCAGCTCTATTGCCATGGATTACGTTAAAGGCAGGCACAATCGACGCTTCCATGTGGACTCGCGATGAACTCATACAAAGGGCCACACGGCCCTTTCTTGAAGCCCTCCCTCCGTCATTTCCTCACTGGGCAATTCAAAGAATCACAAGATGATTAGGCAGTTCGTTTTTCTGCTCGGTGGCGGGCACGTGGTTGGCTAGCTTGTCGCCGCAGGCAGCCACGCATTCTTGGAAGCCCTCTGCCACCTCACCGTTTTTCAGCTTTGCAATAAAGGCATCCACCATGCTTTGCCATTCACTGTCTGGCACATGCTGGGCGATCCCCTGATCGGCCAAAATCTCCACATAGTGCTCGGCTTCGCTAACAAAAATCAGCACGCCGGTTGCGCCTTTGGTGCGATGAAGCCCCTGTTGCAGAAACGACTGGCGCGCCAGCCCAGCCGCGCGGGTTTGCTGTAACCGCCGTGGCACCAGACGAAACTGGATCGGTTTCAGCCGAAACAGCACCGCGAGCGCCAACAACACACCCCACTGCAGCAACAAAGCTTCAAACGGGGTAAGCCACACCGGCAGGAAAAGCAGTAAAGCCGGCACTAACAGCGATAACAGCGCAGCCCACATGACTGTCACATAACGGTAGTCGTCCGCCTGACGCGCCAGCACGGTCACCATTTCCGCATCGGTACGCGCTTCCTGTTCGCTGATGACGCGGGCCAAAGCGCTCTGAGCATCGTGATCCAGCAACATTACCAACCTCCCGAGGCGCCACCGCCTCCAAAACCACCACCGCCGCCGCCGAAGCCGCCGCCACCGAATCCACCACCGCCGCCAAAGCCGCCCATGGGCACCGGCAGGAACATGCCGCCACGGCGGCCACCCCGGCCTCCGCCACCCCCAAAGGACAATAGGAAGGTGACCACTACCATGCCGATCAGCATCAGCAAAGCCTTGAGGCCGCTGGGCTTGTCGCGGGGTTGGCGCTCGCCTTGATATTCACCCTGAATGGCGGCTTGGATGCTCGTCACCCCAGCCTGAATGCCGCCATAAAACTGACCTTGGCGGAACGCGGGCAAAATTTCCTGCTGGATGATCACACTGGACAGGGCATCAGTAAGCACGCCTTCCAAACCATAGCCCACCTCAATGCGTACCTTGCGATCATTGGGCGCCACGATCAGCAGCACGCCATTATTATTTTCTTTGCTGCCAATGCCCCATTCACGGCCCAATTGATAGCCATAATCGGCGATGTCATAGCCCTGCAAATCGGACAGGGTAACTACCACCAGCTGGTTAGACGTATTTTGCTCCGACGCCGCCAGCGCCTGGGTAAGGCTCTGAGTTTGAGCGGGGGTCAGCAACCCCGCTTCGTCCACCACCCGTCCAGACAGCGCCGGAAATTCCGGCGCCGCCCACAACGAGGTGCTAAGCAATAGGGCGATCAGTGCGAAATAGCGCATCAGTTAAAGTTCACGCTGGGGGCCTGGTCCGCATTTTCAGCCGTGGCTTCATAGGTTTCGCGGGTTTCCATGTCACTGTACAAAAAGCTGTGCCAGAGACGACCGGGAAAGGTACGAATCTCGGTGTTATACCGTTGCACGGCCGCAATGTAATCCCGGCGTGCCACGCTGATGCGGTTTTCCGTGCCCTCCAGTTGCGATTGCAGGGCCAAAAAATTCTGATTAGCCTTCAGATCTGGATAGCGCTCGGCCACCACCATCAAACGCTGCAAAGCAGAACCAAGCTGGCGCTGAGCCTGTTCGAACTGCTTTAGCTTTTCTGGATTGTTAAGCATGTTGCCATCCACCTGAATGGAGCCCACCTTAGCTCGGGCTTGGGTAACATCCACCAACACTTCTCTCTCGTGGCTAGCATAGCCTTTAACCGTATTCACCAAGTTGGGTATCAAGTCGGCGCGGCGCTGATATTGGTTTTCTACCTGTGACCAAGCGGCTTTCACCTGCTCGTCATAGGTCGGGATATTGTTAATACCACAACCACTTAAACAGCCTACTAGCAAGACCAGCAAAGCACTGCGCCAAAAAGTATTCAGGCGCGGCATTGACCTGGCGCTCAGCGTATTAGTCATCGATCGTTTCTCCATCATGATGTTTGATTATTCCAAATGCCTGACTGACTCAGTTAGTGACTCAATCCAGACAGACAGCGGTCGCTGCCGTTTTTCCATTTCCAGCGCCACCAGCAGGAGCTGCTTGTCGCGGCGGCTTAAACGCTTAATGCGAGCCTCCAACTGGCTGGCAGAAGCTCTATCGCCCGCCGGCAGCAATAATACCGGGCGTACTGGACGGCGAGCCCGCGTATAACGTGCGCCTTTCAGGCTAGTGTTATGTTCATGAACCCGACGCGCCGGCTCCGTGCTGATACCGGTATACAGCGACCGATCCGCACACTCCAGCATATATAGCCACCACTGTTGCATGGTTTTACACCCACCCCTGCGTTGACTGCTATGATGCCAGAGACACTTCGCGCACTTAAGCGCCATTACAACAAACCTCAAACGACAAGGATGCAAGTATGGTTACCTATCTCTATTGGTTCCTGGTAGCAGCACTAGTCATTGGTGCACTATTTGGTGTTGGCGTACGGTTAGGCAAATGGAAGCCTGCCGTGATTATCGCTGTGATTATCTGGCTCACCGCTACCATCGCCTATTATTTCTGGTTACAGCAGGTGTTTGTGAAGCGCTTTGGCGGCACCATGCATATTTCAGTGCCAGAAGAGCAGTACCATCTAAATGCCACGTGGAAAGATGACAACCTGTGGATTGAAAACTACGACCCGGAAACCAACCAATGCATTTTCCGCGAATATTCCCGCGGCAATATGCTGGAAGGTAAGGTGGTCATTAAGAACTGTAACCCGCTGCAAAGCACCGGTATGGTTCTGCCCAAAGATTCCGCCGCCCAGTAATACCCCCAACTCTCTAACAGCCTGATTGTCAGCTCTGCATGGGCTGCCTTCAGGCCCTGTTTCAACCTGGCATAGGAAGAACGATGGCCTCTTCGCTAAACACCCTGTTAGACACCCTAAAAGCCGACCCGGACACCGTTACCTTCGACGCAGTACAAGCCGTGATTACAGAACATTACCATTACACGCCTGCAGCCTTCAGCAACGGCCACGGTGATGATTGCGTGTACAATGACGCTGGTACGAATGAAGGGTCCTGCAAGATACTGGCCTTTGCCAAAATCAACTTTCTTTCTGACGCTCAGACGCTGGCCTGCTTCGGTCACTTTTACCGCGACCATGTTCTGGGTAATCCAGACGGCAACGACCACGCCAATATCCGCACTCTCATGCGTCATGGGCTGACCAATGTGGCTTTTGATACTCCGCCTTTGGCCGCAAAGTAACGATCCACCGCCCTTGGGCAGGGTGATGAGCAATCCACTCTCGCCCTTTACTCTTTATTCCCCGAATTAGCGATGCACCTTTAACGATCACTTACCAACGGACATAAGGTTCCGCTAGCAGGCGCCACCACAGATTCTCACCTCCCTGCGCCAGGGCTGATTCGACACAAAACCTAACCGTAACCGCAATTATCATGGTGGCAGCCTCTATATGAGCCTGTTATTGTGATTGATCCACCCATCAGCCCCGATGAGCCCCGTGAAAGTTCGTAACAGTAAAGAACAACAGCGGCATCGCTTGGAACGCGATATGGAACGCTTTCTTTCTGAAGGCGGGGCCATTAATGAGGTACCGAACGGTGTGAGTGGCGCTGATGCTGTATCCGGCAAAGGGCACCAAACCGTGCTGTTTAATGGCCCCCGCCAGAATCAGCGCACAGATCTGAGTCAAGTGGCTGCCAACATAGACTCTCGCAAACATAAACCTCATCGCCAACAGCTCAATGCCCAGCCACGACGTAAACTCATTTACGACGACTTCGGCGAACCACTTCGTTGGGTCTGGCAAAATAAATAATTTCGCTGAAACTTAGCAAGGACAGGTCTATGAAACGGCTCATCTTACTCGCATCCCTTATCTTTGCCGGCCAAACCGGCTACACCGACATCATTGAAACCGAAGTTACCCTGCCTGACGGCCTAGGTAAGGGCGTCATGTACCTCAATGATCGCCAGAAAGACCCGGGCCCCGGAGTCATTGTAGTGCACGAATGGTGGGGCTTGGATGACTATGCCCGTAACCGCGCGCACATGTTGGCGGAAGCGGGTTACACCGCTTTTGCGGTAGATATGTACGGCACCGGCAAAGTTGCCAGCCATCCGAAAGATGCGAAAAGTTTTATGGAAACCGCATTATCAAACCCGGAAACCATGAATGCCCGCTTTCAGGCTGCTCGCACCCTGATGCTCAAACAGCAGCAAGTTGAGCCAGGGCGCCTGTTTGCCATCGGCTACTGTTTTGGTGGCGCAGTGGTGCTGGAACAGGCCCGCCGGGGTACTGATTTGGCCGGCGTAGCCAGCTTCCATGGCAGCCTGGGCACCGAGAACCCGGCAAAATCCGGCGAGCTGAAAGCACGGGTTCTAGTCGCTACAGGGCAGGCTGACCCCATGGTGCCCGCAAAACAAGTAAGTGGTTTTGTCAGCGAGATGACCGCTGCCGGAGCCGATTTCCAATTACTGAGTTTCCCGGAGGCCAAGCACGGCTTCACTAACCCCGGGGCCGATGCTGCCGGTGAGCGATTCGAAATGCCCCTGGCCTACAGCGCTCATGCGGATCAGGTGAGCTGGGAGGCACTGATCGACTTCCTGGAACAGCCGGAGTAACCCGCACCACCCGAGCGCAAAGACGCGCGCCATGCACCATGCCGGCACACTTCATCGCGCCGGCATGGTATCCCCAATTCTGCTCCCCTCCCCCTAATTTCCAATGCCAAGCCGTGCCTTGTGCGGCAGACACGGCCTTTTCGCCTTTCCTGATTCAGGTTGGCACTTCCTTTGCTTTATTACGGGTAGAGGAATCGAATGGCTTTGTTGCCATCAAGCACTCAACACAATCTGCACCAATAGAAAGCTAGGGTTCCGATCGGCTACGCCAGCAGCCGATGCCTGGTCCGAGAGCCTTCGACCTTCTTGGCGCCGATAGATTGGCAGCAGCATCTACCGGCAGGGGGTTACACGGCGGGACAAAAGCCCGGGAGGACACGATGACAGCAGTGTCATTGGATTCCTCTTCGTCCGTAGCCAAGGAGGTCCGACATGACCCGTTCCCTATGCAAAATAGCTGCAGCTGCAGCACTCGTTCTGTTTACCACGCTCACACCTGTTACTGCACTGGCCAAAGATTCTTTTAGCGTCTGCTGGTCTATCTACGTGGGCTGGATGCCATGGGACTATGGCGCCCAGCAAAAGATCGTCGACAAGTGGGCAGCCAAATACGACATCACCATCGATGTGGTTCAGATCAACGACTATGTGGAATCCATCAACCAGTACACTGCCGGTGCCTACGACGGCTGCGCCATGACCAACATGGATGCCCTGACCATTCCCGCCGCCGGGGGTGTGGACTCTACTGCCCTGATTGTGGGGGATTTTTCCAACGGTAACGATGGCGTGGTGCTCAAGGGCACTGACACGCTAGCCAACATCAAGGGCCAGGATGTAAATCTGGTAGAACTGTCCGTTTCTCACTACTTGTTGGCCCGCGCACTCGACACTGTCAACTTAAGCGAAAAGGACCTGACCGTGGTGAACACCTCCGACGCCGACATGGTGGCCGCCTTCACTACCAAGGGGGTCACTGCTGTGGCCACCTGGAATCCCCTACTCAGCGAAATCACCGCCATGCCGGACAGCCACAAGGTCTTCGACTCTTCAAAGATCCCGGGCGAAATCATCGACCTGATGGTGGTGAACACCGAGACCCTCAAAGCCAACCCGAACTTCGGTAAGGCACTCACCGGTGCGTGGTATGAAATCATGGCCACCATGTCCGCCGATGACGATGCCGGCAAGGCTGCCCGCACCTTCATGGCCAAAGCGTCCGGCACCGATCTAGCCGGATACGACGCTCAGCTGGCGTCAACCCGCATGTTCTACAAGGCCAGCGAAGCGGTGACGTTCGTCAACAGCCCCGAGCTGAAAGACACCATGCAGAAAGTGGCGGAGTTTTCATTCGATCACGGCCTGCTCGGGGAAGGCGCTCCGGACGCCGGCTTCGTCGGTATCGAAACCCCGGTTGGCGTATTCGGTAGCGAAAGCAATGTGCAGCTGCGCTTTATCGCCGATTACATGGCCATGGCCGCCGACGGGAAGCTGTAACACCTGAAGGCTCAGGTCGAGGCCGGACAGAGTTAGCTTTTTTCGGCGTCGACCCTTGCACTAGCTCCGACACTTACCAGTGGGAACCCCCATGAAGAAACTGATCAACAGACAGCCCAGCAGGGCAGCAAGCTGGGCATTGGGGCTACTTCCCTTTGCACTGCTGATTGTCGTTTACATGTTGGCATCAGATGCACGTCTTGCCGACAATCCAAACGACAAACTCCTGCCTGCACTGGACAGTTTTGTTCAGGCCATTAATCGCATGGCATTCGAGCCCAGCAAACGCAGCGGTGAGTACCTGCTTCTCGCCGATACCCTGGCCAGCCTGCAACGTTTGGCTATCGGTGTAGCCATCAGCGCCCTGGTCGCCATTATCGTGGGCATTGGCAACGGCAGCATCCCCCTGATCCGCTCCACATTTTCACCGCTGGTCACAGGGTTGTCGCTGGTTCCCCCCATGGCCATGCTGCCGGTGCTGTTCATCATTTTCGGGCTGGGCGAACTGGCCAAGGTGATGCTCATTATCATCGGTATCACGCCCTTCATGATTCGTGACCTGCAACAGCGGGCGATGGAAATTCCTGCAGAACAAATCATCAAGCTGCAGACGTTAGGCGCCAATACTTGGCAGATCATCACCCGGCTGGTGTGGCCGCAACTGATGCCACGGCTAATCAGCGCAGTGCGTTTGTCGCTAGGCCCCGCCTGGCTTTTCCTGATCGCCGCCGAAGCCATCGCTGCCACCGAAGGGCTGGGCTACCGGATCTTCTTGGTACGTCGCTACCTGTCCATGGATGTGATTCTGCCCTACGTGGTGTGGATCACTCTGTTGGCCTTCGCAATAGACTTAATTCTCAGCCGCTATTCGCAATGGCGCCACCCTTGGTTCCACCAGAAAGGCCATTAAGGAGCGTGCACCATGGCGATTATCGAAATGAAAAATCTGTGGAAAGAATACGGTGAACAAGTCGTGCTGGAACGGCTGAACGCCACTGTGGAAGAAGGCGAATTCGTCACCATTGTCGGCGCCTCTGGCTGCGGCAAGACCACCTTCCTGAAACTTCTGCTCGGCACCGAACAAGCCACCCGAGGCGAGCTGCTGCTGGATGGTCAGCGGCTGCCGGCGGAGCCGGACGAAAGCCGTGGCATCGTGTTCCAACGCTACTCGGTGCTCAATCACCTGACCTCTTTGGAAAACGTGATGCTGGGCGGCGAATTGCAGAGCAACCGCTGGCTGGGCATCAGCTTCGGCAAGACACGCCGCCAACTTCGTAAGGATGCCTTGAAAATGCTCGAATCCGTGGGCCTTGGCCAGGCGGTCGACAAGTACCCCCACGAGCTTTCCGGCGGTATGCAGCAGCGTCTTGCACTTGCCCAGGCTCTGATCAAAAAGCCACGTATCCTGCTGCTGGACGAACCTTTTGGCGCCCTGGACCCGGGCATTCGTGCCGACATGCACACGCTGGTGCTGACACTCTGGAAAGAGCAAAAGCTGACCGTGTTCATGATCACCCACGACATTACTGAAGGCTTCTATCTGGGTACACGATTGTGGGTATTCGACAAGCCTCGGCTGGACCCGCAGGCCCCCGACGCCTACGGCGCCCGGGTGACCTACGACCTGCCGGTGGGCGACTGCCAGAGCGGCACCCTTAGCGACATCAACCAGAACGTGGGGCGTACCAGCCGCGTTCTCAACGACACTTTGTAAGACGACAAGGACTTCATCATGAGCGAAAGCCTTTACACCACCATCCTGCCCGGCAGTGCCCACTGGTCCCTGCGCGTACGCCGCGGTATGCAACTGCGTCTCACCGACCCGCAAGGCGGCGCCAATCTCTCAATGCTGATGTACAACCCGGAGATGCCGCTGGAGCGCTATAACGCGCCAGATAGCCTCAAGGGGCAGCACACCTTCAAGCTCACCAAAGGAAATTGCCTGTACTCCGACATGGGCCGTGTCTTCGCCTCCATCGTGGAGGATGAATTTGGCTGGCACGACACCGTGTGCGGCACCCTTAGCGAAAAAGCCCTGCAAGAAAAATATGCCGTGCGTTCCTACCAGGACTGCCACAACCAGTGGACCTTGAGCGGGGAGCACTGCTTCCTCACCGAACTGGCCAAATACGGCCTTACCGAACGGGATATGGCAGCCAATCTGAATCTGTTTTCCAAAGTCGCCGCCGATAACGACGGCAAGCTGGTATTCGATCCATCTGCGGCAAGAGCCGGTGCACACGTCACCCTGCGTTTCGAAATGGACACCCTGGTGATAATGCACACCTGCCCGCATCCACTGAATCCGGCCGAAGACTACCCCATCAAGCCAGTACAAATTGAGATGCTGAAAGCTGCCCCTGTAGCGGACGATGACTACTGCAAAAATGCCCGCCCTGAAAACGGCCGCGCCTTTGAAAACAATCGCCTGTATCACTTGGGCCTGTAATTTTCAGTAACAGCGCTGTTTGAGGCGCCAAGGAAAGACCCATGATCAAAGAAAGCCAACGTCAACCGGAACAGGCCTTCTTCCGTGAAGAAGTGGCGGCCGGCGACTATTTCATCCGTATCATCAAGAAAGGCCAGACTGTTCGCCTGCTGGATCTGGAGGGCAACCAGGCTGCCGACACCCTGTTCTACAATGCGGCAGATCCTGCTGAGCGTTACAGCGCCGTGGATACCATCCGTGAACAGGGCAATGTGTATCTCACCGCCGGCACCGTACTGATGAGCAACCGCATGAACCCGTTGCTAAAAATCGTTGCCGATACCTGTGGTCGCCACGACACGCTGGGCGGCGCTTGCGCCACCGAAAGCAATACCGTGCGTTACAGTCTGGAAAAGCGCTGCATGCATGCCTGTCGTGACAGCTGGATGCTGGCCATTAACCAGCACCCGGAATTCCATCTTGCCAAGCAGGACATCACCCACAACATCAACTTCTTTATGAATGTGCCGGTGACGGCCGAAGGCGGCCTGACCTTTGAAGACGGCATTTCTGCCCCGGGTAAATACGTTGAACTGACCGCCTGCATGGATACGCTGATCCTCATTTCCAACTGTCCTCAGTTGAACAATCCCTGCAACGGTTACAACCCGACACCCATTGACGTTCTTATCTGGAACGACTGAGCACCGACCAATTTCCCTGGGGACGACCCCGGCGGCCAAGGCTATAAAGACGGGACGGCCCGTCATCTGTCCCAGAGACAGCCCGACAAGAGAAAAAGTCATGTTCAACAAGATTTTGATTGCCAATCGCGGTGCCATTGCCACCCGCGTTACCCGTACCCTCCAATCCCTGGGCATCACTTCCATAGCGGTTTTTGCCGAGGCCGACCGCGATTCCCTGCACGTACGTTACGCCGATAAAGCCTTCTGCCTAGGGGAAGGCAATGCCCAGGATACCTATCTGAATCAGGATAAGCTGTTTGCCCTCATGGAAGAACATGGCGTAGAAGCCGTGCACCCCGGTTACGGTTTTCTCAGTGAAAACCCGGACTTTGTGAAGGGCTGTGAAGCCCGCGGCATTGCCTTTATTGGCCCAACGCCCGAACAAATGGACACCTTCGGCCTCAAGCACACCGCTCGTGCCCTGGCAGAAAAAAACGATGTTCCTCTACTGCCAGGTACCGGCCTGCTGAATGATAAAGAGGCGGCACTGAAAGCGGCTGAAAAAATCCGTTATCCGGTCATGCTGAAGAGCACAGCCGGCGGTGGCGGCATCGGCATGCAAATCTGTGACAATGCAGAAAACCTAGACAAGGCTTGGGATAGCGTGCGCCGCCTCAGCGCCAACAATTTTTCCAATGATGGCGTCTTTATAGAAAAATATATCGCCCGCGCCCGTCACATTGAAGTCCAGGTATTCGGTGATGGCAAAGGCCAAGCCGTTACCCTCGGTGAACGCGACTGTTCCGCCCAGCGTCGCCACCAGAAAGTGTTGGAAGAAACACCGGCCCCCAACCTGCCCGATCATGTTCGCCATGAACTGCACGATACTGCACGCACGCTTATGCAAGCGGTGCATTACCGCAATGCCGGCACAGTGGAATTCATTCTCGATCAGGACACCAACACTTTCTACTTTCTGGAAGTGAATACCCGCCTGCAGGTGGAACACGGTGTCACCGAACAGATTTTCGGCGTGGATCTGGTGGAGTGGATGATCAAACTGGCCGCTGGCGAGCTGCCCGCACTGAACTCACTCGGCCCCTTTACTCCCAATGGTCACGCCATTCAGGCGCGGATCTATGCCGAGGACCCGGCCAAGGATTTCCAACCCAGCGCCGGCCTGCTGACTGCTGTCACCTTTCCTGAAGCAGATGGGCAAGCATTGCGTATTGATCACTGGGTGGAAGCCGGGCTTACCGTTTCTCCCCTGTTCGATCCCATGCTAGCCAAGGTCATCATTCATCAAGCCGATCGCGATAGCGCACTGAACGCACTGGCGCAGACCCTGGATGGCATCACCCTGGAAGGTATTGAGACCAACCGGGAATATGTTCGCACCATTCTGGCCAACCCGGTATTTGCGCAAGGGCGAATGACCACCCGCTACCTCAATGATTTCCGTTACCGACCTTTTACCGTAGATGTACTGGCCGGCGGCACCATGACCACAGTACAGGATTACCCTGGCCGGAGTGGCTACTGGCCCGTGGGCGTGCCCCCTTCAGGACCTTTTGACAACCTCAGCTTCCGTCTCGGTAACCGCCTGCTGGGCAACGACGAAGCCGCCGCCGGACTGGAATTCACGCTTAACGGCCCAACGCTGAAATTCAACCAGGCCACCCGCATAGCCCTTACTGGGGCGGACATGCAGGCCTCTCTGGATAGCCGTCCGGTCCCCCCTTATCAGGTCATCCAGGTACAACCAGGTCAGGTGCTAAAACTGGGCAAAGTAAGCGGCGAAGGCGCTCGCGCCTATCTTGCTATTGCCAGCGGCATCCAGTGCACCCCCTATCTGGGCTCACGCAGTACTTTTACCCTCGGCCAGTTCGGTGGTCACGGTGGCCGCGCCCTGCGCACCGGCGATGTGCTGCACTTTTCTGAAGATACAGGCATAACAGCCCGCGTGGAGGTGCCGGCAAGCTTGAAGCCCGAGCTTGGCAAAGCCTGGACCCTGCGGGTGATCTATGGCCCCCATGGCGCCCCGGACTTTTTTACCGACGACGACATGGCCATGTTTTTCTCCACGGACTGGCAAGTGCACTACAACTCCAGCCGGACCGGTATCCGCCTAGTGGGCCCCAAACCAAACTGGGCACGCAGTGATGGTGGCGAGGCCGGCATGCACCCTTCCAACATTCACGACAATGCTTATGCAGTGGGCACAGTGGACTTCACGGGCGACATGCCGGTCATCCTCGGCCCGGACGGGCCGTCACTGGGTGGCTTTGTCTGCCCCGCCACTGTGGTACTGGCCGACCGCTGGAAGCTGGGCCAACTAAAAGCCGGCGATACCCTACGTTTTGAAGCCATCAGCCTGGACGATGCGGATACACTTGCCGCCGAACAAGACCACTGCGTGTCCTCACTCGTTGAGCCGGCTAAACGGGTAAAAAGTGCTGTCATTACCACACCGGTGCTTAATACCCTTAGCAAACAAGAAGCCGGCGTAGACGTGGTTTACCGCGCCGCTGGAGACCGTTATCTACTGGTGGAATACGGCCCCCTAGTGCTGGATCTGCGCCTCCGATTTCGCGCCCATGCGCTCATGCTGTGGCTTGAACAGCAAAAACTCCCCGGCATTATTGAACTGACGCCCGGTATCCGCTCCTTGCAGATCCATTTCAATCCACAGGTTCTTACTCGCCAGCAACTGCTCAAAGACCTAGCCGGTGCCGAACATGCCCTACAGCAGCAGGATGATCTGGAAGTCCCTTCGCGCATCGTACATATCCCGCTAAGCTGGGATGACCAAGCCTGTCATCAAGCCATCGAAAAATACATCCAGTCGGTGCGCAAGGATGCCCCCTGGTGCCCGTCTAATCTGGAATTTATCCGTCGCATCAACGGGCTGGACAGCATTGATGCTGTAAAAAATATTCTGTTCAGCGCCAGCTACGTGGTGATGGGGTTGGGTGATGTCTACCTGGGTGCGCCAGTGGCTACCCCCTACGACCCCCGCCATCGTCTGGTCACCACCAAGTACAACCCCGCCCGTACCTGGACGGCAGAAAACTCCGTGGGCATCGGCGGCGCTTACCTGTGTGTGTACGGCATGGAAGGCCCCGGCGGTTATCAGTTTGTCGGCCGCACCCTGCAGATGTGGAACCGTTACCGCAAAACACGAGTATTCAACCAGCCCTGGCTACTGCGTTTCTTCGACCAGATTCGCTTTTACGAGGTAAGCCACGAAGAACTTAACCAGATTCGCCGAGATTTCCCCAAGGGGGATTACCCGCTGAAGGTGGAAGAAACGACCTTCAGCCTCAGTGCTTACCAGCAGTTCCTGGACGACAACCAACAGGATATTGCCACCTTCACCGACGTCCGCAATCAGGCCTTTGATGAAGAACTGCAACGCTGGGTGGACAGTGGCCAGATCAATTTCCAGTCCGAGCAGAATCTAGAGGCAGACAATGGAGCCGAAGAAGTGGATGGCACTCCAGTGGAATCCCCTGTAGCAGGCAACATTTGGAAACTGAACGTGTCCGAAGGCGACCACGTGCAAAAAGGTGACGTGGTGGCTGTGCTTGAATCCATGAAGATGGAAATCGAAATCTACGCCCCGGGCTCAGGAAACGTCATCACTGTTTCCCGCCAGGAAGGTCAGCAGATCAATGCGGGGCAAGCGATCATGGTGCTGGATTGAAAGCCTGTTAAAGAGACTCTGAAAAACTGCAGCCTCTTGATCTGTCCAGAAAGGCCATAACAATATCGCCACCGTTGCTGTTATTGCGATAGCAAGGATGCTTGGATTCATGCCCTACGTATTTTTTCGCGATAGTAGGCGCTCGGAAATGAATGCAAAACGAGGGCTATGAACACGCCTTATTATCTGTGTCGTTGATGCCAATCGACAGTGCGGTTCTCCCCTGCCGCACCGAGGGCGGGCCTAGCGGAATTGCTCGGCATGGCCCCAACGTCCTGGCATTCAACAATACAGATTGCACTCGCGCGCTGATGAACGCCCCAGCCCATTCAGCGCTACCGGCATTTGAGTGAGCAACGCCACCTTCTTTGAAACCCGCCGCCTGTAACACCTGAGCTAATGGCGGGTAGAAACTCGCCCTCTCCCCTAACGCCGTCACCCACACCTCTAACCCGTTAGCACTCTCTGGCTGCCACTCATTCACCGGCAAGTTATACGCTTAAACTTCCCGCAAGCGCCCTTTCTTCAAGGGCTGTCATTGCTGGCCTTCTGCCGGCGGGGCCGCTTTACCAATTCCCCTAGATAATTCGGACATCGGCAAGCATGAATGGTGCAGCAATCGACACAAAAGGTGCATTCGTAGGAGCAAATATACGCTTGCTCATCGGCGGCCAAGGTGCACGGACATATTTCACAGCTAGATCGCATTTCAAGCATGCACATTTACCCGATTAGTGCGTCTTCACTTTTTCTTTTCCGCAGCGCTCACAACGGTATACCGTCACCAGTTTTCCTTGCTTCACATCAAACTGCTTTTCCTTACAGATCAACCACCTGTGGAACCCGTGCTGGCACATGCCTCTATTCGGCGTTTTCTTTTGCGGTTTCTTGAACGGCAGAATATCGCCCATTCGCTCATCACCGTGAGATCCAATCGTCGCTAGAGCATACCGCAAATTTTGCTTGCCCGTTTTCGATTGGCCAACATAAATACCGCCGCCCAACGGGCAACAAACCCCCGATCAGTCGATCGTTAGGCTCATGGCTGTACCGTTGCCCATGAAATCGGATTCACCCATCGAAGGGGGGCGTACAAACCCGTATAATTCGCCTCCCAAGTAATCACCGGCAGCAACAATGACTGACTTTATTCCCGGCCAGCGCTGGCTGAGCGAATCCGAAACTGAGCTGGGCCTAGGCATCATCAAGGAATTGGATTACCGACTGGTCACCGTGGAATACCCGGCGGTAGAGGAAGAACGCACCTACGCAAAGAACAATGCCCCCTTGTCCAGGGTCACCTTTGACAGCGGCGATACCATTCGCACCGCCGATGAAATGGAGCTAGTGGTCACCGACGTTAACGAGCTTAATGGACTCAAGATCTACATGGCCCACCCCAAGGACGGCAGCCCGGAGGATATCCAGCCGGTACCTGAGACCAATCTTGGCCATACCCTACGACTGACCGCAGCCTTAGACCGCCTGTTATCCAACCAGCTTTCCTCCAACCGCTGGTTCGAGCTGCGTATTGATGCACTCAATGCCCATTGCCGCCAACAGCAATCTGCCATTAAAGGGCTACGGGGCCCTCGCATTGATCTGATTGGTCATCAGCTATACATCGCTGACCAAGTGGCTAATCGCTTTGCCCCCCGGGTTTTGCTTGCCGACGAAGTCGGCTTGGGAAAAACTATTGAAGCAGGGCTGATCCTGCATCAACAGTTGCTCACTGGTCGTGCCAAACGAGTGCTGGTGGTCGTACCATCGCCCCTGGTCCACCAATGGTTTGTGGAAATGGTGCGCCGTTTCAATCTGCATTTTTCCATTTTTGATGCTGAACGCCTGAACGCTCTGCAGCCAGAAACCAGTATCAAAGACATGCTGGCGCAGATTATTGAAGAGGAAAACTCCCCGAACGACGGCGCTGACGAAGCGGCCAGCAATCTCAGCGCCGCCAGCGGTGACGACAATCCCTTCCTCAGTGAACAGCTGATTTTGTGCAGCACGGACTTTCTAAGCGAGTGCGACATTGAGCAACTGGCAGCTGCCGATTGGGACTTGTTGGTGGTCGACGAAGCTCACCACCTGGAATGGTCAGCACAACAGGCCAGCGACGATTACCAGCGCGTGGAAACCATTGCCAAGCAAGCCCGAGGCCTACTGCTGCTTACCGCTACCCCGGAACAGCTCGGTCTTGAAAGCCACTATGCTCGATTACGCCTGCTCGACCCGGAACGCTACCCCAGCCTAGAGGCTTTCAAGGAAGAACAAGCCCATTATCAAGACGTGGCAGCGCTGGCCGGCCGACTGCACGATGAATCCAAATGGGATGAGGCACTCAAGCAGGAAGCCGTCGCCCTACTACCAGACATGGACATTGACGAAAGCAACCGCGAAGCGATTCAAGCAGAACTGCTGGATCGCTCAGGCCCCGGCCGCGTCATGTTCCGTAACACCCGCCACAACATTGCCGGCTTCCCGGCACGTCACGTACACGGCATCCCTCTTACGCTGCCAGACGAGTACAAATACGACAGCGACGAAGAAATTGACGGCCATTTGCACCCGGAAACCCTGTTCCACGATGATCGTTGGTGCACCTTGGACCCTCGCGTCACTTGGCTGGAAAACTTTTTTAAACAGCATCGCCACGACAAGGTACTGGTGATCTGTGCTAGCAAGAATACCGCCACCGACCTGCATGCCCACTGCAACTACAAGCTAGGCATGAACGTGGCCATGTTCCATGAAGATATGGACCTGATCGAACGCGACCGGGCCGCCGCTTTCTTTGCCGACGACTTTGATGGCGCCCAAGCACTGATTTGCTCGGAGATCGGCTCTGAAGGCCGTAACTTCCAGTTCGCTCATCATCTAGTCCTGCTGGATTTACCCCTAAACCCTGATCTGCTCGAACAGCGTATCGGCCGCTTGGACCGTATCGGCCAAACCGACGACATCCAGATTCACGTGCCCTACTTCGAGCAACACGCTCAGGAAGTACTGTTCCGCTGGTACCACGAGGGCATGAACGCGTTCGAGCACACCAACCCGGCTGGCCACGATATTTACCTGCGGAGCCGCGACGCACTAGAGCCTCTGCTTACCGGTGACCCGGAATACACTGCCATCGAAGCACTGGTGGACGATACACGCGCCATTACCACCGAGCTACACACACTGCTTGAAACCGGGCGTGACCGCCTGCTGGAGCTGAGCTCATTTGATGGTGAGCGCGCAGAAACCCTGATCTCCGATTTGATTGCCGCAGATGAGGACAGCCCACTGCCTTTCATGCAACGCATCTTTGATCGTTATGGTGTCGAACAGGAAGATCACTCCGATACCGCAGTGATACTCAAACCCGGCCCCCACATGCGTGATGCCTTTCCCTCCCTGCCAGAAGAAGGGGTCACCATGACCGATAACCGTGCCACCGCATTGGCACGGGACGACATGCAGTTTCTCACCTGGGAGCACCCCATGGTTACTGGCAGCTTGGAAATGATGCTCACTGAGCATCGTGGTAAAGCGGCTGTTAGCCTGCTGAAAAACCCCAAAATCAAAGCCGGCACACTGCTTATCGAAGCTATTTACACCGTAGATGCTGTCGCCCCGAAACATCTTCAGGCAGATCGCTTTTTACCCACCACGGTGATCCGTCACCTTCTTGATGCCAATGGCAAAAATATCAGCCAGGCGATCAGTCACGACGGTTTAAGCCAGCAATGCCACAAAATGGATAAGCCGCTGAGCCGCAAAATTGTCGGCAGCCAAAAGGCCTTGCTGGAAAAACTGCTCAAAGCCGATGACATTAGCGCCAGTCAGGAGGCAGAAAGTATCATCACCGCTGCCCAGCAAAAAATGCGCGAGAAACAGGCCCATGAGCTGGCTCGCCTTAAAGCGCTGCAAGCCAAAAACCCGGCGGTAAGGCACGCAGAAATCGACGCACTGGAAGACCAAACCCAGGCGCTGGAAAAATGCCTCGGCGAAGCCCGTTGTCAGCTTGAAGCCGTACGCATCATTGTCGCGGGAGGAGATTAACCATGAGCGAGCTATTACGTTTTGTTGAAATCGAACCCGCCACAGAAGCCACCGCCAGCGTTATCTGGCTGCACGGCCTAGGTGCCAGTGGCCACGATTTCGAACCTATTGTGCCTGAGCTGCAGCTGCCGGCAGATTTAGCCGTACGGTTTGTGTTTCCTCACGCACCGCAAATCCCCGTTACCGTCAATGGCGGCATGGTCATGCCTGCCTGGTACGATATTCTCGCCATGGATATCGATCGCAAAGTTGACGAGGCAGGAGTACTGGCATCTGCCAGAGCGGTGGAGATGCTAATCGAGCGAGAAATCGCCCGAGGCATCCCCAGCAAACGGATCATCATCGCCGGTTTTTCTCAGGGTGGCGCCGTTGCCTATCAAGCCGCTTTGCGCTACCCCAAACCCCTTGCCGGCCTGCTCACCCTGTCCACCTATATGGCCATGCCGGTAATACCCAGCGATGCCAACGCCACACTGCCGGTTATGATTTGCCACGGCAGCATGGATCCGGTGGTTCCTGAGCAATTAGGCCAACGAGCCGCAGCCACCCTGAGTGAGCTGGGTTACTCACCACAATACAAAAGCTATCCTATGGAGCACATGGTCTGCCTAGAGCAAATTCGGGATATTGGCCAATGGCTGAATGAACGGCTAATGCCGCCTAACCAATGACGAATTCATAAGTAAAACACAGCTTCAAATCTGTCGCAGACAGACCAGTAAAGAGGCGAGTACTTGGCGTCTGCGACGCCTTCCAGTTTCTGAGCTTTAACCGTTTTTGATGATCCCTACGCGTTTTTTGCACATTCCATCGCCATACTGGTACCCATACTCTTTCGACAAAGGGGACCCATATGAAAACGGCTTCCGTCTTTACTCTTACTGCCCTGCTTGGCCTTAGCGCAATTTCCACTTTTGCCGAAGCTCGCCCGCCTTGGGAGAATGGCCAGCGCGATACTCGCACTCATGTTCAGTTGGTGGATAACCGCCGTGATTATTCCGAATATCGCTACAGCTCTCGCGAGCGTGAGGTCCTTCGTCAACGTTTGAGCCAGCGTGAGTTTGACGCCCTGCCTCCTGGCTTGCAGAAGAAAATGGCCCGAGGCGGCGAGTTGCCGCCAGGTTGGCAAAAGAAACTGCAGAAAGGCCAATACCTTCCCGACACGCTCTACTACAACAGCGAGCGATTACCTTCATACAGCGGCATTCGTCATATTGACGGTGTCAGCGACGTCATCATCGATAATGAGGTGGTTCGGGTGATTGATGCGACTCAGACAATCATTGATGTATTCGGGCTTCGTTGAGGTCCACTCAGGTAAATGCCGTCTCGTCGTCCGAAACGCCGATGCCCTGAATACAGCATTAAACTTTCAAACAAAAAAGCCGCGCTTCTTTCGAAGCGCGGCTTTTTACGTGTTACTTATCGCGTGGCGCGTGCGTGCAGCGCCGCCGATTACAACCAATACACCGTAATAAACAAGAACAACCACACCACGTCCACAAAGTGCCAATACCAGGCACCGGCTTCCCAGGCAAAGTTATTCTCTTCATCAAAGTGGCCCTTGATCACACGCAGCAAGGTCACGAATAAGAAGATGGTACCGATGGTTACGTGCGCACCATGGAACCCAGTGAGCAGGAAGAACAGGCTGCCGTAGATACCCGCATCCAACGTCAATCCGAGCTCGGTATAAGCATGAATATATTCTTCCACCTGCAAGAACAGGAAGATCACACCGAGGATCACTGTAGCCGCCTGGAAGGCAATCACAGTGCCACGCTTGCCTTCTAACAAGGCGTGGTGAGCGATTGTCAGGGTTACAGAGGACACCAACAGGATAGCCGTGTTAATCGCTGGCAAGCCCCATGCGCCCATGGCTTGTGTGGTATCACCCGCAGGGGTCACAGTCAGCGGCCACATGGCTTGAAAGTTCGGCCATAGCAGTTCGTGGGTCATGGCGTTGCTGCCTTCCCCAGACAACCAAGGCAGGATCAGCCAACGGGTGTAGAACATAGCGCCAAAGAAGGCCGCAAAGAACATTACCTCAGAAAAGATAAACCACAGCATGCCCTGACGGTAGGAACCGCCCAACTGATTGCTGTGCAGGCCACCGACGGACTCCTTAATAGTGTCACGCCACCACAGGGCGATCACTACCAGCAACCAGGTCAGGCCTAGGAAGAATAGCGGTTTACCAATGAAGCTAGGCTCCATATCCGCCATGGTGCTCTGCTGAATAAAATGCGCACCGCCGATAGCGGTCATGAACAAACCTATGGAAGCCGTCAACGGCCAAGGGCTGCTCTCTGGAACGTAGTATTTTTCAGTAGCCATTAAAAAATCTCCTCTACAACCGGCTGTTCTAGTTCACAGCCACGCTGTTGTTTTTACCGGCGACCCGCTCTGTCACATCGAAGATCGTGTATGACAGAGTGAATTGATTAATGTGACTGGGAATTTCTGGATCCAGATAAAAAATCATCGGCATATCCTTGCGCTCACCCGCTAGCAGCGTCTGCTGATCGAAGCAGAAACACTGGGTCTTATGCAGGTATCGAGCCGCTTCCCCCGGTGTTACTGACGGGATGCTTTGGGTAATCATATCCGATGAAGTCGGGTTGCTTGCAAAAAAATGCACCAGTGTAATTTCCCCCGGATGCACCTTTACTCGCTTGGTCTCAGAAGAGAACTCTCCACTGATCCCACCCCCCTTCTGGGTAATAAATTCCACTGTCACAGTGCGGTCTGCCACCACATTTTCTGGCACTTGAGTGGCAGCAGTACTGGATGTTTTTCCATTCAGCCCGGTGACATCACAGATAACGTTATAAAAGGGCACCATAAGGAAAGCGAAGCCAAACATGGCCACCGCCCAGATCAACAGCTTTTTCAGCGTGCGCTTATTGCGCTGTTCAACACTGAGCTGCTCGTCGCCCATGGTGCTCCTCCGTCAGTTTCTGTTACTTCACCACCGGCGGGGTCTCAAAGGTATGGAACGGCGCCGGAGACGGCACTTCCCATTCCAGACCTTCCGCACCTTCCCATGGTTTAGCCGGGGCTTTCTCGCCTTTCTTCAGGGCACACAGCACAGCCACCGCCAAGAAAAACAGCTGCGACAAGCCGAACCAGAAGCCACCAATGGAAATCCAGAAGTTGTAGTCCGCAAACTGCAGCGCGTAGTCAGCGTAACGACGCGGCATACCCGCCAAGCCCACAAAGTGCATGGGGAAGAACAGCAGGTTGGCGGAAATCAAGGAGTTCCAAAAGTGTAGTTCACCCAGGGTTTTGTTAGGCATGATGCCAGACCACTTCGGCAGCCAATAATAGGCAGCAGCGTAAATGGAGAAGATCGCGCCAGTCACCAATACGTAGTGGAAATGCGCCACCACGAAATAGGTATCATGATACTGGAAGTCTACCGGGGTAATCGCCAGCATCAAACCGGACAGACCGCCGCAGGTAAACAACACCACAAAGGCAATCGCCCACTTCATTGGCAGTTCGAAGGTCATAGATCCGCGCCACATGGTGGCCACCCAGTTGAACACCTTCACGCCGGTAGGCACAGAGATCAACATGGTCATGTACATGAAGAATAAGGTGCCCGCCAACGGCATACCTACAGTGAACATGTGGTGGGCCCATACCACGAAGGACAACAGGGCAATGGACGCGGTGGCGTACACCATGGAGGCGTAACCGAACAACGGCTTGCGAGCAAACGCCGGAATGATCGCTGACACGATACCGAAGCTCGGCAGGATCATGATGTACACTTCAGGATGCCCGAAGAACCAAAACACGTGCTGGAATAATACTGGATCACCACCACCGGCAGCATCGAAGAAGCTGGTTCCGAAATGACGGTCCGTCAGCATCATGGTTACCGCACCGGCCAGAACTGGAATGACCGCGATCAGCAGGAAGGCAGTGATTAGCCAAGTCCATACGAACAGCGGCATCTTCATCAATGTCATGCCAGGGGCACGCATATTGAAGACCGTTACCACCACGTTGATAGCACCCATGATGGAGGAGATACCCATCATGTGAACCGACAGAATGAACAAATCGGTGGACGCCGGCCCGTACTTGGTGGACAACGGCGCGTAGAAGGTCCAGCCAAAGTTCGGAGCGCTAGGATTGCCGGCACCGAACGCACTCAACACCACTGAACCAATCAGAATGGTGAAAGCGAAAGGCAGAATCCAGAAAGACCAGTTATTCATCCGCGGTAGCGCCATATCTGGCGCACCAATCATCAAGGGAATCATCCAGTTAGCTAAGCCAACAGTGGCAGGCATCACCGCGCCAAATACCATGGCCAAGCCGTGCACGGTGGTCAGCTGATTGAAGAACTCCGGATCCACGAACTGCATGCCGGGCTCGAGTAGCTCGGCACGAATCACCATGGCCAAGAAACCGCCGGACAGGAACATGGCGAAGCTGAACCACAGGTACAAGGTACCAATATCTTTGTGGTTGGTGCTGAACAGCCAACGTTTCAGGCCGGTCGGGGCGTGGTGGTGATCGTGATGATCATCATGGGTTGCAGCTGCAGTAGACATTGCTATCCCCTCCCTTATTCGTGGTCGTTAACGTCGGCGGGCTGAATCAGATCGCCGGTATCGTTGCCGAAAGCGTTACGCTCATAGGTGATCACCGCCGCAATCTGGCGAGGTGTCAGTTGAGCCTTGAAGCTGGGCATGGCAGCACGGCCATTCACCAACACGTCGATATGCTCGTTCAGGTGCTCGTTATTGGTGGCAAACTCTGTACCAGCAAATGCCAAGCCGATACCGCCTTCACCATTAGCACCGTGACACATTGCACAGGCACCAGCATAAACTTGCTTACCTTCTTCCATCGCCTGATCGATACCAGCAAACGGTGTCAGGTCGGGCCCAGAAGCGGCTTTTTCTTTCTCTTCAGCAATCCAAGCCTTGAATTCGTCCTGGGTTACTACCTCTACGGCAATCGGCATAAAGGCGTGGTTCTTACCACACAACTCAGCACACTGGCCGTAGTAAGTGCCTTCTTTGCCTTCCGGAACCAAAGCCCAGGTCTCGTTAACGAAACCTGGAATTGCATCTTTCTTGCCGCCGAAGTCCGGCACCCAAAAAGAATGGATTACGTCATCAGAAGTCACCAAGAAACGCACTTTTTGGCCAGACGGGATAAGCAGTTTGTTATCCACTTCCAAGTTGTAGTTGTGGTCTTTCTCAGGAGCCTCTTTACCGACCAGCTCCTTCGCTGTGCCGTAAGGAAACAGGCCACCGGAAAGAACCGGGTTGTTGTACTGTTCCGGCGGCGTAGCCAGGTTAGAGAAGAAAGAGACTCCGATATCGTTGTCATCTTCGTACGTCAAATACTCGTAGCTCCACTTCCAGCGATAACCGGTTACCTTCACCGTCAGTTCAGATTCAGCGGTGTCATCCAGCTGAACCAGCACCCGGGTGGCCGGTACGGCCATGGCAATCAGGATGACAAAGGGAATCACTGTCCACAGCACTTCGAAAAACACGTTTTCATGGAAAGTGGAAGGATTTGGGTTTTTGGATCGACGGTGGCGAATCATCGAGAACAGAATCAGGCCACAGACCATAAGACCGATAACGGTCACGATCCAGAGAACGGTGGTGTGAAGATCTTGAACGTCCTGGCTGGCCTGGGTTACCCCGGGTCGCAGGTCGAGATCGGAACGTTCGGTCCAGTCGCTAGCGAAGGTCATGCCACTGATCATCAGTGACGTAAGACCAACCGCTGCGCGGTGGAACAGAGTTGACTGCATGCGTTTGCTCCCTGTTTTCCCCAGCGCTACCCCATTACAGGCACGCTTGTTCTTTGCCGTTACCGGCGCCTGGAAAGCGAGTTTCAGGATTGATGCAGCGAAACGGTCACCAGACCTTCCCCATTGACATACTCGACCAAGGGGGCGGCCGTTTAGCGTGTCACATAGGAGGCAAAACCCAATAAAATCAAATAGCTATTTGCCGCCATAGTAACTTCATTGAATTGCCGGAGGTGTGGCAAATTGTCCCACTGCATTTATGGGCGCCAACTTTAGTCATTCGCATTGCCAAAGTCCAGCCGAAAGGTCGGGTTTATCAAGCCCTTCAAGCAGGTACGAAAGTCGCACTCTATGCTACACTTCGGCTCTATTTTCCTAGTTAGCGTCTCTTTCTACCATGCCCAAACGACGACCCATCTACCGCGTCATATTCCAGAGCCAAGCACAAACCTACGAAATTTATGCCTCAGAGATATACCAAAGCGACCTGCATGGCTTTATCGAGGTGGAGGAGTTTCTGTTCGATGAGCGCAGCGGTGTAGTGGTCGATCCATCGGAAGAAAAGCTTAAGAGCGAATTTTCAGGGGTTTTGCGGTCATACATCCCCATGCATACGGTGATCCGTATTGATGAAGTAGAAAAAGAAGGCGTAGGCAAAATCACCGAATCACGCGGTGAAGCGCGTAGCAACAACGTTTCCCCGTTCCCCATGCCTCCTAGCCCATCCAAAGACTGAGTCCAGCACCTACACCCGGAGAAAAACACAGTCCCCCTTAAAAAAGAAGGGCGCCGGCTTGACCGAGCGCCCCGAGGGTTGCCTGATATTACTTAAGAGGAGAAAACATATTTTGCCTACTGAATTAGTCCGCAGGCTGATTCAAAGGTTCCCGGAGAAGCAAAAAAAATCAACCGTTTAACCGACGCCCCCCCCTGCAAAGGTGGTTACGCGCCACGGGAGCGTACAAGAGAAAGCCCTGTACGAATGCGTCGCACAAACAACATGGCCTGTTCAGGCCGTGCGATCATGCGAACAAAACCAACGCAAACGGGGCCATCCAGTCCACTGCCGTCTCTTTACCTTGGCCACCACCATAGCCTGAATGGGGTGAGCGCAATCTGAATAAAAAGAGAAGTGCATCCGTGCTCCTTGGCCATCCTTACTGGCCCTTCTCCTCCTACTCACTCAAGGTGAGCCCACTGTATCCGAGCCCCCCTGACTATCTTCGTTCCATGGGCTGCAGCCTTTTTACTGGCCTTTTACAAGGCAAGCAGCGCTTCACGGCACCATTTCGCTGCAGCCTTACTCTCCTGGGTTTTGCGAAGGCTGACCGCTGGGCTGAATCGGCTCACCGTAACGCAGAGTCGGGTTCACATCGTGAGGCCGCACCCAGCCCATATGCATGCTAAGCAAAATAAACAAAAATACCGTCACCGAAAAACCCACACGCCAAGCCAGGGCTCGCATGGTCTTACCTTCTTTTCCCTGCCCTTTCACCAAAGACATGAGCGCGCGGCCCAGAGAGATCACTGCCGCAAGCAACAAAATCACAACAATCAGCTTTACCCACCACATACTCGTTATCTCCTTAAACACATCAAAGCTTAAATAAGCACACAAAGGGGACTTTCTCGCAGGCAGATGAAAAGCCCGGCCAGCTATGTACAATGTGCCGCCATTGTCAGGCAGGCATTGTAATGGCCTAGCCTGACTGTGCACACACTATCGACAAAGCAAGGCGACAACATAAAACAGCAATCCCCGTTTCGCCGCGCTACTGCTGTCACGAGGGCAGACAACCATGCCTCATTCTTACCGCCGCGCACCTTGGGTCGCACTCATAGCGACCCTTATTGTGGCCGCAAGCTGCTTGCGACTGGCCTTTTGGCAGCTGGAACGCGCTGAAGAAAAACGCCTGTGGCTAACAGAACAGAACGAACGGGCCACCCTACCACCCGCCGACCTGCCCACCCTGCTAGCTGATACTGACCCTATGCACCGTCGCATCACTATCACCGGTCACTTCGACAACGCCCACAACGTGCTCCTAGATAACCGTACCCTCAACGGCGTGGCCGGTTATCACCTGTTGACTCCTTTTGAAACCCGAGAGGGCCGCTGGGTATTAATTAACCGGGGTTGGCTAGCGAGAGGAAACGACCGCGCCACACTACCAACGATCGTCCCCATTGAGGGAAACCAAACCGTCCACGGAACGGCTTATCGCCCCTCCCGGGACGTTTTTGTGCTCAAGGACATGCCATTGCCCAACAATCAGTGGCCATTGCGCGTACAAAAAGTGGATTTTGACGCTATTGGAGAACGACTTGGGGTAGAATTACCGCCCTTTGAAATCCGGGTTACTCCGGAACTGGCGCTGGGCAACAATGTACCACTGCCCCGGCACTGGCAGGACGTGACCGTAATGGGCCCGGAACGACACAAGGCCTATGCGCTGCAATGGTTCGCACTGGCGCTGGCCGCTCTGCTGATATATGTTGCCGCCGCACTCCGAAACAGGCGTAAAGCACGCAAGACGCGAGAGGAATTGTAATGTCTCCACGGACCAAGAACATTGCCACCCTAGCGGCAATCATTGCTCCTTTTATCCTGTTTTTTTTGGCCGGACGCTTTCTGATAAACCCCGCGGAGCTGTCGAAGGTCAACAAAGGGCAACTATTGATCCCGCATATCGATATGGCGGCTCTACATGCCACCGATAGCGAACAGCAGCCCTATGACCGCGATGATATGAGCAACCAGTGGACACTGCTTTATGTGGCCGGTGAAGGTTGTGACACGCGCTGTAAGAACGGGCTCTATTATCAAGTAAAACAGGTACGACTCGCGCTAGGGGAAGATACTCAGCGTGTACGCAGGGTGATTCTCCATACCGCTCCCGCCAATACCGAATTACAAACCTTCCTTACCGATAAAGTCGATGGCATGGTTTCCATTCATGCCTCTGCTGCTGATGTTAAGCGGGCTCTGGCACCGGTATACGCCCCCGAGCCCAGTCACCCCATTGGCGATATTTTTTTGGTCAGCCCGGACGGCCAAATCTTCATGCGTTACCCCTCGCACGAAAACATGGATGCCACCCTCGAAGAGGCGGAGAACATCCGCGTCGATCTCAAACGGACCCTTAAAGGGTCACTGATCGGTTAAGCAGGCCCTTGATTATGCAAACCCCCACCGCATCACAGCGCTGGCTGCGCCGCTTTTGTATTCTGGCCGTCCTTCTGGCTGCTGGCGTGATCACCCTCGGCGCCTGGACTCGGCTATCCGATGCCGGCTTGGGCTGCCCGGACTGGCCAGGCTGTTATGGCCATCTGGACGTCCGCAAAGCCATTGAGCACGTGGCCAACACCAACGAAACCACGCCCGGGACCCTGCGCGAAGCGCACAAAACCGTACCAGAAATGGTGCATCGCTATTTTGCCTCGACCCTGGGCCTCGTCATTATCATCATCGCTGCACTGTCATTCGTTAATCGCAAACGGGAAAAGCAACCACTGAAACTACCGCTCTTTCTGGTGGCATTAGTTATCTTTCAGGGCATTCTCGGCATGTGGACGGTAACCATGGGGCTGCAGCCCACTATCGTCATGCTGCACCTGCTCGGCGGCTTTACCACCTTCACCCTGTTGGTGCTGCTTACTGCCCGAGTGTTTCGCTGGCCAAGCTTTCTGAACGACTGCGATGTGCTCACTCTCAAGCCGCTGGCATCAATAACACTAGCCGCGGTTATTTTACAGATCGCTCTGGGCGGCTGGACCGCCAGTAACTATGCAGCCGTGGCCTGCACCGATCTGCCCGTGTGTGAAGAAGGCTGGCAAGAACGGCTAAATTTCGAGAAAGCTTTTATCTTTTGGGGGCACGAACACGACAAGCCGGATTATGAGTACGGTGTTCTGGATAACGAAGCGCGCACAACCATCCACGTGATGCACCGTTTCGGCGCCCTGGTCGTCACTCTGTTGGCCCTCTTGCTGATAGGGAAAATTCTGTTGCGGGCCCGCAGCGTATTTTTCCGCAACTTTGCCCTGGTGATTGCCGGCCTTCTCACCCTGCAGATCGGGCTGGGGCTAAGTAATGTCATTTTTGCCGTGCCACTGGATGTGGCCGTCGCCCATAACTTTGTGGCAGTGCTACTGTTAGCAAGTCTGGTCTTATTTATCCGTGCCATAAACATAAAATGCGGCAAACGCGAACCCAAATCACAACAAAAAGGAGCCCCGTCATGAGTGAGAGAACCCACTGGCGCGACTATCTCGCCCTCACTAAACCCGGCGTGGTCATGCTGCTTATGGTCACCGCGGTGGCGGGCATGTTTCTAGCCACCGAACCGGCAGGCATGGTGCCATTAGCCACTTTCATCCCTGCCTTTGTGGGGCTGTCGCTGGCCATGATGGCCTCCGCCGCGATCAACCAAATTATGGATCAGAAAATTGACGCCATTATGAAGCGCACCGAAAAGCGCCCTCTGGTTGCCGGAAAGCTGACCCCCAAAGCCGCCATCACCTTTGCGGTGCTGCTAGCAACCGCCTCAATGATTATGCTGTACTTTCTGGTGAACCCGCTAACGGCGTGGTTGACCTTGTTCGGCTTTGTCGGCTATGCCTTTATTTACACCCTGTATCTCAAACGCGCTACACCGCAAAACATCGTGATTGGGGGTATCGCGGGCGCCATCCCGCCGCTACTGGGCTGGACCGCCGTCACCGGTGAAGCACACCCCTACGCTTGGCTGCTAGTGCTCATCATCTTCGTTTGGACCCCACCACACTTCTGGGCGCTGGCCATCCATCGCCGCGATGAATATGCCAAGGCCGATATACCCATGTTACCGGTGACCCATGGCATCCCGTTTACCCGTGAATCGGTGCTCTACTACACCATCTTGCTGTTTATCTGCACACTGCTGCCTTATCTCACCGGCATGAGCGACCTGATTTATTTGCTCAGCGCGTTGATCCTCGGCTTGGTATTTCTCTATCACGCAGTACGCCTGCGTTTTTCTGAAGACCCGAAACTTCCAATGAAAACCTTCGGTTATTCAATTACTTATTTGTTCGCTCTGTTTACCGCCCTGCTGGTAGACCACTACCTGCCCGTGACGCCCGCGAATGTCGCGTCCTGGCTTGGCGCATGAGGCACACATAAGCCAAGGTGCCGGAGCCCAGAGGAGGCACCGGCGCCCTGCCGCGCTATACTCTTCCCCATAGAATACCAACTAGGGGAAAACAACATGGCAACCCGCAGCATGAATGACTGGCTCAACGCCTATGGCGAAAGCCACCAAAACCCTACCAACAAGAAAGTACACTTCCTATGCGTGCCGGTGATCTTCTTTACCATCGTCGGCTTTCTCTGGGCTCTTCCCGCCCCCCTGTTCACAGGGTTCTGGGCATGCTTAGCACTGGTCTTCGTCACACTCTACTACGCCCGCCTATCCATACCCATTGCTGTGGGCATGCTGGCTTTTAGCTTGCTCTGTCTGGCCGGCCTCAGTCTCATCGCTGCCGCCGGCATTAGCGTCTGGCTGTTCTCACTAGTGGTCTTCATTCTCGCCTGGATTGGCCAATTCTGGGGCCATAAAGTTGAGGGCCAAAAACCCTCGTTTTTCGAAGACATCCAGTATCTGATGATCGGCCCAGCTTGGATCATGGGCTTCCTCTATCGAAAATGGGGAATCAAGTATTAATTTCTTCCTGTAAGAGCTTAACGGCAAACGTCTGCAGCAAATCAAAGCCAACGCCTTTCCACTCTACGACTTTTGCAGTAGGTTATAGGCTAACAACAACATCGCAGGGGAAGGAATACCCGCATGGGCACTCTGATTTTTTTCGGCATCATCATTGCCGTCATCATTTACATCATTGCCGTCTACAACCGACTTATCGCCCTGAAAAACCGTTTCAAGAACGGCTTTGCCCAAATTGACGTGCAACTGCAACGCCGCCACGATTTGATCCCCAACCTGGTGGAAACAGCCAAAGGCTACATGAGCCATGAAAAAGAAACGCTAACCCAGGTAATCGAAGCGCGAAACCAGGCGATTAGCGCCAAAAAAGCCGCCGCTGCACACCCGGACGATGCCAATGCCGTGGCTCAACTGGGCAAAGCAGAATCCTTCCTCTCCGGCTCACTGGCTAATTTCTTTGCTCTCAGCGAAAACTACCCGGATCTCAAGGCTAACGACACCATGGCCCAGCTGATGGAAGAACTGAGCAGCACCGAAAACCGTATTGGGTTTGCTCGCCAAGCATTCAACGATGCGGTAATGAACTACAACACCTACCGTGAGCAGTTCCCACAAAACTTCATCGGCGGATTATTCGGCAGCTTTAGCGAAGCCAAGCTGCTACAAATTGAGACCGAGCAGGCACGCAAGGCCGTGAACGTCAGTTTCTAACCCGGCCTCGCCATGGATTTCTTTCAACACCAAGAACGAGCCCGCCGCAAAACCGGGCTGCTTGTTCTGTATTTCATCCTCGCGGTCATCGCCATCGTGGTGTGTGTCAACCTGGCCTTGTTGCTGACGCTGTTCTGGGGAAACGTCCAGATCGTGCATGCTCACCAATGGCTTGCACACCCCATCGTCCACTGGGTTACCGGCCTTACCCTGGCGGTTATGATCTTCGGCTGTCTGATTAAACTTTGGCAGCTGCGCAACGGTGGTAAGGGCCTAGCGGACATGCTCGGTGCCCGCCACATTCCCATGGATAGCGTAGACATCAGCGAAAAAAAGCTGATCAATGTGGTCGAGGAAATGAGTATTGCCTCGGGTATCCCCGCTCCCCAGCTCTATGTGCTGGACAAGGAAAGCGGCATTAACGCTTTCGTAGCAGGCTTCCGCCCCTCGGAAACCGTGCTGGTGGTGACGCAGGGCACACTTAACGAGCTCAATCGCGATGAGCTGCAAGGCGTTATCGCCCATGAGTTCAGCCATATTTTCAATGCCGACATGCGCCTGAACTTGCGCCTGCTGGCCGTGCTTGCGGGCATTCTCGCACTAGGAAAAGTTGGCGAATACCTGATTCGCGGCCAACGCCGCTCTTCTTCTAAGCGCAAAGGCGGTGGCGGGCTGGTGTTTGCCGGGCTGGCATTGATGGTTGTCGGTTATGTCGGGCTGTTCTTCGGACGCCTGATTAAAGCGGCCATCTCCCGGCAGCGGGAGCTGTTGGCAGATGCCTCTGCCGTGCAATTCACCCGCAACCCGGCAGGAATTGGCGGTGCACTGATTAAAATTCGCAACGGCAACGGCTCTCACTTAACCAGCCCCCACGCAGAAGACATGAGCCATATGTGTTTCGGCGAAACGTTACGTTTTCGCTGGCGCAACCTGCTAGGTACCCATCCACCACTGGACGAGCGACTCCGCGCCCTAGGCAGCGACTGGGTGGCCCGTGCCCGTAGCCGAGCCCGTAATACCCTTAGCACCGCCACACACAGCAACCCCGAGATTCCTCAAGGAGCCTCAGCCTTCGCCGGCGGCAGCCTTAAGCCCACACGTAACGAAAACCCGCCAGCCGCCCCCTCACAACGTATTGGCACCGTAAGCGAACCCGATATGGGCTATGCCCGTAGCTTGTTGGAGACCATTCCTGACGATCTTCGACGCCAAACTCGCTCGCCCAAGTCGGCAGAGAATGTGCTCTACGCCCTGATACTTAGCGCGTCAAATAGCAGCACTGAAGCGCTGTTGGCTGCATTAGATATCACAGGTCAACGACCCGCCTTAGTCACGCTAAGCAAGCAAATTCATGCCCAAGGTTCCCGTCTACGGCTACCGTTAATTGACTTAGCATTACCGGCGCTTAAACCGCTACCCGCCACTGACCGGGCACGGATCCTTACTCACCTGACCGCATTGATTGAGGTCGACGACCGTTACAGCTTTTTCGAATGGGCGCTAGTGGGATTAGCCCGCCAGCAACTCGGGGATCAATCCGGCAAGAATCGCCGCACCCGCTTCCGCCGCTATGGCGCACTGGCCGCAGAACTGCAATTGCTGTTCTCGGTACTGACTTGGGCCAGTGGCGCTGACGAGAAAGACGCACGTACTCTATTCCAGCTCAGCACCCACGGGCTTCTGCCCGCTGGCCGCACCTTGCTGCCCCTAACACATTGTGGCAGCCACAAGCTCAGTAACGCCATTGAGCGCCTGGCCGACTTGTCTCCGCTGCTCAAGGGGCCTGTTATTGATGCTGCGGCGGATCTGGTACTGGCCGATGGTAAAGTCCAGGTGCAGGAAGCAGAACTGCTGCGCGCGGTATCCGCCCTGCTTGAGTGTCCCCTTCCGCCCCTGTTTAATCGCTAAAGAGTTTCCGCAGCCCAACATTTGGGAAATAGGGAATACCAGCAAGGCAGGGCCCTAACAGCAGCAGTGCCACAATACCTTTGAGTTTGATTCCCTATTGCGCAGTCAACTGCGCCAATTCCACATGTACGCCTTGGCTTACAGATTTTTAAGATAACATCCTTATCACTTGATGGTATGAAGCGTGCAGAATACGGGCACATTCAAAAAACGACCGCTGATCGACAGCCCTGTGAGCTCTTTCACAATTTAACGCACGATCACACCCATGCGGCGAGGGCAACACGATGCCATTAAAGAAGGCGAGCACACGCAATACCTGGGAATCTGTTGTTCACGCTACCGAGCAGGTGCGTAATGGCAGCCTTAACCCAGCTTTCTCCGCCTGGATCAGCGCGCAAGGCTTTGCGTTGAACGAGACCGTCTTCTCCTGCGTATGCCAGTTTGACGAAGGGGTCTACACCGGCACCTTAGTGGATCATAGTGGCCGCGCTTGGGAGTTTTTTGCTGACCTGGATGACCCGCAGAACTGCGATTTGGAAGATGTAACCGATACACTGGGACCGAAATCCCCGGACCACCCCGAAGCGGATCTGTGTGACAAGGTCACCATGGCATTGCTGTACCAACGTCAACAATGTATCGCCTGACAACCTCATAGAAGTAACAATCTGCCCTTATCATGGCACCTAAGACACCCGCGAAAAACAAAACCATTCAATCTTCCCGCCGGAACGGTAACAGACTGCGAGCCTCCTGCTGGTAGCCATGCACGTGACGCGCTTCCTCTTGGCAGAAATCCGCGATCGCCTGTTGAAACGCTGGCTCGCGTAAATGATGTAATGACCAGGTAATCACCGGTTCAAAGCCACGCAGAATTTTGTGCTCACCCTGCACTCCCGGATCAAACTCCTGTAGCTGCTGCTCAATGGCAAATTCGATTCCCTGGTAGTAACACAGCTCGAAATGCAGACAATCGCGCTCTTGCAGGCAGCCCCAATAACGGCCATAGAGCTGAGTGTCATCAAAGAAATACAACGCCGCCGCGATCGGGGCCCGGGTATTTCCGTCCCAGGCCAACACCAGCATCAACTGCTCACCTTGCTGCTGTGCTATCGCCAAGAAAAAATCCTCGTTCAGATACGGCATTTGCCCCCGCTTGAGGTAAGTGCTCGCATAACACCGGTAGAAGAAAGCCCAGTCATCCGCCTGAATCTGTGCGCCCCGGCGACGCTCAATATGAATCCCCTGCTCGGTAATTTGCCGTCGCTCCTTGCGCACGTTCTTGCGCTTGCGTGATTGAAAGCGCGCCAAGAAATCATCGAAATCAGCATAACCACCATTGAACCAGCGAAAATGGCAGGCCTGACGAGACACCAGTGGCAAACCTTCCAACGCTTCACGACTTGCCTGGTCCGCAAACAGCAGATGCCAACCGCTGGCCTGCTGCTCTTCCATTTTTTCGCTGACGGTTTGCCAAAGTGTCTCTGCGGTCCACTGTCCGCGCCAACGCGGCCCCACTACTGGGGTGAACGGTACCGAGGTCACCAGTTTAGGGTAATAGGCCAAACCATGACGCTGATAAGCCTCAGCCCAATTAAAATCAAATACATACTCGCCCTGGGAGTGAGAGCGTGCATACAGGGGCAACCAACCGTGCTCTTGCGCCACATGGCAGGGTGACCAGCCCGTTTGCGGCGAGGCAGCACCGCAATCCTGCAACGCTTGGAAAAATGTCAGTTCAAGGAACGGATAAGACGCCAAAATAGCTCCAACATGAGTTTCATCGCCAGCTTGGGTACAATGCCCGGATTGTGCAGCGCCTGATAGTCATTATCGACAAGCCCAGCCTACAAAAAGGGCAACGATAACGAGGGTTTTACCCGGCTGCACAATACCGCCTCGTCATATGGCGGTTTTTTATCCTTACTTTTATCACTCATTGCTTAAACAAGGTAACGTCAACTCCATGAATCTCTCTAAACCGCTGACTATATTTTACGTCATCGTCACCCTGTTACTTGCCCTCCCCGGTGCTTGGCTTTTGTTTGCTCCGGAAATGGCCTTGGTGACCATCCATGAAAACCTGGCCCTGATTCAGGTTTCCAACATCCACAGCCAACAAACCGGTCTGGGTCTGCTATTAGCCGCTGCCGTTAACTTGGTCTGCCTAATGGGTGGTCGCCAACGTTTGCCTCTGCATGTGGCTGTGCTGTTCTATCTGGCCGGCCTGGTGGCCAGCCACGGCAATACCGTATTTACCCATCAAGCGTGGTTGTGGGTACCGGTGTTGGTCTACTTGCTGCCGTTGATCCCTTTCGGCAAGCTGGTGCCGGCTAACCTACCCAGGCCTTCCCTGCCCGGCAGCAATGGCCAGCAGCGCGGTGAAGTGAAGTGGTTCAACCCAAACAAGGGTTTTGGCTTCATTCTTACCGACAGCGGTGAAGAACTGTTTGTTCATTTCAAAGCGGTACAGAACGGCGGCCGTCGCAGCCTGCGAACCGGCACCAAGGTGCGCTTCGATACCCGCATGTCCGATCGCGGCGAACAGGCCGATAACGTCTATATCGAACAATAAAACAACCTAAGTCGCATCACGCGGCACGCGCAGCAGGCTGCACTCAGCGGCGTGTTGCGCGCCGCCTGTTGCCTGAAGCGGAATAACAATAATGACTCTGGCAATCGCTGACTGGATTGTCCTTGCTGGGTACCTTTGTATCGTGCTGGGCATCGGTATCTATTTCTCACGCCGCAACACCAATACCGAAGAATATTTTGTAGGCGGTCGCCGTTTTCGCGGCTGGGTAATAGGTCTGTCATTAGTAGGCACATCCATCAGCTCCATTACCTTCTTGGCCTATCCCGCCGACGCCTTCCTGACCGACTGGTTACGCTACCTACCTAACCTGGCCCTACTGCCTGCCATGCTGGTGGCAGCTTTCGTTTTTTTGCCTTTTTTTCGGCGCGAAAATATGACCAGCGCCTATGAATTCCTCGAGTTACGCTATGGTCCATCCATCCGAGTATATGGTGCCATTGCGTTTCTGGTGGCGCAGTTGGTGCGCCTAGCCATGATCCTGTGGCTGCTCTCTCTTTTGATACAACAAGTCACCGATCTAACACCCACCACCGCCATTATTCTAGGTGGGTTTTTTGTTGGCTTTTACACCGTCATCGGAGGTATTGATGCGGTAATCTGGACCGATGTGCTGCAAACCGTCATTTTGTTACTGGGCGGCCTCGTCTGCCTGTGGGTGATTCTCGAGGCGCTGCCCGGCGGGCTCAACCAAGTGTTCGAACAAGCAGGTCAGGCCGGCAAGTTTGCCCTGGCGCCCTGGGAAAACGGTGCTCCCGCAGAGACCTCTTGGTCGTTCTCGCTGAGCGAAAAGACCGCCACCATGATGCTGTTGATCGGCCTCACCAACTGGCTCACAGAATACTCCAGCAACCAGAACACCGTGCAACGGTATTGCGCCTCCCAATCCACTAAGGAAGCGCGTCGCGGGCTCTGGGTATACCTATTCACCGCCCTGCCTATCTGGGCGTTCTACATGCTATTGGGCACGGCCCTGTGGGTGTTCTTTCAGGTTTATCCGGACGCCCAGGCAAGCGCGATTCTGACCGGTGAAGCTCGGGCTGAAACTCTGATGCCCCATTTCATTACCGGCTACCTGCCCGCTGGCGTGGCCGGGCTGGTGATTGCAGCAGCTCTGGCCGCCGCCATGAGTTCACTGGATTCCAGCATCAACTCCATCACTACCGTTAGCGTGGTTGACCTGTATCGCCGTCATCTGCGTCCTGGCCGCGATGATCGCCACTACCTAAAAGTGGCCTGGGCCATCGCCGCCGCCGTCACGGGAGTCATGATTCTCGGAGCGCTGTGGCTAAATCAGGCTGATACCAAAACACTACAAGACACGTCAACCATCCTAGTGTCACTGCTTGGCGGGGGAATGCTAGGGTTATATTTGCTGGGCTTTTTCAGCAAGAAGGGCAATGCGCGGGCCGCTTGGGTGGGGATTGGTTGCACCCTGGTATTCACTAGCTGGACCATTCTTACCAACAACCAGCTTTTACCGGAGGCGCTAAGCGCCCCCTTTGACCTGTATTACACCGGACTGATTGGCAATGTGCTGATGTTTCTGGTCGGCTACGTGGTGGCTTTGCTCTGGCCTGCAGCCTCGGTGGCGCCGGTTTCACCCCAGCCCGCTGCCGAGGGCTGAGTCGATGACTGCTGCGCGAGTAGAGCCCTCGCGCTCAGCAGCCGATCGCGTAGCAACCAACCCACCGCCCAACACACCAGCCAAGGGTCCATCAGGTAATCCCAGAGATTATCGCTAGCTAGCCAACCGGCCCTAAAAACGCACTGAGCCACCACCAGAATCAAACACGATGCATAAGCGCGGGTCACCCATGCCAGGAGCCCGATCAACAACAGAGCGGTGCTGAAACCAAAACTCCCGAAACCCAAAGAATAGGGATCCTCATAGCTGGACCCCATGCTCATTGGGTAAAACCACAATGCCATTAACACCAGCATTCGGCACGCTGTACGTAACTCACGAACCGGCAGCCAGTAGTGACCGACCATACGGTGCTGAATCGCCAACATCGCCAGCAAGCCAGAGGTAATGCTGAAACCTGCGAGGTAACTCAGCACCCAAGCTCCCAGCCCCCAAGGGTATGGCAATAAGGACCACACAAACACTACACAGGCCAAAACCACACGACCGCGCAAAGACAACAGAGTGGCACTAATGCGCAACTGAATCGCCACCAACACTAATGCGCAAATAACCAGATCAATCGACATAAGTGATCTCCTTGCGCTGACTATTGTTGTGCGGCGTACGGCCCACCGTATCGGCTTTTAACCAGGCATGGCGGATAGCCGTCTTGTTCCAGGTGTAAAGCATGTGCAGATCCCCGTTCCTTGTGCGCACCATATAAGGATAGTCATACTGGAATGCACATCCGTGGTCGCCATGACATTTGTTGGCCTTTACTCGCTCCAAAAGAAGACGTCGATCTTCGGGAATCGTTTCCCCAGCAAACTCATCATCGACCAGATCTACAAAGGTTCCTGGCTCTAACGCATTACCTCTCCACTGCTCCCGATTATGGAAAAACCACCGATCTTCCCAGTGCTGCCCAGAATCACGAGTTTCGCGAATACACAGATCATCACGCTCTTCACGGTTACAGTTGGTCGCTACCAACCAGTGCCCAGGACCCATAGCCACGCCACCAAGGGCGGAACTGGGATTATCTAAGGGAGAATATTCCAGCGGCGTCCATGTCCAACCTCCATCGTTACTGGAGGATTGGTATAAATAGCCATTATTGGGCTCGTTCTCATTGCGCAAGAAAGAAACTGCATGGTTATTATTATCCACCAGCACAAGTGGCTGAATCGCCTTGCGCCCATGCCCGATACGGGCTTTACCGAGAATACGATTATCCCTATCCAAACGCAGAATCTCGCCAAACTTGCCAATCATTTCGTGGTACACCGGTAAACCGATGGTGCCATCGCTGTAATGGATAGGCGGGGTTTTCACTAGGGTGCTTATATTCAGAAACGGCGTGGCCACCAATGAGGTGTCAAATTCCCAACTGGCGCCCATATCCGAGGATTCCAGCACCGCCAATCGGCTGGTCGCCCAGCCGCCGAAGCTCACTGCGACCACAAACAAACGCATGCGGCCATCCTCATCCAACACCGGCAGCGCATTACCCAGCTTGCGAATGTGCCTGCCCCAGCCTTGGGAAATCTGTTCACGTGTGACAGATACGATCTCGTCAGACCAGGTTCCTAATTGAGGGTCAAAGATAGCGGAATTAATAGACACATCTGCCGCCCCTTCACGGGTCCCGGCGAACCAAAAAGCGCGCAACCGGCCATCCGGCAACTCCACCATAGAGGCTGCGTGTACCATGCGGGTGTCCGCATCCGACGCAAAGCGGATTTGCCACTGGGAATCAGAGGGCACCGGTGCAGGTTCCACGGCCAGCAACTGCGGTGGCGGTTGCCAAAGCCGCTCCGGTGTTGCAGCAAAATAACCTGCCACTAAGGCAGCACCGATCAAAAGATGAAACGCTCGCTTAAGCATAGGAAATTGTCGCAACTTAGGTATGCAAATGCTTGTTATTGGTTACTCGATCAACGCATGACGCGCGAGATCACAGTTTAGCAGCCGTCCGCAAAATTGCCTGCCGTTGATACATATTTGCTACACCGACTGTCCGATTACGCGCAGAAGATACACTAGAGAGTGATCAAAATGTATTCAGCGAGACAAGGATAATGTCATAATGAGCTCGTGTTATATGATCACCCCCATTCCAAAAATAACGGAAAAGGATTCCTCGCTTCCTATGGACAGGCTTCGACCTTTTGGCCTTCTTTGGCTTTTGCTTGCATTCTCTACGCTTTGCTCACCGGCATTCAGTAATGAAGATCAGGATTGGACCCTGGTCAGTGACCGCAATGATATTCAGGTGTATATGAAGCACCGGGATGAGTCACGCCTGAAGACGTTTCGTGGCGTCACCCGCTTCCCCCTGAAAGACGAGTACTCCCTGGTCGCACTGCTCAACGATTACCCCTCGTATCCTAAATGGCTGCATTTTGTCGATAGTGCCGAGGAGTTCGGCCGCGCCAACCCCCTCGACCGTCAGTTACGCTTCACCACTCAACTGCCTTGGCCGCTGGCCGACCGAGAAGCCGTATTACGCGCAAAAGTGACCCAAGTGCTGGATCCTAATCCCAATTCGGTGAAAATCACCCTGATCAACCAACCGGATGCCCTGCCCCCCACCAAGAACTATATCCGCTTTCCTGAAATGACCGGGATACTAGCCTTTAGCCGCCTGAGCAACCACCAAATAGAAATGACCTATGAACTGATTCTGGACCCGGGCGGCTACATCCCCGCCTGGATTGCCAATATTCTGCTACGCGATGCGCCTTACTTCACGCTAGAACGACTTCGCCGTATCATCAACAAACCGGAATACCAGAATCATTATTACGATTACATTGACCTTAATGGCCCGGGCAGGCTTGTAGACGCGACGCCTCAGGCCGCACCAGCGCCCCACTGACCGACCAAAGCGGCATCATCCAAAGGTAACCAACGTAAATGCTGGCCTGTCATTTTCGGCCAGACCTCCGCTACCATAGCACTCAGTTTCTGTACGAATCGGAGAGCATCAGATGGTAATGCGATTGTTTTTCTTTCTGTATAGTTGGCTGATCTTTGTGCCGCTCATGCTGGCGACCACGCTGGTGGCAGGCTTGGTCTGTTTACTACTTATTCCTTTTCTACCCACTGACAAAGTCGCAAAACTCACCGCCGTACCTTGGGCCAGGCTCTGCCTGCTTTATAGTGGTGTGCGAGTAGAGGTTGATGGCCGCCATCACCTCCAACCCGGCCAAAGTTACGTCATCGTCGCCAACCACCTCAGTCAATTCGATATTTTTGTATTGTACGGTTATCTAGGCATAGATTTTCGTTGGGTAATGAAACACGAACTACGCAAGGTTCCGATTATCGGTATCTGCAGCGAAAAACTGGGCCATATTTTTATTAATCGGTCCGACACTGAAGCAGCCGTTGCCTCGTTGAATAACGCCCGCGCGCGCTTGGCCAATGGGGCCAGCGTGTTATTCTTTCCTGAAGGCACCCGCAGCCGCGATGGACAATTGAAACCCTTCAAAAAAGGCGCCTTCAAGATGGCTCAGGCGCTGCAGCTACCCGTGCTGCCTATCACCCTGTCGGGAACATTCGACATTTTGCCCGCCGGAACCTTAAGACTGCATCCCGGCGCCACCGCCCGCCTGGTTATGCACCCCGCACTCACAGTAACCGGCAACACTGAGGCCGAACTGCAAGCTCTCGTCCAGCAAAGCCGCAGCGCCATTGCCGCCCCGTTAAGGGACAGCTCATCACAACTACCGTTCTAACCACAGCGACAGCCCATTGTGTCGCCAACGTCACAACGCCAGCTCCTTGTCTGACAAGATTGGCCCATTCTGCAGTGGCAAAGTGTCTACACTCGGTCGCAAATCGAGTTGCACGTTGAAAGAAAAGCGCAGGCAAGCATAGTGCCAACCGAAACGATGCTGCCCACGCAGCACCGCAGGGTTGGCCTGTTACCTGGCCCTGATAAGCCTTTTGCGCTTTCCATCTTTGAACTTTGCGCTCATAAGCTAACAGCAAACGCCGCTTTTACTAGAGTGGCGACAGGAGTGATCATGAAGAATTTCAAAGATAAAGTTGCCGTAATAACTGGCGCCGGCTCCGGTATTGGTCGTGCTCTGGCCATGAATCTGGCCGCTTCTGGTGCAAAACTGGCTCTCTCGGACATTAATGAAGCCGGCCTAAAAGAGACCGCCAACAGCCTGAATCTCAGCGAAGATCGCCTAATGACCAAAATATTGGACGTAGCGGATCGCCAAGCGTTCTACGCCTTCGCCGACGATGTGGTCAATCATTTTGGGCATGCCAACATGATTTTCAATAACGCGGGGGTAGCATTGGGCGCCACCGTAGAAGAGATGGATTACGACGACTTCGAGTGGTTGATGAACATCAACTTCTGGGGTGTAGTTTACGGCACCAAAGCGTTCCTACCTTATCTGAAGCAAGCTGGTGAGGGACATATCATTAACATCTCTTCTATCTTTGGTCTCGTGGGCATTCCTACTCAGTCTGCTTACAACGCAGCCAAATTCGCGGTACGCGGCTTCACTGAATCCTTGCGCATTGAGCTGGAACTGGAAGGCAGCCCGGTATCCTGCACCTCCATTCATCCCGGTGGTATCAAGACCAATATCGCCAAAGCTGCGCGCATGAGCGATGGCGTTGAGCGCATCACAGGTGCCAGCAAGGAACAAGCCATTCAGGATTTCGAGAAAATGTTTCGCACCACGCCAGAAGAAGCGGCCAGTACCATCCTCAAGGGAGTTCGCGGCAATAAGCGTCGGGTCTTGATCGGTTCAGATGCTATCGCTGTCGACACCATGCAGCGTCTGTTGCCGACCAGCTACCAGAGGCTGATTGCCATGGGCCAGAAATACATGAACAAAAGTAAGGGGTGAGGAAATAACGCGTTTCCCTTGCCAAAAAAGGCCGTTGATGATGCCATGACCTCTCACTCACAGGAGCAGCCATGACATCATCAAAGGTTCCTTTTTCGCAAGCAGCGGAAAACAACAAAGGCCCGATTCTCCAAGTTTTGCAGCAACACTGTCAGGCCCCCGGGACGCTGCTGGAAATTGGGGCCGGCACCGGACAGCATGCCGCTTGGCTGTCTGCACAGCTACCCCATTTGCAATGGCAGCCCTCTGACGTGGCGCAGAACCTCCCAACCATTCGCCACTGGCTAGGCCAGACACACAGCCTGGCAAATGCCCCGTTAGCCCTGGATGTGAGCGACCAATGGCCGATTGGTCCTTTTGATTATCTGTTCACGGCGAATACGTTTCACATCATGCCGCAATCACTGGTCGCCCATTGCATCGCTGAAGGGTGCCGGCATCTCAACACAGAGGGATTGTTCATGGTCTACGGCCCCTTCAACTACGATGATCAGTTCACCAGTGATTCCAATCGACAGTTTGAACGTTGGCTGAAATCCACTGATACGCAGCGGGGGATCCGCGACAAGGAATGGGTAGAGCAGGAGTTTGCCCAGCACGGTCGGCAATGTCTTGCGGACCATGCCATGCCAGCGAATAACCGGGTGCTGGTGTTCGGGTAAAACGGCATGCTGAAAGTCAACGAAAGCGAATACCGCACATGCTCGGTTTCGAGTGAATAACCCCGAGCCTCATGGCCATCACGCCAATGATACATACCCTCAACACGCAATTATAAGGCACACCCCTGACAGGCCAACGCAAAGGGAATTGCCGCCATCGCGCCGACAATAATGAGTAAGCGATCAACTGGAACGGTTAAATCCATGAAAATGGCTAACAGTAACCCGACCCAAAACACTACAATAACGCAGTTAAGCAAGCCGGAAGCAAACATCCTCTGACAGCGCTGGCTATTTTTTCTACAATATGACATTTGGAGCCACCTCCGAAACCTTGCCAAACAGGGCCATAAAGGTGGCTACACTCGCAAACTCTCTCGCATTCAGACTGAGCGAATACATGCAAAAAGACAAAGCAAGCTCCTGGAGCCTGGAGCAATTTCAGGTTCCGGAAAAAGAAGGCGAACGCCGCTTTCACGACTTTGATCTGCATCTGGACCTGATGCACGGCATCGCCGATTCGGGCTTCCAGTACTGCACGCCTATTCAGGCTGAAGTCCTGGAACATACCCTCGCTGGCGCCGATGCCATCGGCCGGGCCCAAACGGGTACCGGCAAGACAGCCGCTTTCCTGATCACTGTAATAAACGATTTGCTCAAACATCCTATCGATGTCCAACGCTTTGCCGGTGAGCCTCGCGCCCTGATCGTGGCCCCCACCCGAGAACTGGCCATGCAGATTGAGAAGGACGCCAACATACTGACCAAGTACACCGACCTTCAAGTAATGAGTGTGGTGGGCGGCATGAACTTCAATCGGCAACAGGAACGGCTGCAAAACAAACTGATTGATATCTTAGTGGCCACCCCCGGTCGTCTTCTCGATTTCGCCAAACGCCGCGATCTGTGGCTGGACCGGGTCGAGTTTCTGGTGTTGGATGAAGCTGATCGCATGCTGGACATGGGCTTCATTCCCGACGTGAAACGCATTGTCGGCATGACGCCGAAAAGCCAGTATCGCCAAACTCAACTGTTCTCTGCCACATTCAATGACGATGTGATGAACCTCTCCCGCCGCTGGACGCAAGATGCTGAAATCGTGGAGATAGAGCCAACCCAAGTCACCACTGATACCGTAGAGCAAAAGGTCTACATCACTAATACAGACGACAAGTTCAAGCTGCTCTATAACCTCATTACCGGCATGAACATGGACAAGGTCATCGTATTTGCCAACCGTCGAGACATTACTCGCCGGGTGTGCGACCGGCTACAAAAGCGGGGGCTTAAAGTCTCCCTGATTTCCGGCGACGTCCCACAAACTCAACGAAGCAAAACACTGGAGCGCTTCCGAGCCGGCGACTTGCAAGTGCTTATTGCCACGGACGTGGCCGGCCGCGGCATCCACATTGATGGCGTCTCTCACGTAGTGAATTACAATCTGCCTGAAGATCCGGAAGACTATGTGCACCGCATTGGTCGTACCGGTCGCGCTGGTGCCAGCGGTATGTCGATCAGTTTCGCCTGTGAAGATGACGCCTTCCTGCTACCAGAGCTGGAAAACGCCATCGGCATGAAACTGGAATGCGAATACCCCCCCGCCGACCTGCTGGCGGAAAGGGAGAGGTCAGCCTCCGCGAAAGCGCCAGACGCAGAGAAAAAGGACTGACCATGGCAACGCGAATCAGCCCTACGCAGGGAAAAGCCCTATTTGATCAAGGTAACACTCTGTTCATCGACATCCGCGACCCGGCAAGTTTTGCTGCAGGGCACCTGCAAGGTGCCCTGCATTTAAGTCAGGCCAATGTGGATCAATTTCTAGCCAACACCGCACAGGAACGGGCATTGGTGGTGTACTGCTACCATGGTAATAGTAGTCAAAGTACGTCGGACTGGTTGAGTGAGCAGGGTTTCAACAACGTGGTCAGCCTGGATGGGGGCTACGACGTATTCCGCCAGCAATTTCCGGAGTGCATAGAGGAAATAGCGTAGTTAAGCTCTTTAGAAACAATGCGTTGCATGCCCATAAAAAACTAAAAAGGAAGGCGGATATTATTCACTACACTCTCCGCCCTCCTTTACTACTTAATTTCCAGCGCGTGGTTGCATCAATTAAACGTATTACATGCAACGCCAACCGCTTTTAGAAACGATAGCCCACACCGACCATATAAACCCAAGGGTCAATTTCCACATCGATTTTGTCCACCCGGACATCGTTCACGTACAGGCGTGCTTCGGTATCAATATCGATATTCCAGATGCTGACATTGAAGAGCCAGTTTTCATCAATGATGACATCCGCCCCGACTTCCCAAGCAAACCCGATTGAATTACTCAGCTTAACATCCACATCGGCGCCGCCCACCAATGGACTCACCACCGCGTCATCAATGCTGTCATCGAAAAATAACGTGTAGTTCACGCCAGCCCCAAGATAGCCGCGCACAGGACCTAGCTGAGGAGCATAAAACTGTGCCAGTAACGTAGGCGGCAAATGGCTAGTCTCACCAATCGAAACACCTGAGCCCCCCGTGTCTAAAATGATGTCATGGGTAAATGGTGTCGCCCCGACCAGCTCAACACCGATGTTATCTGTAACCATATAAGAGAATGTCAGGCCCAGCTGAGTATCGTCATCCACATCCACACCCACCCCGCCAACCGCAGGCAATGCGGGGTTGAAGCTATCGCTACTCACATCCGGATCAACCTTAATGCCACCCATTCGCACAATGAAGTCACCTGACTGGTGTGCCATGGCTGGCGCTGTCGCCAACATTGCTGACAGCAGCAATACGTTTTTTCCCGGTCCTCGCAGTTTCATATTCATCCCCTTTGTTAAAACCAAGCCCTTTGTGAAATCCACAGTAATGATGGTTTACGATGGAGAGCCCATTGAACGCCACCTCCGACCTCACGACATTGCGCTGCATCAATAAACGACCAGGCTACTGATCAGGTTTTAAGCAACTATTTCACCATAAATTGCCGGCGCCACTACGCCGTAGTGGCAGACTAACCGCCCCGGTAAAGACGTCTTTCGACAGGCAGGGGATAGATGTTTAACATTCGACATTAGGGCAACAGACAAACACTGCATATATCTTGATTAATAAGCCGCTGACACTCTCGGCGCGCACCCCAAAATGCACCCTCTTGACCCAGAATCAGGGATAGATTGCGAGCCAGCCTGAAAAACCAAGCATACAATACGTTTTCAGAGGCGACTTTACGGCAGCTCCTTACCTTTATTAGGTTAGCACTAGCGCCTCGGATAGCAGTCTTACCGGTTACATACAGGCTAGAATGAATACCGCACAATATAGTTACTGCTTCACCTCTATTGATAGATAGCAGACCGTTTATCTCCTGAATCCAGACTCGCCGATAACACCATTCTCCAGCATTCGAAAAAACGAGGTTTATCACCATGTCCTCCAGCGAACTGATTAGCGCCCTACGCGATGCTCACAAGGCTCACCTGCTTCAACAATTGCAAGCAACAGAGCACTGGCATGCCTTGATGGTGCAGACCAGCAATCTCCTTACGGATATCCCGCTCGGCACCCTAGTGGATCAAGACAGCCTGGTTCTGGTGGTCGATCAATGGTTGCAGGAAGCTCTCAGTGCCCGTGGCTTACAGGATGTCATTAGCGATGTCAGCCACGCGCTCTGGGAAGCCGCCGAACAGGATGACACCACCCTTGGCGAGCTACTTCGCGAAGAACATTTCGAAGCTATCCTTGAACAAATATTGAAACTGCAAAGCTTACGAGAGAGAGCCATCCATTCCGCCATGAACCACCCTTTAGTCAGCGAAATGGTTAGCGAAATGCTCTATACCGGCATCAAGAATTTTTTGCTGGAAGAAAATGCTCTAGCCAAACTGCCTGGCGTTAGCAGCGTAATGAAAATCGGTCGCAAGAGTATGGTCGGCAAAGCCATGGGAGGCATGGAAGAATCCATCCGCGTGTATCTGCAAAAGAATATTCGCGTCACCCTGAAAACCGGCGAACAATGGTTGAAAAAGCAGCTCACCAACGAGCGTATTCAACAACTGGCCCGCGACGGCTACCTCCGTGTCTCACCACTTAAACCCGCTGATTATATGTCTATGGTTCCCAAAGGAACCGTAGACGAAGTAGTCGCCCAAAGCTGCGCCATTACGGATGAAAGCGCCCGCTTGGATTACACTCGCCGCCTCGTCAGTGTGGGCATCCGCGCCGCCGTAGCATCACTCATGGACAAGCCCCTGAAAAGTATTCTCGATGACATGCAGATCAGCGAAGAGCGTATCCGTGAGTTCACCACCCCGGCCCTGGCACGTGGCGCCACAGTGCTGATTGAGCAAGGAACACTGGAGCCGTTTATCGAGTGGGTACTGGACGACTTTTATCAGTCAGAAGCGTGTAAAAAGATAATTGACGGTTGAACGCGTCGCAAAGCGGGATTGTTTTCATCTGCAACACAAGAGGCCGCGCCTAAAGCTTAGGCGCGGCCTGTTTGTTTCTGAAGGGGCACAACACAACCGCGGAGGTTTTTAGCTATTCACTATCCACCGCCAACGGTTACAAAAACGATTCTGCATATTCTGCCAACAGCGACCGCGGCACCCCGTTCAATTGCACCGACCCCCCATGCACGAAACGTTTAAAACGCTCAGTCATGTAAGTTAGCCCTGAGCTGGTGGGCGACAGGTAGGGCGTATCGATCTGCGCCAGATTGCCCAAACACACCACCTTCGAGCCCTCCCCCGCCCGGGTAATGATCGCTTTCATCTGATGAGGAGTCAGGTTCTGGCTTTCATCGATCAAGATCAGCGATTTCTGGAAACTTCGCCCACGAATATAATTCATCGCCTTAAACTGAATATTGGCGCGTTCCTTCACATACTGAATGCTGCCGGAAGGATTTTCATCGTTAAGATGCAGTGCCTCAATATTGTCATTGATAGCGCCCAGCCAAGGGTCCATTTTTTCCTCTTCCGTACCAGGAAGAAAACCTTGATCTTCCGCTAGCGGTGGAGTGGAACGGGTGGCAATAATTTTGTTGAAGCTTTTTTGCTCCACAGTCATTTCAATGGCTGCCGCCAGTGCCAGAATAGTTTTACCGGAGCCTGCCGCCCCGGTGAGCGTGACAATATGCACATCCGGATCCAGCAGCATTTGCAAGGCGATGGCCTGCTGAATGTTCATCGGCTTCAGGCCCCAGGCTTCTTGCTCCATCAGGCTATCCGCCTTGTAATGACGAAGCGTCACCACGCCATTTTCCACCGTCATCACCCGGCCGACAAAACCCTGTTCGTCGATGATGTACTGATTGGGGTACACCTCTTCGCCAAGAATTTCACTAACCAGTAAGCCATGCGACAAATGATGAAGGGTATCAATGCCCACCTGTTCGGTTTCCACCTCGGTAACCTGATCCCAAAATGAACCGGGAACTTCGAAATAGCCTCGCGTCAGTTGCTTAATGTCCGACACCAGTTGATCGTTGTGATAATCCTCTGACTCGATACCGCAGGCACGCGCTTTGAGGCGCATGTTGATGTCCTTGGTCACCAGAATATAGCGTCGGTCTGGAAACTGGCTCTTCATGGCCACCACGTCATTGATGATGCGGTTGTCATTCAGATCATTGGTGAGCGGCGCGGTGGTTTTGTTCCGCTCGGCCATCAAAACCGTCAATTTGCCTTGAGGCTCATTCTCGCCACCACGGGGTATGGGAATCCCTTCTTCCACTTGCTCGGGGCTAGCGCTGCCCAGCACCTTGTCGATCTGCCGAATGGCGGCACGACAATCCGCTGCCGTATGTGATTTTCCACTCTTTAGCTTATCCAGTTCCTCCAGCACCGTCATAGGAATCACCACCCGATGTTCCTCGAAATTGAGTAACGAGTTAGGGTCGTGAATCAATACATTGGTATCAATGACGTAGGTTTTTTTCTGGTCTTCTTCGAAGGTAGAACTGTCGTTCTGGCTAGCGCTTGCGTGGTTAACGGAAAGGGTGTGGAGTCTGGCCGCGCGCTCTTCCATGCGTATCCCCTGTGCTTCGATGGGGCGACATTTAGCGTGGACGTCAATTTCAAGAAGCGAGAGTGACGCCTGCGCCTGCCGCCGTGGTTTAAGCCAATTGGCGGTTCAGTTGCATTAAGCTGTTTCAGCTTTTGATCGCGATCACTCCCACAAAGGCGGGAATAGAATTACCATAACTCAGCTTTTCACAAACGATCAAGGGTCCTTTGCTCAATCTTTTTCACCTCCTTGCCTTCGTAGCGAATAACAGCCCTTGGGCATTTGTCATCAGCCCCATACCCAGCCAAGTATTTTTCCGTGATTTAAACGCACCGGGCCGGATACAATCCAAGCTTGCACAACCAACGACATGACGGGAGATTTCATGCCACTTAAACACCCCAAAATAATGATGCCCCCCCCGGCGCTGTTTCTCGGTGGCCTGCTAATGGGATACGGGCTGGACCGTGCCCTGAACCTCCCTGCCGTGCATTTTCTTGGCCAGCAGTGGGTCATCCTGGTACTGGCACTGATTGGTATCAGTCTTGTTCTCGCTGCCGTAATACAACTGCGGCGCGCTCATACCACCCTGATGCCACACCGAGCCGCTAAGACGCTGCTGACCCAAGGCGTGTTCGCACTCAGTCGTAATCCGATTTATCTCGGCTTTGCCTGTCTTCACCTGGCCATGGCGCTGGCTCAACACAGCACCGGCATGCTGGTAATGTGGGCGCCTGTCATCTGGGTTATCCAGCAGCATGTGATTGCGGCGGAAGAAGCGTTCCATGCCCAACAGTTTGGTGAGCAGTGGCAGGCATATCGCCATAAAGTGCGGCGCTGGCTGTAAATGCCGCATCTCCCCCATCGAGCATGGCGGCTACTGGAGTTTCAGATTTAATCCATTCCACCGGCCCCAACTTGCCATGCTGTAAACGCATGTGACGGGACCCGAAATGGCCGGGTACCAAAGTGCTGGGCCGGGTGTCCAGAGGCAACCAACCAAGGCGACGGTAAAGCTCTGCCACCAGCTCGGAACAAAACCAACCCCGCTGATCTGAACGCCGGGTATAGCCGGTGAGCACATCCAGCGCATTGCAAAACACATAGTTTTTGTAAGGGCGATGTAGAAGTCGGCGAGCCATACGGACCACCATTCGTTGCTGACGTTCCGTCAGGTCTGGGCCATGCCGGCGGCGCACTGCCACCGCTCCCGAATAATCCTGGATTTTCCTGTGCAATGGCACCAGAGCCACCCCGGCGACTGGGTGGCCAAGGGTAACGTCTGGGGATTCACTGAGCGTAGTGGACTCCAATACCAACGGCTCTGGCTGGCCCGGCAGATGAAGCACCATGCCAATATGGCTCCAGGGACTGCGCGTAAAAACCCGAATCACATCACTGGTAAAGCCCCGGCCGGAAAAAAGCAGCAAATCCCCCGTACGGAGGGCAAAAGAAAAATCCAGAGATGGTGTCATTACAGACGCTCCCGGTTTTCTGGCTACCGTGAACGAGAAATTAAACAGATCAAATGACAGCCTTCTGACAGTGGCATCACGGTTTGGTGAAAGGGAGAAAAGAACCTCAAGCTTCCAGCTACAACACGGCTCACTTCTGTGTGGAGGCAGATAACGGAATTCCCCCGCGATTTATCGGGTCAGCGCCAAGCACACACGGGTGGGGCTTGCATCGTCACATTTCTGTTATCTCCAACCTCTATCCTCAGCAACACTTTGTGCCTCTCTCTTACCCCTCCTATGGAAGACAAGCTCTACTTATTGCAACGCCACCTACCAGAGCTGCTGGAACTCAATGCATTAATACGCCACGGAGAGCGGCACCTTCGCGTCACCACAGTACACCACGTCCCCATAGGCGAATTGTCCTTGCCGATACAGGTAATTGAACTAGGCAGCCGTTCGCCCAATGCGCCGGTAGTAGGATTCTTTGGTGGCGTCCATGGGGTAGAAAGAATTGGCAGCCAGGTACTGCTGTCCTGGCTGCACAGCCTGATTCATCGCCTGCAATGGGATGACCAGCTACATCGCCGCCTAGAAAAAGTACGTTTGGTATTCATGCCGATGATTAATCCCGGCGGTATCTGGCGACGCACCCGCAGCAACCCCAACGGGGTAGATCTGATGCGCAACGCTCCAGTAGACGCCATGGGAAGGGTCCCTTTTTTAGTGGGCGGCCATCGCATCAGCCGCCATTTACCTTGGTATAGGGGAAAAGCCGGCGCTCCCATGGAGCTTGAGGCCCAGGCAGTCATCCGCACGGTACGCGAGAAACTGTTTTCCTCGCCGTTCTCCATGAGCCTGGATTGTCACAGCGGCTTTGGCCGCCGAGATCGAGTCTGGTGCTGTTACGCACGAAGCCACCGACCGATTCCACACATTGCTGAGGTCTACAAACTAAAGCAGGTCTTTGAACAAACTTACCCGAACCATCACCCCTACCTCATCGAGCCCCAGTCAATTAACTACACCACCCACGGAGACCTGTGGGATTACCTTTACGACGACGCTCAGGAACAGCAGCCGGACCGCACCTTCCTGCCATTCACACTAGAAATGGGCTCGTGGCTCTGGGTGCGTAAAAACCCACGCCAAATGCTGGATTTTTTCGGTTACTTCAATCCAATGATCAGCCATCGCCACCACCGGGTTCTGCGCCAACACCTACCATTGTTCGAGTTCCTCACCGCTATGGCCAGTAATGCCGGCAATTGGCTGCCCTCTGCCAATGAACGTAACCTCCTCACCCAAAAAGCCATTCAACACTGGTTTTTGGAAAACCACTGATTCCACCCGGAACTGGCCCTGCAATTGCATCGCCTTGTGCACAAGGTTGGGTCACGACGCGCTCTGCCTTACACTTGCCCTAACTCGACTTTCAGGAAACCAGGTATGAAACCTCTGCTTGTTCCGGCTATTGCTCTGCTTTTCACTGGGTGCCAGCACTTCAGTAGCTACCAACAACCCTACGGTGATAACACCGCCGAGATCACCTTTACCAGCAACGATACAGCAGCGCAGCCTGTTATCTGTGTCCCTGGCGAGGGATTCCAATCCACCGAGTTTTCCATTTCTCAACGGCCCATTGGCGGCGTCAGCCTGAATGAGCTAATGGAGGCCATGAAAAAGAGCCCAGAAGTAACGACTAGCTTGGAAGCTTCTCAGCAAGCTCGGATTGGCATTCTCTACAACCAAAAAAGCACCAACAGCACCAAGCGGGATCGCTGTCGAGTCGCTCTGCAATTCGAAGCGCTGGCGGGCGAACACTATCAGGCAAAATTTAGTTTCAGTCAGGGGCAATGCGGCCTATCACTAACCGATAGTCGTGGTCGCTCCGCGGACGCCGTACACGTCGACTGGGAATGCCCGTCATAAACACCCTAATTTGGTGCGCCGCACCATTGCGGTGCACCCCCTTCCTTGTTACTGGTACCCCACACCGCTCGCCTCGCCCTAATTATACTCAAGCCTCTGTTATATAAAGAAAAAATAAAACTGGCACGCTCTCTGCATTCTCTCTTTCGAGCCTGATAGGCGGTGCGCCACCCGCGCACATTTGAACAAATTAGACTTGTTAAGAGGGTTGCACATGAAAAACGTACTTGGTCTGAAGAAAACGCTCATTGCTTCCACTATTGCGGCAGCAAGCGTGGTGGCTCCGTCTATGGCAGCTGCAGAAATCAGTGGTAGTTTGGGGATTGCCAGCATGTACCTGTGGCGTGGTCAGGATGTGTCTGCCGGTACGGCTAACGTTTCCGGCAGCCTAGACTTCACCACCGACGCAGGCTTTTATGTAGGCACTTGGATTTCTTCTGCTGGCACCCCAGTGAGTTTCACTGGCGAAGCCAACGTCGTCGCTCCTGGCGTCACTCCAGTTGAAGGCTCTGGCACGACCTCCACGGAGACTGACTTTTACGCGGGTTTCGGGGGCGAAGCAGGCAGCCTGAGCTACGATATTTCTTACTGGACTTACGTGTATCCGGAAGATGATGTTGGCGCTGGAGAACTTGCAGAACTGATTGCCAGCGTGGGCATGGGCGGCTTTACTTTCACCGGTTATGTGAGCGCCAACAACCTGAGCAATTCCGACAAAGAAAATTTTGGTGACGACCTGTACCTGACCCTGGGCTACGAATATGACGCCTTTGGTTTAACCGTAGGCACCTGGGATCTGGACGCTGACGATGCGAATTACACCCACGTGGACTTGAGCTACTCTCCCATCGAAAACTTGACCTTTACCGTCTCCAAGGTTGTAGATAGCGATAAGTTCGCCCCCGTTTCCGATGATCAAGACCCTCTGTTCGTCGTCGGCTACAGCTTCCCGCTATAAACGACAACGCTATTTGAGCGACTCCGGTCGCTCACGATTTTACGCCGCGGGGCTCCTCCCTAGGTCCTCGCAAACACGCAAGCAACCCTGCGGCGTTTTTTTAATTTACGTTTGATGATCAATGCCTGACGCGTAAAAGCAAAGCGGCCCCCACTGACTCAAACAATGCCCCATATTATTTCTTCTAGCGCCTAGCCTCCCGCTACAGGGTTTGTGAAATACACCACCAGTGCATCGTGATCTGATACAGGGCTCACTCCCTTCGAGCGGTACAGACTATCGTAGCGACCCGCATGACCGCGACTCACCGCCACCTGATTAACGAACGCTTTTAAAATAGGAGACACCCAAATATGATCCAGAGCCTGTGGCTGGCATCGATAACGAAAACTGTAGCGTGATTTTTTAGGCAATTCAGCCCAGGTATTCAGCAGCCCCGCCTGCTCAAAACGCCGGTAGCTGGCCGAAAATCGCCCCTGCCCCCAAGTGGTATTAAAATCACCAGCAACAATTAACGGGCTTCTCTGCGCAGCGACCCAATTAGCCAACAATGCCGCCTGAGTTTGCCGTTTTTCATACACCTGCGCTTTCTTTAAATTCTTCGCACTGCGCCAATGCACCACCACCAGCCGGGCCGCTAACGGTGCCTCAATATCGACCACCAAAGGCGGACGCGAATAAAGCGCATGGCCACGCAAGCGTTGGTCTGAAAAAAGGGTGCCAACCGAGCCAATATTTACCGGCGAACGATACATCACCGCCACATCCATACCGGAAGGATCATTACCTTCGCGTAACACTGAACGATACCGATAACCCAGTAATGCCAGCCGTTCTGCAAGCCGGTTCAATACAATCTGGTTCTCCACTTCCTGGAACGCAAGAACGTGCGGCGCGTTCAAGTCCACCACAATAAAGTCCGCTAGCGCATTCAATCTCGCTTCCAGCAACATGGCCGATACAGGGTCATCCAGCTTGCTATGCCTGTGCTCATCACGCAAACGCCACAGATTTAGGGTGGCCAGAGCCCATACCTGATCTGGCGCAGCAGGCACACCTCGGGCAGCAGCAAGCCGTGGACAATCTGCCGTAGCCACCAGCGGAATAACGATGAGTATAATCAGGATTAACAGACGCATATTTATAGTGTATGCGCGCTATCCATTGCGCAGAAGAGCGCAAACGCAAGTTTGTATAGGCTCGTTTAAACCTCGGGAGCCTCACGCAACACCGGCAGGTTGGCGCAGATCTCATCCCCTTCCTCCGGCATCAGACAAACCGTGACCGATTCCCCAGGCTGGGGCACTCGCCGAAGTTTCATTAGCATCAAATGGTCGCCGCCCGGTGATAACGAGAAAGATTCCCCCGGTTCCAACATGATGTGGCGCAAATGCCCCATTTTACGAGTGCCATCCTTCAGGGTTTTCATGCTGTGCAGCATGGTGTGACCCGCGACTTCACTGCTGGCACCAATGATTTTTACGCTGAACGCGCCGTTATTCGTCACGGTTAGGTAGCCGGCCATGGTCGGCGATACTGGTGGCACAGCCCTCAGCCACCCCTCTGAAATACTCACATCAGCATGGACGATGCCAGAGCACAGAAATGCTGCTAGGGCAGCCCCCTGGCACGTTTTTTTATAAAAGTGATTCAACATCCGTTACCACCTCGTCAATCTTAAAATCCGCCGGGTACAGTTTGCGCACACGCGCCTGTTCATCCAGCAGGTATATGTAGTCGCTGTGGGTAAACAGGTAGCCCTGCTCCCCGGCTTCTTGGTCCTTGATGAAGACCACCCCATACTGCTTGGCAACCTCGCGAATCTGTTCCAGGCTACCGGTCAGGCCAATCATATCTGCCTTGAACCAGGGTAGATATTCCTTCAGATGAGCCACTGTATCGCGCTCAGGATCAAAAGTAATAAACACCGGCTGAACCTGATCAGCTACCCCGTCCTCTTCCAGATGGCGATAAACTTGGGCCACTTGGGCAAGCACCGCCGGGCAAATATCCGGGCAATGGGTATAACCAAAAAAGAGAATCGACACTTTACCCTTCAACTTTTCTGCCTGAAAAGGCGCACCATTCTGGTCTGTCAGGGTGAAATCACCACCCAAACGAGTATTCACCGGTAGATCGCTTTCCTGCTTGCCACAGCCAGCCGACATCAACGCTACCAGTAATGGCAGCACATACAGCAGTTTTCCCATGATTCCTCCGGTTCGCAGTTTGCCGCAGTCAGCGCTATAATCCGCGCCCATTTTCACTCTATTTGACGGTTAGGCAACCCATGGCACGTAAGCTGTTTATCCAGACCCACGGCTGCCAGATGAACGAGTATGACTCCACTCGTATGGTGGACCTGCTCGAATCCAGCCACGGCCTGGAGCCCACCGACAATCCCGAAGAGGCGGATGTGCTGCTTCTCAACACCTGCTCTATCCGGGAAAAAGCCCAGGAAAAGGTCTTCCACCAACTCGGTCGCTGGAAAAAACTGAAAGACGCCAAGCCCGATATGATTATCGGCGTGGGCGGCTGTGTGGCCAGCCAAGAGGGCGACGCTATCCGCGACCGCGCCCCCTATGTGGACGTAGTCTTTGGCCCGCAAACACTGCATCGCCTGCCCGGCCTCATTACTCAGGCCGCCAGCACCCGTGAGCTGGCCATCGATGTAACCTTCCCGGAAATTGAAAAGTTCGACAACCTTCCAGAACCCAGTGTAGACGGCCCCTCCGCCTTTGTATCCATAATGGAGGGCTGCTCCAAATATTGCACCTTCTGCGTAGTGCCCTATACCCGCGGTGAAGAAGTCAGCCGTCCGGTGCAACCCGTCCTCAAAGAAATCCAGCACCTGGCCGACATGGGCGTTCGCGAGGTTAACTTGTTAGGCCAAAACGTGAACGCCTACCAAGGCGTGGGGGCCGACGGCGATACACTGGATCTGGCAGACCTGATCCGACTAATCCGGGATATCGACGGTATTGACCGCATTCGCTACACCACCAGCCACCCAGTGGAATTCTCTGAAGCGCTGATTCAAGTGTACGAAGACGTGCCCGAGCTGGTCAGCCACCTGCATCTGCCGGTGCAATCTGGCTCCGACCGTATCCTGGCGATGATGAAACGCAACCACATGGTGCTGGAATACAAGAGCAAGCTGCGCAAGCTCAAACGCATCCGTCCGGATATTTCCTTTAGCTCGGATTTCATCATCGGCTTTCCCGGCGAAACAGACCGGGATTTCGAAGACACTATGAACCTGATCCATGACATCGGCTTCGACATGTCATTCAGCTTTATCTACAGCGCCCGCCCAGGCACGCCCGCAGCGGACCTGCCCGACGATGTGGATATGGAAGTAAAGAAGCAGCGCTTGGCCATTCTCCAGCAACGCATCAACCAGAATGTCCAGGATATCTCCCGCAAAATGGTGGGCAGTACCCAGCGCATTCTTGTAGACGGCTTCTCCAAGAAGGACCCCGGCCAGCTAAAAGGGCGCACCGAGAACAACCGAGTAGTTAACTTCCAGTGTGATGACACCGACCTAATTGGTAAATTCGTAGATGTGACCATTGCAAAGGCTTACAGCAATTCATTGCTAGGGACTGATCCGCGCAACCCGAGTTAACCCCCGGCCTTGCGCACTCATCCCATTATTTCTCTTCATTCCAACAAAGCAGTTTTTAATGGATGCTCATATAGACTAGAGCCTTGTTCGTGCAACCCAGCGTCGATTACAAATTGTGGAGCAAACCATTCATATAAGGGCTTCCATCCTGCTGGTGGCTGATTAGTGCCCAAAACCCTGCTGAGCAGCTCCGGCCATATCGCCTGTGAGCTGCTGCTTACTACCGTGAATGCGAAACGCTATCTAGGCTCTACTAACATTCTAGACAGGGTTGATCAGCCGCCTGCTCACGCTGAACGCACTCATCTGGGCAACAGGCGTGATAGAAGTAGGATTGGCTCGGAGCCTATAGCAGCCTCTGGTTACACAACCGACGGATATGGTGTTTATCCCATTCGCACCAGCATAGGCCGTCACTTTCAGCGGCAACCTAGGATCGCGGGTCACACCAGCCTGATACGGTAGACTGTCAGACACGGCTCCAATCCTCCTTGCAGCCAACGATAGCGACGGCTACGCTGCCCTTTCAAATTCGCTTTCCCGAAACAACGCTTCCGGGTATTCTGAAACTCTCCCATAACAGCCCCAAAGGCCATCTTTTCCATCTTGGACACACCACTCGTTTCACAACATATCAGCCTCGAACCTAACGACGCCCATCGCTTGGCCAGTCTCTGTGGCCGTCTGGATGAGCACATTAAGCAGATTACCCAGCGCTTGCAGGTAGAGATCCATAACCGCGGCAACCAGTTTTATCTGTCCGGGGAGTCCGCCTCCGTGGAAGCCGCAAAGAGCATTCTTAACGAACTCTACGATCAGACCCGCGACGGCACCGAGCTGACCCCAGAAATCGTGCACCTGCATCTTCAGCAATCCAACGTGGCGGATCATGCCGGCAATAACATTGCCGATAACCCCGAGCCTTCACCCAGCGACGACATGCTGATCCGTACCAAGCGGGTACGCATCAAGCCCCGAGGCGCGCACCAGCGAGAGTACGTGCAACAGATACACAAGCACGACATCAACTTTGGTGTGGGTCCTGCGGGCACGGGTAAAACCTGGCTGGCCGTGGCGTGCGCAGTGGATGCCCTTGAAAAAGCCGAGGTGCAACGTATTCTGCTGGTTCGGCCAGCGGTAGAGGCCGGGGAAAAGCTGGGGTTCTTACCCGGCGACCTAGCGGAAAAAATCGACCCTTATTTGAGACCGCTATACGATGCACTCTACGAAATGATCGGCTTCGAAAAGGTGGCTAAACTGATGGACAGAATGGTCATCGAAGTAGCGCCACTTGCCTATATGCGCGGGCGCACACTGAACAACAGTTTTGTGATTCTAGATGAAGCTCAGAACACCACTCCAGAACAGATGAAAATGTTCCTCACCCGAATCGGCTTTGGTACTCGCGCGGTGATCACCGGCGACGTCACCCAAGTGGATTTGCCCCGCCATCAACGTTCTGGTCTGGTCAACACACTAGAAGTGTTGGAAGGGGTAAAAGGGATTGGGGTAACCCGCTTCGATAGCCGCGACGTGGTTCGCCACCCGCTGGTTCAACGCATTGTAGAGGCCTACGACCGTCATGAACGGGATACCGACACCCACCGTTGATATCCAGTGGGCCAGCGACGCCCCGGACGCCCCCGATGAAACCCACTTATGTGAATGGGTACGCCATGCGGCCATTGCTGCCGGTGGTGTGGTGGGCGACATCACCCTGCGCATCGTGGATGAAGAGGAAATTCGTACTCTGAACCGCGATTACCGTGACAAGGATGCTCCCACCAATGTGTTGTCGTTCCCTTTTGAAATGCCCGAAGGGCTGCCGGAAGGCGCCATGGACCCACTGGTGGGCGACATTATTATCTGCGCCGCCGTAGTGCGCCGCGAAGCCAACGAACAGCACAAACCCCTGGTCGCCCACTGGGCGCACATGGTCACCCACGGTGTTCTACACCTGCTGGGTTATGACCATATAGACGATGACGACGCAATCGTCATGGAGACTCTGGAAATCCGTGCCCTTGGCGAGTTGGGTTTTCCTGATCCTTACAGCCCTGCGCAACAAGAAAGCCAGGCACAACCTGAAAATACGGAGCTTAACCCCTGATGTCGGACGATTTTTCGGATAACGGTACCAGCCGAAGTTGGTTGGAGCGTGTCGGCCAGTTTTTCTCACCCACCCCGGGTGACCGCAACGAACTACTGGAACTGATGCGCTCCATGCGCGACACCCACATCATCGACGGCGACACCCTAGGGATCATCGAAGGCGCCATCTGCGTGGCAGACATGCAGGTTCGCGAAATCATGATCCCCCGTTCGCAAATGGTCAGCATCAAGGCCAGCTCCGACCCACGAGGTTTTCTGCCCACCATTATTGACTGCGCACACTCTCGCTTCCCGGTGCTCGGTGACGACCCGGACGAAGTGATCGGCATCCTCCTTGCCAAGGATCTTTTACCGTTGATCCTTGATCCCGCCCGTATGGAACGTTTTGCGATCAAGGATCACATTCGTTCGGCTATGGTGGTGCCTGAGTCAAAGCGTCTGGATTCTCTGCTGCGCGAATTCCGTATCAGCCGCAATCACATGGCCATCGTCGTTAACGAATACGGTGGCGTCGCCGGGCTGGTTACCATTGAAGACGTATTGGAACAGATCGTCGGCGAAATCGAAGACGAACACGACATCGAAGAAGATGACTACCTGATCAAGGATCTGGATAAAAACGAATATACCGTCAAGGCCCTGACTCCCATCGACGACTTCAACGAACACTTTCATTGCCAGTTCAGCAATGAAGAGTTCGACACCATCGGGGGATTGGTAATGCAGAAGTTCGGCCGCCTACCAGGCCGCGATGAAAGTATCACTCTGGATGGCTTCCGCGTCACCGTGCTCAGTGCCGACGGCCGCACAATAAGACTGCTACGGGTAACACCGCCGGGGGATAACGATAATGACGACACCAACCACGGCGCAGACAACGGCTGACCCAACCGCGCCTGCCTGGCGCAACGGCCCCTGGGTAATGGCCTTAGTGGCCATTGCCCTGATCGCCGGCCAACTCTTCAACAACGCGAACACCCCCCAACCGGTTTTAAACTGGTACTCAAGCAGCGGCCTGAAAAACCTGGAATGGAACAACTACCTTTCCTGGCTCCGCTTCAATAATCAAAGCGCTCTGTCGCAACAGTTGGAAGCGCGCGCGGCCATGGAGCCACACGCCTACAGCGCCGCCCTGTTCGCCGATGATTTTGTCGCAGACAGCCAGCGCCGCGCCCATGATTTCTGGTCGCCCGCTGAAACGGAGCAATGGAAGCGCCTGCGCGAGCAAATTCCCGCACAGGTTGCCACCAGCAACCTGTACCGCTGGGGTTTGCCCAACTCTTCGCCACGCCCCGCCCGTTTCTTTACCGCCCCTTTCACCGGAGGCTCACTCTGGCTAACCCTGGCCGCGGTGCTTCTGCTGGCGCCACTGGCCTCCACTCTGGAGCGTCGGCTCGGCCACGGCCGGGTGCTCGCACTATGGATCCTCGGCTGCCTGGTCAGTGGCGTCGGCTACCTGCTGCTAGCCAGCCCCGGGCAAGTTCCTTTCCACGGCCCCGCAGCGCCTTTGCTGATTTGGTTCGGCGCGTTCTTTGGCCTGCAGCATAGCCCCCTGCAACTCCCCATTTGGCACCCCAAACACTACACCCTGCTGCCCTTGCCCATAGCCGTCATGGCCGCTGTAGCGCTGTTCAGCACACCACTTTTAGCTAATCTCAGTGCCGGCATTGCCGCTTTTATCGCAGGCCTACTGTTAGTGCAGATCATGCAGCCACAGCCCATCGAGCCAGAACAGCATGACAACAGCCCCATGGACCCGCAGCAACTGGCCTCACTCACTCGCGGTTGGGATGCACTGGGGCAATTAGACGGCGATGCCGCCCATGCGGCCTTCGCACAGGTTCTTACCCGCGAACCGGACCATTTCGACGCGCTCACCGGGCAATTCACCGCGCAGCAATTACTCAACGATAACGCCTCCTGGGAGAGCACCGCCCAGCAACTATTCTGTTCTCCTGCAACGGAAAAAGGACAAGCCACTCAGGTGGCGCGTTGTTGGCAGCAGTACCAGCAACGCAGCGGCGCACCGTTGTCGGCAGCAGTTGGCTGGACGCTACTGAAAACCTTAACCCGGGCCGAGGAATTTCAACCAGCAGAGAAACTGGCACGGCAACTGGATGACCATTCGCTCAAGGCAGACGCCATCGCCCAACTGCGGGCCAGACTGATTCAAGAAGGATTAACACACCGGGCAAAAACGCTGGCGTGACGACTTAACACCTGACGCCTCTTGCCCAACACTCGACACCTTTGGAAATCGGAAACACACCCGTCACCCCCAGGCTAGCCGACAGTCCGCAACCTTCTGGCGTAACCGAACATCACGGCAGTGGCTTTCCACATAACGCAGATATTGTTCAGCCTTGCCACTCAGGCCAAACGCCTCCGCCAGCACCTTGGCCAGCAACAGGTAAGCTTCACCAAGGTCGGCAAACTCAGGGTATTTCTGGTGGAGCTCCTTGAGTAAGGCAACCGCCAGCTTAGGGTCACGGGGATAAACGCCCTCAGCCAACGCCAACCGTAGCGCCGGCGCAGAGGGCACCCACTGTGAATCACGGTGGCGTTGCCGAGCAACCAGTTCCAGAGCAACACTCCAGGCCTGAGCGCCAACCAAACAATCTAGATAAGATTCTGCCAGGGCAATTCGTTCATCCTCCTTACCCAGCACCGCCAACAACCGATCATGATGCTGCCAATCCGCCACCGTGGCTTTCTTGGTTTTGATGATTTTTGAGGTAGTCAGCAACACCTTATCGAATCGACCAGCACACAATTGAGCGCGCTGCCGACGCTCAGCCAATGGCAGAGTGACACGCCGCCCCCCCTGATTCAGGCCCCACAGCCGGCTGTGCCGGGCCGCAATATCGCCACACATTTCCGCCAAAACCAACCACCACCAAGCCGCCAGCAAACCGGCTACCCCCTGTACCAAAGGCAACGGCAATACATCCACGGCCACCCCCACCAGCGCCACTGCCGACACACAGCCCAACGAAGCAAACCCCGCTGCCACGGCGTAATCCCGAGGGGCAGACACGATATAGTTGCCCACCGCCGCATAGGCGCCGGGCTCTGCACCTTGCACCAACACCGCCAGCCACAGGGCAGGCACCAGCAGCATGCCAATCACCGCGACCAACAAACCCACCGGCACCGATACCGCCACCATCAAAAGTGCGGCAAGGCCAATCACTAGCGATGCGGGCAAGGCCTGCCACAGGGCACTTTTCCAAGAAGCGCTCTCTGCAAGACAATCCCAACCGGGAAAGGCCGCCTTGCGGCTTTTGCGAGGGCTAGCGCGCAACGTCATCAACGCCGCTGAAAAAACGAAAGTGGGCAACCCCGCCACCAATGCCACCGGTACCATTGCCCATAGCGGGGGCAACAACGTGGCTAGCACCGGCCAAATGGCCAACAGCGGCAGCAGCGGTAACGAGAACGGCAGGCGCAGATAACGGCCAAGACGCTGCCACAACGGCCCCACCTGGCTATGTACCGCCGGCAACAGATCATGGTTGCACAGTAAGCAACGAGCCTCCATGCGGTGGTCCTCATCCCCATCCACACATTGCTGACACAGATACAATCCATCATGGGCGCAATACCACAGCGCCTCCGTTCCCGGATGGTACTTGCATGGGTGTTTCACTATGATGCCCCCAGACTTGTCATCCCGGCTTAGGGGGCAGGGTCGAGTTGAATGTTCAAAGTGCAAACGCGCAGGAGATTCCTCCCCATGACCGGTAGCCTAGCCGCTAATCGTTCGAGGTGATCCGCAGCGCAGACCGATTTCGGCTGACAACAAGCGCGAAGTCGTGTTTTAACTTTGAGCTTTCAACTTTGCCCCCGCCGGTTTAAAAGCATATTTTTCTGCTACTTTATTCGTATTATTGCATTGACTCTAGTCCAAACTGCCAGGCGGCCTGCTCGCCAGTACGAAACGAGGATATCCATGCGTGATCGTCTGCTGGCTCTGATTGCCGGCCTGCTCTTCCCCCTAGCTTTTGCCCCCTATGATCTCTGGCCTCTGTTGTTTGTCAGCATCGGGCTGGGCTACTGGTGCCAGCAGCAGGCGAGCTCTGCCCGCGAAGCATTACTACGTGGCTGGCTGTACGGGCTGGGCATGTTCGCTTTCGGTATTTCCTGGGTGCATGTTTCCATGCACGACTACGGCTTCATGCCGCTGTGGATGGCGATTCCGTTCACCGGGCTATTTGCGGCTTTCCTGGCCTTGTTTTACGGCCTCACTTTTTACGCCAGCTGGCGGCTGGGACGTTCGGCTCTGGCCTTTGCCGGTATCTGGTTACTGCTGGACTGGCTGCGTGGCGTACTCCTGACCGGTTTCCCCTGGCTATATGCTGGCTACGCCCTGATCGACTCCCCTTTCGCCACTTTGGCCCCCATAGGCGGAGTCTGGCTGTTGACCCTTAGCGCGGTGTTGATCAGCGCCTGTTTGATTCGCCTGACTAACTGGCGCAGAGGCGGGTACGCCGGGCTGGTCGCATCCAGCGCCCTGCTGATTCTCACTGCGGTCTCTCACACTCTCACCTTCACCCAACCCAGCGGGTCTGCCCAGAAAGTTGCGCTGGTACAGGGCAATATCCCCCAGGACCTCAAATGGCAGCTGTCCATGCGAGAACGAACCCAGCAGATCTATCAAGACCTGACACGGGATATTCCCGCCGACACCCTGGTAGTTTGGCCAGAATCAGCGCTCACTAATTTTTACCAAAACGTATCCGAATTCGTAGAACAAGAAGGACAAAAAATCGCCGAACGTAACGGCGGTTTCATCACCGGGGTTCCCTGGCGTACGGTCAGCAATAGTGGCGTGACCTACCACAACAGCATTGCCTCCATCCCGCTTGATCCCGGCGATGGCCGCCAACGGGTTTACCACAAACAAAAACTGGTCCCGTTTGGCGAATACGTGCCCATGCAATCGCTTATACGCGGGCTAATTCCATTTTTCGATTTACCCATGTCTGGCTTTACCCCCGGAAAATCCAGCCAACCCAATCTGACGGCGCTGGGGCACAGCATCGCCCCGTTTATCTGCTATGAAATTCTCTATCCGGAACTGGTGGCCGACCGCAGCCACGACGCCGATGTGCTGCTGACCATCAGCAACGATGCCTGGTTCGGCACCTCTGCCGGCCCCTTGCAGCATTTTCAGATGGCCCGTATGCGTGCCCTGGAAACCGGGCGATGGTTGCTACGCGGCACCAATAATGGGGTCACCGCAGTGATCAACGAGCACGGCAAGGTAGTGGATGCCCTGCCACAATTCGAGCGCGACGTGCTGCTCAGCCAGTACCAGCCCCGCCAGGGCACCACTCCATTCATGGCCACGGGGGTATGGCCCTGGCTACTGCTGGCCTGCCTAATGGTGTGGGCAGGGTGGCGGGGCCGAATCAGGACATCGCCCAATATTCCATTTTGATATATGCTTATGCCTTAATTTGACTTTGTTCTCCGGCCAGCCTATAACAGTGTCATTGTCGCATCCTAACGGGAGAGCACCATGTCACGCCCTGAAGTCAAAGCGTTCTTTGACCACGACACTAATACAATCAGCTATGTCGTCACCGACCCGCAAAGCCGCCACTGCGCCATCGTAGACTCTGTACTGGATTACGACCCCAGCGCGGGTCGCACCCGACACACCAGTGCCGAGCAAATCGTTAACTACGTGAAACAAGAAAGTCTCACTGTGGATTGGCTGCTGGAAACCCACGTCCATGCTGACCACCTTTCCGCCGCACCTTGGATTCAACAACAGGTAGGTGGCCAGCTGGCCATTGGCGAGCACATCAGCACCGTGCAGGAAACCTTTAGCAAGGTCTTTAACGCCGGCACCGAGTTTGCCCGCGACGGTAGTCAGTTCGATCATCTGTTCAAGGATGGTGAGACTTACAAAGTAGGGAATCTGCAGGCTCGAGCCATTCACACGCCTGGGCACACCCCGGCTTGCATGAGCCACGTGATCGGCGATTCGGTCTTCGTCGGGGACACCTTGTTCATGCCAGACTACGGCACCGCCCGCTGCGATTTTCCCGGTGGAGATGCTCGCACTCTATACCATTCCATTCAGAAGTTACTCGCTCTGCCGGACGAAACCCGCATGTTTCTGTGCCACGACTACCTACCAGAGAACCGCGAAGAATTCGTTTGGGAAACCACCGTGGGTGATCAGCGCAAACACAACATTCATGTTCATGAAGGCGTCAGCGAAGAAGAGTTCGTCACCATGCGAGAAACCCGCGATGCCTCCCTGGACATGCCGCGCCTAATCCTGCCATCGGTGCAGATCAACATGCGCGCCGGGCACCTTCCCCCCGAGGAAGACAATGGCATCAGCTACCTGAAAATCCCCCTGAACGCACTCTAAGAGAATGCCCATGCCAGTTGATGACTCTGTCTGGGATGTGGTGATTGTGGGCGGCGGCGCTGCCGGCCTCGCGGCGGCGGCCAGCCTGCTCAAACGCAAGCCCTCCCTATCGATAGCGATCGTAGAACCCAGCGATCGCCACTATTATCAACCCGCCTGGACCCTGGTGGGCGGCGGCTGCTTCAACCCCGCAGATACCTGCCGCTCCACCGCTTCGCTAATACCGGCCAATGCCAAATGGATTCGCAGCGAGGTGACGGGCTTCCTGCCGCAGCAGAACCAGGTCATTGTGGAAAATCACCAGCATCTGAGCTATCGCAGCCTAGTGGTGGCCCCCGGCCTAGAACTGAACTGGGGAGCCATTGCCGGTCTTGAAGAGACCTTAGGCAAGAATGGCGTGACCAGTAACTACCACTACGATCTCGCGCCCTACACCTGGGAATGCGTGCAATTGCTCAAGCAAGGCCGCGCCCTGTTTACTCAGCCGGCCATGCCCATAAAGTGCGCCGGCGCCCCACAGAAGGCCATGTACCTGTCCTGCCATCACTGGGAGAAACAGGGCTACCTAGGCGACATTGACGTGCAGTTTCACAATGCTGGGGGCGTACTGTTCGGCGTTTCCAAGTTTGTGCCTCCGCTGATGGAATACGTAAAGCGCTACGGCGCCAACCTGAATTTCACCAGCACCCTGATTGCCGTAGAGGGCCCAACGAAGACCGCCACCTTCCGCGACACCGCTGAAGATGGCAGCACCATTGAGCGTACCGAATGCTTCGACATGCTTCATGTGGTGCCGCCACAACGCGCCCCGGAATTCATCCGCGACAGCGAGCTTGCCAATGAAAGCGGCAGGGTCGCCGTCGATGAAGCCACCCTGCAACACCCCCACTATGGCAATGTATTCAGCCTCGGGGATGTGTGTGGCGCCAGCAATGCCAAAACCGCTGCCGCGGTGCGTAAGCAAGCGCCCGTGGTAGCAGAAAACCTGCTCGCCCACCTCGCCGACCGCCCCATGCCCGCCCGCTACACCGGATACGGCGCCTGTCCGCTCACCGTGGAACAGGGCAAGGTGGTAATGGCCGAGTTCGGCTATGGCGGCAAACTGCAACCCACCTTCCCACTCAAACCCGCGGTGGCTCGCACCAGCATGTGGTGGCTCAAGCGCTACGCCATGCCGCGCATCTATTTCTCCATGATGCTGAAAGGGCACGAATGGCTGGCAAAACCAGGAAAACCATAAGGCACTAAGGCGATGAAACTTCCTGGCTGGCTCGCAGCATCACAATGGCTCCCACTCTATAACCGGCAGACTGCCGCTCAGGATGGGGTTGCCGCAGTTGTCGTCACCATCATGCTGATTCCGCAGAGTCTGGCCTACGCCATGCTCGCCGGCCTTCCCCCGCAAGTGGGACTCTACGCCAGCATCCTGCCGCTAGTGGCTTACGCCCTGTTTGGCTCCAGCCGCACCCTAGCCGTTGGCCCGGTGGCTGTGGCTTCGCTGATGACCGCCGCCGCCGCCAGTGAAATTGCCGCCGCCGGCACCCCTGAATACATCGCCTCAACCATCATTCTGGCCGCCCTGTCCGGTGCTATCCTGATACTCATGGCCCTGTTCAAACTGGGCTGGATCGCCAACCTGTTGTCGCACCCGGTGGTGAGTGGTTTCATCACCGCCTCCGGAATTCTGATCGCCGCGAGCCAACTTAAACACCTACTTGGTGTCCCGCTCAGCGGCCGCAACCTTTATGAACTAGGTGCGTCCCTCTATCACCACCTGCCCGACATTCATCTACCCACCCTCATTCTTGGCGGCACAGCCACGGTCTTCCTGTTCTGGGTGCGCAGGTCTTTCAAGCCGCTGCTGCTGAAAATGGGGCTAACGCCCTTCTGGGCAGACCTAATCAGCAAGGCCGGGCCCGTGTTGGCAGTACTGGCCACCACCCTGCTTGCTGCCAGCCTGCGTCTCGACCAGCAAGGTGTCGACATCGTCGGTGACATACCCAGCGGTCTGCCCGGTTTCATCATGCCCGCCATGGACACAGAACTCTGGCGGCAACTTCTAGTGCCTGCACTACTGATAAGCCTGATCGGGTTTGTGGAATCCATTTCCGTGGCCCAGACCTTGGCGGCCAAGCGGCGCCAGCGTATCAACCCAGACCAGGAACTGATGGGGCTAGGAACGGCCAACTTGGCCAGCGCCTTCAGCGGCGGCTTCCCGGTGACTGGGGGGTTTTCCCGCTCTGTGGTCAACTTTGATGCCGGAGCCCAAACCCCCATGGCCGGGGTCTTCACCGCTGTAGGCATCGCCTTAACCGCGCTATTGCTTACCGGTCTGTTCGTCTTCCTGCCCAAGGCCACTTTGGCCGCCACCATTGTGGTGGCGGTACTCTCACTGGTTGACCTGGCCACCCTGAAGCACACTTGGCATTTTTCCCGGCTGGATTTCACCGCCATGATAATCACCATTGTCGGCGTGCTGGGCTGGGGTGTGGAGGCCGGGGTCATGGCCGGGGTGATCAGTTCCCTAGCGCTGTATCTATGGCGCACCAACCAACCCCATGTGGCCGAGATTGGTCTTGTTCCTGGCACCGAGCATTTCCGCAATGTGCAACGACATGCCGTTAAGGTGTCACCGCGAATTATGAGTATGCGCATCGATGAGTCCCTGTACTTCGCCAACATCCGCCGCCTGGAAGACCAGATCTACGATGCGGCCCTGCAACGGCCACAAACCGAACATGTGGTTCTGATGGGCACCGCCATCAACCATCTTGATGCCAGCGCCATCGATGGCCTGCTCAGTCTCAACCGCAGGCTGGCCGACGCAGGCATCACGCTTCACTTCTCGGAGATCAAGGGACCCGTAATGGATCAGTTCAAGCGGGCGGCGTTACCCGAACAGCTTAGCGGCAAGATCTACCTGACCCATTATCAGGCCATGCAGGATCTGGCACCGGAATGTATAAAACAACAGGACCGCCAAGACGAAGAAGACTTGCAGCCCCCACATACCCCGGTAAGCTGACAGCAAATCATCAAGGAGTCTCCATGACGACTACCAAGAAATTGACCGACACCCTCTTTGTCGCAGAACAGCTGCAGCCAGAAGATATGGCTGAGCTGGCCAAAGCGGGCTTCAAGATGGTCATCAACAACCGCCCCGATGGTGAAGATGAAAACCAACCCAGTAGCGCCGAAATGGCCGCCGCCGCCGAGGCAGCGGGCCTGGAATACGCTCACCAGCCTGTGGTGGGCAGTAACATCAGCGAAACCGATATCGACGGCTTCGACGCCATCGTCTCGCTGGCAGAAACACCAGTATTAGCGTTTTGCCGTACGGGAACCCGCAGCACAATGCTGTGGGCCCTGACCCAGGCCAGCGAACAAGACAACGCCCGCATTCTTGCCACCGCAGAACAAGCCGGTTACGACCTGAGCGGGCTGGTAGAGCGGCTCGATCAGCGCCGAGGCCAATAACAACGTGCAGCGAGCCTTGCGAGTAATACGCTGGTTACCCGCCAGCGACTGGCTGGCTCGCTATACCCGCGCCGATGCCGCCGGTGACGGCTTGGCCGCTATTATCGTGACCATTTTGTTGGTACCCCAGGGGCTGGCATACGCACTCTTGGCGGGTATGCCCCCTGAAACCGGGCTGTATGCCAGCATGTTGCCTTTGATTGTTTACGGCCTATTCGGCACCAGCAGCAGCCTGTCCGTTGGGCCGGCGGCACTCACATCACTGATTACCGCCTCCGCCGCCGGCGCCCTCGCCCACGGAGATCCTCAGCTGTTTATCCAGGCGGCTATTGGCATGGGGCTGCTCTCTGGAGCGGTGCTAATAATAATGGCGGTGTTACGCCTGGGCTGGCTGACTAACCTGCTTAGTCACCCTGTCATCATCGGTTTTGTAAGTGGCTGTGCCATTTTGATCGCCAGCAGCCAGCTCAAGCACCTGCTGGGCATCCCTGCCAGCGGCAATAACATTGTGCAACTGGGCCGCAGTTTGAGCGCACATTTAAATCAGAGTCACTGGCTCACCGTGGCCATTAGTGCCATCGCCATTGCCTCCCTGCTTATCCCTAAACAACTCAATGGCGCATTCAAGCGTAGCCGTTTACCCGCTTGGCTCGCCGCCTTCATGGGCAAATCCGGCCCGATTCTGGCGGTGCTGGTCACCACTGTGTTGGCATTTTCCTTCGACTTGGATCAACAGGGCTTAGCCATTGTGGGCGCAATCCCCAGCGGCCTCCCCCATCTATCCACCCCACAAATGGACTGGAACCACTGGAAGGCCGTGGCAACACCCGCTCTGTTATTAGCGCTGATCGGTTTCGTGGAATCCATTTCTTTGGCACAGGCGCTGGCTGCCCGCCGCCGGGAGCGAATTTCCCCTAATCGGGAACTGATGGGGCTGGGTTTGGCTAACCTGGCCAGCGGCCTATCCGGCTCCTTTGCTGTCACCGGCAGTTTTTCCCGCACCACGGTGAGTTTCGAGGCCGGAGCCCGGACCCCCATGACCAGCCTGCTCACCGGTATGGGCATTGCCCTGGTGGCCCTGTTTTTCACCGGTCTATTTTACGCTTTACCCTTGGCCACCCTCGCCGCGATCATTGTGGTGGGCATTATTCCTTTGATCGAACTAGGGGAAATTCGCCAGCTATGGCGATATAGCCGTCCGGATAGCATCGCTATGGTGGTCACCTTATTCGGGGTGTTATTAATCAATGTGCAAAGCGGCTTGCTTATCGGAGTAGGATTGTCCGTGGTGCTGTTCTTGTGGCGCACCAGCCAACCCCATGTGGCCGAAGTCGGCCTGGTGCCCGGCACACAGCATTTTCGTAACATTGACCGTCACGACGCCATTATCTCCGATCAGATTCTGTCCATACGCGTGGATGAGTCACTGTATTTTGGGAATGCTCGGCCACTGGAGGATCTGCTCTACGATCATGCCATGGGCCGTCCCGGTGTTGCTCATGTGGTGCTGATGTGCTCCGCCATCAATCACTTGGATGCCAGTGCTGTACAGAGCCTAGAAAGCCTCAACGCGCGGCTCGACGCCGCCGGCGTACAGTTACATCTATCTGAAGTAAAAGGCCCAGTGATGGACCGGCTGACGAAAACCCACTTGCTGAGCACTCTCAGCGGCCAGGTTTTTCTCAGCCAATATCAGGCCATTGAAGCGCTCGGCGGAGCCACCAAGACACCTGACGCCGTATAGCACCAAGAAGCGACACGCCTCTTACCCTAGCGTTTACAAAAATCGAGCGTGATACCACACTAGGGCCAACCACTCATACCAAATCTCCGGCACCATAGATATGGCCCCCGCAGAGGGAAGCCATTCCTGCTTCGGCAACCGTTTGCTCCACGCCGCCTGAGCTAACACACCCTGGCTCTGGAAACACAGCAAGGCCCTGGGCAAGTGGGCTCGGTCACTGACCAACAACACCTCATCTATGCCTCGATCAGCTAACAGCTCAGAGCTATAACAAGCGTTCTCCCAAGTATTTCGGCTACGGAATTCTTTAATTACATCCAGCCGCGGCCAGCGCCGCAGCGCTTGCTCCGCCATTAAGTCTGCCTCTGTGGGCTCATCATCGTGCTTAGGGGGCTGACCGCCGCCACTGACCAGTAGTGGCAAGCCGTGCTCATGGGCCAGCTCTGCAGCCAATTTCAACCGACGCAGCCCTCGGGTATTCAACGAACTTCGGCCTTTTCGTTGGCGTCGCCCCGCGCCCAACACCACCACAGCCTGGGGCGTAATGCCGGTAATCCGGCGCGGTAAAGGCGGCAGAAAACTGCGCACCACCGCCGGCAAGCTTGCGCCCACCAACACCAGCAACGCTAGGTACGTCAGCATCATTGGCAGGCCCTCACGGCTGCCACGGCCCACCGCCACCCCTGCTCGAGGTATTTATCATTGAGATTGCACATCTGGGCACCCGCGTATTGAGAAATCCAAGCTAAGCTCATGTATCCTATATCTCCTTCACGGTCGGAATGTTTCCTTCAACCGCCCTGTTCCCGTTTGTTTTATGATCAAGAAAAGAGAGCCGATGGACGTACAGTATCGCCCCGATCAGATCGAAGCCCAAGCCCAGCAATACTGGGATGACAATCAAAGCTTCAAGGTCACCGAGGATGCCAGCAAAGAAAAGTTCTATTGCCTGAGCATGTTCCCCTACCCATCTGGCCGCCTGCACATGGGCCATGTGCGTAATTACAGCATCGGCGATGTGGTCAGCCGTTACCAGCGCATGCTAGGCAAAAACGTGCTGCAACCCATGGGCTGGGATGCATTCGGCCTGCCGGCAGAAAATGCGGCGATCAAAAACAAGGTAGCGCCTGCCAAATGGACTTTCGAGAACATCGACTACATGCGCGGGCAGCTGCAGCGTCTGGGCTTCGGCTACGACTGGGGCCGGGAACTGGCCACCTGTACGCCAGAATATTATCGCTGGGAACAATGGTTTTTCACCAAGCTGTACGAGAAAGGCCTAGTGTATCGGAAAATGTCCACGGTGAACTGGGACCCGGTAGACCAAACTGTGTTGGCCAACGAACAGGTCATTGATGGCCGTGGCTGGCGCTCCGGCGCACTAGTGGAACAAAAAGAAATTCCCCAGTGGTTTATCAAAATCACCGACTACGCCGACGAACTGCTGAATGATCTGGATCAGCTGGATGGTTGGCCAGAACAAGTTAAGACCATGCAGCGCAACTGGATCGGTCGCTCTGAAGGGGTTGAATTAGACTTCCCCATTGAGGGAGAAGAGTCTCTGCGCGTTTACACTACGCGCCCGGACACCCTCATGGGCGTGAGCTACGTGGCCGTGGCCGCCGGCCACCCGTTGGCACAAAAAGCCGCCGCCGCCAATCACGAAGTTGCGGACTTCGTTAAAGAATGCCAGAACACCAAGACCGCCGAAGCCGACATGGCCACCATGGAGAAGAAAGGTATCTACACCGGCCTAACGGCCACCCACCCGATCAGCGGTGAAGCGGTACCGGTATGGATCGCCAATTTCGTGCTGATGGGCTACGGCACCGGCGCGGTAATGGCCGTGCCCGCCCATGATCAGCGCGATTTTGAATTTGCGCAAAAATACGGCCTACCCATCAACCAGGTGATTGAACCCGCCAACGGTGAGCCCATCGATCTGGCACTCGAAGCCTTCACCGGAAAAGGCACCCTGATACATTCTGGTGAATTCGATGGGCTGTCTTCCGCCGAGGCCTTCAACGCTATTGCTAACTGGCTTAGCGAACGCTCCCTTGGCGAAAAGAAAGTGAACTACCGGCTACGTGATTGGGGTGTTTCCCGCCAGCGTTACTGGGGCACCCCCATTCCCATGGTGGAAACCGAAGACGGCACCCTACACCCCACTCCAGAAGACCAGCTGCCCGTGGCGCTGCCCACCGATGTGGAAATGGATGGCGTCACCAGCCCTATCAAAGCCGACCCGGAGTGGGCCAAAACCACGTTTAACGGCCAGCCCGCCCTGCGCGAAACCGATACCTTCGATACCTTTATGGAGTCCAGCTGGTATTACGCTCGCTACTGCTCACCACAAAGCGACACCGCCATGCTGGACCCGGCAGCCACCAATTACTGGCTGCCCGTAGACCAGTACATTGGCGGTATAGAACATGCCATTTTGCACCTGCTTTATTCTCGCTTCTTCCACAAGTTACTGCGCGATACTGGGCTGGTGAACTGCGACGAACCGTTCAAGCAACTCCTCTGTCAGGGCATGGTGCTCAAAGACGGTGCCAAAATGTCCAAGTCCAAGGGCAACACCGTGGACCCGCAGCAAATGATTGAAGAATACGGCGCCGACACTGTGCGCCTATTCATGATGTTTGCCGCGCCACCAGAGCAGTCTCTGGAATGGAACGACGCAGGCGTAGAAGGCGCCTTCCGCTTTATCAAGCGTCTATGGCGCCTGGTTGCCGAACATGTGGAAGCCGGCAATACCGGCACTCTGGATATAAACGCATTGGACGACGCCGGCAAGGCACTTCGCCGCAAAACCCACGAAACCATTCAAAAGGTCAGCGACGACTACGGCCGCCGCAACACCTTCAACACCGCCATCGCTGCGGTGATGGAATTGATTAATGAAGTGAGCAAGTTCGACGCTGCCACTGACAATGCCCTCGCGGTGAAACAAGAAGCGCTGGAAGCCGCCGTACTGCTGCTGGCTCCCATCATTCCCCATGCGGGGCACAGCCTGTGGCAAGCCCTAGGTCATGACGAGGCGGTCATTGACGCTAGTTGGCCGAGTGTAGATGAGAGCGCACTGGTAAAAGACAGTATCGAGCTTGTGGTACAGGTAAATGGCAAGGTCCGCGCCAAACTGAACGTGCCCGCCAATGCCGATAAAGCATCGGTGGAAACCCTTGCTATGGACGAGCCTAACGTGAAGAAATTCACTGAAGGCAAAACCGTGCGTAAAGTGATCGTAGTGCCGGGTAAACTGGTGAATATCGTCGCCAACTAATCCGCGATTCGCACCGCCGGGGCAAACTCCACCTCTTACAACCATATTTTATATGCTTTTGTATGACGCGGACGCCCCGGCAAGCACGGCTCCTAGCCGGCTCCAGCCATCAGCTTGAAGACGCATAAGCGCCACTTGCCCCACGAGGTTTGCATGAAGGTTATCGCCGCCATCACCACCGTACTCTTAACCCTGTTGGTTTCTGCCTGCGGCTGGCAACTGCGCGGCGAAACCAGCGTACCCTCCATGGAAAGCCTATCGCTCATGGGGGCAAGCACAGAGCTGAAATACAGCTTGGAAGATGAGCTGGAAAACCAAGGCGTACTAGTGCACAACGAGTCCCCCTATCAACTGATCATTGATGACGAAGAGTGGATGCGGCGCACTTCCGCTGTCGATAATCAGGGCCGCCAAGCGGAAATTGAACTGCGTTACACCCTTTACTGGCACCTGCGCGATGTAAAAACCGGCGCCCTGCTCACCACCCCCAAACGCATGATGGCGCTGCGCAGCCTGCCCTGGTACCCGGAAAACGCCACCGCGTCCTCAGATGAAGAGCAACTGGTGCGCGACGACTTGTACGAAGATATGACCTTCCGGCTGATCAACCAGATCGCTGCGGCCTCTAAGGGGTGGGAGACCTACTAATGCGCCTGCGTCCCGAACAACTTGGCAAGCACCTGTCCGCGACGCTGTTGCCCGTTTATCTAGTTGCCGGTGACGAACCCCTACAGCAAGGCGAACTCATCGACGATTTACGCCGAGCGGCTCGCGACCAAGGCTTTGACGAACGCCAACGCTTTTCCAGTGATACCGGCATCGACTGGAACGCCCTGCTCAATGAATCACAGAGCATGAGCCTGTTTGGTGGCCGCCGGATTCTTGAACTGGTCCTGAACGACAAACGCCCGGATAAAACCGGCAGCCAAATTCTTCGTGATGTTCTCGCCAGCCTGAAAGGCGAAGCCAGTAGCGACACCCTGTTATTGATTCGTTGCTCGCGACTGGATCGACGCAAGGACTGGAATAGCGCCTGGGTAAAAGCCCTAGATGAAATGGGCGCAGTGATTGAAGTCTGGCCTGTAGAAGGAAATGGCCTACGCAACTGGCTACAGGAACGCCTAACCAGCCGCGGGCTGCGCGCCAGTGAAGACGCCCTCGCCCTGCTGATCGAACGCAGTGAAGGTAATCTGCTGGCCGCCGCTCAAGAAGTGGACAAACTGGCCCTGCTAGTGGAAGACGGCCAAGTCGGGCCGGAAGACGTGCAGCAAGCAGTGGGCGACTCCAGCCGCTACTCGCCGTTCGATCTCACCGACGCCACCGCCCAAGGTGATAGCCAACGGGTCATGCACATCATCCAGACCCTTCGCGCTGAAGGCGTAGAACCCCCTGTATTACTGTGGGCCTTGAGCCGCGACATCCGCCTGCTCGATGGCATGCTCGGCGGCGGACCGCCCCCGCGCCTGCCCCCGCAAAGGGTACGCGCCATGCAGAATCAGGCCCAACGCCTTAACCCCCAGCAATTACGCATTGCCCAAGCCTGCGCCATCCGCGCCGACCAATGCGTCAAAGGCATGGCCAAAGGCGACCCTTGGAAACACATCACTTCTCTGGCTCTGCGCCTAGCCGGCCACCCCCTGCCCCGAAGTATGGAACGGTAAAGCTCCGATCCGTAGCCGTTCCTTTTGAGGAACAAAATCAAGAACCGACTTTCTGTGAGAGCCTACCTGCAAGCAAAGTCTGCAACACGACTAAGGCCCGTGGCCACGCCCCCCCCCCTGCCCGCGAAATTCAGTTAACCGTTCAAAGTGAACCATTCAGAAGAACAAAAGCCGAGCATGTTGCTGTTTCAGCACCGGCTTGTTATTTGCCCCATCGATTGGCACGAATTACCACCTAGCAGGGGCAACACTCTGCTAGCCTATCCTCACTTCTTCCTTACCGGCGCAAAACAACAATGAGCGAACTACGGGATACCTCATCCATCAGCTTTACCGCCTTGTACACTGGGCATGTATGGGCCAAAGATGGATTGGCAGCCCCCTTCTTCCGCACGCGTGGCGGCGCCTTACTGTATGGCGCGCTGGCCCCGTTTGAATATATGGGGCGGCGCATTGCCGGTGGCAATATTCGTACCTTTCTTCTGCAACGCCACCTGGTTATCGACCACCGCTTGCACCAGCTAATTAACAGTGGCGTAACCCAGGTAGTGGAAATCGCCTGCGGCCTGTCGCCCCGCGGCCACCGCTTCTGCCAGCAATATCCGCAGCTCACCTACATCGAAACCGACTTGCCGGACATGGCCCGCCGCAAACAACACCTCCTCACAGAACATCAAGTGCTAAGCGAACGCCACCGGGTGATGCCCATCAATATTTTTGCTGACGTCGGCGAACTAAGCCTGGGCCATGTTCTTGGCCAACTGGACACCAGCAAACCGGTAGTGGTCATCACCGAAGGGCTGGTGAATTATTTTCCACTGGCGCTGATCTCCGAGTTCTGGCGCAAACTGGCCACCGCCCTGGGAGCATTCCCCCAAGGTACCTACCTGACCGACAACTACCCGCTATACCAGGGCATGCCGTTCTATCACACCCTCAAGGGACTGGGCCGTCTGCTTGGGGCTGTTTCCCGTAGCCAAGTGGGTTTTCATTTTCATTCCGACCAGCAGGCCACCAACCACTTCGAGCAAATGGGCTTCCAGTCCCTCACCATTCATAACCCAGCTGATTTTTATGGCCAGCTACCCATCCCCCAAACTCGAGGCAACCCCATGGTGCGGATATTGGAAGGGAAGACAGCGCTGGGCAATCGTTGATCGTTCATGCTTTGAGGGTTTCTGGCCAATGAAAAACACCACCTTTTCGTCCTGATCGCGGTTAAAGATCTGGGGGAATTTCAGCTTGTCGGTGCCCAGCTTTCCCCCACAACGGACAAGAATGTTTCCGTAGATTCGATTGAAGTAATACCGATAAGAAATGCAATCTGGAAGGCTTCACCGAGCATCCGCAAGGGTGCTTACGCGGGTTGGCAGACGGGAGAATAATGCCCGGTCATTAATTTCCACTTCACTGCCCGCCCCAGAAGTACTTCATTCATGATCGCTGGGCAGGAGTATTGGTGTATTACCACCGGCCCCCCTCTCAATGGCACAATCACACTCATGACATTGGGCGATTATCGGTATCTCCGTAGCAAAGGTTTTCGCTCCCTCACCCTTTGTGTGCAAGCGTACAGCAGCGGTTATCGTTATAATGCGGCTTTTCGCGGGCGAAAAAAGCAGTCCACGCTACCAGCCAGCGCGGTAGCGGGCCTCCGGTGCCTCGGCACCCGGCTCCTCTACCTTATGGGCGGGTTTATATCCCACAGTAACGTAGCAGCCCGGCACAGCCCGCAAGCCATCAACCGATTTAACGCAGAGATTTATGGATATCCAGCAATACATGCAACGCCTGGGTGAACAGGCCCGCCAAGCCTCCCGTGCCATGGCCCGTGCCAGTTCCAGCGACAAGGACAAGGCCCTAGCGGCCATTGCCGGCGCCTTGCGCAGCCACCGTAACGCGATCCTGCAGGCCAATCAGCAGGATCTGGACGCCGGACGTAACAATGGTCTGGACGCTGCCCTGCTAGACCGGCTGGAACTGACTCCCGACCGCTTTGACGGCATGGTGGAAGGCTTAGAACAAATTATCGGGCTGGCAGACCCAATCGGTGTAATTACCGACCTGGCTTACCGCCCATCAGGCATTCAAGTGGGCAAAATGCGTGTGCCCTTGGGGGTTATCGGCATCATTTACGAGTCCCGCCCGAACGTTACCGTTGATGCCGCCGCTTTATGCCTGAAATCCGGCAACGCGGCGATTTTGCGTGGCGGCTCCGAAGCCATCAACGCTAACCAAGCCATTGCCGAATGCATACGCGAGGGCCTTCGTGAGGCTGGGCTGCCTGACACCGCCGTACAGGTGGTGGAAACCACCGACCGCGCCGCCGTAGGCGAGCTGATTAGCCACCCGGAATTCGTGGACGTGATTGTCCCCCGGGGCGGCAAGGGGCTGATCGAGCGCATCAGTAATGACGCTCGCGTGCCAGTGATTAAGCATCTGGATGGCAACTGCCACACCTACATTGATGGTCAGGCCGATATCGCCAAAGCGATCAGCGTGGCCTACAACGCCAAGACCCAGCGTTACGGCACCTGCAATACCACCGAAACGTTACTGGTAGCCAATGCGATTGCGCCACAGGTGCTGCCAGAGCTAGCGGGCAAGTACCAACAGGCCGGCGTGGAGCTACGCGGTTGTGATAAGGCCCGTCGGCTCCTGACAGAAGCAGGCATCACCGGCATGGTGGAAGCCTCCAACAGCGACTGGGAAGAGGAATTCCTGGCGCCGGTGCTCGCGGTAAAAATCGTTGACGGTATTGATGACGCCATCGAACATATCAACCGCTATAGTTCGGGCCATACCGAAGCCATCATTACCGAAAACTACACCTTGGCTCGCAGGTTTCTCACCGAAGTGGACTCCAGTTCAGTGATGGTGAATGCCTCCACCCGTTTTGCTGACGGGTTCGAATACGGGCTGGGTGCCGAGATCGGCATTTCCACCGATAAAATCCATGCCCGCGGCCCAGTGGGTCTAGAAGGGCTGACCAGCCAGAAATGGGTGGTGTTGGGTGATGGGCATATACGGCTGTAAACGCCAGATGCAGGATGCCGGATACCTAACGCCAAACACGGAGGCGTGCTTTGCATAACGTCCAACATGCGGCGTCCGGCGGCCGGCCTTTGGTTCTCTTTGGCGGCACCTTTGATCCGGTTCACCGGGCGCACATCAGTGCGGCCCGAGCTGTATCTAAGGTGCTCAATGACGCCCCTGTGCACCTGCTCCCTAATGCGGTTCCCCCTCACCGGCCGCAACCGTTGGCCGATGGTGAGCAGCGCTTGCGTATGCTGGAGCTGGCCTGTGCTGACCACCCACAGTTGCACCCGGATGGTTGGGAATTGGCACAGCCCGGCCCCAGCTACAGCCTGGTCACACTGCAGCATTTTCGCAAACAACACCCGGACCGGCCGCTCGTGTTTATGATCGGCGCCGACAGCTTTGCCAACCTGCATCAGTGGCACCAATGGCGTGATTACACCAACCTGTGTCACTTAGCAGTGGTACCTCGCCCAAACAGCCCGCTGGCAGATAATGCCGTCTTAGAGGCGTTTCCAGAAACCGATGCCCACGGCCTGGCACAGCAACCCTACGGCTTACGACTAATGCTCAAACGCCCATTTCTGGATGTCTCTGCCACCGCCATTCGTCAGGCGCTCGCAAAAAAAGGGCACTGTCCGGCGTTAGATGACGCCGTGATTACGCATATTCACCGCCACGACCTGTATAATGTGGCCGAACATACCCCTTTTAACCAATCATGAGGCCCCATGAGCGCTGACACTCCGCTACTGCAACTGGTCATCGACGCCCTGGAAGAAGTCAAAGCCCAAAACATCACCCCGCTGGATGTACGTGAAATCACCAGTGTCGCGGATACCATGGTTATCGCCAGTGGTACCTCCAACCGCCACGTGAAAGCGCTGGCCGACAACGTGTCTGATGCGGCCAAAACCGCCGGCTACCCGCCGATTGGCACCGAAGGAGAAAATACTGGCGAGTGGATTTTGGTCGATTTGGGTGACGTCATTGTTCACCTGATGCTGCCCGCCACCCGTGAATTCTACGATTTGGAACGGCTGTGGAAGAACCCCCAGCACCACCCAGACCGCGAACAGCAGCAAGACCACTAGCCCATGCACCTTGTTCTGCTGGCCATCGGCACCCGCATGCCAGCGTGGGTCACCGAAGGTTTTAACGAATACCAGAAGCGTATGCCTCCGGATATGCGCTTAACACTGGAAGAGATTCCCATGCCTAAACGCGGCAAGGGAGACGCCGGCAGTCAAATTCGGGCAGAAGCTGACGCCCTACGCAAGCGCCTGGAAACAATTGTGAAAAAAAGCCCGGGCGCCAAAACCGTGGCGCTGGAAGTCAACGGCCGGGCGCTGGACACTCACGCCCTTAGCCGTAAACTGGGCGAGCTAAAAGACGTGGGCCAGGATTTAGTGCTGCTGGTGGGCGGGCCCGATGGCCTGTGCCCCCAGTTATCAGCCAGCGCCCATGAGCGCTGGAGTCTGTCCAACCTGACATTGCCCCACCCACTGGTGCGGGTATTGTTGGCTGAGCAGCTCTACCGGGGCTGGACACTACTGACCGGGCACCCCTATCACCGTTAATAGCTCCAAGCCCCAAACTACAGCACCAGCAATGCTAATGGACAAAGCGTTAACCACGTTGTCACTTGTGGCTTTGAGTGTCCCCCCGACACAGCGTTATTTTGCTACTATCACGCGTCCCTCTATTCGCCCTAAGAAGTAACCCTGGACTCTGACGCCAACATGCGCCGACCATTAACGCTGAAAGATCATCACCACGAGCAACGTATTTTCAGCGTTCGCCTTGTCGTGGGTGTTTTTCTGGTGCTGCTGCTCACCGGGGTATTGCTTGGCCGTATGGTCTGGTTACAGGTCATCGAACACAATCGTTACACCACCCTCAGTGACAACAACCGGGTCCAGACCCAGGCCGTGGCCCCACCGCGCGGACTGATTACCGATCGTCATGGCGAAATTCTTGCCGATAACCGCCCTGACTTTTCGTTGGAAATCATCATTGAGCAGGCAGGCGAGCTGGACCAGTTACTCATCGAGCTGGGCGAGCTGATTGAGTTGGATGAGGGAGACCGAGAACGTTTCGAGAAACGCCGCCGCACCGCGCGCCGCCCCTGGGAACCTGTGCCATTGCGAGGCCGGCTCACGGAAGAAGAAATTGCCCGGCTGGTGGTGAACCAGCACCGGCTGGCGGGCATCAGGATCTCCGCCGATCCGATTCGCCACTACCCCCATGGCATTCTATTTTCCCATGTTTTGGGCTACGTAAACCGGATTAACGTCCAAGACCTGGACGCCATGACCCTGGACCAGCAACGCGACTACGCCGGCACCCATTTTTACGGGCGCAGCGGCATCGAGCGGTTTTATGAAGATACCCTGCACGGTGAAGTTGGCTACCGCCAAGTAGAAACCAATGCTCGAGGCCGAATCTTAAGGGTGCTAGAAGAGCAAGCGCCGGTGCCGGGTAAGCCCCTGCGACTTCGCCTTTCCATGCGAGTGCAAAAAGCAGCTTATGATGCTTTGGGCGAACGCCGTGGCGCCGTGGTCGCCATTGATCCTCGCGATGGCAGTGTGCTGGCATTCGTTAGCCGGCCAGGCTTTAACCCCAACCTGTTCGTCACCGGCATTTCCTATAAAGATTATTCCGCCTATCGCAACGACCACGACAACCCCCTGTTCAACCGTGCGCTGCAAGGGCGCTACCCACCAGGTTCCACCATCAAGCCCATGTATGGCCTGGCCGGGCTCGATGCCGGGGTAACCACCTGGGAGCGGACCATTTTTGATCCCGGATACTATCAGCTAGAAAACGACCCTCACCGCTACCGAGACTGGAAACGCTGGGGCCATGGTCGCGTCAATCTGCGCGATGCAGTGGTGCAGTCCTGCGACACCTATTTTTACGACATGGGCTTTAAACTGGGCATTGAACGCCTACACCGCTACATGACCCAGTTTTCCCTAGGTCAGCCTACCGGTATCGACCTGCACAACGAATCCAGCGGCATTATGCCGTCCAAACAGTGGAAAAAGGCCGCACGCGGCCGCCCCTGGTTCCACGGTGACACCATCAACGCCAGCATTGGCCAGGGGTTTGTACTTGCCACACCACTGCAACTAGCCAATGCCACAGCGATCATGGCCAACCACGGCAAACAGGTGGTCCCCACTCTAGCCGGAGACACTAAACCAGTAGAACGTACCGATATCGTGCTTAATGATCAGAGCAACTGGGAAAAAATGGCCGACGCCATGGTTGGTGTAACCCAGCTCGGCGGCACGGCGCGGGCCATGGCCGTGAAAGCCAAATATGACATCGCTGCTAAATCCGGCACTGCTCAGGTTTTCTCGGTGGGCCAGGACGAAACCTATAATGAAGAAGAATTGACGGAACGACTACTGGACCACGCCCTACTGGTATCCTTTGCCCCCGCCGACAAGCCAGCGATTGCCGTGGCGGTGCTGGTGGAAAATGGCCGCCACGGCGGCTCTACCGCAGGGCCGGTTGCCCGCGAAGTCATGGATGCGTGGCTACTGGGTGAACAGGGGGAGCTGAAAGTACCGCCGGTGTTTGCCGAAACCCCGCCCCATCCACCGTCCAATACCACCATCAATAATGCCGGTAACGAGAACCGCCCATGAGCCAGCGCGAATTTACCCGCCAAATGCCAGGCCAAACGGGCGCTAGCCTATCACCCGGGCTGGCGGTACGCCTGCACCTGGATCCACCATTACTGGTGGGCCTGTTGCTACTCATGTTCGGGGGGCTCACCGTTCTTTATAGTGCTGGCGGGGAAAGCATGGCGCTAGTGGTCCGTCAATGCATCCGCTTCGGCGCCGGCCTTATTGTGCTGTTTCTGTTGGCCCAAATCCCGCCGCGAAGCTACCGCTTCTGGGCGCCAGTGATTTATTCCATCGGCCTGATGTTATTGATAATGGTGTTGCTCATCGGCACCGAAGCCAAAGGGGCTCAACGCTGGTTATCCATTCCCGGCGCCGGCCGCTTCCAACCGGCGGAGGTGATGAAACTCGCGGTACCCGCCATGGTCGCCTGGTACTTCAGTGAACGCACGCTGCCCCCCCGGCTCACTGATGTGATTGCTGCCCTGCTATTACTCGGCATTCCCGCCATGCTCATCGGCATGCAACCGGACCTGGGCACAGCCATTCTCATCGCGGCCAGTGGCTTGATAGTCCTGTTCATGGCGGGGCTATCCTGGCGGCTGATTGCCGTGGCGATAATCATAGTGGTCACCGCCGCACCGCTGATGTATTTCTTCGTGATGCATGATTATCAGCGCAACCGGGTAGACACTTTCCTTAATCCGGAAGCGGATCCGCGCGGTACCGGCTGGAACATTATCCAGTCAAAAACCGCTATCGGTTCCGGGGGGGTTAACGGCAAAGGATGGCTAGACGGTACCCAATCACGCCTCGATTTCCTGCCGGAATCCTCCACCGACTTTATTCTCGCAGTGCTCAGCGAGGAATTCGGCCTAGTAGGCGTTATCGTATTGCTGATGATGTACCTGGTCATCGTTGGCCGCGGTTTCTTTATTAGCTGGCACGCCCAAGACACGTTTGCCCGGCTACTGGCCGCCAGCCTAGTGATGACATTTTTTATTTATGTTTTCGTGAACATTGGGATGGTTTCAGGGCTCTTACCTGTCGTAGGCGTCCCTTTGCCTCTGGTCAGCTATGGCGGCACCTCCGTTGTCACGCTATTGGCCAGTTTTGGGATGTTGATGTCAATTCACACCCATCGGCGCCTAATGAGTTATTAAACGTGAAGCCGGCCCCCTAGTGCGCCGGTTTCCAACAAAACGCAGTCCATGGAAATAATGAAAACAGGAGAACCCCCTTTGCGTCGTTTCTATCTAGGCATTCTAAACATTTTCCGCTCCGGCACGGCGTATTCAGCCATCGCGGTCGCAGCCCTGTTCTTCACCTCCCTGCCTGCCTTAGCCGAGCATACCTGCCCTGAAAACAACGACTATCTGCAGCGCAAACAAGTCCAAGCTCTAATAGCCGAGCTCGTCTCGCAAGGACAAGATGAGGCACGATTGCGAGAGGTTCTGGGCAGCGCGCAATGCCAAGCCCAGATTCTCAAATCCATTGCTCGCCCTGCAGAAAGAACCCATACCTGGGCCACTTATCAGAAAATTTTCCTACAGGAAAGCCGGGTTCAGAAAGGTATTGAATTCGCCCACACCCACGCCAAGACCTTGACCCGCGCCGAACAAACCTACGGCGTACCGCGAGAAATTATTCTCGCCATCATTGGTGTGGAAACCCGCTACGGTGATCACATGGGCAACTACCGTGTGGTCGATGCGCTGGCCACACTGGGCTATGACTACCCTCCCCGAGGAAGCTTCTTCCGCAAACAGCTCAAAGCACTGTTTGAATTGGAACACCATGCCCATATTGACGCGAACACGATCACCGGCTCTTACGCGGGGGCCATGGGCTATGGCCAGTTTATCCCCACCAGTTACCAAGCCTACGCAGTGGATTTTGACAACGACGGTATCACCGATCTGGTCAATAATCCGGTGGATGCCATTGGCTCCGTGGCCAACTATTTCAGCGAACATAACTGGCAACCCGGTTTGCCCGTGGCTGCCAGAGCTCGCTTACACGGTACCGGTTATGTCGCGCTGGCCAAGAAAGGTTACAAGCCATCCTTTACTCTGGCACAAGCCAACAGTGCCGGCGTCACCGCACTCAGCTGCAACGACGATCGGCTGGTTAGTGAATACTGCTTTGATCTGCCCGCCAGCACCCGCGTCGCCCTACTCGACCTGACCGGAACCGATGGCGCAGAATTTTGGCTGGCCACCGACAACTTTTATGTGATCACCCGCTACAATCACAGTCGCCTGTACGCCATGGCCGTGCTACAACTATCACGACAATTGGCTGCGGCACTGGAGGATAATCAATGAACCGTTTGGCTTGCGCCGTACTGACCTCTGCCTTTCTCGGCGCCTGTGCCACAACGCCAGGGCCCAATGATGGCAATGACGGCCCAGCTGCCAGCAACGGAGCACCCGGCTCCGACCGTTATAGCCTGCATCAGGATACCGCCCCTGAAGAGCGTAGAGATATCTCACAGCTACCGGAACCGGTTCCCACAAATGAACCGCGCAGTCGCTATGGCAACCCACAATCCTACAGTGTGTGGGGCAAAACCTATCAAGTACTCCCCCAAGCGGAGGGTTACGTAGCAGAAGGAAACGCGTCTTGGTATGGCCAGAAATTTCATGGTCATCGCACCTCCAGCGGCGAATCTTTCGATATGTATCAGTTCACTGCCGCCCATCGCAGCCTGCCACTGCCCACTTACGCCCGGGTTACCAATCTGGATAATGGTAAGAGCCTGGTGGTACGGGTGAACGACAGAGGCCCTTTCCACGAAGATCGCATCATTGATCTCTCTTGGGCTGCCGCAGTACGCCTAGGCATAGAACAAGCCGGCACCGGACGTGTTCGAGTTGAGGCCATCACGGGCCAACAGTCACAATCCCAAGAGGCCAACAGCACCGTCCCCACAGCCGTACGCGCCGCCCTGGATAGCCCTCCGCCTTCACAAGCACAGAGCACCTCCGGCACCCAAACGGGCACGGTAAAAGAAAATGAGAAAAGCGCCAGTCTGTTTCTGCAGGCAGGCGCCTTCTCTGACCGCGTCAGCGCTCAACGGCTACAACAAAAGCTGGTCAACCAATTGGGCGTCGATACCCAAATCCAGCACTCGGAGGGTAATCTATTCCGGGTCTGGATTGGCCCCTATGAAAACCAGCAACAACGTCAACAAGTACGCCAGACGATTGCCGACGCCGGTTTCGACCGGCCCATGCCTGTCAGCCCCTGAAAACGCCCATATCAGCTATTTCTCCGGTTAACAGGCCCTCGTCAGTCCTCTAGAATGCAGCCATCAAGTGATGGCACAACGCAACTTGATGGCCTTTATGGAATTTTTTGCCGTCCGTGTACAAACACTCCTTCGGGTTTGCACCGAACAACGACGGCAGGCATATCATTGATTCCCTAAACCCTTCAAAGAGCGAATCATCCTAGAACAACCAACAGGCAGGATATCCATGCGTCCCCAGTCTTTTCGATTTACCGTTTTAGCTCTCTTTGCTTTATTTGGCACCGCTTTTTCCCTCCTGGCTCAAGCGCAAATGGTGCCCCGTGCGCCACAAATCGATGCCAAAGGCTACTTGCTGATGGATGCAACCAGCGGCCAAATCATCGTCGAGCGTAACGCAGATCAACGCCTACCTCCGGCCAGCCTAACAAAGATGATGACAGCCTACATTGCTGAAGCGGAGCTGCAGAAAGGCAATATTTCCGAGAAAGACATGGCGCCAATCAGCGTTCAGGCTTGGCAAATGGGCGGTTCACGCATGTTCGTACGCGAAGGGACCCGAGTTCCGGTGGGGGACTTGCTGCGAGGCATCATCATCCAGTCCGGTAACGACGCCAGCGTGGCCATGGCCGAATACATTGCCGGTTCCGAAGATGCCTTTGCCGATTTGATGAACCAACACGCTAACCGTCTGGGCATGGACAACAGCCATTTCATGAACGCCACTGGCTGGCCGGCGGAAAACCATTTCACCACCGCCAAGGACATGGCCATTCTAGCCCGCGCCATCGTGCGAGATTTTCCCGATCACTACGACCTATACGCCAAAAAGGAATTTACCTACAACGGCATCACTCAACAAAACCGCAACCTGCTACTGTGGCGTGACCCCTCTGTGGACGGCCTTAAAACCGGACATACCGATGAAGCCGGCTATTGCCTGGTCTCTTCCGCTAAAAAAGACGGTATGCGTCTAATCGCCGTGGTCATGGGTACCGATTCTGAAGGCGCACGCGCCCGTGAATCACAAAAGCTACTAACCTACGGTTTCCGCTTCTTCGAAACCTACAAAGCGTATAGCGCTGGCGATGTCCTTGATACCGTCGATGTATGGATGGGCGAACAGAACCAACTTCGTCTAGGCCTAGCTGAAGACTTGGTACTGACCATCCCCCGTGAAAGCCATGAAAGCCTGAAAGCGGAAATCAGTGTTACTCCACAGCTGGAAGCGCCTATCGTGGAAGGCCAACAATACGGCTCCCTCACCGTCCGCATGAACAATGATGTGCTGGTTAAAAAACCATTGGTGGCATTGGAAGCCGTTGAAGAAGCTGGCCTCTTCACCAAGCTTTGGCATCACCTTATGCTGTTCTTCAAAGGGCTGTTCTAGGAACCTCAGCACGCGACACGCAGGCACACTTACCATGACTCAGGTTTATCTCAACGGCGCCTTCATGGCGCCAGCAGATGCAACGATATCCCCCATGGATCGGGGCTTTCTGTTTGCCGACGGGATTTACGAAGTGATACCAGCGTATAACGGCGTATTATTCCGCTTCGAAGAACACCTGATCCGCCTGGAACGCTCGCTGGCAGAAGTCGACATTCGCAATCCCCACAGCCGGGCACAGTGGCGAGAACGATGTGAACAACTACTGCGCGCCAATGGCGGCGGCAATCTCTCGGTTTACCTGCAAGTCACCCGTGGCGCTGCTGAAAAGCGCGATCATGCGTTCCCGTCGCCCGCCGTCACCCCCACTGTATTCATGATGACCAACCCGATAGCGATTCCTGCCGCCGACAGCCCAGAAACCGCCGTTGGCGCTCGCGCAATCACCCTGGATGATATTCGCTGGGCCCGTTGCGATATTAAGTCCGTCTCCTTGCTGCCCAACAGCCTACTCCGCCAACAAGCCGTGGCCGCCGGGGCCAGCGAAGCCATTTTGCTGCGCGACGGTTTTGTTACCGAAGGCTCGGCCAGCAATGTCTTCATCGCCAAGGCCGGCACCATTGCGACCCCCCCAAAAAGCCATGCCATTCTTGGCGGCATTACCCGGGATCTGGTGGTAGAGCTGTGCCACCAGCACGGCCTCGCACTAGAAGAGCGTGAAATCACTGAAATGCAGTTACGCCAAGCAGATGAAATCTGGATCACCAGTTCGACCAAGGAAGTGGTGCCCGTAATTCAGCTCAACAACGCTATAATAGGGAATGGAATGCCGGGGCCATTATGGAAAGCCCTTGCGCATCACTACGTCCAGCATAAACGCCGACTTTGCGGGCTTGATGCCCCAAACGCGCACGACTGACAGGAGCCGCCCATGGCCATTCAGGAACATTTGTGGGAATTCCCCCATGACATGCAGTTAAAAGTCATGGGGGCCATCGACTCCCCCCTTGAAGCCGCGCTTATCGAGATTCTCAACACCCACCTTGAGGATTTTGACGCAGACAAACACCTGAACAGTAAACCCAGCAGCAAAGGCACCTTCATTTCTTTCACTGCGAAGGTCACCATGCGCAACCGGGAACAGGTAGAGGCCATTTACAAAGCGCTCAGTGATTCTCCCCATGTGAAAGTGACGCTTTAATACACGCCCCCTGCAAGCGCTCTCGCTTCAAATGCCAGTGCACCTCACAGTAAGTGCACTGGCCGAGCCTCATGACACGTTACACGCCGTTACCTGTTCTCACAGCTCGATACCGAACCCCCACCGAGCCACCATTGGTAAGAACCCATCGCCTCCGTAGTGTTTGGCACATAATAACAATACGGAATATCCATCATGAAAATAGTCTCGCTGCTGTGTCTGTGCAGCTACCTGCCTATACTCACGGTTATTGACCTACGCCCCTTTTCTCACGATGTGCTCGGTGCCAGTCGCGCAGCGCCGCACACCGTCGCCAAACCGACAAACATCATTTCTGCCCTGCCACGCAATAACCCGAACATGGAACAGAGCCTTTACCGCACCCCAGTGCATTTCGACGCCTTCCAGACGATTAATCTCACCGATGATAGCCGCATTGAATTCGGCATCAGTGTTCAAGAATTAAATCTCCATCTTGTTAACCCGCGGACAAGTGATCGTCTGATTTAAACAATAGTAACTTTGCCTCATTTTAGGGAACGTCAACCGCGACCCTGTAGAAAATGCGTACATCCGCGGATTTTGATTCTTCTCTATCCAATGTGCATCGCGCAAAGCGGCTAGCCTGTCATGCATAGCTGGCCGTATACTTCCCCCATGGACGCACTGATTCGCTATTTCCCACAAGTCGATTATTCCTCTTGCTGGCACGCCATGCGCGATCTCACCGATCACCGTGACGCGCAGCAGAGCGACGAGTTTTGGGTACTCGAACACCCTCCCATCTTCACGCTGGGCCAGGCCGGCAAGCCCGAACATGTGCTCAATGCCGGTGAGATTCCAGTAGTGAACAGCGACCGTGGTGGGCAAGTGACTTATCACGGCCCTGGCCAGACAGTGGTCTACCTGATGCTGGACATCAAACGGCTAGGCCTGGGTAGCCGCGGGCTGGTCTCCGCCATTGAACAAGGCATCATCGACTTTCTTGCAAGTCTGGGCATTACCGCCGTTAATCGAGATGACGCACCCGGAGTCTATGTTCAAGGCGCCAAAATTGCGTCTCTGGGCCTGCGTATCCGCCGTGGCGCCACCTACCACGGGCTAGCCATCAACCGGGATATGGACCTTTCCCCCTGGCATCGTATTAACCCCTGCGGACACGTGGATCAACCCATGACCACACTGAAAGCTCAAGGGGTGGATCTGGACCGCCACAGCATGGAACAACAGCTGGTATCCTTTTTAGCCAAACGTCTTGGGCTAACGCCCCGGACAGCGGCCCTTCCGGACTGGTACAATACCCGCCAAGAGAATGTCACCACTGGCGGCGATCCTGGCAGTGCTCTGACTCAACAGCCAGAGAGGCTGTAACCACAGACACCGCTGCCTACCCCCCCTTCCGGCAGCACTCGACGGCAATGGAAACCCCATGAGCGAACAGGCCCAAGCCAAACGCAAAGTGCAAATCGGTGACAAACTACGTGGCGCCGACAAGGTCCGCACCATCCCCATGGTTAATGAAGAAACCGGCTACCAACGTAAGCCGGACTGGATTCGTGTGCGTGTTCCTGCCAATGGCGAAATTCAGCGTATCAAGTCCCTGCTACGCAAACAGAAACTGCACACCGTTTGCGAAGAAGCGGCCTGCCCCAACTTGCCGGAATGTTTTGGCGGCGGCACCGCCACCTTCATGATCATGGGCGACATCTGTACCCGTCGTTGCGCTTTCTGCGATGTGGGTTTCGGCCGGCCCAATGCGTTGGATGCGCAAGAGCCGTTGCACTTGGCGGAGTCTGTGGAAAACTTGGGCCTGAATTATGTGGTGATTACCTCCGTGGACCGGGATGATCTAGCCGACGGCGGCGCGGAACACTTTGCCGAGTGCATCCGCCAGGTGCGAGCGCTTACCCCAGAGACCCGCATCGAAATCCTCACCCCAGACTTTCGCCCCTGCCTGGACACCGCCGTGGAGATTCTCGCTGAAACCGCGCCGGACGTGTTTAACCACAATATTGAAACCGTTCCGGAGCTATATAAGCACATCCGCCCCGGCGCCCGTTATCAACACTCCCTGGATTTGCTTAAACGCTACAAGGCTCTGCGCCCGGATGTGAGCACCAAAAGCGGCATCATGGTGGGGTTGGGTGAAACGTTCGAGCAGGTCATCAATACCATCAAAGATCTGCGAACCCATGATGTGGACATGATCACCATTGGCCAATATCTGCAGCCCAGCAAGCACCACGCTCCGGTGGATCGCTTCGTACACCCGGACGAATTCCGGGAGTATGCCCGCGTGGCCAACGAACTAGGCTTCACCTCGGTTGCCTCCGGGCCCATGGTGCGCAGTTCCTACCATGCTGATTTACAGCATAAAGGGGTGGATGTTGGCCTATACAAACCCTAATTCAAAGGCCGGGCTTACTGGCACCACCGATTAAATGTACGTTTCGTACTAGCGGCCCACTGACTCGGCTCGGGCTTTGCATTACGCTAGCGGTCTATGTAACACGCTTACCCCAGCAGTTGTTGCCGTTACGATTTTGAAGGTCCCCTTGTCATGCCGAGAAGCGCAGTCCGTAAACAGCCTAACATCGTTCTTACTTCAACCCTTCTCGGCATTTTTCTGCTGCTCAGCACCTTGCTTGCCGGCTCCGCACAAGCGGATATTCCGGCGCCAGCCATGGCCCCAGTATTGGAAGTCGCGGAAAGCCTGGAGCTTGCCGAAACCGACCTGGCAGTAGCTTCCATCCCCCTGGATGGACCCGGAAAAGCCCGTTTCATGAATGCGGACATACCCCTAAACCCCGGCTCCATCATGAAGGTCATTACCACCTACGCGGCGCTAGAATTACTGGGTCCCACGTTTCAATGGCACACTCGCCTGTACACCGACGGCACCATTGAGGGGGAGACCCTCAGCGGTAACCTGTATTTTGTTGGCAGCGGGGACCCTAAACTCACCGAAGAGCGGTTATGGCTACTGCTGCGGGAGTTGCGTGCCATGGGTATCACCCACATCACCGGTGACCTGATTTTGGATGGCAGCGTGTTCAACCTGCCCAATGGCATTACCGCCTTTAATGATGACGGTGACAACCCCAACGCACCCTTCCTGGTGGAACCCAACGGCTTGCTCACCAACTTGAATGTGTTGCGCATCCGGGCCCGAGCAGACAACCGCGGCGTTCATACTTGGACCGAACCGGCCCTCAATGGCATCCACATCAACAACCAACTGGTACTGCGCGAGTACGGCCATTGCCCTCGCCGCTATCAATTTGACTATGAACCTACCACCCGTGATGACGGCTCAATAAGCATCACGGTCACCGGCGTGCTGCCCGTAGGGTGTAGCACCAGCAGCTATCTGTCTCTGCTAAGCCAGCCCGCCTATACCGGTGCCCTACTCTCTAGCCTGTGGCAGCAGCTTGGCGGTACCCTTTCAGGAACCATCCGCGAAGGCCTGCGCCCTCGAGCAGACACAGAACTACTCGTCACCACCTCATCGCGTGATTTGGTCACTATGGTCCGCGATATTAATAAGTGGAGTAATAATGTGATGGTGCGCCAGATCTTCCTGACGTTGGGCGCCAAGCACCGTCAGCCCGGCGATAAAGACGATCTTGCCGCCGCAGAGCGTGAAATTCGCGCCTGGCTAGCCCATAAAGGTATCGACAGCCGGAGTATGGTCTTTGAAAATGGGGCCGGCTTGTCACGCATTGAGCGCATCACCGCCCGTCAAATGGCCCAACTACTGCAACAGGCCTGGGAAAGCCGCTTTGCCGCAGAACTAATTGCCTCCCTGCCACTGGTGGCCATGGATGGCACAATGCGTCGCAGGCTGGGTAACGCTAACATGGCTGGCATGGGCCACATTAAAACCGGCTCTTTGCGTAATGTGCGCTCCATCGCAGGGTTCACCCGCGATGAAGACAACACCACCTGGGCAGTGGTGGCCATGGTGAACAACCCTCGCGCGTGGCAAAGCGAGCCGGTACTTGATGCGTTCATCGAACAAGTGCACCTATCCACGCGCCCTAAAAGCATAAACACCGCCCGGCAATAAATCGTCCCCCCGCAGGGTCGATGGCCCTGCTTTATTCTACTGTGCGTTTTCCCTATGCTGAGCACATAAGGAGCTTTCAGAAGCCCCGTATCTGCCCCCCTCCAAACCCGTTGAAGATAACTCAAAGCAAATGTTCAAATGCTTGGCGAAAGAGTATTCTAAAATGATAATACCGAAGGGAACTTGCTAGGGAGCATCACCATGAAAACCTACTTCGTCGCCGCCGTAATCGGCTGTACCCTGGCGTTTGCTGGCTGCCAGAGCCAACCGGAAGCGCCGATCGACCCCAAAGCGCAGAAAAAGGTCTATAGCGGGATTCTTCCCTGCGCGGATTGTTCCGGAATTCACACCACGCTGATCCTATACCGGGATCAATACGATACCCCCACCCGTTTCGAACTCAGTGAAGAGTATATGAGCGGCTCCACCGTGAAACTAAATGTGGTGGAACGCGGGGAATGGACCTCACACAAATATCAGGAAGGCGTTAGCCAGGAAGATGTGTACACCATCAATCCTGAAGACGACGATGCACGACGTCAATACATCAAGGATGCGATCAATGCCGTTGAACAATTGGATTCATCTGGGAATCGTATCCAGTCAAATTTGAATTACCGCCTGCTCAGCAAGTAACTCCCATAGGCGCATAAGAAAGGCGCCTCGGTTCCTTTTTATTTGCTTGCTCTGGCCGCCCAACACCCCTTCCGGCTCAGCGTGCACAGCACGCGCCCTAGCACTAGTGGCAATAAACCTTCGAAGATGCGGCATTTTGCCGCTATCTGTGAATGCATCCCAAATAGGAATGACTTGCATTAAGGGATTGAACATCATAGTATTGCGAACCCTTATTCAATCCTTGGCGCTGAGTCATTGCCACACCGCCACATAGCCCTGCGTTATCAAGCGGTTATTATTAAGTGGCGATATGCAAGGCCTGTTTTACCCGATACCGGGCACCTAATTATTTGCCCATAGCTGGAGTTTTCCATGCCCCAGATTTCCCTACAGTTACCGGAATGGTTTATTAGTGGCGGCGCCACTATGTGGGTTCTGGCCCTGCTCTCCGTGATTGCCTTGGCAACGTTCATCTCCAAGATCTTGCAGTTCGCCCGCATTCGCCCTGGCAATAGTCGCCAGGCAGACCAGTTGCTTAGCGCAATACGCCAAGGCAAACCGACCAGCAAACCCGGCAAATTAACCAGTCCCATCGACCGAGTGCTCTGGCAGTGCTGGGAAAACCGTAACCTGGATGAGGCTGCTTGGCAGGAAGAAAGCCTACGCTTGGCCCGCAGCGGCCTGGATGAGTTACGCGGCGGCTTGCGTGTGCTGGAAGTGATTAGCGCCATTGCTCCGCTGCTAGGCCTTCTGGGCACCGTATTCGGCATGATTGGCGCCTTCCAAGCCCTGGAGATGGCCGGCTCACAGGTGGACCCCTCCATTCTGTCCGGGGGTATCTGGGAAGCCCTGCTGACCACCGCCGCCGGCCTCACCGTGGCAATCCCAACCTTGGCTGCATTCCACTGGGCCGATCGCAGCATCGAACAATGCCGCGAGAAAATGCAGGATCGACTGTCGCGTTTGAAAGTGTTGCGCAACAACCACACGGCTCCCGAGCCTCTGGAAGAGGAACGCGACCCGTCGGTGTCGCATGCATATTGAACCTGAGCGTCATCGCACGCCCTTTATCAGCCTGACACCACTAATTGATGTGGTGTTCATCCTGCTGGTGTTCTTCATGCTCGCCACCCGTTTCGGACAGTACCATGACCTGCCCGTTAACGTGCAACCCGCAGACAGCACCGAGCAACCGGATGAACAATGGTTAATCATCAACGTGCAGGCCAACGGTATGCTGACGCTTAATGGTGTCAGCTTTACCCCCGCCGCGGTTGCAGACCGGCTGGATACCAGCAAGACCAAGGTATGGGTCACTGTGAATCCAGAGGCTACTCTGCAACAGGCACTGACCGCTGTAGACGCCATGAAGGCCGCCGGCGTTCGCGATGTTCAACTGGAGCTGTTGCCATGATTATCATGGAAACCTCATCACGCAGACCGCCACTGGAGCCGGTGCTGCCGCTGATCAATGTGGTCTTCCTGCTATTGATCTTCTTCATGTTAGCCGGACAATTGGCCAAACGCCCCACCGTGGCGGTGGAAGCACCGATGAGCCAGACCGCAAACGGCGAAGAAGCCCGGGACAAGCTGCTACTGGTGATGCAGAACGATGGGCAATGGTTTGCTGAAGACAGCGCTGAACCGCTAAGCGACGAGGCATTGCAGGCACGACTTGGCGACAAGCCAGAAGATGCGGAAGTCCGCCTGCTGGCCGACGCAGGCGTAACCATGCAAGCCCTACGCAAGCGCTTGGAAACTCTGCAAGGCATGGGTGTGGAACAGGTTCGGCTGGTAACGCAGAGTGACGCAGCAGCAGAAGGCGCTAGCAAGGTGGCACCATGAAACCCCGTAATCTCACCGCTTGGATCGTCTCTATCCTAGTTCACGTCAGCGTGCTGGTTACCGTCGGCGCCATGACGCTTGCCGGTGGGCGCCCAGCGAAACCGGGCGTTAGTGAAATTGCCATTAACCTGTCTGCTCCACCAGCCCCAAAGGCTGCGCCGAAATCGATACCGCCAAAGGCCCAGCCCGCCCCGCAACCGAGAGTCAAACCAAAACCAAAACCCAAGCCTACGCCCAAACCGGTCGCAAAACCGAAACCGGAACCCAAGCCAGAGCCAGCCCCGGAACCTCAGGTAGCAGAAACTGCGGCCACGAAAACCGAGAATGAAGACACCCACGAAGAAGCCTCGGCACAGCCCCTGACTCAAGGCGCCAAAGGCATGGCGGGCGCCCCGGGGGAAGGAGTGCATCAATCCGGTGATACGGAAAATGCGCTCAACAAATACCTGGCAAAAGTGCGCGACACCATCGATTACAACAAGCAGTATCCGCACCGGGCTAAAATGCGCCGCCAACAAGGGACCGTTAAGGTGTCTTTTGTCATCAATGCGTCTGGGCGCGCAGAACAGGTAAAGATTACGGAAAGTTCCGGCAGTCGCATTCTAGACCGCGCCACCAAAGAGCTCGTTTCAAGGTTACGCTTCGACGCCCCCCCCAAAGAGCTGGGGAGCAGCAGCATACCTGTACACGTTATTGCACCGGTGAATTACGATCTGAGCAATGGCTGACGCGCCATTACCTCAGCGGCGATCTCTTCTTCCGTCTCAAGTTGATCCCCTGCGCATCTGTCTTTACTGTTGAATGCTTGATTAAACAATCACGCTGTCTGGCACGCCATTACCCGCCCGCCGGGGCGGGTTTGCCTGCTCTCTCTTTTGAAGGAAACGCCTGTGAGCGCATTAACTTTGGCACTGTTATTAAGCCTAGCAGCAGGTCTCAGCATGGCGGCGGGGGCTCTCATTGGCGTGCAGGAACATATCGCCAAAAGCTGGCTTGAGCAGGAAGTGCGCCACGGCGTTATCGCTTTTGGCGGCGGCGCCCTATTAGCGGCCGTGGCATTAGTGCTGGTTCCAGAAGCGGTCAAACACCATAGTGCTTTCTCCGCCACAGTATTGTTCGCCAGTGGCGGACTGGTCTTCATGTTTATTGACCGGGCCTTGGCGAAACGCGGTGGCGCTCTGTCACAATTGTTAGCCATGTTGCTGGATTTTGTCCCGGAAGCCATCGCTCTAGGGGCGGCGCTGGCCAGTGGCGGCAGCCAGGCTTACCTGCTGGCGTTCCTGATTGGCATGCAAAACATGCCGGAAGGGTTCAATGCCTATCGGGAAATCTACAATAGCAAGGGCAACACACTGTCTAAAAGCCGCATCGTGCTGGCTTTCGCTTGCATGGCCCTGCTGGGCCCATTAAGTGCCTGGCTCGGCTTTGAGATCCTGGTGAATCAACCCTTTATTCTCGGCGGTATCATGCTGTTTGCCAGCGGTGGCATTCTCTATCTGACCTTCCAGGATATCGCACCGCAAGTGCCACTGGAAAAACACTGGATGCCAGCTCAAGGGGCTGTGGCCGGTTTTGCGCTGGGGCTGGTTGGCCACCTCCTAGTGCAGTAAGCGCTAAAGTTGAACCGCGACAGCAGCCACCATCAATTGAAACATTAACGCCTGACGCGCGGTTAAACGTTCAACTCACTCCCCCCAGCGCTTCACTAAGGCTTGTTCCACTCCAAGGTGATCCAGTAACCGGGCAACCATAAAGTCCACCAGATCATCCACGCTTTGTGGTTGATGATAAAACCCGGGCGCGGCAGGCATGATGGTGACGCCAAGGCGGGAAAGTTTAAGCATGTTTTCCAGGTGGATCGCGGAGAAAGGCGATTCCCGGGGGACCAGAATCAATTTTCGACCTTCCTTGATGGCCACATCCGCAGCCCGCTCGATCAGATTATCACTGGCCCCCATCGCAATGGCTGACAAGGTCCCCGTAGAGCAGGGGCAGACCACCATGGCTGCAGGAGCTCCGCTGCCGGAAGCCACCGGCGCCGTCCATTGTTCCAACCCACAAACGACCAGCCGTCCCTTTTCTGTCTTTACCCAATCGCGCAACGCCTGCTCAGCGTTGCCGGTACCCGCAGGCAATTTCAATGCCGTCTCAGTGCCAATGACCACTCGCGCAGCCTTGGAAAGTAGAACGAACACCTCACAGTCCGCCTCCAGCAAACACTGCAGCAAACGTAACCCGTAAGGTGCTCCGGAGGCACCGGTAAAAGCTAACGTCACCCGATGTGTCATAAACCCATCCCGACACCTCTGGCCATCATCACTGCCAGAATCGGCATCAATATAACCAAATGAATTTCTGCCACCAGCACGCCACGCAGGTTGCGTTGCAGCTTGTCATCAATCACTGGGACATGGCCTGCTTTAACTGTTTTTCGCCAACCCAGAAGCACCTTAGTGGGATACAAGCTCAACAAGGCGATCAACACGAAGAGCGTCACCTTGCCATGAAACCAAGGGTTAGTGAGATAAAAGTCCCAGCCCTTTTCCGTCCAGCCCGCCCGGGCCAAGCCACTGATCAATACCGTTAGCGCCGACAGGCCATAACCAATATCCAGCCATAAGAGCGTGCGAATATTGCGTTCATTGATGCCGGTTCGCCACAGCAACAACTCGCCATACAAGCAAGCAAAGAGCATCAGGATGCTTAGGTAATGCACCGATGCCCAAAGTACCGACCAGAACATGACAACCTCCTAAACGCTCGAAACGAGCGACACGTTTCAAGCCTCAACACGGACAAAATGAATACGTTTGCAATTTTCTCCCGGCACTCAAGACAAAAGCGCGGGCACAGACGCCTCAAGACGCTTACTGCTATCATTTGCAGCAACGTGAGGCTTGTCGCTGTTACTCAGCCAACGCATCCAGCAGCTTCTGGTGAATGCCACCAAAGCCGCCGTTGCTCATCACCACCACGCTCAGTGGCTCGCCTTTGTGACTTGCTACCTTGGCAATAATATCATCCAGCGATTCGGTCACCGTTGCCGGCACCGGAGCTTCACTGAGCACCGAATCCAGCGACCAGTTCAAGCCCGGCGGCTGATACCAGATTACCTCATCAGCGCATCCGGTGCTGCCCGCCAAAGCGGCCTTGTGGCTCCCTAGGCGCATGGTATTAGAGCGAGGCTCAATAATGGCAAGTATTTTGCCGTTACCCACCTTGCGCCGCAGTCCATCTAGCGTGGTGGCAATGGCCGTGGGGTGATGGGCAAAATCGTCGTAAACCCGCACCCCGCCCACTTCACCACGCAATTCCATGCGCCGCTTCACACCCACAAACTCCGATAACGCTGCCGCGCCATCCGCCAAAGTCACACCCACATGGCGGGCGGCCAGCAACGCAGCCATTCCGTTGTTCACACTGTGACGGCCAGTTTGCTCCCAACGCACCTGCGCCACCGGTTCACCGCTTTCAAGCACCGTAAAGCTCGAGCCATCGGCCTGATCCAGGCGGTAGCCCAGCGCTTCCTCTTTACCAAAGCGCTCCACGTTACTCCAGCAGCCTTTTTCCAGGGTCTCCTCCAGCGCAGCTTCTCCATGGGGCAGAATCAAGCGACCGGTGGACGGCACAGTACGAATCAGGTGATGGAACTGGGTTTGAATAGCGGCCAGATCCGCAAAAATATCCGCGTGATCAAATTCCAAATTATTAAGAATTACCGTGCGCGGACGGTAGTGGACAAACTTGCTGCGCTTGTCAAAAAACGCCGTATCGTATTCGTCTGCTTCCACCACAAAGAAAGGCGTCTCACCCAACCGGGCCGATACTCCGAAATTGCCGGGTACACCGCCAATCAAATAACCAGGCTTTAAACCCGCATATTCCAAGATCCAGGCCAGCATGGAACTGGTGGTGGTTTTACCATGGGTTCCGGCAACAGCTAGCACCCAGCGACCGGGAAGCACCACCTCTTGGAGCAGTTGCGCCCCTGAGGTATAGGGTAAGCCGCGATCCAGTACTGCTTCCACTGCCGGGTTGCCACGGCTTAACGCATTGCCGATAACCACTAGATCCGGCGCCGGTTCCAGTTGCGACGGATCATACCCTTGGGTCAAGGCAATACCCGCCGCTTCCAATTGATCGCTCATGGGCGGGTAAACGTTTTGGTCACTGCCAGTAACCTGATGCCCCTGAGCTTTAGCCAGCTGCGCCAGCGACCCCATAAAGGTGCCGCAAATACCGAGAATATGAATATGCATGAGAAGGAACTGCCAACATTTAGATTCCTTGCACCATAACGGCAAGGGCTCCCAAGGTGAAGTGCCAACACGGTCTAATCCCTGTTGAACCTATTGTCTAATGCAACAGCTCCTAATTTTGCCGCATATATCCAAGCATGGTGGACCGTAAGGTGCCGAACATCCCCTTCCAAAAGACACAGGATAAATAAGAGAAAACAAAATAGTCCGTCGTTAGTGCTGCTCTCTATGCGCGAAGATCTGAAAGGTATCATGACTGGAATCCCTCCAGTCAAAAAATTGCATTCTAGTTGAGTCCAAGTACACTCCTGTGCGCCATCACAAATATAAATATAAACTCAGCCTTTACACTGGCTATAACCTAATACAATAAGAGGCAGCCATGTCGATCATCCTCCGACGCCTGGTCATGGTCACCGCTTTGCTATTCAGCACCAGCCAGACGCAAGCCTGGTCCTGGTTGGGAAAAGACAAAGACACAAGCTATGCAAACACTCGCTACCCCATTGTTCTGGTGGGCGGCCTCATTGCTTTTGATGATATTGCCGGTATCGATTATTTCTACGGTATCGCTGATGATATGCGCGATTACGGCGCCGAAGTCTACGAGAGTAATGTAAGCGCACTACAAAGCAATGAATACCGCGGTGAAGAATTAATCATCCAGATTGAAAATTATCTAGCCGTCACAGGTGCAACAAAAGTGAATCTTGTCGGCCATTCTCAAGGGGCGGGCACGGCGCGATATGTTGCCGCCGTTCGTCCGGACATCATCGCATCCGTCACCTCAGTGCACGGTGAAAATCGTGGAACTCCTGTTGCTGACATCCTTCGCGGGTTGATACCGCAAGGCAGTGCAGCGGAAGAGCTCGCAGACATGGTTGCCAACGGGTTTGGGTTCCTATGGGAGTTAGCATCCGGGGGGCCCAACGCAAAGAGTCAATCCACCAAAGCGGTGCTCGTGGCGTCAACCACCGAAGGCATGGCCGCCTTCAACCAGCGCTACCCTCAAGCCATGCCCTCCTCCGCCTGCGGCACTAGTGGTGAACATGCGGTCAACGGAGTGCGTTACTGGTCTTGGGGAGGCACAGGTGTGCGCACCAACCTACTCGATCCCTTCGATAGTGTATTGGTCACCGTCACCCAGTTTGCCTTCTCATCTGGGGTTGAACATGACGGCGTGCTGCCCCTGTGCGGTATGTACCTTGGCAAACCCATTCGACATGACTATCGCCATAACCATGCGGATGCTATCCGCCAGCTGTTTGGTTTGCTTGGCTGGGAAACTGATCCCAAAACATTATATCGCAACCACGCTAACCGCCTGAAAAATGCAGGACTTTAACAAGCATTCCCTCAGAGGGTCGCTCTTTACAGGGCCCTCTGCATTGAGTCTGAGTCATGACACGAACATTTGTTCTACTTATCGCAATAGTGCTCTCAGCTAGCAGCTTATTCTGGGGCTTTCAGCACCTAACTGCTTCCCCTCTTCCGCTACCCACAGCGAGTAACACGAACACCCAAATCAGCACCACTTACACTGCCACAATTGAAGCGGGAAGAGCAGCTAAGCAGACGCTAAATCTAGCCCAAATGCTGACAAATACTTCGTTAGCGAGCACGCAAGTCCCTGGAAGTCTAACGATCGATGCCCTGGGCCGCCTGATTCCAGACAACCACAGCAAAGCAATCATGGATTATTTCTTATCTTTGAGTGGAGAAATGCCTGACGCGTCAATCCGCAGACTGCTGGAACACTGGGCCCGACACAACGCGGGGCAACTTGCCGCCGCTGACTTGCTGACACTGTTTGATCAATATCATTATTATCGGTCCCGATTAGCTAACAGCGATTACGCCGCACATTATTTGAATAAGAACAGCGGGGATATTCGCAACAAGCTTGAACAACGACAAAAACTGCGCAATGACACATTTGGGACCGATATAGCTGCAGCTTTGTTCGCAGATGAGGACCGCTACGATAGGGTCAGTTTGCAGCGCAACCAGATCCTGACATCGCGTCGTTCTGAGAAAGAAAAGGCTGACGCCCTGCAAGAGCTTCGCAAGGCGCTACCCGAAGCCTTGGCAAAACAACACCAGCGGCAGTACGATTTGCAACGCCTCACAGCCCATGAGCAATCCATAAAACAACAAGGTGCTAATGCCGCCGATCTCTATGCTTTCCGCCAACGCCAATTTGGTGATGCTGCGGCCCTGCGTCTGCAGGCGTTAGATGAGCAACGTACCCTTTGGCAAAGTCAGTACCAGAATTACGCGCGACAGCGAGACCAGATCAATTCCGCAGCCATAGACATTGCGGACAAACAGAAGCAGTTACAGGCTTTGCGTAGCAGATTATTTACCCACAGTGAACAACAGCGTGCAGCCGCGTTAGACCGTATGCAATAGCCAACATAGATAGAAGAAACATCGTCAAACTAGCTCCTTGCGGTTGTTTCGCTGAGACCGTCTGAGCACGGTAAAAATAATCCCATTCAAGCTTTCCCTCTATCACAACCATAAAAAAGGGCCGCTAACGCGACCCGCTAAGAGAAGTTTTACTGCCGTAAAACCCTTCAAACCTTAATGGCTAATCATCCATGGCCTGGCTGACGGAAACATCTTGTTGCCTTCAGCGGTATAGAATAGCTTGGACTTGCGCTTGTGATGACAGCAGCCTTGATCTTTTTCTGAATGCTGATTGCCTTGTCGAGGCTCATGCATCGCCTTCTCATTACGTGCAATGGCCTGGCGTTTTTCCGGGGCCATATCCAGCACCTCTGGGGGCACCATAATCACCCGCGCTGACAACGCACCACAGGTCGGGCACATGGCGCAATCACCGGAAGCCTGCATGGGAACGAGGTCATGGAACAAGCCGTGCTCAACACATTTATAGTCATAAAGGGGCATGATCAGCTCCTGTATAAATTACTTATCTTTCGATAATGGGATGTCAACACTGCCGGCCACACTATGCTGTGGACCATCCATACCCGGCTTAATATCAAAGTCGAAAATATCCGTTGGCAACCAAAGAGTGGCACAGGCATTGGGCACATCCACTACGCCACTAATATGTCCCTGGACAGGAGCACAACCGAGCAAAGCATAGGCTTGAGCACCCGTATAACCGAATTTCTTTAGGTACTCAATCGCATTGAGGCACGCCTGACGATACGCCACATGCACGTCTAAATAATGCTGCTTGCCTTGTTCATCTACAGAGATACCTTCAAATATTAAGTAATCGTCATACTTGGGCGCCATAGGGCTGGGCTTAAAGATAGGATTCTTAATTCCGTATTTTTCCATACCTCCTTTAATGATGTTCACCCGTAAATGGATCCAGCCAGCCATCTCAATGGCTCCACAGAACGTAATCTCACCATCACCCTGGCTAAAATGCAGATCCCCCACGGACAGCCCCGCATCCTTCACATAAACGGGGAAATAAACCTGCGAGCCCCTCGACAAATCTTTAATGTCACAGTTACCACCATGCTCACGGGGCGGTACGGTACGGGCGCCTTCAGCAGCAGCTTGGGCTTTCGCGTCACCGCTTAACTTACCCATGTGCGCCGTATCAGCATAAGGTAAGTTAGCCAACCCAGGAACACGATCAGGCTCGGTATCGTAAAGTGCTTTTTCCCGGGTGTTCCACTCTTCAAGCATTTCCTTCGACGGCAAACAACCTATAAGACCCGGGTGAATCAGGCCGGCAAACTCCACGTTGGGAATATGGCGGGACTTGGTGAACATACCATTGAAATCCCAGATGGATTTCTGAGCTTCAGGAAAATGTTCGGTAAGAAAGCCACCGCCATTTTGCTTGGAAAAGAAACCATTAAAGCCCCATTGGCTTTCATCAAAAGTGCCGATATCAAGGATATCCACCACCAGAAGATCACCGGGCTCGGCGCCTTCGACACCCACAGGTCCGGTTAGAAAGTGCACCTGAGTCAAGTCGACATCACGAACATCGTCAGCACTATCGTTATTCTCAATCTGCCCACCCGTCCAGTCATGACATTCCAAGATAAAATCATCACCAGGCTTCACCATTTTCGCCATGGGGATATCCGGGTGCCAACGATTATGAACGTTTTCGTTTTCGTAAGGCGATTGTTTCAGGTCAATCTTGATAATCGTTTCAGCCATAATCAAAGCTCCTTAGCGAATCATTTAGGTCGAGTGGGCATCAACACGATCACTATTAATGAAACCTCCAAGGACAACCATGAGTTAATAGCACAGCACACCTACGTCATTTGACGTAGGTGTGCTGTTAACAAACTAATTGAATCGCCACCAGTTTGCTAGACACCTTTCAGCCATACAAAA
>AZIG01007118.1_pt1 | contig 181564 bp, 173 predicted proteins | sample 359071 | NCBI WGS metagenome assembly AZIG01 (sample SAMN02429714, study PRJNA222667) | marine sediment metagenome | biome: Sediment sample; isolation source: enrichment culture of sample MGS-AQ(UA) from oil contaminated terminal site... | place: Jordan: Aqaba | collected 2011-05-15 | depth 18 m m | reverse complement strand
CGCCGTGAAAGGGCGGTGTCCTGGGCCACTAGACGAAGGGGACCCGGGCTTGACGTGGTACGTCAAAGCGGCGCGTAGAATAGGTATCTGCCGGGCAATCGTCAAGAAAAAAATTTTCACTAACCGCCATTGACCCAAAAAAATCATGCTGCTCTAGTAGGAAGCCTAGCGCTGGACCTATATAAACCACACCGGAGTTTGCTACTTTAACGTGAAAAGAGTGCTATCAGGTCGTGTTTGCGGATTATGACGTGTGATCATCTACATCAACAAAAGTACCCGCAGGCTGGCGTCATAAGAGCAAACGCTTCAGATTATCGGCTGAAGCGTGCAAAGAACTCTGAGCAGCCTGTTTAAGCGCGCTATAACAACCATGCCAATTCCACCAAATTGGCAAAATATATTCATTTATCGGGAGAAACGCATGTCCATCAAGCTGTACGGGGCCGCCCTGTCACCGTTCGTCCGCAAAACCCGGGTCGCCCTCGCGCTGAAAGGGATCGAATTCGAATCCGTTCATATCGACCCCAACGCCCCCCCGGAGGGCTACGAAAAAATTAGCCCCATGAAGCGTATCCCTGCACTGGAAGTAGATGGTCAATTCCTGGCTGACTCTGCCGCCATTTGCGCTTGGATGGAAAAAGTCCACCCGGAACCGGCGCTTTACCCAAGCGATGCCATGGAAATGGGGCAAGTCATCTGGCTAGAACGCTTTATTGATTACGATCTTGCCATGCGCTGTACCTTTGCAGTATTCCGTAATCGCGTACTTATGCCCCTACTGGGCAAAGAATGTGACGAAGAAAAAGTCCAGCATGCGCTAAGCACGACTATCCCTCCCCTGTTTGTCTATCTGGAAAAGACACTGGAAGGTCGGGAGTTTCTAGTGGGCGACAACATGACCGTGGCTGACATTGCGCTAGCAAGCCAAATGGTGAACTTTCATCATGCTGGCGAACAGCTGGATGCCACCACTTATCCCAATCTGGCCGCACATATCAAACGCATGCACGCGCTGCCGCCCTTCGTCCAAACCATTGAGAAAGAGTCTGGCTTCATCCAAAAAGTTCTTGGGTAAAGCGACTGGATAGCCTTGCGCGAAAGCGTGCGGCTCCTTGCTCAGAGGCCGCGACCATAGAGTGGACGCGGCCTCTGACGTTTTGAATACTGCAGCGCACCAGTGAGCTTGGACAGAGCGCCTTAGAGTCTTTCTGCTGCTGCGCACTTGAGGCCACGTCATTCAGGCCATCCTGCCTAGCTCGCTCTCATTATTACGCTTTATCAACAGGCAACCAGCCCCTTCACATTGGCAAACCGATTCGCTTGGCCTCCAAACGCCGCAAAAATTCCAGCATCACTTGCCGATACAAGTCTTCGCCTAGCCAGGCATCTTCCACCCCGGCATCAATATTGGGGTTATCGTTGACTTCAATCACGACCACCTCCTCACCGGACTGTTTCAAATCCACCCCATAGAGGCCATTACCCATAAGCTTAGCGGCCTTCAAGGCGGCTTTTAGTACCTTGGGGGGCACCTCCTGCACCGGCAGGGTACGACTGTTACCCGACGCGGTTTTGCCGCTGCTCTGGTGATGATAAATCTGCCAGTGGCCCTTGCTCATAAAATACTGGCAGGCAAACAACGGCCGATGATTGAGCACCCCAATGCGCCAGTCGTAATCGGTGTACATGAAGGCCTGGGCCAACACCACAGAGGATTGCTTAAGGTAACCTCGCAAGGCCTCCGTCAACGCTTCGCGGGTCGCGACTTTACTAATGCCCCGAGAAAAACTGCCGTCCGGAATTTTCAGCACCATGGGTAGATTCAATTCTGCAATCAGCGAGTCAATCTGGGCATCATCGTCACTGAACACAAACGCCGTCGGAGGCACCGGCACATTGTTGGCCTGCATCAACTCCGCCAGATAAATCTTGTTGGTACAACGCAGGATGGAACCGGGATCATCCATTACCACCATCCCTTCCTGCTCCGCCTTGCGGGCGAACTGGTATGTGTGATGATCCAGTGCGGTGGTCTCACGAATAAACAGGCCATCGTATTCACCCAAACGCGTATAGGCGTCACGGCCGATCAGATCCACCTTGATACCCAGTTGCCTACCAGCACGAACAAACCGCTTTAGGGCCATCTTGTTGCTGGGCGGCAGAACCTCTTCCTCGTTAACCAACATCGCCAGCTCGTAGCGATCACTGCGACGACGACGGGGATTACGCCACACCCGGGCATTAAACTGCTCAAGAGCACGGGCAAACGCATCCTCCTGCGCCCCTTGCAGCTGCTTCAAGGTCAGCGGCTTCAGCGCCTCAATACCCCAGTGTTCCCGGCGGCGGAAATCCACCTTTAGCAACGGGCACGGTAACTGGTCGAAAATCTGCCGGCCCAGGTCAATTAGGCCTTCCTGTTCGGTATGACCGAAAAACAACAGCAGGCTAAAATGATCATTGCTACCGCCCTTGTGTTTCATCGCCTTATCCAGCGCGGCCTCGAACTGACCAAAGTGCAGCCCATAGAGCGCTTTGCGACTCAAGTCATTCACCGTGCGCACAGACGGCAATACTCGCTGACCACGGGCTTCCGCCAGCAACGAACAGTAGTACCCCGGGCTCAAATACTTATAGCTGCGGCACAGGTTGATCACCTGCACCTTTTTGTCGGTACACACCGGCTGCTGCGCTTGTAGGTAGTCCTTGGCAGAAAGTAGATGACGGGCAGGATAGTAGGCGGCCCAGTCAGCGGGGTCGTCTACCAGGATGATGGCCTGACTCATGAAAAGCCCTAGAACGGTGGCCCCCCGAACGGGGTCCGATAAAGGCGAATGTAGGGCCGAAACCAGGCGTTGAGCAAGAGAAATTTACCGGCTGCCGCCAGCCGGCTTCTCGACTACCCGCTAGTAAGCTGGCCCGCTTTGCTGCTGAGCCTTGCCTTCTGGTTTTTGGGCACCCGGATGACCCGCTTTTTCCAGCGCATCCTGTACCTCCGGTGGCATATAAGTTTCATCATGCTTGGCCAGAACTTCCTCGGCTTCAAAGCGGGTCTGGCTGATCAGCGTGCCGTTGGCAACAATACCCTGCCCTTCGCGGAACAGGTCCGGCAGTATCCCTTGATAGTGCACGGTGAAGCGTCCCTTGCCATCAGTGAGCACAAAGGTCACGTCCAATGTTTCCGGGTTACGGATAACGGTACCCGGTTCCACTAAACCGCCCACGCGCATCTGGGCATCCAGCGGAGCCTCCCCTGCAGCAATTTGCTGAGGGGTATAGAACAGGTTGATGTTTTGGCGCAGCGCATAAAACATCAGGGCACAGGCAACCCCCAAGCCAACCAAAACGGCGAGTACCACCAAAAGACGCTGCTTACGTACCGGATTCATCGTTTACCTCAGGCGTTTGCTTACTGGATTGCTGTCGACGCGCCGTGTCTTGAGCTTGTTGCTTAGCAATGTCCTCAAGACGCCATTGCCGCGCCAGCGTTTGACGCACTTGTCGCTTACCGCGCAGCGCCAGCAGCATGCTGGCAATCATCAGAAACGCACTGATTCCATAGGCGCTCCAAACATAAAAACCGTGTTTTCCCATGGCGATGAAATCGGCAATGCTATCGAAATACATGCTATTGCCCTCCATCCTTCATCAGCTTGCGCACCCACTTGCTGCGCCGCTCTCGCCATACTACTTCGGTACGCGCACGCACCATTACATTGACCGCATATAGCAGCCAAGTTCCCAGCATGCTGATTAACAGCGGATATTTCATGGCCGGGTTAATCGTGGATTCCCCTAACAGCTTCAGGGTCGAGCCCTGATGCAGGGTCTGCACCCATTCCACCGAATATTTCACGATCACCACATTGATCACCCCCACCATGGCCAGCAAGCCAGCGGCGCGGGCTGCCTGGCGAGGATCGCGGATCACGTTTTGCAGGGCAATCACGCCCACATACATGAACAGTAAAATCAGCATGGAGGTCATCCGAGCATCCCACTGCCAGTAGGTGCCCCAGGTAGGCTTCCCCCACAGTGCACCGGTGGCCAAGGAGATTGCCGCCAACACAGCCCCGAAAGGGGCAATGGCTTTCATCATTACTTCGGCCATTTTCATCCGCCACACCACAGCAACCAACCCCGCAACGCCCATGGCCACATACCCCATCAGAGCACCACTGGAAGCCGGCACATGAATAAAAATAATTCGGTAGCTGTTGCCCTGCTGATAATCACTGGGGGCAAACGCTAACCCCCAGACAATGCCCACAGTAAACACCAGCAACGCAATGGGCGTGAGCCATGGCAGCAGCGCAGAACTGAACCTGTAGAAATAGCGCGGCGAACCGAGCATGTGATACCAGCGTTTTATTGTTTGCCAAACCATGCAGACACCTACTTTCAATACCGCCCGCTTTCCCGTCGGATAGCGGCGCGCTTAATTCCCTGAGCTGATTTTTAGGCCGGCAGCCACCGCCAACGGGCCTAAGCTAATGGTCAGCGCCAGCAAGGCCCCGAGAATAGCCAGAATGCCATTCACTGCACCGCCATCCACAGCGGCACTCACCGCCCCGGCGCCAAAAATCAGTACCGGGATATACAAGGGCAGCACCAGCACCGCCAACAGAATACCGCCCCGATTCAACCCCACCGTAAGCGCTGCACCAATAGCACCAATAATGGTCAGTGCTGGCGTGCCCAACAATAAACTCAGCACCACCGTAGCCAGCACCCCATTGGGCAGCTGCAGCATATGCGCCAGCACCGGTGAAATCAGTACCAACGGCAAGCCAGTGAGTAACCAATGAGCCAGCAGCTTGGCGCTCACCGGCACCACGGCCATCACCGGGGCTGTGAGCAACAACTCCAACACACCACTTTCCTGGTCGCGGCGGAACAACCCATCCAGCGATAACATCACCGCCAACAACGCGGCCACCCAAAGCACCCCGGGGGCCACCAGCGCCAATAATTCCGGTTTCGGGGAAATCGCCAACGGAAACAGGCTGATCACCATGACAAAGAAAAACAACGGATTGATGATTTCTGCCGGGCTACGCCACAGCACCAGCAACTCACGGGACAGCGCCGCGCGAAACACGCTCATACCCGCCCCCCTTCCGTCACTTCTGCCTGCCCGTGGGCCAGATGTAATCGCCGCACGCCATCGCCGACCTGGTGGTGAGAGGTATAAATCACCAAGGTGCCCGCTTCAGCCGCCTGCTGGATTTGCTGGTCCAGCGCCGCCACCCCATCTTGATCGATGGCAGTATAGGGCTCATCGAGCACCCACACGGCTTTACGGTCTAGCCACAGACGCGCCAAGGCAATGCGACGCTTTTGCCCAGCAGACAGGTGTGCCGCCGGCACCTCCTCAAAACCTTGCAGCCCCACGGCAGCCAGCGCCGCCATGGGGTCTCCCCCCTGCTGGCTTAACGCACAAGCGTAACGCAGATTTTCCAGTGGATTTAGCTCTTCACGTACCCCAGGCTCATGCCCCAAGTACAGTAATTGCTGCTGCCACTGAGGCTGCCACCACTGGCGCTCACCCTCATAGAAGCCATGGAGCCCCACCAGAATCCGCAACAGCGTGGTCTTACCTGCCCCGTTGGCCCCGGTAATCTGCCAGATTTCACCAGCCGATGCGGTGAAACTCAAACCACTGAACAACAACCGATCATCGCGCTCGCAGCTGAGCTGCTCAAGCACCAAGCGGGTGGCGGTTTCGGCGTCAGAATGGGTGGCTGGCTGGCTCAAATCGGGCTCCCTAAAACAGCGCAGCAGTATAGCACGACAGTTCAAAACGGGCTTGCTCGACGCTAATAAGCCGATCTAGGCTGTAAGCCTTAACATGGGAGAAAAAGATGTTCATGCCTCACACTGTCCGCACCACTCGCCTGCTGGCCATCTTGTTCGTCAGCGGGCTGCTTTGCGCCTGTGGGGGCGACAAACCCCTGGCCACGGTGGGTCAAGTCGACTTACAACGTTATACCGGCACCTGGTATGAAATTGCCCGTTTGCCACAATGGTTTCAGCGCGGCTGCTACGATTCCACCGCCACCTACAGCGCCAATGACGACGGCACCCTTAAAATAGTGAACCGCTGCCAACGCGAAGGCGACGAGAGCCGTGAAGCCGTGGGCACGGCACGGGTTGTCCCCAATACCGGCAATGCCAAATTGAAAGTGCGCTTTGATAACTGGGTATCGAAATTGATCCCCACCATTACCGAAGGCAACTACTGGATTATTGCTCTGGATAAGGACTACCAGACCGTGGTGATAGGAGAACCCAGCCGCAAATATCTGTGGATACTCGCGCGCCAGCCGGAGCTGGGCGATGACCAGTATCAGGCACTGTTACAGCTGGCCAAGACTAAAGGCTTCCCCGTAGATCAACTGGAACGTAACCGTGACCTGCGGCCCAGTAAGCAATGAGCGAGCACCACGTCTACTTCGCCATTTTCAATTTTGATCACGATCCGGCCCAGTTGGATGTACTAATGGGGCAAAGTGCTGACGATTACTGGCGTAAAGGAGAAAGTTTCAGCGACGCTAACCCCGAAGCCAAGCACCGTCAGAACCGCTGGATTGTGTCCAGCCAACTAGACCAGAACGCTAGTCACCGTGATCATTTCGAAAAGCTGCTGCTCAAGCTGCAACGCCTCAGCGTACCTCTGAATAACCTGCCTGCGGACTACCGCTTTGGCATCGGAGTATCGCAATACTTCTTCATGGACGATCCTTCTTTTTACCTCCCCACCGAGATCCTCAACGGTTTTCAGGCCCTCGGATTCAACATCAGTTTTGACCAACTGGGACTAGACCATGGCACTGGAAATTGAACGCAAGTTTCTTGTTCGCGACCTCAGCATCACCGACTCCCTCGCAGGAGAGCGATTAACACAGGGTTATTTAAGCCACGACAAGAACGCCACCGTGCGAGTGCGCACCACTGGCGACACGGCCTGGTTGACCATCAAAGGAAAAACCGTGGGCGCGACCCGCAGTGAGTTTGAATACGCTATTCCACTGGCTGACGCCCAGCAGATGCTGGCCGAATTGTGTGGCGCCGGCGTCATCGACAAGACCCGCTATCGATTGCCTCAAGGGGAGCTGTGCTGGGAAATCGATGTGTTTCACGGTGATAATGAGGGTTTAATCGTTGCAGAAATCGAGCTCCCCAGTGAAAAAACGTCCTTTGAAAAACCGGCTTGGCTGGGGGAAGAAGTCACGGGAGAAACGCGCTATTACAACAGCGCATTAAGCACCAAACCTTATAAAAGCTGGCCGTAACCACCGCCACCGTTAGCCAAAAAACCGGAAACAGCGAATGGAATCCAACGTATACCAAGCCCCGGCCAGCGAGATCCTAACTGCAAAACCTGAAGCCGCCGGGGTCGCGCTCTATGTGGTCGCCCCCTGGAAGTTCAATCTACTTTTCTGGGCCACTATGGGTATTTACGGCCTTTACTGGAATTTCAAAAACTGGCAATACCAAAAAAACCATCGAGGAAAGAATGTACAGCCGGTATGGCGAGCCCTGTTCAGCGTTTTTTTCTTTGGCCCGCTGTTGAAAACCATCAATCAGGAAAACGAAGGCAAAGCAAAACCGTTACCGGTCTTCGCCTTAGCCACCCTGTATATTCTTGCCAACCTGATCAGCACCGTATGCGACCGGGCCGCCGCCAGAATGGATAGCTTTGGGATACTGGACTTGGTTTCACTGGCGCTTATACCCGTGACTTGGGCGGTGATGTTCAAAGCACAAAAAGCTATCAACTTTTCACAAGACGATACGCAAGGTCGGCGCAATAACCGCCTAACATTAGCCAACGGCATCTGGATAATGCTAGGCATGGTTCTGTGGGGGCTCATTCTATTGGGCCTCGCCAGTGGCTATTTCCCTGAACAAACACAAGCCTTTCTCTCTTCCTTAATCATGACGGCCTCGTAACTATGTCATCACTAAAAAAATCCTTCGCGTGCCCGCTTATTATCGTCAGCTTGATGCTGTTGCTGGCCGGCTGTATTCCCACCATTCAACGTATGTGGGACGCACAACCGGTAACTGGCACGGTGGTTGATGGCAACACTGGCGAACCGATCAGCGGCGCCACCATCCGCTCGATTACCTTACCCGAGGACCCAGAGCAGACGCCACGCACCGCCATCAGTAATGCTAAAGGCGAGTTCACTTTACCCGGCGAATCCCATATTGGTTTTCATATGGCTATGCCCGCCAGCTACATGGCCTCGACTCATTGGAAAATCAGCCACCCGGACTACCCCGATGCAGTAGCAGAAACGCGCACCATCGCCCCCCCCACCGGTGAACAACCACGGAACATTACCGTACCGCTGTTTGCAGAGATAAACGCCAGCAAGGTGCAAGACTGCCCCTACTTTCACTACCAGCAACAATTGGCCCAATGGCTAAATCATTTGGACGAAGAGGCACGGTACCCCTTTCAAGATTCCATGCTCACGTTCTGCCATGATAGCGAGCGTATTGAGCAGATTTTTTCTGCACAAGAACGCGGAAATCATTAAACAGCCTTAACCCATACATTTGGCACAAGCCCCACCCATGAGTCGCCCGTGAGTATCGGGGCGACCCCATGCTAGAAGGCCCCCCATAGCATGGGCAGGATCATGCGCACAGGCATCGTTGAAACGGGTGGGACACTGGGGTCTCCCATCGCCCCTGACGATCACCGTCCTGAAAACCCGTATCTGGCCATGGGTAAACGCCCCCCTGGGCACCGCCGACGCAGGTAACGGCGGCATAGGCACTGTGTTCTTAAGCATCCTGCAGCCCCCCCCCAAGATTCCATCAACACGCGCTGCTTTGCCTGCCTAACAAAACCCTCAAGGCGGGCATTATCGGGCAGAAAAATCGCCCCCCTAGCGATTAAGCGATAATGCCCCCGTGTCCCCTCCTGCGGTTCCCTGTACCATTACGGCTTGAACTAGGGCAGTCGCGCCCTCCGTTTCCCTCACCACAGGTCCAGCATGCTCAACAACGATGTCCTCCGCCGCACCCGGTACATTTTCGATTTTGACGACAGCCGCATGATTGGCGTCTTCGCTGAAGCCGGAGAAACCGTCACCCGGGAACAAATCAGTAACTGGCTGAAAAAAGATGAGGACCCGGCCTTCCAAAAGTGCACCGATCGCACTCTGGCAATTTTTCTCAACGGCCTGATCAACGCATTGCGCGGCAAAAAGCCAGGGCAGCAGCCAGAACCAGAAAGCCGCCTGACCAACAACATGATTTTCATGAAACTGAAAATCGCCCTAAGCTTGCAAGCCGAAGACGTGCTGGCCGTACTAGAACTGGCCGACTTCCGCATGAGCAAACATGAGCTCAGTGCCTTCTTTCGCAAACCCGGCCACAAGCACTACCGGGAGTGCAAAGACCAGATCCTGCGCAATTTCCTCAAAGGCTTACAAATTCAGTATCGCGACGGGGGCTAAGCGCCTGACGCATAGATCAGCAAACTTAGCGCACCGCTCTAATACCACTTAGCGTCTTGAAACACAGGTCCCGGGCGGTGCCGAGAAACTCCTGCACATAGGGGGTCTGTTCATCCTCCACACGCACTGCCGCATAAAGCGTTCGCCACACACCCTTTTCACCAAGCCGTACGGTTTTCAATAAATCGTGTTCGGTATATTCCGTTAGTGCCCAGTTTGGTAACGCGGCTACACCGCGACCTGCGGCCACTAATTGCGCTGTCATGGGGGTCAGCTCAGCCGTGCGTATGGCTGCGGGTTCTTTACCCGCCGGGCCCAAAAAGGCGCTGAACACATCCAGTCGCTCACGATCCACCGGGTAGGTAATCAGCGTTTGGTCGGTGATGTCGTCGGGGAGGATCCACTTTTTCCCCGCCAGCGGCGATTGTCGTGACACCGCCAGCACCAGCTCGTAGCGGAACAATGGCACATACAGCACGGCATCGTTTTCCACCGGATCGGAACTCACCACCATATCCAGGTCTCCCCGCGCCAGCGCAGGCAACGGTGCAAAACTGAACGCCGCCGATAAATCCAACTCCACTTCAGGCCAGTGTTCCCGAAACGCATCCAGGGCCGGCATTAGCCACTGAAAACAGGAATGGCACTCGATGGCGATATGTAGCCGCCCAGTCTGGCCGGCGGCCAAGCGTTTCAGTTCCCTTTCTGTTTGCTGCACCCGGGGGAGCACATCGCGTGCTAGCGCCAGCACTCGCAACCCGGCCGTGGTAAAACGCACCGGCCGGGTTCGCCTCACCAACAGCGCCACACCCAATCGATGTTCAAGATCTTTCAACTGATGAGACAAGGCCGACTGGGTAACGTGCAGCCGCTCTGCCGCCTCCACCAGTGATCCAGCCTCCTCAATGGCACGCAACGTAGCGAGATGTCTGAGTTCAAGCATGAATGCCTTTCCTTGAGCTAATTGTAGAGGTGAAAACTGGCTTGCAGGCGATGAGACGCCTGGAGCAAGCAAATTCTATTGTTGAGAAAAATTCATACTTACAGTGAGATATTTGATTTTGCCTCATGAAGCATAGCCACCACAATACCCTCGACCTTAAACAAGCAAGGCACCACAGCAACGTATTGCGTGAAGTGTGCTTGCAAGCAATGGCGAAGGAATAATGTCATGACCACCCTGCACAACTTGGGCTTTCCGCGCATCGGCGCCCGCCGCGAACTGAAACAGGCACAGGAAGCTTACTGGGCCGGCGACCTGCAACAGAGCGAATTGGAACACGTGGGCAAAAGCCTCCGTGAACGCCACTGGGCCTTACAGGCCGACGCCGGAGTAGACTTGATGCCGGTGGGCGATTTCGCTTGGTATGATCATATTTTGGAGTTCTCCTCTCTGCTGGGTGTCGTGCCATCACGCTTCGAGCAAGATGCAAATGCCCCAGTGAACCTGGACACCTTATTCCGTATGGCCCGTGGACGTGCGCCCACCGGCATCCCGGCAGCGGCCTGCGAAATGACCAAGTGGTTTGATACCAACTACCACTACCTGGTGCCGGAGCTTGCCGCCGACCAAACCTTCCGTATTGCCCGGGAAAGCCTGTTCGAGCAGGTCGAAGAGGCCAAAGCGCAGGGCCACAACCCCAAGCCGGTGATCCCCGGCCCGCTTACTTATCTGTACCTGAGTAAGGGAGACCGCTTTGAAGGCGCCGAAGACAGTGCCAAGCTCGCGTTGCTGAATAACCTGATTCCGGTTTACCGCGAAATATTGCAACGCTTCGCAAACCAAGGCGTTCAATGGGTGCAAATCGACGAGCCTATTCTGGTTCTGGATTTACCCGATAGCTGGCAACGAGCCTACCTGCGCGTATACGACCAATTGGCCTCGGCCAGCCAGACTAAACTGTTACTGGCCACCTACTTTGGCGGGCTCGGTAACAACCTGTTCACCGCACTGGAACTGCCCGTGCACGGCCTGCATCTGGACCGGGTTCGTGGTAATGACGACCTGGGCCAAGTGATCCCCCGTCTGGGTGATAAGGTGCTGTCGTTGGGTGTAATCAACGGCCGCAACATCTGGCGCACCGATCTAGACGCGGCTCTGGATAACATCACCGCCCTGCACAATGAACTGGGGGATCGGCTCTGGCTGGCGCCGTCCTGTTCTTTGTTGCACTGCCCGGTGGATCTGGAGCAGGAAGACACCCTCGATAACGAACTGAAAAGCTGGCTGAGCTTTGCCAAACAGAAACTGGAAGAACTGGCACTGCTTGGCGGTGCCCTGCGTGGCGACAGCAACGTTAATAGCGGGCTGCAAACACAGCGCGCTGCCCTCCAGGCTCGCGGTCTATCTTCGCGGATTCATAATCCTGCCGTGGCCCAGCGCCTAGCGGATGCCAGCCAGCTCTCCCGCGACCGGGTGAGCCCGTTTGCCGAACGCATTGCGCAGCAGCAACACGCCCTGCAGTTGCCCGCTTTCCCCACCACCACTATCGGCTCTTTCCCGCAGACTCGAGAAATCCGTACCGCTCGCCGGGACTGGAAATCCGGCAAGCTAAACGATGCGCAATACCAGCAACAAATGCAGGAAGAGATTGCTCGCTGCATTCGCTACCAGGAAGAGGTGGAGCTGGATGTGCTGGTGCATGGTGAAGCCGAACGTAATGACATGGTGGAATACTTCGGTGAACTGCTGGACGGTTTCGCCTTTACTCGCTTCGGTTGGGTGCAGAGCTATGGCTCACGCTGCGTAAAACCCCCCATCATTTTCGGCGATGTGCAGCGCCCCCAGGCCATGACCGTGGAGTGGGCCCGTTACGCCCAGTCTCTTACCCACAAGCCGGTAAAAGGCATGCTCACCGGGCCGGTCACCATTTTGCAGTGGTCGTTCGTGCGCGATGACCAGCCCCGTGCGGACACCTGCCGCCAGATTGCCTTAGCATTACGTGATGAAGTACAGGATCTGGAAAAGGCCGGCATCAAGGTTATCCAGATTGACGAACCCGCTCTGCGCGAAGGCTTACCGCTACGCCAAGAAGAGTGGACGCAATATCTGGACTGGGCGGTGGATTGTTTCCGCCTGGCCACTGTCAGCGTGGATGACGACACCCAGATTCACACCCACATGTGTTACTCGGAATTCAACGACATCATCGAAGCTATCGCGGCGCTGGATGCGGATGTGATTACCATCGAAACCTCCCGCTCCAACATGGAGCTGCTGGATGCCTTCCGAGATTTCCACTACCCCAATGACATTGGCCCCGGCGTTTACGATATTCACTCGCCCAACGAGCCAGACGTGGCCTGGATGGTACAGCTAATGGAAAAAGCGGCCGAACGCTTGCCTAAAGAACGGTTATGGGTAAACCCGGACTGCGGCTTGAAAACCCGCAAGTGGGACGAAACCCGAGCAGCCTTGGCAAACATGGTCAATGCGGCGAAACAGTTGCGGCAGGCGAGCTAGCCTTTCCTGTCGTTCAGCGCTGGCCTGTCCGGTTACGCCTTTCAGGCTAACGCTGACCTGCTCCTGAAATGTCGAAACTTGCCTGCAACGGGTTCTTTTGAACCACGTGCAGGCAAGCCCCTCCCCGCACCGTCACCACCAATCCTGCTAAGCCTTTAGATCAAGGGCGCCCAGCAGCCGATCGGGCCCTAGCTCTACCGGCTTAGGCTCACCGGGCAACTGCCAATGGCCACCATGGCGTTCATCCGGTTTGCTGTCCATGATCGGCAGGCTGGTAAGGTCGCTCATGGCATCGCGGAACAAGTCAGTGCGATAGCACTGGGCCGCAAAAGTTTTCGCCTCCTCCAGAGAGCATTGCCGCCAACGCTGCATTTCCTGGAGCAGAAAAGCCGCATCCGAGCGCCAAGGAAAGTTAGCGTGAAAACCGGCAAATACATGGAAATGATGTGGCAGGAACGGTTGCCCTGTCAGCCCACCGGGCAACCGTTGGCTGAACGGCGCAGCGATGATTTCTGCCGGCACATCCAGCCACGCCGGATGCGCCAGCAAGGACAGGCTTTCAACCAAGTTTTCATCCGCATGGCAGGCCGCTTTATACAGCGCCCGCAGCACCGCCCGGTGAGTGTCCGGATGTCGTGACACCCAGTCCCTGGAGACCGCCAATACCTTCTCCGGCGCGTTCTCCCAAATTTGATAACCCGACAAAATACAATGCCCGGCACCCGTCAGGGCGGCCAAGCTATTCCACGGTTCGCCAACACAAAAGCCATCAATGTGGCCCATTCGCAGATGGTCCACCATCTGTGAAGGGGGCAGCACCACCAGCTTAACGTCGTGATCCGGATCCAACCCCGCAACACTTAACCAATGACGCAACTGATAGGCATGGCAGGAAAAAGGAAACACCACGGCCAACACCAGAGGGGATTCACCGCTGGAAGCCCGAGCCGCCACCAGCTTGTTCATGGCGGCAGCAATATCGTTAGGTGTCGGACCTTCCGACAAGGCGCACAAGCCCTGAAACAACATCGGCGATACAGTCACTCCATTGCCGTTAAGGCCCATGGAAAAGGCGGTGGCCAGGGGCTTCTTGATGCACCCCAGCCCCAGTGACGTGGACAACAGCATGGGCGCCAACAGGGGTGCCGCATCCAGTTGCCCCACCAACAGACGGTCCCGCAGACTGGCCCAGCTCCACTCCGGCTGCAATTCCACATCCAGCCCTTCGGCGGCAAAGAATCCCCCCTCCTGAGCCACCGCAAGGGGCAAGCTATCGGTGAGCGGCATGTAGCCAATACGCACTTTCATCGGGGCGGCTCCGTACACGAAGGGCGCCGGACCTCAGACGCCTGGCGGCGCACACTCCGAAGGCCGTCGACAATAGGGGCGCGGCTCACGGTCTTATCCGACATATCCATAAGGCTTCGCGCCTTCATCAAGGGCATCACTCGTCGCATGCTATCTCCTGTTCAACATTACCCTTTGGGCATTAAGCGCTGGGCTTTCTACCCTTGCGCCTTGAGCATTTCGGCATAATCGAGCACCGATCGGGCCACCTGAATCAACGGTTGCCCGCTGTTCATGGCCTGGCGACGCAGGGTGCTGTAGGCATCCTGTTCGTTAAGCCGACGACGCTGCATCAGCAGCCCTTTAGCCCGCTCGATAATTTTGCGTTCGGCCAACGCTTCACGGGTTTCTTCCAGCTCTTCACGTAACGCCTGATATTCCCGAAAACGCGCGGTCGCCACACGCATTACCCCACGCACCCGGGTCAGGTCTGTTTCGCCGGCCACGTAGGCGCTAACACCCGCGCGCAATGCGGCAACCACCAGATCCTCATCGTCCTGATGGCAAAACATGACCATGGGGCGTGGCATGTCACGCTGCACCAACGCCATGCTTTCCAGGGTATCGCGGTCCGGCGCATCCATGTCCACAATCACCACATCCGGGTTACTGGAGCGCACTTTCTCGGCAAGGCCGGCAGCGCTGGTGAGCCGGCACAGAATCTTGTGGCCCTCATCAATGAGGGCCCGCTCGAGGATCGCCGCGCGGGGGGGCTGGTCATCTACCAGCATAATTGTCAGAGCCATAATGTCTGGCGCATCCGAACAAATGGAATTATTGAAGTGTTCTGCAACGGTTGTGCCAGTCATACTCTTTCTAACCCATTGTTTTATGGTCTATTTTATTTTCCATGAATAAGGCACCCCAAAAGCGAGCCATTGTGGTGCAAATCCAGGTACTAAAATGGCCCTTATCCCTCTAGGCGCCTTAATAGTCCGCGGCGGCAATCATGGTCGTGGCCAAAATGGTGTAGGCGGCAACCCAGGCGGCTTCTGTGTCGCTGTCGAACGCATCGCCCAGCCCCTGGCCCAAAGTCCAAAGCAAGGCCTGTGCCACCGTGTCGTAGTCTGCCGGTTTCACACCATAATCCTTGTGACGAGCGCCCAGCTTCTGAACAGCGGGGACGATGGTATCGAGCTTGTCCAAGCCTCTCACTGCCACACCAATCATGGTCATCAGCTTCTTGCCCTGTTCTTCCATGTTGCCCTTGAAGAGCGGTTTCAGGGCCGGGTCATTGGTAAACAGGCGATCGTAAAACAAGCTCGCAGCCTGATCGGAAATAGCATCCACCTTGTCCCAGCTGTTCTGTACCAAAGCAATCTGTACCGGAGTCATGATGTTTCTCCCGTTGAATATAGATAATGGCCTTTAGCGCCGCCCATCCGACGCTATAATCGGTTAAGCCCGTACTTGGGTCGTTGTTGATCGAACTTTAGAGCGCCTACATCGGCACCCTAATCACCACGCCGCCCATCACATCGCCCAGTTCGAAATCGGTTTTCGGAGAATCCTTATGGTTGTTGTGGCAAGCCACACACGGCGCGGCCACAGCCACATCTGGATAAACGGCGGTGTAGTAGGTCACATCACCCAGTTTTTCTTCACCGTAAAAATTTTCACCAGGGTTATCCACGATGTACTGCAAGCCCTCTTTCTCCAGGCCGGTCTTCGGTTCGTTTTGCCCATTGATCGGCCACAGTGACTGCAACGAGTAGCTGAATTCACTGGTCATCTCACTCACCGACTCCGCCCCGTAGCGAAACATCTGTGCTGGCAGTGGTGCGCCATTTTCAAGGTCTTCCCAGTACTCATGGGGTTTGATGCTATCCGCCCCTGCCGGACCAAGACGCCCGATGATCAGCTTGGTGTAGTTGGTTCGGTCTGCGTTCATCACTGCGAACAGGGAATCGGTGTAGACCTTGGGTTCAATCCCGCTGACAGGCGTTGCGGCTTGTTCACCTCCACAGCCACTGAGTATCAGGGCGGAAATGGCCGTGGCCATCAGGGTGGTGGCTTTGCGTTTCATGACGTGTCGCATGGGTAATACCTCCTCAGGTTTTTAAACTTCGTTATGCGTAAATCAGTAAGGCCCTATTTTTTTGTCGCGGGCCTCGTCACGGTCCACCGCCATATCGATGGACGGTACATGGTGTTCGGGCTTGCCGTTGAAGTTGTTTTCCAGCAGATGCGGATCGGCTAAGGCATCCAGTGAAAACGCCAAGCTATGGCATTGCAGGCATACCGGACGCACCATCTTTTCCACCGGGCGCATGGTCAGGCTCTGGTTGTGCTGGACAAAAATGTCGTCGCGATGCTCTTCACGGGGCATGTGGCAGGAGGCACAGGTGACACCGCTACCGGGCGGCAACTCGCCGCGCTTTTCCTTTTTCCACAGGTCATGATGAGGGGAACGCAGGTATTCGTTGCTGTGCTCGTCATTGTGGCAGCCAATACAGCTATCCACGGCAGCACTCTGGGTATCAAAGTCATGGGCGCCGTGACAGCTGATACACGTCAGCTCGCGATGACTGGCCTCCACATGCATGTTGAGCACAGACTGCGACGGCGTCATCGGCGCCAGCCCTTGGGCCAAGCGCATGCCATGCCGGCCCTGCAGAAACCCTTCTGACTCCGGCTTATGGCAGGTGGCGCACTGCAGCACCTGCGGTGAATCGACCCACTCACCGGCAGCACCATGGCAAGCGGTGCAGGTGACGCCCGCTTGTGCATGGGCCGTCCCCTCCCAGTGCTCAGGGGTTGGCGTGCCTTCAGGCGCTTTGCCCTGGCCGCGCATCAACGCCAGCAGAGCGTCATCTTTCATCTGTCTGGCAAGCAGGTTACGGGGCGGTTGCCGGGCAGGCGGCTTCAGCCAAGGCTCATCGGAATGGGCAAGCAGAAAGTCTTCATACAACGCGCGGTTATCGTGGAAATTATGACAACCCGCATTCGCACAAGTATCGAAACCCATTCCCTCATGACTCGGCCGATCTTCGGCAATGCCTTCATGACAGTGGCCGCACATGTCCATGGGCAGAGTCACCCCCAAGCCGACGTCAAGTTCGGGACGATGCTCCACATGGCAGGACACGCAAAGCCGGGCATCCACATTGGCCAGCCGGTCGGCATTACGAGGGTCAGTAAATTTGGATTTGGGATGAGAATCTTGGGCGTCTTCCAATTGCTCCCCATGACAATCAATACAGGCATTTTGCAATACGGTTTCGCTGTCGAAGCCAGGGCCATGACAAACACTGCATTGCATCTCGATCTGGTGATGGCCGTGGGTCATTGGGCCAGGGATAAAAGCGGTCTTTGCTGCGTCTTCATCCACTAATTGAAGACTCAACCAAATGGCCAAGCCGACCGAACCAAACAGCCAGATAGCCCACAACGCCGAAGGATGTTTCTTACTGCCCATCACCGCACCCGCCCTTTAGAAGTAGTACGCCGAAACGATGTGAAAGATCAGTAGCGTCGGCAGCGGCCAGCACACCAGAATGTGCAGCCAAGTGCTGCCTTGTCGCAGCCACCCCACTCCGTTCATGGCAACCTGCAGACGGGTTAGCAGCGCCGCAGTAATGCCAACCATGGCGGCACCGATAAAACTCAACATCAGCCAGCGGTTTAGGTTTTCCCCCAATGAAAAACCGGTGTGCCAATACAGTGCTAACAAAGCAAGCAAAGCCAGTACTGCATGGGCAATGCGCCACCCCGTAAAACTCCCCATGGGCACTTTCGGAAAACGTTTTTTCAAGGACATCAGCAACAGCAGCACAGAAACGGCCAACACGGCATAGCCGCTCCACTGTCGCCACAAGCCGTTGCGGGAAAATTGTTCAAACAGAGAAATATTCTGTACCGAGCTGGCCGGAGCCGGTGACGGCAACCAGAAGGCCAATGCCATAACAAACGCGGCTACGGCTGAGATAATGGCTAGCGCGGTGGCCCCAGGCACCTTACGGGCGGCAGCTGCACCACCACTGCACAAACTATCCAGCAGCGGCTCACAGCCACCACATACCGTGCCGGCGCCGCTCACAGATTTCAGGGTGGCCACGTCACAGCCGTCGGCCATGAAATCCTGTAGTTGGCGACGGGACAGCCCCCGGCACTGACAGATCACGGTGGCGGCCGGCCATTCGCTCACTTGCCCGGCGCCCCCTTCATTCAGCTCACCAGTAAAGCGGAAACGCAATACTTCCCAAGGCTGTATGCGACGACCATCGGCGATGCGATTGAGCACTTTCTGACGTTCCGCCCAAGAGCCCACGGAAACCACGCCCACCAACCGCCCGGCGCGCAACATCAAGGCACGATAAATGCCAGCATTGCTATCGTGGTAAACAAGACTGCGATGCACCATGCCCCGCTCTTCGTCAGTAAAGCGCCCGGCACTGAATACCTCCAACGACAAAACTTTTAGCCAAGTGCTATCAGCCACCGGTGTATAACTGTCATCACTGCCGGCAAGGCATCCCGCAGCGACCCGGGCCTGTTGCAGTGCCGGCATCACTAGGCCGCATACCCGATCTTCAAACTGGGCGCACTCGCCCACCGCATAAATATGCGGATCTGAGGTCTGCATGCTCGCAGTGACACGAATACCATTAGCAACCTTGAGCCCCGCCTTGCGGGCCAGTGCTGTCCGCGGGGCAATTCCCGTTGCGAAGACCACCGTGTCGCAAGGCAGCTCACTGCCATCCGCAAGCACCACTGACTCCACACGTTCCGTTCCCTTAATACGCCGGACACTGGTATTGAGCCGTATATCCACACCGGCTTCGCGCAGGTTATTGGCCACCATGCTGGCCGCTTCACTATCAAGCTGGCGATTCATCAACCGATCGGCATGCTGAATCAAGGTGACGTTGGTCCCGAAACGACACAATCCGTGGGCAGCTTCAATACCGAGAAGACCGCCGCCAATGACAACGGTATGGGTACTTCGCAAGCGACGGGCGATTAACGCTTGGGCGTCGGCCATATCGCGAAAACGCAACACACCAGACAAGGTTGTGCCCGGTATGGAAGGAATATGGGCGTCACTGCCCAGCGCGAGAACCAGGCTACTGTAGTGGTGACGCTGACCGAGTCTGTCCTCTACCCAGCGACGGCCGGGATTAATCCCGGTAACGGGCCGCCCAACCAGATGCTCTACCGAGTCATCCAGTTCAGGGGGCAAGTTGGTGAGATCATCAAACTCGGTGGATCCGAAAAGAAAGGTGGAAAGCTTAACGCGATCATACGGGGCCCAATGCTCTGCACCGAACAGCTTCACTGGTGTGGTCACACCACGGCGGCGCAACTCCACCAGGCACTGTATTCCCGCCGGGCCATTGCCAACAATGATGACGGGCTGTTCGGCCTGGGCATCAGGTACCCGGGGTTGGGGCTGATAACGTTTTGCTTCCACCTGACACCTCCTTTTCTGAGGATCTAACGGGGAAGGTCGGGGATCAGAATTTCAGTTCTGCCCAGGCCCAGTACTTGCGGGTATCAGACTTGAAGTCATCGGCGCTGTAGTCTGCATACTTCAGTCCTACTACGTAGTTTTTACCGATTGGGCGCGCTACCAGCACATTGGTTTCTGTACCGTAGTCAGTGCTGCCTTCGTTGGACTTGAAGTCATGGAATACCGCCAGCAACTTGAAACCCGCCAGCTTGCCACCCACTGACACAAAGGTATCTTCCAGACCATCATCCGGTGTCGCCAAGAACTGATCCGACCAGCCATTAAAGGCATGCTTGGTGGCCAGAGGCGTCTGGAACGCTACGGTGCCATCATCAGAACCAAGCACTTCCTGTGCCACTTTTACTGTCACGCCAGCAATTTGTGCGCCCAATTCGGCAAAGTAGTACTCGGTATCACCGGCGTCCACTTCCTGCTGGGCCCCTTCCAGAGTCAGCAACAATTTGAGTGAGTCCAGATCAAAAGCACCGGCATAACGCAGGCCGAAAGTATCGTTATCGGAATCCGTCACATTGTCTGTTTCAAGCAGATAGCCATAGGCGCTTAGAGACCCACCTGGCGCGCCGGCCCAGCTAGCGTTGAACAGATAATGGGAGGTATTGGCATCAAACGATGGGGTAATGCCATTTACTTGAGTCAGGTACGCCGTGGAGAACGTCAGATCACCGACACCATAGTCTAGCTTGGCACCGTCGAAGGTTTGCTCATCCTGGCGCCAGCCCACATTGCCCACAAAGCGCGCATTGTCATAAATGATGCGTTGACGGCCATAGGTAGCAACCAGGCCTTCCAACGCATCGCTACCAGTGTAGCGAATGGCAGCGCGGTTCAGTTCAGTCACTTCCGGATCCGCAATGATCGGATAGCCACCTTGCTCCGGGGCATAATTATCCACCTGGCCAACGATGCGGGTATCTTCAAATTCGCCCATTACGTCGAAGCCGTAAAATTTGCCACTCTGGTAGCCCAAACGGGTACGCAGGGTGAGTGCCTGACCTTCGTCAGCCATACCGTCAATGTCGACTTCTTCGTAGCGCAGGCGCATGTTCAGCAGCGGAGTACCGCCTTTGAGAGCCGTAATAAAGGCATCATCTTCGGCGTTAGCGGTACCTGTAACACCCAGCGCGGAGAGCAGGACACCGGCAGCAATGGCAGCATTTTTCATCATCATTTCCTCAACACCTTCCCAAAGTTAAAATCGTTTTTTGGTTAATTCAGAGCGCACCTTCCCTGTTCCCGCTTTCCGTGCACAAAAAAGCAGGTGGGTTCATTCCATCGTTATGCGTTTACTTCAAGCCTGTTTGCGAGCCGCCTCAGCGTTATTGCTATTGCGTTTTCGCATTGGCTCCACCTTGCGCTGCTTTTCGTACAGGAACTGAAGCACCTGTTGACGACAGCGCACAAAGGTCGGGTCATCTGCCAGTGCCAGGCGATCTCGTGGACGCGGTACGTTCACGTCCAAAATTTCGCCAATGGTGGCAGACGGGCCATTGGTCATCATGACGATACGATCGGACAGCAGTACCGCCTCATCCACATCGTGGGTAATCATGATCACCGTGGTGCCCAGCTGAGCATGGATTTCCATCAGGGAATCCTGCAGGTGAGCACGGGTCAGTGCATCAAGCGCACCAAAGGGTTCATCCATGAGCAGCACCTGGGGCTGCATGGCCAACGCACGGGCAATACCCACCCGCTGTTTCATACCCCCGGAAATTTCGTCTGGCTTTTTGTGCAGGGCGTGCCCCATGTGCACCAGTTCCAAGTTGTGCTCTACCCAGTCGCGTATTTCCGCTTTGGTCTTGGTCTTTTTGAAGACCTGCTTGACCGCCAGCTCGACATTTTCGAACGAGGTGAGCCAGGGCAGCAGCGAATGGTTCTGGAATACTACGGCCCGTTCCGGGCCAGGCTCGGTCACCTCATGGTTGTCGAGAATGACACCGCCATCGGTGGCCTGTAGCAGGCCCGCGACGATGTTGAGCACGGTGGATTTACCACATCCGGAGTGACCAATCAGAGAAACAAATTCGCCGGAATCAATTTTAAGGTTCACCTCTTTCAGGGCTTCGAACTGGCCCTTGGGCGTATCGAATTTCATACCAACGTTAGAGAGTTCCAGTAATGCTTTCATGTCGTTTTCCCTGTGCTTAGCGCTGTACGGAAGATTTGTCCCACACCAGAGCGCGTTGCAGCATGAGCATTAAGCGATCCAGCAGAAAACCGATCAGACCAATTACGATAACGGCAACCATAATTCGACCGAGAGATTGAGAACTACCGTTCTGAAATTCATCCCAAACAAATTTCCCCAGCCCCGGATTCTGCGCCAGCATCTCGGCAGCGATCAGCACCATCCAGGCGATCCCCAAGCTCAGGCGCAAACCGGTGAACATCATTGGCAGTGCAGAAGGCAGTACAATCTTGCGTATATGGCTCAGCGCATTCAGCCGCAGCACCAAAGAGACGTTGGTCAGATCCTGGCTCACAGACGTCACCCCCACGGAGGTGTTCATCAGCGTTGGCCACAGACAACATAGAGACACTGTGAACATGGACGTCAGGAACGACTTAGCCACCATCGGGTCGTCGGTCACATACAACGCGCTCACCACCATGGTGACCAGGGGCAACCATGCCAACGGTGACACCGGTTTGAACAACTGAATCAGCGGATTCATAGCCGCATACGCAGTGCTGCTCAAACCAATGACGATACCGAGAGGAATCGCAATCAATGATGCCAGCAAGAAGCCACTCATCACCGTGATCAAGCTGGTGCCAATCTGATCAAAGAAGGTCGGCGCCCCCGTGTAATTCCGTTGGACCGGCTCCCAGTCCGGCTGCTGCTGCAGACGCGAAGCAATGTATTTTTCCTGGCGTTCGTGAAACGCCTCTTCCTTCGCTCGGGACGCCTGATGTTCATCCACCAGAGACCCTGCCTGCTGCCAAACATCCGCTGGCCCCGGGAATTGCCCCAACGACGTGTCGATACGTTGGGCCGCCAGCTGCCAGAGCAACAGAAAGGCGGCAATGCCCATCACCGGCCAGATCAACTGGCGCAGCAACGCTTGCCACTGCTCACCGGACATCTTGCCGGTAGCCAGCGCACGGTAGGGTTCCATCCAAGTTGGGAAAGTCAGGGTCACCATGATTGCTTCTCCTTGAAGGAGACACGCTGTTAAAGCGCGTCGCCCTCTTTCAGACCAATCGGAAACTTCTTCAGGTACGCATTAGGTTTGCGGCCGTCGTAAGTGATGTTGTCGATAAAGCCTTTTTGCGGTGCTTTAAAGCCGTCTTCGGTGGCGAAGTCAGGAAACTCATCCGCAGAGATCTTGCCTTCAGCAATCAGCGCCTTAGCCGCCTGGGCATAGATGTCCGGGCGATACACTTGCTTGGCGATATCCATGTACCAGCTATCCGGTTTGGATTCGCTGATTTGGCCCCAGCGACGCATCTGCGTCAGGTACCAGATGGCATCGGAGTAGAATGGATAGGTAGCGTTGTAGCGGAAGAACACATTGAAGTCCGGCACTTCACGCTTATCACCTTTCTCATATTCAAAGGTCCCGGTCATTGAGTTGGCGATCACGTCATAATCCGCCCCCACATAGTTAGGCTGAGACAGGATCTTCACTGCTTCCGGGCGGTTGGCATTGTCGTTCTCATCCAGCCACTTGGCCGCACGAATCATCGCTTTCACTACACGGATATGGGTGTTGGGATACTTGTCTGCCCAACCCTTACTCACACCGAACACTTTTTCCGGGTTGTTCTTCCAGATTTCGTAATCAGTAATTACCGGCACACCGATACCTTTGAATACAGCTTGCTGATTCCAAGGCTCACCCACGCAGTAACCGTAAATGGTGCCCGCTTCCAAGGTGGCCGGCATTTGTGGTGGCGGGGTAACCGACAGCAATACGTCAGCCTGCAGCTGGCCACTGGTGTCGCCCTTGTGTGGGGCGTAGAAACCCGGGTTGAGGCCACCGGCGGCCAGCCAGTAACGCAGCTCGTAGTTGTGAGTGGATACCGGGAACACCATGCCCATGTTGAAAGACTTGCCCTCAGCTTTGTACTTTTCCACCACCGGCTTGAGTGCATCCGCCTTGATCGGATGCACCGGTTTGCCATTCTCCACCGGGATGCTCTTCTTCATTTCCTCCCACACCGCATTGGAAACGGTGATGCCATTACCGTTTAAGTCCATGCTAAACGCCGTAACAATGTGCGCTTCGGTGCCGTAGCCAATAGTCGCCCCCAGCGGCTGGCCTGCCAGCATGTGCGCCCCATCCAGCTGACCGTCAATCACCCGGTCTAGCAGGACTTTCCAGTTGGCCTGGGCCTCTAAGGTCACAAACAAACCTTCTTCTTCAAAAAACCCTTTCTCGTAGGCCACAGCGAGCGGCGCCATGTCGGTCAGCTTGATGAAGCCAAACTTCAGATCAGCCTTTTCCGGCCAGCCCACAGAATCTTCCGCCATGGCGTTGGCCGAGAGCCCCACCGTCAGTGCAGTAATTGCTATGCGAATAAACTTTTTCATCCGTCTTCCCTCATTTGCCTGCTATCGCGCTGGCATAAAAAAAGCGCTCAGAGAATCCTGTCATCGTTGACCGGATGCCATGAGCGCCTTTGCTCGAATCTGATCGTGATCGCCATTGATCACGAAGAAGTATTTGGGTCACAACACTGTTGCTGTGATGTACCCACTAAAGCAATTGCTGTGCCAACTTTGAAAACATAATACTTTCAATAACTTAACGATTAATGCTGTCTACAGAAACGATCACCACGCCCATAAATTGCACAAACAGCACTATTGTGAATCATTTCGTTCTCACCAAAATGCATCACTGTTGTGCTGCATAGCCGATCACACCCCACAAAACCCGCTTTTTGCGCCAGCATGGTGAAAAAAATGCGCACCGCTTGCGACCAAAGGCCCATTATCACTGAGAGAAATAATGAACATCATCTGAAAGGTGCAGAGCAACAAGCGCCGACCTGCTAGGCTGCCCGGCACATGACCGCAGCCATCCATCATTAATTTAGACCGAGCCCTTATGGCCCAACACGACAACGACGCCCTGCGCATTGCCCTGGCCGGGGCCCTCAGTTTGGTCATTGCCCTGGGCATTGGCCGCTTTCTCTTTACCCCTGCCCTGCCCGGCATGATTGCTGACACAGCGCTAACGGCGGTGAGTGGCGGGTATCTGGCGGCGGTGAACTACGGCGGTTACCTGCTGGGTGCCATGCTTGCCATGGCCGTCCCCTCTCACCGGGCACGTAGCGCCTTCTGGGTCGCACTGTGGGTGAGTGTGGTTAGCAGCCTATTGATGGGTCTCAGCGAGACGTTTCTTCCTTGGGCAATCAACCGCTTCTTGGCCGGCATCGCCAGCGCCATCATCATGGTCAACGGCTCTGCCCTGGTGCTTGGCGCCTTGCCCAATCACCTGCGCGCCCGGTTAGGCAATATCCATTACGCCGGCATTGGCTTGGGCATCAGCATCGCCGCCCTCACCGTAGCATTGGTTGAGTTGCTGCAAGGCCGTTATCCCTTCATGTGGTTTTCCTGCGGCGCGCTGGCACTTGTCTTCATGGCGTTTCTGCGTGTGATTCCCGCCCTGCCCCACGCCAGTGAACATGCCCATACCCGGGTACCGGTAAACCGCAAAGCTCTGGGCTTCCTTATTGCCAGTTATTCTCTCGCCGGGTTCGGCTACATCACCAGCACCACCTACCTGCCGGTGATCGCCAAACAACAACTGCCTGGGCTGGACAGCGCCGCCTTCTATACTTGGCTTGCCGTGGGCCTGGCTGCCGTTCCCGCCAACCTGCTGTGGGGCAAACTGGCCAGCCACACAAGCGAGCGCAATGCCTTGATGATGGCACTGGTAGTGCAGGCCGTAGGCGTGAGTGCTCCCGCCTGGCTCCCCGGTCTGGCCGGGCTGGTCACCAGTGGCCTGCTGGTAGGCGGCACCTTTACCGCCGTGGTCGCCCTAAGCATGTACTGCGCCCGCCAACTGGCCCCCCACGCCGCCAGCGCCGCCCTGGGCGCATTAACCGCCTGCTATGGGGTCGGGCAGATACTGGGGCCAGTAATCACGGCATGGTTACTGGAACGCAGCGGGAGTTTTTCGCCCGGGTTGATCGGCGCAGCAGTGGCGTTGATAGGCGCAGCGGTGCTGTTGATGCCACTGGGAAAGGAACGGTTTTAGGGTTTGGCGCAGGAACAAACTGACAGAAAAGGTGGCTTTCAGCTGTTAGCGGTGCTCCCCACGCAGTATCGGGACTCAAAACAACCAACACTGGGTTATCCCGGGACCGAATTCGAAATGCTCGTGTCCAAATTGGTTCCCTTCGATTTCCATCTCGTCGGCAAAAACCAATAGAAACTGCGCTATACCCCTCAGCTCAGATGGCGAAGCTGATATCGTGACCTCGGGTAGCTTTGCGGGTTGCAGGTTATCGACCTGCTGTAACTCTTCCGTATAGTCAAATAACTCGATTTCAATCTCTTCCTGCGATTATATTAACGCCGCAAGCAGCTGCGGCTTTGTAGTGGATTGTTTTGCGGTAGCGTAGCGTTAAACCGTAAAAAAGTAACAGAAAAAGCTGTCAGGCTGCCTTGCAGTGTTAGCTAACCTCACCGTTTATTTCTATACCTAAGCGCAAACACATTGATCTAAATTTTTTTACAGTACCGATTAAATCTCTATCGAGAACCTCAGAGAATTTACGGTCTTTATATTCAAAAGCTTTAAATCTTACTCCACGCAATTCTTGCACAAAAGAAATATAGTAATCGGATTTTACCAAGTTGATATGCTTAATTATGTTAGTGAAAGATCTTATATAGGCGTATTCATCGGAATCGATCAATGCCTGATAATTATCCTTGAATTCCCCGCCATCCAAGTGAGCCAATACTTTCTTGGGCGCCACATTGTTGATTTTTATCTTTTTATTAAAAAGAACAATGTTGATCACCTGGGCCAACACTTCAGGCAATGTATTGGCCATCATCACCGATGATACCAACGAGATCTCTCGGATCTTCTTTGCCAATTCAAAGTCTTCGTTTCGAGAGAGGAGGTGATGAGTAATATTTACATCCTCAGTTTCTAAGTAAGGCTTAAAACACTCGTCTGCTTGAAGCAAATGGCAATATGTTGCTTTTGATTTCCAATCGAAGGAATCCAAGAAATCTGACAGTTCTCGATTTTCAGTTTCAGCCAGGAACTGACCTGCTTTATCCCTTAGCTCTTTAAGATTCCAACTCGCCATAACTTTGACTCGCTAACGCCACCAGCCCGCGCGGCTTTGTAGTGGAGGCAAAGCCGCAACGAAAAAGCTGTCGCCGTGCCTAGCCTTGTTAACCGTTCTCTTCACGCAATAGAACGCCAAGGTTTTTCATGACCTTTTTCTCTACTAGCTTTAGATCTTCGATTGATTTCTCAGGATCGGGGACTCTTTTGAGTATTGCCTTAATAGTGACAGAGGCCTGTCTGTCATACTCTTCCAATAATTCAGAAAGAACTGTTTCACCGATTAGCCCCGCAACCGCTCTCGCTTTCTTTAAGTGATACTCATTTGCAAGCATGTCCTGCCCAACTTGACTCACATACTCTTCACCCGCTTCATTGTAGTTATAAAAAAGCGATTGCTGCGCTGATACATAACGATATAAGTGGCCAGAGAAAATTGATAGGGCATCGATTAACTCAGCCACCTTTTCTCTGCGGAACTTTACCGTCTCTTGCTGCTTTGAATCTTTAAGACGCTGCTTTTCTATGTAGTAAGGTACTAAGCCGACTACCAAACCAGAAAGTAGTCCTGCAAAAGCAGGAACCCCAATTTTAATTAGGTCGCTTAAAACTTCGAGCTTGGCAACCTCGATAGCAGCTTCTTCCATTTATCAGTCTCCCCCGCTACCCAGCGGTAAAGGTTAACGCCCGCATTTGCGGCTGGTTTGGAGCGCAGCGGAAAACCAGTCCGACAACATGCGCTTGTTACATTTTTTCTCTATCGAACAGCAGCTGTTCGCTGGTTTTGTAAATATCTGACCAAGTACCACCAAGATTGGTATAAGGTATGAGCTTGTACTCTTCATCATGCACTTTTAAGAAGACGACATTAGTATCCGATGATCGATGGATTTTAATAGCAGCTGATTTAATGCTATCACTCGAATTACAACCTAGATAGATGCACTTAATACTATCAAGTGGAATTTCGGAAACGTATATTTCATTTCCCAAAGCATCTTTGATATTTAAGTTTTTACATTCAGACAATGCCTTGGTTATCCTGATCTCATTTTCGTAGGACCAAATATCAGATTTAAAGTACATATCTTCGATAGCCACATACTCATTTTCATACAATAGTTTTGCATCAATAATTGGCCTACGAGGAAGATAGTGCACTGGACTAGAATTTTTGATGAATTCACTATCTGGCATAAACTCAATCACTATGCCCTGGTGTGACTCAGCATAGTGCGCCCACATTAAGAAATTCGCTGGCATAAGTGTTTCGGCTTGTGTAAGACACAAAATGCCAATTTTCTCATTCAGTTGTGAATAGATATTCTTCCCATCTAATTTTCGTGATTGAGTTTTTGCTGTGTGATTTGTAATAAGATACTTCTCATAAGAAGACTGGTGTCCACGTATAACAAACTGGCATGGTCGTTCTTCACCTTCAATGAACCCCTCATCCAATACATGGAATTCTGGCTGTAGCTCGAATGGATCATTAAAAGCTTTAGGTTGAGAAAATCTTATTGTTTGGTCTTTGAGGAAACACTCCGCAGATACATTCCCCAAGTATTTATATGTTTTCACCCTAACTCCCTATGTGGCACCGAGAAATGTAACAGCGTATTCAGTCGAACGATTCGACCTATCTTTTTTCGACATAATTCTTTTATGGCTTTCGGGAGAAACACAGAAATTCGCAAGGCCGTCAGATTCTGACCGTGAAAAAAAGAATCCATCTCGTCTGACAAAACGCGAAGAAGCGGCCTATTTCCTGACTTTCCCCGATACTCCCCAGTTCTAAAAACACTCTATATCAAACGTTTAGCTTTTTCTGTAAGCCATATCCTACAAAGAGATGGCGGGTTCTGTTGAGCACGGCATAGTCGGGATAGCGGTTTGGAGGGCTTCGGCCCAAAAGGGTCTGAAAAACCATTGGGCCTAGCGTCCGAAGAGACAGAGGCTCACGAAGGCACGGCAGTGACGTCAGCCTCTTCGCCTTGCGAGCAAGGCGCCAACGAGGGTTGGGGTGTTGAGGGGCTTGGGGGCGAAGGGGCGACTGAAGAGCCGCAGGAATCAGGGTGTGATAGTAAACCGCATCACGCCGATGATCTGGTTATCCCCGGTACGCACCTCTACCCGCCAGTGCCCCTGTGACGGCACAGGAATGTGGCGTTTGTGGGACCAGGTGCGAAAGCCCGATTCCCGCCCGCCAGAGACGTTCAACGGAATGCGGTCCACCTGTTCGCCGTTGCGGAACCAGTAGTGGTACACCTCCTGCCCGAGCCCCAATGGCGCCTTGATGGCGGTGTAGGCATACAGCCCTCCGGCCACTTCGTTTGCGCTAAAAACTTCGCCACTCACCAGCGGCTTGCGCTCGGCGCGATTGAATGACAAAGCGACGGCGCGCTCCTGCAAAGACAACGTTAGCGGTGGCACCAGCGGGGCTAGCCAGCGCGGGGCCAGCGCAATTAGGCACGAGATCAGTATCAGCCCCAGCCAACGAAACCACTTTCGTGGCCCACCAAACCGCCAGAAGCTGGGCAAGGCAAACAGGGCGGTGAGCCAGCCTGCCCACGCCAGGGCCGAGTCGGTACTCCAGTGAAAGATTAGCGGCAACAGCACTAGCAGGGCCACAAACAACGCCCAGGCGTGGAAGCCGAAATACAGCGCCCGATGCCGGGCCAGCCAAAAATAGACCGGATCAATAATACTGGCCAAGGCCGCACTGACCACCAGGGTGGTGAAGAAAATATATTCCGCGCCACCGGACCATTGCAGCAACACGAATGGCAAGCTGAAAAAGAATGCCTCTTGATGCACTGCCTGCAATAACAATTTGAGCATGCCCTGGGGCAAGCCATCAAAACGGGTTCCGATGAATTTGTTCTGCCAGATCCCTTCGGTAAGCAGTAATAGCCAGCTCAACACCAACAGCCCGGTGAGTACCGCCGCCAGCCAGGGCTGGCGATCCACTAGGAAATAACTACTCAGGCCCAACGAAAAACTGATAAACGCCCAGATATGTCGGATCCGATACAGTTTTTCAGTCAGCGTTTGTAGCGTCAGCGGCAACGGGAGAACTCCATCGAAGGGCGGGGGATTGCGTCTTCGACGTACTATAACTCTGCGGGTTCCCCGTGGCAGCAAAGGATCGCGTGACCCTGGGGCCACCGCGGGGAAAATCGATCAGCCGGCAAAGTTGAGCAGCACGCCGGCGGCCACAGCAGAGCCGATAACTCCAGCCACGTTAGGGCCCATGGCGTGCATCAGAAGGAAGTTATGGGGGTTGGCATCCAGCCCTACCTTGTTAGCCACCCGTGCCGCCATAGGCACGGCGGAGACACCGGCAGCGCCAATGATGGGGTTAACCGGGTGGCGACTAACGCGGTTGAGCAGCTTAGCCATTAACACGCCGGTTGCGGTGCCAATCATGAACGCCGCCAGGCCCAAGGCTAGAATGCCCAGGGTTTCCATCACTAGGAATTTGTCGGCGCTGAGTTTCGAGCCCACGGCTAACCCCAGCATGATGGTGACCACATTAATCAGCGCGTTACTGGTGGTATCCACTAACCGGTTCACAACACCGGATTCCTTCATCAGGTTACCCAGGCAGAACATGCCCAATAGCGGCGCGGCATCGGGAAGCACAAGGGCCACCAACACTAACAGCAAAATCGGGAACAGAATTTTTTCCACTCGACTGACAGGACGCAATTGTTCCATTTTTATCTGGCGTTCTTTTTCCGACGTCAGCGCACGAATAATGGGAGGCTGAATAATCGGCACCAGCGCCATGTAGGAATATGCGGCTACAGCAATGGCACCGAGCAAGTGTGGCGCCAGTTTGGTGGTGACATAGATCGAGGTGGGGCCATCCGCGCCACCGATAATGCCAATGGCCGCGGCATCCGATAGGGAAAACTCCAACCCTAGAAAATTCAGTGCCAACGCCCCCATCAAGGCGGCGAAAATCCCGAATTGCGCGGCAGCACCCAGCAACAGGGTGCGAGGGTTCGCCAGCAGCGGGCCGAAATCCGTCATCGCTCCCACGCCCATGAAGATCAACAACGGAAAGATCCCGGTGGTCAGGCCCACGGTATAAATTAAATACAGAATTCCGTCACCGTAATTGGCGTTGCCGGCCAGATGGTGCAACTGGTCCTGTACTGAGGGACCTGCCGATTGAGCCGCCGTATAAAGCGCCTCACGGCCAGCATCGGGTGCCATGCCCAGCACCTGCGCCATAGAGGCCAATAGCTCGGCTGGACCAAAATGCAGCGCCTGACTAATGGCAGACTCCGCCAAGCCCGCCAGAGGAATATTCGCCAGCAGGCCACCAAAACCAATGGGCAACAACAGTAGCGGCTCGAATTTCTTGTGAATCGCCAACCACAACAACACCAGACAAACCAGCAACATGACCAACTGGCCGCCGCTCATGTGAAACAGCCCGGTGCTGTGCCAAAGGGTTTGCAGCTTATCCATGGGCAGGCTCCACGCTGAGCAAGGCTTGCCCCACAGTCACGGCATCGCCCTCTTTCACAATAACCTCGCTGACCACACCGGCACAGGTACTGGACACATCGGTTTCCATTTTCATGGCTTCCAACACCATGATTTTTTGCCCTTCGCTGATCTGATCGCCAGGCTTTACCAGTACCTGAAAAATATTTCCGGCTAACGGCGCAGCCACCGACACACTGTTGGCCGGGTTTGCGGCGGGCGCGGCGGTAGCCGTTTGATCGGCCCGGTCTCCCATTTCACGCAGGCCGGTGACATCTCCGCCCTCGTTCACTTTTACCGTGTACTGCTGGCCATCCACTTCCACGGTGTAAACGCCTTCAGCCTGAGCGCTATCACACGTGTTTGCACCGCGTTCATTGGGCGCCGCCTCAAACGCCGAGGCATCGCCACGGTTTTCCAGAAAACGTTGGCCGATTTGCGGGAACAGCGCGTAGGTGAGCACGTCATCGGTTAACCGCGGCCCTTCCTCCAGCATCAGGCCTTTGTCTTTTGCCAAGCACAGCACTTCGTCACGCAGGCTGTCCATTTCGTTGTCGAGCAAGTCACCGGGGCGACAGGTGACCGGCTCATCGCCATCCAACGCTCGCTGCTGCAATTCGGCATTGTAGGGCGCGGGAGCAGCGCCATATTCACCACGCAGAATGCCGCGGGTTTCCTTGCTGAGCACTTTGTAGCGCTCGCCAGAAAGCACATTAAGCACTGCTTGGGTGCCGACGATTTGCGAAGTAGGCGTCACCAAGGGAATAAAGCCCAGGTCCTCGCGAACGACGGGAATTTCCTTCAGCACTTCATCGAATCGGTCCGCCGCGCCCTGCTCTTTCAGCTGGCTTTCCATGTTGGTCAGCATGCCGCCCGGCACCTGTGCCACCAGGATGCGTGCATCCACTCCACGCAAGCTACCCTCGAAGGCGGCGTACTTTTTACGCACCTCACGAAAATACCCGGCAATACGGGTCAGCTTTTTGATATCCAATCCGGTATCCCGGTCCGTACCTTCCAGCATGGCCACCACTGATTCTGTAGGGCTGTGGCCGTAGGTCATCGACATGGACGAAATGGCCGTATCCACGTTATCGATACCCGCCTCCGCCGCTTTCAACGCCGTGGCCGTGGACAGCCCAGTGGTGGCGTGAGACTGCATGTGCACGGGAATATTCAGGGCCGCTTTCAAGCGAGTCACCAGTTCATACGCCACCGCAGGCCGCAACAGCCCGGCCATGTCTTTAATGGCAACCGAGTGGGCCCCCATCTGTTCGATAACTTTGCCCTGCTCCACCCACATATCCAAAGTATGAACCGGGCTGACCGTGTAGGCGATGGTGCCCTGGGCGTGCTTGCCCTGTTTCACCACGGCGGCGATAGCCCGTTCAATGTTGCGCATGTCGTTCATGGCATCAAACACACGAAACACGTCCACACCGTTTTCTGCTGCCCGCTCCACAAAGGTATCCACCACATCATCCGCGTAGTGGCGATAGCCCAGCAGGTTTTGGCCGCGCAGCAACATTTGCTGCGGCGTTTTCGGCATGGCCTGTTTCAATTCTCGGATACGTTGCCAAGGATCTTCACCCAGATAACGGATACAGGCGTCAAAGGTCGCCCCACCCCAGGATTCCAACGACCAGAAGCCAATGTCATCCAGTTCCGCGGCAATCGGCAACATGTCATCCAAACGCATACGGGTGGCAAACAGGGATTGGTGCGCATCGCGTAACACCACATCAGTAATGCCCAACGGTTTCAGGTCACTCATGGAATAATCCGGTATCTATGACAGAGAAGTCTGACGGTGCTGCTGCACCGCTTTTTCGATGGCTTTGATGATTGCCGGCGGCGGCAAATCTTGAGAAGGGGGTGAAGCAAGCTGCGGTGCCGGAGCTGATTGCTCTGGGGCAAATTTCTGGACCAGTGCCGACATAATGGTTGTCACAGCGACCAGCACAATCAGAAAAACAAATACAACACCCATACCAATCAGCATGAGTTCGACACCCTGGGCCATCATGGTGTTCATGGAACACTCCTTTTGGTTCCAAAAGCGGATTCAGTCACCGCGTGCGAAAGCATGAGGCACCGCCGTTTGGGCGGGCATCGTAGTGGCCTTGTGAGCCGATACTGCTTTCGCAGTTTAAAGGGCAATGTAGACAGATTGTCGACAATCTGCAATGAACCGTGCGAGGCTCTGGATGGTGATTTTGGTCAACTAACCGTGTGAAGGGAAGAACTCTCTAGGCCATTGAATAAAAAAATACCGCTGTACCTAGTATGAAAAGCAATATGGTGTGTCGGGGATATTGAAAGAGCCTCACACTATAGAGCATGAGTGTGCCCACCAAGTCCGTAGCGTGTTGCCTACGAGATGAAGCATCTGGCGCCCGCAGAGCGGCATAAAAAAAGGCTCCCATTTGGGAGCCTTTTTTTAATCGTATGGTGCACCGGGAGGGAGTCGAACCCCCGACCTACTGGTTCGTAGCCAGTTGCTCTATCCAGCTGAGCTACCGGTGCAAGTCTCGTTGCTGTAACGCCCCGAGAGGCTGCGCATTATTCCGAAAGCCCCGCGGTGAGTCAAGCGCATATCGGTTAAAAGTTCAGCAGTCAGCCTTCTGCAGACGCCATTTGTTTTTGCATGTAATTTTCCAAGCCCACTTTATCGATCAAACCGAGCTGAGTTTCCAGCCAATCGATATGCTCTTCTTCGGATTCAAGAATCTCTTTGAGCAGGTTACGACTGATGTAATCCTGAATGGATTCGCAGTAAGCAATACCTTCGCGTAGGTCAGGCACAGCCATTTGCTCCAGCTTGAGATCGCACTCCAGCATTTCCTTGGTGTTCTCACCAATCATCAACTTGCCCAGGTCCTGAAGATTAGGAATACCTTCCAGAAACAAAATACGCTCGACTAACATGTCAGCATGTTTCATCTCATCAATAGATTCGTGATATTCCTTGGCGTAGAGAGCCTGCAGTCCCCAGTCCTGATACATTTTGGCGTGGAGGAAGTATTGGTTGATCGCAACCAGTTCATTGCCGAGTGCACGGTTGAGGAATTCAATCGCTTTGGCGTCGCCTTTCATTGGGGTATCTCCGTCACATGAACTTGGGGGTAGGCGCCCATTGTTCAGCAAGAATGTGGCAGAGACAAGTCAAACAAAGAAAAGCGCTTCAAATACAAGCGCTTATGAAAATGAGAACGATTTTTATGCGGTTTGTGGCCAGAAAACAACGGCTTCACCAGCGGTAGAAGAATTCGAGAAAGAGGTCGCCTCATTCACGCTACGGGTTTCACGCAAAATTTGGCGGGCGTGACGGGCACATTTACCACACTGACTTCCAACCCCAAGTTCCCGACGAAGATCACGCAGGCTGTCGCAGCCAGAATCGACCGCTTCCCGTATATGGTTGTCAGTAATGCCCTTACAAATGCATATGTACATAAGTCGCCTTTCCTCAATCTCTGAAAAGGATGCTAACCCTAACGCGAATCATTATCAACTCCTTTTGGCGATCTATTCTTTACCTCTTTCACCCAGACCATCGAGGTCAAGCAGACCCATATCCCCCATCCACTCACGTGGGTTACAGCCTCAAAGAAGCTCCTCGTCACTTCCCCGCCTTATTGAGCCCACCCTGCCCCCTTCCTGGCTAGGCAATATTCGCAGGCATAAAAAAGCCCCGCGGTGCGGGGCTTTTGGACTCTATAAAGCTCGCTAACGTATCAGGAAGACGCAGCCTTCTTGGCCGGAGCACGCTTAGCTGCCGCCTTCTTAGCAGGGGCTTTACGAGGGGTTGTTTTCTTTGCCGCAGGTTTACTGGCCACCGCTTTTTTGGCAGGCGCCTTCTTAGGCTTGCTTGGCGCTGCCTTCTTGGCAACACGCTTGGCTTTGGCTGCCGCTTTACGAGCTGCCACTTTCGCCTTTTGTTCAATCTTCTTCTGTTCTGCTTTAGCTTTCTTCGCCAGTTTACGTTCGTGATCACGTAACTTCGCTTTCAGATTACGCTCAGCTGTGCGCATTTTTTTCACTTCGCGGGCGACAACTTTCTTCGCGGCCTGGATCTCGGCGCGAATCAGTTTTACTTCAGCACGAATATCCTGAAGTTTCAAGCGTCCGGTATTCATACGGCCACGAGCGGTATCAACAGCACGCTTAGCGGCTGCAGTAGGAGTTTTTTGTGCTTTTTCACGCTTGGCAGCAACATCAGCACGCAGCTTCGACAGCTTGGCATTTTCAGCGTCGATCTTGGCGCGATGTTTATCTAGTTTAGTTTGTGACTGGGTAACTTTCTTTTCTGCCTGAGCAACGGCTTTACCTTGTAGCTTAACCTTGGCCTCAGCGTTGGTAACAGATTTAGGAAGAGCCGGTGCTTTTACTGCAGCAGCTTTTTTTGCTGCGGGCCTACGTGCCGCAGTTTTTTTTGCGGCGGCTTTCTTTGCTTTAGCCATGATTGATCTCCTAAGCTATGGCATTGTCATCAATTACTGCGACAAATGGAAAATAGCATAAAAGAAAATCGGTTGGTACATTATTTAACCAACTCAATTTTTATTTCCTGATTTTTCACCGTTTCTGATAACTCTTTTTCCTTTCGTTTATCTTAATCGCTTCTTTGTTTTATTTTTCACAGCTTTTATTTCTTAACAAGTTAAGATCGGGCCTTACTAACACCACATCTTCGTTCCTTTGCCCTTCCCTACTGCACGCCCTAAGAAGCCTTTATTTCACCACTCCGCCCACCACCTTCATGCCATAGATAACCCGGCCCTTTAATACTCACATAGCTGCCAGATACAGATTCAAACCAACCTATCTATACAACCTATTTCATTTCTCACCGTATTTAAGACTGCAGTGGCCGAATGAACCCGTGCACCAACTACGGTAATAAAGTTGCCACCCTAAATGAGGAATCAAATGACCAAAAGAAGACGTTCCTTTACATCTGAACTCCAGCGGCAAGCTTGCCCACCGAGCTTTGGATCAGCGCTACACATTTTCTCAGGTCAGAATATCGCTGGGTGTTATCGAGGGTGCGCTGCAGCGCTGGGTTAAACCGTTTGAGGGTAAGCATCATGGCTAGAGGCCAAACTCTCGGTTCTGAACAGCGCGTGAAGAAGCCGCTCCAGCTACTACGAGCACCCTCATCAGCGGCGCCACCATATTAATGCGGAGCCTGTGGCCCTGAAGCTATCGTTAATCACGTGTTCAGGCAAAGTAGAAGCTCAGGGACAAGCCACACGATACAAAAGGCTCTTAATGGGCAAGGAGAGGAAATCGATCACATCACGGTGTGAAGCCTGTGACGTGAAATCGGCTTGATCTTTAAGCCGCCAGGCCCATATGCCTGCAAGCAAGCTGGCCAGACATACCGAACCATGGAGGGACGAAGGTTTACCGTGGCACCCCCGAATAAAATGTGGTGCGCAGAGATCCTCTATATCTGGATGGAGCAGAACATCCGCCTGCGAGGTAGAGAAAAAGATATCGGTGACTACCTGATGGGTTACTACAACCAGTACCGTCCTCATTCCTTTAACGGCGGCATCGCCCCGTTGTGGCAGAGGAAATCTTAAATCACTGTCCGGTATTCGTTGACCACTACAAGGTCAGCCGGGAAGAGAACCGCAAGGTAAACCCCCCAAAAATAATCGATATGCATATCATCCGCGCAATTGCGCTAACCGCGATGGCGCTAAAAGTAAGCCAGCAGCCGGCGAATTAAGTCCAGCCGCGCCTCTAAGGATGGCGCGTTTAGAATCACACACACGTTAGAAAGGCTTTGCGCTGGCAGGAATAGTAAACGGCCAAGAACACGGACCGGATGTGGTGCTAGGCAAGGCTAGGGCCCTGTGCACTGTTAATCCGCAAAAAAGAATACGCCATTATGTAACTGTGGTGGTAATAGGCAAAAAAACGGGAAGCCTCAGCTTCCCATTCTTTTTTTGCTATTCAGGTACCGGCAAAGCAGTAATCAGCCTTTAAGAGCAGACAGTACTCGATCGCGGATATCGTCCACGGAGCCAACGCCGGCAACACGCACATAACGTGGGGCGTTAGCTTCTCCCTGTTTAGCCAGATCCTGGTAGAAGTCCACCAGAGGACGTGTCTGCGCTTGGTAAACCTCTAGCCGCTTACGCACCGTCTCTTCTTGATCGTCATCGCGCTGAACCAGCTCATCACCGGTTTCATCGTCTTTGCCTTCAACTTTTGGCGGATTGTACTTGGTGTGATACACACGACCGGAGGCCGGGTGAACACGACGCCCGCTCAAACGTTCAATAATTTCTTCATCATCGACATCGATCTCCACTACAAAATCGATATCAACGCCCTGCTCAACTAGCGATTGCGCCTGTGGGATAGTGCGTGGGAAGCCATCGAACAGGAACCCGTTGGCACAATCATTTTCCGTAATACGTTCTTTCACTAGACCAAGGATAATATCGTCGGAAACGAGACCACCCGCATCCATCACTTTTTTAGCTTCCAGGCCCAAGGGAGTGCCTGCTTTTACCGCAGCGCGCAGCATGTCACCGGTGGAAATCTGAGGAATATTGAACTGTTCCTTGATGAACTGCGCCTGGGTGCCCTTGCCCGCACCGGGGGCACCAAGCAGGATGACACGCATAGGATTCTCCATCTTTCTATCGTCAGAAGAGGTAAAAAGTGCCTCTGATTTGTTCACCTTCACCGCTGCGGCCCTATGTGTTCCAGCCCAGAAGCGACTCACACCTCTCTCCTTTGGGAGAGCGAAGGCCCGCCGTAGACGGCGCTAATCGGCGCAGTTTCAAGCGTATGGATGTACAAATCAGAGGAACCCAGCCTCCGAAGGGCTGCAACTTTACCTTGAGGCCCCGTTCATCACAAGGGATAGGGGCTGCTACTTAGGTAGCAGCCCAAGGCAACAAGCCCCTATTGGCGGGACAAATTAAGCACTGCGGGCTGGCGCTGGGGGAGTTTGAGCGGGGTGGGGACGGCGGTAATGGCAGCTTGGTCCACCGAGGCTCCAGGTGCCGGTGTATAACGTGCGCCAATGACAAGATCTGCCTGCTCGTCCGGATAGGACTGTAGCCAGTTAGCCGCCGTAAGCTCAATATTAATAGGGAAATGAGGGACAACTTTTCGTTGCGCAGCCAAGGGCTGCCCCGCACTACCCGCTTCACGCAGAAACACAAACAAAGTGCCCCCAGCGGGTAGATTTTCGCCATGAACTGTAGCGCTGAGATTGGCGAAAAGCCCTTCCCGTTGCTTCTGTTCTCTTGCTCGATTCAGTCCTCGCTGTAACAGATCTGCGGTTTCACCCTGACTGTGTCGCGACAGCAACGACGCCCAAGCCTGTTCCGCCAACGCGTAACGACCAGCTCGATCGGCCGACATGGCCAACAGCATCCAGGCACCATCATGATTCGGTTCACGATCCAGTACCCAGCGAATCTCATCTAAAGCGGGATCAGTTAGTCGTGCCTCGTTCTTTTCGATCAGTGCCCGAGCCAGTAATAAATGCATGGCGGCATTCTCTGGGTTGAGCTGCAGAGCCTTACGGGCAGCCTCCTCCGTTTGTACCGGCGCGCCTAGCTGATCATACAGGGCCCCCAATGCATACCAGCCCACGGCAGAGGGCGTTTGCGAAAGTTCAGACTGAAGAACCCGCACCAGAGCGCCAGCGGGCACTTCGGAGGCCGCCTTCTCCGGTGGTTGGCCGGCAATGATTTGCTGCGCAACATCACCGTATTCCTGCTTATGCGTTAACCAGGTGCCAGTGTGCTCATTTAGCCCGATTAATCCGTAGCCAGCACCCGCCAGAATCACCATCACCAATGGAATCCCCAAAGCCCCAGACATGTTTTTGCCGGCCTTGCGGGCTTCACTCCGCCACATCAACCACAGCATGGCTGCCAATATCAGTAACAGAACCAGCGACATCACCCACAACATCATTTTGTTCCCTCTCCCGGCTCTTTATTCTGCAGTTTCTGTTCTTCCAGTGCGGCCTTACGGCTGGCTTTTCGCAGCAACAACACGATCAAAACGGCACCGCCCAGCAATAACAGTATTGGCCCTAGCCACAGGATCGAGGTGCCGGCATTCACTGGTGGCCGATAGCTGACAAAGTCTCCATAGCGGGAAACAAAATAATCAACGATCTGTTCATCGCTCTTGCCTTCCAGAATCATGGTATGCACCCGCGTACGCATGTCCTGGGCGATACCCGCATCCGAATCGGCGATGCTTTGGTTCTGACATTTCGGGCAACGCAGCTCTTCTGAAAGGATACGAAAACGCTGCTCCTGCTGCTGATTATCGAACTGGTAAACATCGATAGCGGCAAAAGCTGACATGGACAAGGTGAGCAACAAGACAATACGTAGCATTATTGGCCCCCCTTACCCTGCCCCGCCTGAGCGGGCAGTAACGGCAGGAATTTTTCTTCCCAAACACGGGCATTCAGATCACCCGCATGGCGCAATACGATCTCGCCAGCCGGGTTAATCAAAAAGGTTTCCGGGGCACCGTACACCCCTAAATCCAGACCCAGCTGACCATCCGCATCGACAATGACATGGGTGAATGGATTGCCCAAGTTGGCCAAATACTGGCGGGCAGCGGGCAGCTCGTCTTTATAATTCAAACCGGCAATGGCCACGCCCCGAGCGGCCAGCTCCAGCAAATAGGGATGTTCAACATGGCAAGTCGGGCACCAAGTAGCCCATACATTGAGTAACTGCCAGCGCCCTTTCAAAGAATCCTCCGTATAGGTTTCTTCGGTCAGCAGCGACGACAGAGAAAATGATGGCACCGGTTTACCCACTAGAGCAGATGGCAGTTCCTGCGGATCGCGCCCCAAGCCACTGGCCAACAGCACCGCTAGCAACACAAACCCGACCAAGGGCAAAAACACCCAGGGAGAATTAGCTTTCATTGGCCACTCCTGCGTCATTGGTGGAAAAACGGTTGCGCCGATAACGTTTGTCCGTCAATGCCAGCGCGCCGCCAAGGGCCATAATCAATGCCCCCAGCCAGATCCACCGAATGCCTGGTTTGAAATAAATACGCACAGCCCAAGCATCGCTGTTATCCAAGGGCTCACCTAGCGCCACATAGAGGTCGCGCCAGAAACCAGCATCAATCGCCGCTTCTGTCATTACCTGGCCACTGGCGTGATAAGTCCGCTTTTCCGGGTGCATCACCGCCACCGGGTCCCCGTCATGGCTGACATGGAAATGGCCGCGGGTGGCGTCAAAGTTGGGCCCGCTGTATTTATCCAAGCTGTCGAACACAAAGGTGTAATGGCCCAGGTCAGCCGTATCGCCCGGCCCCATACGAATGTCCCGCTCCACCTCATGGAAGCTCACCAATGTAATACCGGCGATCAACACCGCCAAACCACAATGAGCGAACACCATGCCCCAGTAACCGCGCCCCAGCTTACCCAAACCCGTAACGAAACCTTGCTTGTAAGCGCTAGCCCGGCGGATTACATCATCTATATGAGCAAAAACCAGGAACAAAGCCAGCATGATGGCCAAAACGCCCTGCCAGGGGCTTGGATCGGGCAATCGAGAGCCGAACCATCCCGCAATGATCGCAGCAGGAGCCAACAGGGCCATGCGTTTAAGCAAGGTATTGCCGTCCTGACGTTTCCAGTTACTGAACACCCCCGGCACCATCAATAGAATCAACACCAGCGCCAACGGCACAAAGAAACCATTGAAGTATGGGCTGCGGATGGAGATTTTCATGTCCAGCGCTTCGCCAATCAGGGGAAATAGCGTCCCCATCAACACCACAGAAGTGGCGGTTAGCAAAATCAGGTTATTACCCAACAGGAAAGCTTCCCGGGATACCGGTTTGAACCCCGTGTTGCTGCGTAACGATGACGCACGCAGACTAAACAACGTTAACGCCCCCCCGGCGACGACGATAAGGAAACCCAGGATAAAGGCCCCCCGTGCCGGATCATTGGCAAAGGCATGAACCGACGTTAGCACCCCCGAGCGGACCAAGAAGGTACCCAACAGGCTCAAGGAAAACGTAATGATCGCCAGCAACACTGTCCAGGCACGGAACATATTGCGTTTCTCACTCACCGCTAAAGAGTGAATGAGCGCGGTCCCGGCTAACCACGGCAGCAAGGAAGCGTTTTCCACCGGGTCCCAGAACCACCAGCCGCCCCAGCCCAACTCGTAATAGGCCCACCAGGAGCCCAGCGCGATGCCCACCGTTAGGAAGCTCCACGCTACCGTGGTCCACGGCCGCGCCCAGCGGGCCCAGGCTGGATCCAGGTTGCCCATCAGCAACCCCGCCACGGCAAATGCAAACGCCACCGCAAAGCCCACGTAGCCCATATAAAGCATCGGCGGGTGAATGATCAGCCCCGGATCCTGTAACAGCGGGTTCAGGTCAGCACCGTCCAGCGGAAACCAGGGCAGGTTTCGATCGAAAGGATTGGACGTAAGTAGCATGAACAACATAAAGCCCACGGCAATCATGCCCATGACAGACAATACCCGGCTCACCATGGGCAACGGCACACTGCGACTCAGCAGCCCGACCATGGCGGCCCACCCGGACAGCATCCAGCCCCACAACAACAGGGACCCTTCATGGCCGCCCCAAATGGCGGACAACCGGTACGCCAGCGGCAATGCCGAGTTACTGTGGCCAGCCACATAGGTCACCGAGAAATCATTGATGTAGAAGCAATAGCCTAACGCCACCATGGCGATGGTCATTGCCAGCCATTGGATCCAGGCCAACGGTCGAGCGTACCACTGCCAAGCGGGCATGTTGCGATAAACGCCAATCAGCGGAAACACTGATAGACACAATGCTGCGGCCAGTGCCAACCACAGAGAGAGATGCCCGATTTCTGCCGCCACGAGAGCTCCTTACTTATACGACTAAATACACGACTGGGATAAACAACTTGCGATTCTGACTGGTCAAAGGGCCGCCGGACGCTGCTTTGGCGCGATCCGGCGCGCATAGCATCGGTAGATGGTCCGGCAATTGCAAGTCCATGGCTCTGCCACAATGAAACGATCCCCTCAACGATACTAGACCGCCGTGGTCACGCTCCGTTCATCGGTCATTTTCGGTAAAACGACGCCAAGACATATTTTGAGACGGTTGCTATTCGTATGCTTTCACTTTGCTTTGCTACTATCAGCTAGAACATAACAGTGTGTCACCGCGCTGAAGATAAAACGTCACGAATAATCCATATACTCAAAATGCGTCGCCCTGGCCTGCATGGAGTAAGACTTTGAGCACTACGACAACACAAAAATCTTCTTATACACGCGAGGATCTCCTCGCCTGCGCGCACGGGGAACTCTTTGGCCCCAATAATGCGCGATTGCCTTTACCCAACATGCTGATGATGGACCGTATCACCCATATCAGCGACCAGGGGGGCAAATACGGCAAAGGTGAAATCATCGCCGAACTCGATATCCACCCAGATCTCTGGTTCTTTGATTGCCATTTTGAAAGCGACCCGGTGATGCCCGGTTGCTTGGGCTTGGATGCTACCTGGCAGCTGCTCGGGTTTTTCCTGGGCTGGGTAGGCAACCCAGGCCGGGGCCGTGCACTGGGCGTAGGTAACGTGAAGTTTTCCGGCCAGGTTTTGCCTACAGCCAAAAAGCTGACTTATCGAATCGACCTGAAACGGGTCATTTCCCGCAAGCTGGTTCTGGGCTTGGCGGATGCCACCGTATCTGTGGACGGAAAAGACATCTATCAGGCCGACGATCTGAAAGTTGGCTTGTTCACTTCTACCGATGGTTTTTAGGAGCGATTCATGCGCCGCGTAGTAATCACAGGGATGGGCATAGTTTCCTGTCTAGGCAACGACGCTGACAGCGTCACTCGTTCATTGCGAGAAGGCCGTTCCGGTATCCGCTTTAAAGAGCAATATCAGGAAATCGGCATGCGCAGCCAAATAGCGGGCACTCCCGACATCCAGCTTGATGATTTTATCGACCGTAAACCACGCCGCTTCATGGGTGATGCGGCCGCCTATGCCTACGTGGCCATGCAGAATGCGATTACTGACTCCGGGCTCAGCGACGAGCAGGTCAGCAATGAACGCACCGGCCTGATCGCCGGCTCCGGTGGCCATTCCTCCTTTAACCAGGTGGAAGCCGCCGACATCGCCCGCAACCGCGGCGTAAAGCGGGTTGGTCCTTACATGGTACCGCGGGTGATGGCATCAACCGTCTCAGCATGCCTAGCCACACCGTTTAAGATCAAAGGGGTGAACTACTCCATCGCTTCTGCCTGTGCGACCAGTGCCCACTGTATTGGCAATGCCGTAGAGCAGATTCAACTGGGCAAACAAGACGTGGTATTTGCCGGCGGTGGTGAAGAAGAACACTGGACCTTGAGCTGCTTATTCGATGCTATGGGGGCCCTATCCAGCAAGTACAACGACACCCCCGAACAGGCGTCACGGGCGTACGATGCCACCCGTGATGGCTTCGTGATCGCCGGCGGCGGCGGCATGGTGGTAGTGGAAGAGCTGGAACACGCCAAGGCCCGTGGAGCGACCATTTATGCGGAAGTGTTAGGCTACGGCGCCACCAGCGATGGCCACGACATGGTGGCCCCCAACGGCGAAGGCGCGGCACGTTGTATGCGTCAGGCGCTAGCCACGGTGGATGGCTCCATTGATTACATCAACGCCCACGGCACCAGCACACCCGTGGGAGACGTGGCCGAGCTGAAAGCTATCCGCGAAGTGTTTGCAGATCAGTGCCCCTCAATTGGTTCCACCAAGAGCCTGTCCGGCCACAGCCTGGGCGCAGCCGGGGTTCAGGAAGCAATCTACTGCATGCTGATGATGCAGAACGACTTCACCGCCGTCAGTGCCAATATTCAAACATTGGATGAACAAGCCGAAGGCATGCCAGTACTCGTGAAAGGCAAAGATAGCGGCCCCACCACCGTACTGAGCAACAGCTTTGGTTTCGGTGGCACCAATGCCAGCCTGGTGTTGCGCAAATGGCAGGACTAAGCTCAACCCTGTGCAGTAATGGCTGACAGCGCCAAAAGCGTTTTCTAGCCCTCACCAAAAAAGCCCGGCACTTACCGTAGCCGGGCTTTTTTGTGGAGCCAGAAAAACCGTTTTCATCTCTCTACCAGGCTAAACGCTTGTGCGCCCACGGAAAGCGCATAGTTGGATTCATCCATGTCATGCCCCCCTAGTCACCGAATAGAAATCAGTACGACCATCACGGCCACAAGCAGCATCGTAGCGACACGATAAGGAGAGGACGTTTTGCTTTAGCAGCAAACATCTCGCATCGGCCATTGAGCAGAACACACAAAATCAGCCACCCTAGCACTGAGCCGAAATAACGGGTGTTTGTACGCTAACCCGCGCCCCCCCCTAAAAAGCCCCTTAACGTGGGTTCAAAAGGCTAGCAGAGCGTCTTTTGCCAATGACAGATTTAAAGCGTGATAACGATAAGCGCACTCGGTTAATCCAACCTGCATAGCCCGATCGAAATCGAGGCAAGATTAGAACCAGCTGGGATCCATGTCTGCAAAAGTGTCGTCGCCATTAATCAACTGTTGTGCATCCCACTTTACCCGCGGCAATTCCCATCTGAAGAAGTAACGGGCGGCCTGCAATTTCCCTTTGGCAAAGGCTGCATCATCAGGATTCGTCAACAAGGCTGCCGCATTGGCCTGTCGCAACCACATCCACGCTGCCACCACCTGGCCAAGCAACTGCAGGTACGCGTTAGCGTTAGACAAGGCAATACGAGCACCTGCACTGGCCATTTGGTTGCCCACCGCCTGAGTCGCTTTTTCAATCAAGGGGAGCATGGCCTGCAACGCACCTGCCATGGGCTTACAGTTCTCATTAGCGGTGGCCAGCACATCGGCCATGATACGGCTGGCCAGCAGCACCAGGCCTTTGCCATTGTTTACCCACACTTTGCGGCCCAACAAATCTAGCCCCTGCACGCCAGTGGTGCCTTCGTGGATCGGGTTAAGGCGATTATCACGCCACACTTGCTCCACCGGATACTCACGGGTGTAACCCGCACCACCAAAAACCTGAATGGCCATGTCATTGGCTCTTACACCAAACTCAGAAGGCCAGGTTTTCAAAACCGGGGTCAGCAGATCAAGGAGCAGCTCAGCCTCTTTTGACATCGTCTCGTTCCCGGTTTCAATATCGTCAACCAGGCGGTAGCCATACAAGCTCATTGCAATGGCGGCTTCTGCATAGGCTTTCTGGGTGAGCAGCAGCCGCTTCACATCGGCATGCTCAATGAGCGGCACCTGCGGCTTGGAAAAATCGGCGTCGTCAGGGTGGCGGCCCTGTCGCCGGTCACGGGCATAATCCAGCGCAAACCGATAACCACGATAACCAAGCAAACCCGCGCCGAACCCGACACCGAGCCGCGCTTCATTCATCATCTGGAACATATAACGCAGGCCTTGATGGGCTTCACCCACCAAATAACCATGGCAATCATCAGCGTCGCCGAAGCTCAAGGCCGTGCTCGTGGTGCCACGGTAACCCAACTTGTGGATCAGACCCGCCAAAATCACATCATTGCGGACGTCCGGGTGGCCGTTATTATCAAGTCGATATTTCGGCACCACAAACAGAGAAATACCTTTAACGCCGACCGGGCCACCGGGAATTTTCGCCAACACCAAGTGGACAATATTATCCGCCAGCTCATTCTCGCCACCAGAAATAAAAATCTTGCTGCCCTTGATCCGATAACTGCCGTTATCCTGTGGAACCGCACGGGTGCGTATATCTGTGAGAGAAGAACCAGCATGGGGCTCCGTCAGCGCCATGGTGCCGGTGAAACGGCCCGCCATCATCGGTTCTAGGAAGCGGGCTTTTAGCGTGTCATTGCCAAAGTTGCGAATCACATTGGCTGCTGCCGCCGTCAGGAAGACATAACCGGTAGAACTGGGATTCACGCACGTAAACATGCCTTTACAAGCCGCGGCGGCAATTTCAGGCAGCTGCATACCGCCCTCTTCATAGCGGGCTCGCGATGAAAGAAAACCGGCGCGGATATAAGCATCAAACGCTTCTTTGACCTCGGGCCGCATCACCACTTTGCCATCCACAAAGGCCGGCTCCTCTTTATCAGACAGAGCGTTGTGGTTTGCGAACTTTTCCCGCGCCAGTTTCTCGGCAGTATCCAGTGCCGCTTCGATGGTCTCACGGCTGTGATCTTCAAAGCGCGGGCGGGCAAACAGGCTATCGGTATCCTGCACCTCAAAAAGCTGAAAGCTCAAATCACGGCGGTCAAGAATCACATCACTCACAATAGCCTCCCGTTATTTTGGATAACAGATTGCCATCGTTATGTTGCCTCTGGCATTGTCGCCTATGACTAATTCATGGCGGAAAACGACAGATGTTTACGGTAGCGGTATTAGCTTTTGACGGCGTCTTTGCCTCAGCCCTGACCGGAGTGGTGGATTTACTCAATTTGACCGGAGTGACCTGGAATCGAATCCACGGTCAACCCCTGAGCCGGCAATTTAAAGTACACGTGGTGTCTCGTGGCGGCACCCCGGTGCGTTGTACCAACGGCATACGCATGGCGGTGGATTGCTCTCTGGAGCAAATAGATCAAGCCGATCTGGTGGTGGTGCCCACCATTGGCGGCCAGATCGAAACCGTGTTGTCACAAGAAAAGGACACGCTGTCCTGGTTACGCTTTCTGCATCAGGGCGGCGCAGATCTGGCCAGCAACTGTACCGGCGCCTTCCTGTTAGCAGAAGCCGGATTATTAGACGGCAAAACGGCTACCACCCACTGGGGATTTAGCCAAGAATTTCGCCACCGCTATCCACAAGTCAACCTAACCGAACGGGAGCTTATTACCCGCCACGACAATATTTTTTGTGCCGGTGGCGGCACCGCCTGGCGAGACCTAACCATTTTGTTGGTTGAACGCTTTTGCGGTGCAGACATGGCCCGCGAACTGGCGCGAGCCTTTGTCATCGATGTACGCAACGACCTGCAAAGCATCTACGCAGGCTTGCCTGCCCATACCTACCATCAAGACGACCAAGTACAAGCTATTCAGGCCTGGATCCATGAGCACTTCAAGGAAAACACCAGTCTTGGAGAGCTGGCAGAGAGGGCGTGCCTAAGTCCGCGCCAGTTGCAACGGCGATTCACCACCACGCTAGGCGAGCCACCTTTGCAGTATCTGCAACGAGTTCGCATTGAAGCCGCTCGAAAAATGCTGGAGCGGGGCAGCAATAATCTGGCCAAACTAGCCGAGCGCGTGGGTTACCAGGATGTAAGCAGTTTTTCACGCCTCTTCAAACGTCACACCGGCTTATCACCCAGTCATTACCGGCAGCGCTTCGCTCGCACGGGTGCGCTGAATGACTAACACTCAATGAATAATATTGAGCCTGTTGAGCCGTTGATCGTTTATGGATTGCGCTAAGGAAGGAAAGCGCTGAAAGTGGAATGATTCAGGCACGTGAAGGCAATTGACGGAACCTTGACGGGCGAGCAGTGAGGATACTCACAGACACACAAGGAGAGTCCTGTGAATAATCTGTCCATTTTGCTGGTAGAAGATCATCGCCAGCTGGCCCAAACCGTATTGGAATACCTAGAGCAACAAGGCGCCACTGTGGACTACGCCGGTAACACTCGCCTGGCCCGGGAACTGGTCCAGGAGCATCATTACGACTTGATGCTTCTAGATGTGATGCTTCCCGGCGAAGACGGCTACAGTTTCTGCCAGTACTTGCGCGAAGAACTGGCACTGGATATGCCCGTTATATTTATGACTGCCCGAGACCAACTGGAAGACAAACTAGAAGGGTTTGATCGTGGCGGAGACGACTACATCGTCAAGCCTTTTGCTTTACCGGAACTGGTTGCCCGGGTCTCTGCATTGATACGTCGACAGCGCAAAGAAGTGACCGCCAACACTCTGCAGATTGCCGATCTGGAGCTGGACCCGGCTCGCCAGGAAGTTCGCCGTGGCGGGCAACGGCTAAAACTCTCCCCCACCGCCTTCCGCATCTTGCGTATATTAATGCGTGAATCGCCCAAGGTAGTAAGCCGAGAACAACTGGAGCATGAGCTTTGGGGCGACTTGGTGCCCGATTCAGATGCCCTGCGCAGCCATCTGTATAATCTGCGCAAAGCCGTGGACAAACCCTTCGACGAGGCCCTGCTGAATACCCTGCCTGGAGTCGGTTTCAGCATCCAGGAAATGACCGAAATCGCACCGTGATCCAAGGGCACTTGCACTTTGATGGGTTAGGGGCTGAAAATGGGCAAAAAGTAATTTTGCCCATTTATGCCCATCGACAGCAACAGCAACAGCACCAATAAAGCGTTAACCAGTTACTCTTCCTGCCCAGAGTTACTGGATGCTCACCTTGACGAACTACAAAAACGTTTTGGTATGGCCCTGTGGATGATCACCCGCCACCACAATGAAGAACTAACGGTACTGCGAACCCGGGATACTTATTACGGCTTGACCCAAGGCAGCCGCCTGCAATGGGCAAAAAACTATGGGGCCCGAATGCTGCAACAGGGCGCCCCCTGCATTACCGCCAACGCCCCGGCCACTCCGCTGTATAATCAGGCACCGATCAAAGATGAGCTGACAATCGGCGCCTATATTGGCTTGCCTCTGGTCGACCTAAAACACCAGCTTTTTGGCACCCTTTACGCACTGGATCCCACCCCCCAGAACCCAGCCTTGGAACAAGCCCTGCCCACTCTTCAGCATGAAGCACGGCTTATCAGCTTCTTACTAGCCCATGCCCTGCGTGACATCGAGCAACAGCGCATCAATATTTTCCTGGAACACCCAGATCGTTGCGTTGATACAGGCTTACCCAGCCAGCAGGGCTGGGCAGACATCATCACTCAGGAACAACAGCACTGTCGGGATTTTGGCATGGAATCGTCGGTGCTTGCTTTACAAGCACCCCAGGGTAGCAACAGCATAACGATCGCCGACTCTCTCGCGGCCCTGTTACGCGAGCAGGACAGCATTGCGCATCTGGGCAACAACCATTTCGGGATTCTTCTCGCTGACGCAGATTCCAACAAAGCGGAAAACACTATTCATCGCATTCGTGATGCGTTAAACGCCAAACAACTACTGGTCCGGATTGAACAGCGCCCCCTAAACAGAGCCCAGGAAATGGCGATATAAGAATGCGCTCCGCAGAGAAGAAATATACATTTAGAATTGCACTCTGACTTCCGTGCCTTTACCGGGTTCACTAGCTACCATCAACGACCAGCGATAGCGTTCGCACAGGCGCTGCACAATCGCCAACCCCAACCCATGGCCGCTTTCGATGCTCGTACCACGCTCAAAAGGTTGCATGATGCGCGATAATTCTTCCGCATCCATGCCCGCACCATAATCCACAACCTGCACCGCTTGCTCCATTACCACGATGGTGACATCACCCGATCCACTGTAGTTGATGGCATTGCGAACCAGGTTTGTCAGCACAATGGTCAACGCAGCTTCCGGGCAATTCACACTCAACAGTGCAGTCTGCCGGACCTGTAATCGAATGTGCTTGCGTTCGGCCAACGGGCTAAGGCGTTCGATCAAATTCACCGACAGATCATTAACAATCACGTCTTCACTTTGCTGGCTATGCTGCTCGGTACGAGCCAGCATCAGCAATGTCTCCAACGTCGCCTCCATATCATCAACCGTGTCATCCATACGCCGTATCAGTGGCCGATCCCCAATCTGAATCACCAGCAATTCCAGGTTGGCTCGAAACACGGCCAGTGGCGTACGTAACTCATGGCTGGCATCACGGGTAAACTGGCGCTCACGCTCTACAAACGACACTAACCGATTGGCATAACCATCCAAAGCGGTAACCAGCACAGCCACTTCACTGCCGGCGTCCGCCGCTATTTCGCTTAGATCAGGGCGAGCCACGCTTGGGTCGTTTACCGGAGTCTGTCGCAACGCATCAGAAAGCTGCACCAGTGGAGAGAGTAAATCGCGGGATTTTTTCCAACCGAGAAACGAGGTGATATAGATCACCAACAGCACCCCCGTCAGTGGTAAAATCCCGAACATGAATGCCAGCACTGACAAGCGCTTTTCATCAAAGATTAAATAAAGCCGGGCGTCATCGCGATGCTCGATATAAACAATAGGCCGTTCTCCGGCTAGATCCACACGTTGATAGCCATCAGGTAGATCCATGAGTACCTTCGGCACGGCATCATGCACCGCGTCACTGGTCAGCAAACCGAATAAGTGGCGGGTATTGGGCCGTGGTTGCGTTGAATTTGCCTCAAACAAAGACCAATAATGATCGGCCTCCTTGATTAGGGCCTGTTTGACCAACACATGCTCAATGATATTGGCCGTCGCCCATACACCCAGCACGGTGGCCAGACTGATCAGCAATAACTGAACCAGATAGACACGGGTTATACGATGCTGGACGCCGGTTTTTTTCATGCATAACTCATCATCAAAACGTTACATCAATGGCCGCAATATCGCCGGCTCAACTGACAACAGCTTTACTGAAACGGTAGTGTGCAACAAACCACTCTTGTCCCTCACCATAGTTAAACAACTCAGCACACGCCATGAAAAATATACGCCAACGCTGCAACCAGACTTTACCTTTCCCCTCGCCATAAACTTCATCCAGCAGGAGAATCAACTGTTCACGCTTTTCATCCGCCAACACCAGCCAGGCCTCCAGCGTTCGTGCATAGTGCGTCCCATTCACCGCCCAACGCTGTTCCTCCTCAAGGTTCCCCGCGCACTGCGGCAGCCAATCATAGGCAGGCATCATTCCACCGGTGAAAAAATACTTAGCCATCCAGTCCTTGCTGCCTTCCGTCTCAAACAGGTACGTCAGATCATGATGGCAGAACACATGGATGAATAATTTCCCCCCCGGCTTCAACCAATCGTGAATACGTAACATCAAGGTTTTGTGATTTCGCATATGTTCGAACATTTCTACCGAAACCACCCTGTCATAGGGCTTGGAAGGCTGATACTGGGAAGCATCGACGGTAATCACGTCCACATTATCCAATCCGCGCTCAGCAGCGCGCCCTAAAATAAAGGCTCGCTGGGATGACGAATTGGAAATCGCTGTAATCCGACTATTGGGATACTGTTTAGCCATCCACAGTGTCAATGACCCCCACCCACAACCCATTTCCAGCACATCTTGACCATCTAACAAATCAGCTCGCTCACAGGTCATGGCCAACATCGCCCGTTCAGCATCGTCCAAGCAACTCGATGAACTAGGCCAATAGCCGCTGGAGTACTTCAAATGTGAGCCCAATACCTGCTCATAAAACCGAGCATCTACTTCATAATGCTGCTCATTGGCTTCATCTTGGCCCACCGCCACTGGCCCCTGCTGGAGAGCCGCTTCAAAGGTCTGACGGTTATCGCGCTGTTTTTCCTGCTGCAGCCGCTGTCTCAACAGACGACGAATACCCAAACGCACCAGCCCATCGGGTAACAGGCCAGATTCAGCCATTTGAATCATCATGATTTAGGTCTCCAAGGAAAGAACGCACTCGTGGTGCGCTGGTAGTCACGGTAATTATCACCGCGGGATTTCAGCGCCTGTTTTTCGGTATACGGAATGCCGGTGACAAACCACAGAAACACAAACATGGCCAACGGCAACAACCATAGCCATTCGCCGTGGAGCGCGCCGATGGCAATCACCGGGTAACTAACCCAGTGCAACCACTCGCCAAAATAGTTGGGGTGGCGGCTATACCGCCATAGTCCTTCACGACAGGTTTTGCCTTTGCTGTCCGGGCGTTTCTTAAACCTTGCTAACTGTTTATCTGCCAGAGATTCCAGAGCAATCGCAAACAAACCCATCCCCCCCCCGAGAAGAACCAGAGGCGTGGTGAAAAAGTCTTGCTCGGCCACCACCCAAAACGTCAGTGCAAAACACCAGGCCAGCAGCGCTTGGCCCCAATAAAAAAACAGAAAAACCGGCTGGGCCTTGCCTCCTAACGCCTCTCGCATAGCGGCATAACGTCCATCTTCTGATGTTTCCTGACTGACTCTTTGGAAAATATGACCGCCAAGGCGCAGCGACCACACCAATAAAAGACTGCCTGCAATCACACGGGGAAGCAGCGCGCCGCTACCTGTCAGCAAAAAGCTCATTCCGACAATACCCACGGACCAAGCCCAAAACACATCGACCCAACCGGCATTTTGAGTGCGCAGCTGTTGCAGCCACAACACCGTAGCCACCATCAGCAGAACAATAAGTAACAGGTAATGAATATTAAGCATTCTCTTTTCCCCGCATTGTCATCGTGGCAACTTGTGCCAATATTGGTACCGCTATGGCCCAACCAATAGCGTAAATAACCGCCAGCAATACCCAACCCTGTGGGGCACTCGCAGCCCCCAAACGCATACCCATAGTGACGGAAAAAACGCCTCCCACCGCACCAAATAAAGCAGCGAGAGCGGGGCGGCCACACAACCAGCCAAGGCTGTAACGAAAACTCACAGCAAACCCCATCCACAAAGCCCAAACCCAATGCGGAGCCCACCAACGATGCGGCCAATTCCTATATTCCAACGCATCAGTCAATAGCCACAACGGCTCCATCACGACACATAGAGCCGCCCCTGCCACTACCAACACCCCATCGTTACGCCATCGACCGGTCAGTGCGACTTGCGTAATCAGCATGGCCAGCAACACACACCAAGCGAGCATGGCCCAACCCAGAGACGCGCCCAAAACGGCTGCTGGCCAGAGCAACTGGAAGGCAAGAAAATTCACAATGACAACATTAGCGGGCAGATTCATGGGTTGAGCTTGCGGCAGGCCTCGTCAAAGCCCCGTGAATCGTTATCCACATTCTTTACCCGGCTGGCCATACCTGCGTTGAAGTCTATTTTTCGAGGCTTCACACCCGATTCACTGCTTATTCGCCAGAGTGATCCGATGAATTCTTCCTTGAGATTACCCATTTCGTTATTGATGGCTGTGCTACTGAATGCGTGTAGCAGTACTGTCAAAGGCCCCTACGGGTACACAAACCAGTATCAGCAAGCACTCGCATCATCAGAAGCACAAGCCAGCCCCCCACCTGATAGCAGCGTAATAAATCGTTTTGCCGCTTTTTATAACCCACTGAACGCGACGCTGATTCCAGAACAAATCGACTCAATCTATGCCGACCCGGTGTATTTCAATGACACTCTAGTGACCCTGACAGCCCGAGACGAACTAGCCGCCCACTTACAGGCCACAGCAGAGGGCCTTAACAGCATGTCGTTGACGATTACCAAAGTTATCAATGACGGCAGCGATCTTTACTTACGCTGGGTAATGGACGCACGTTTTACGATGCTTGGAAGCGAACGGCTATCGCGCACGATAGGGATCAGTCAATTACGCTTTAATGCACAGGGACAAGTCATTTTTCAACAGGACTTCTGGGATAGCAGCCAAGGAGTTGATCAGCACTTACCCCTGATAGGACCAATAACACGATGGTTAAGAAAACACTGATAAGTCGAGCGGTACTGCTATTCGTTACTGCGATATTCACTGCCCCTGGCTACACCAGCGAGAACAACCAGCCTTGGCAGGTGTGTGCCCGTAGCGATGTAAAAGCACTGCGTTTCATTACGGTAGGAGAGGCCACGCTGTCACGGCACAAGTGCCAAGCCAGCAACCTACAAAGCCCTCCCATGCGGTTAAGCTTCCGCTACTTTCGTGAAGTGCCCGGTGATGCCTTCGCTAAGGCTGCACTCAATTTCCTGGAAAAAAACCTCAGCAAAGCTGACTTCGAACGCTATAAAGCGCGATTCAAACAATTCAACAACCATTACCAGGACATTGGTGACGGTGATGTCTATACCCTAACCTATCGCCCCAACAGCCTGACACTGGCACTTAACAACACCCTGCTGGCCACAGAAACCGGGGATGACTTTGCCCGCAACTATTTACGCATTTGGTTTGGTGAAACGCCTTATTCACGACCACTAAAAGAAAACCTACTACAGCGTTGATGCTCACTCGCTAACGGTTGCACGCCATGCGGGCAACCGTGATACTGACAAAGCATAATAATCAACACGTTGGGGGGGACCATCGAGCATGGGTAAGCTTTTTCATGTGGTAGCGACGACCGCCAAGCTAATCCGTAATAGCGACCGCCGCTCAGCGCTAAAAGGCACCGTCTTCATCACTCTCATTTCCATCTTGGTGTCCCTGGTGCTGACCAGCATTGGCATCATGCTGGTCGGTGAACGCGATTGGTTGTCGCCACTGGTTCTTGCCGTCTTACTACCCCTATTACTGGTTGCCCCACCGCGCTATCTATTCAGCTGCCGACTGGTCGCGCTAGACCGATACAACCACCAACTTCAACAACTGGCGCGAGAGGATCACCTCACCGGCTTGTTCAATCGCCCCCACCTGCTTGGCATGCTTGAACGGGAACTGGCGCTTAGCCAACGGCACAGTTACACCGTCTCCATCCTGCTTATCGAAATTGCGGATTTCACCCAGCTACTGGATCGTTACGGGCGCCATACTGGAGAAAAAGCCCTTCGCTTATTTGCAGACTGCATTCGGGAGAAAATCCGCGAGAGTGATCTATTTGGACGTTTTGATGGCGCTCAATTTCTTTTGGTGCTTCCCCACACCAATTTCGACGATGCCGCGCGCATGGGGGAAGGGTTAAAAACCTTGGCCAGCAATCTCGAGCTTTCCAGCCTAGGAGCGGCACCGCAGCCAGAAGAATCGGTTATCGTCTCAGCCCGTATCGGAGTCGCAAGCACTGAAAATAGCGGCCGCAGCCTTAACCCCCTGCTTAACGAAGCAGATTATGCGCTCTACCAGAACCGCAACGAAGGGCGTGAAAAAGTACTCCAACCCCCCTCATACAAAGACATCGCTGATGTAACACCTCAACAGGCCAAACAGGCTAATATTAAGGACCCACAAAAATAAAACTTTTAATGCTTTAACATTACAACGTTACAAAAAAACGCCTTCCTGCTACCGAATAAAATCCATATTTGTAAATTTTTTTATTAATCTCTATGTGAGGATTTACATGGGAGACAGGCTAGCCAACACTGGTAATGTGTTTGATCTGCCTACTGAATAAAATAAGGAAGGAGCTTATGAACGCTAAACGTTTTTTAGCGGCGAGCATTGCTTGCGCATCGGTCACCGCGACCACCACTGTCATTGCTGACGACATCCCCGAACAGTTTTTCTACTTCGGCGGGCACATCAGTGAAAATTGGCTGGACGTGGGTGACCACATTGACCAAAACACCAGCGATAGCGAAGTGACCCTTCCCGGCGCTCAAATGGGTTACCGCTTTAATCGTGACTGGTCCTTCCAAGGTTGGTGGGAGCGTAACAACTCCAACACCAATCTCGGCGGTGATGCCGATATCAATATTGCCCACGGCGCAATCCGCAAACATTTCGCAGGCAACTCCGCCTTCGAACCCTATGTGGGTATAGGTGCGGGTGAACTGCGTTTCGAGCCTACCAGCAACAGCTCAGACGACAATGCTGAAACAATCGGCACACTGGAAACGGGTTTCCAAACCCTCCTCCACCCACACTTTCTGCTGGACGTAGGCGCACGTCCTTACTACAGCTTTGACGCAGAGCGCTGGGATGCCGAAGTTTACGCTGGCCTTAACTTCCTAATCGGCGGTTCCAGCAACGAACAAGAACCGGCTCCGATCGAAAATGTCGTTACTGATAGCGATGGCGATGGTGTGCCAGACGACCGGGATCAGTGCGCCAACACCCCAGCAGGCGCGCAGGTAGATGCCACTGGTTGTGAACTGGACGACGACAACGATAGCATCGTCAACAGCATGGACGACTGCCCGAACACTCCTGCTGGGGCCCTAGTTGATGACAAAGGCTGTCAGAAATACCTAGAAAAGGACGTGAAGGAGACTCTGTACGTTGAATTCGGCCACGATAAAACCGAAGTCCGTCAGACCTCTTACCCGTCTTTGGAAAACCTAGCCGAAGACATGCGCCAGTACCCGTCAGCCAACCTAGTACTGGAAGGCCATACTGACAGCACTGGTTCAGCCGCTTACAACAAGAAACTGTCCCAGCAGCGTGCAGATGCTGTGAAGGCCGTACTGGTTGACAAGTTCGGCGTTAGCGCAGATCGCATCACCACTGTGGGTTACGGTGAAGAGAAGCCTATCTCTGACAACAAGACCAGCGAAGGCCGCGCCGAAAACCGTCGCGTAGAAACTATCCTGAAAGCGACCACCAAAGAAGCGCAGTTCCAGTAAGGAGCCACGCTAACTGAAAAGGGCCGGTTTTTACCGGCCCTTTTTTCGTTCTGTGATCTCAGCACTCTCACAGCAAGCAACACAACCTGAGCAGATCGTTTCTGCTGACGCCACGAAAGGTCTGTTTTCCCAGCAACGTTCTAACGCGGCCTCTTTCGACGATCCGCAAAGAAACGTTTGAGCAGCATAGCGCTTTCCTCTGCCAAAACGCCTTTTTCCACTTCCACCCGATGATTGTAGAAATCCACCGATGGCAGCTGCAACTGGCTTTCGCATACCCCCGCACGTGGCTCAGTAGCGCCATATACAAGCCTGCCGATGCGGGCATGAACCATGGCACCAAAACACATGGTGCAGGGCTCTAGAGTGACATAGAGCGTACAACCGCTAAGACGGTAATTCTTTTCTGCAAGGGACGCACTACGCATGGCAATGATCTCCGCATGAGCACTGGGATCATTGGCGGTAATCGGCTGGTTATAGCCCTGCCCCAACAACTGCCCTCCACGAACCACCAGCGCCCCCACAGGCACCTCTCCCTGATCTGCCGCCTGACGAGCCAGCATTAGAGCCTGTTGCATCCAGTCTTGATCGTCCACCTACTCTCCTTAATTCACGCCCCAGACTAACTCGCCCAGCAAGCACAACACACCAAGTGTACCGCAAGCCTCCTGCGCACAGAATGAGGCAAGGGCAGCCACTGCTGGCGTAGCGTCTGCTTTTCATTACAATCAGGGCACCACACATATTGAGAGCTGTTATGACTGTCATTGGCACCCCTTTCACCGACAACGCCACCCGTGTGATGCTGCTGGGTTCCGGCGAGCTAGGCCGCGAAGTTGCTTTGGAACTAATTCGCTATGGCTGCGAAGTGATTGCGGTGGATCGTTATGCTCACGCTCCTGCCATGCAGGTCGCCCAACATAGTCATGTCATCAACATGCTGGATGGCACCGCCCTGCGAGCAGTAGTCGAACAGGTAAAACCTGCGCTGATCGTTCCGGAAATTGAAGCTATCGCCACAGACGAACTGGTTAAGCTGGAAGCAGAAGGCTACACAGTGGTACCCACCGCTCGCGCTGCACAGCTAACCATGAACCGCGAGGGCATCCGCTGCCTTGCAGCAGAAGAACTATCATTGCCCACCTCACCCTATCGCTTTGCAGATAGCCTGGCAGGCTATCAACAAGCCGTGCGCGAAATTGGCTTCCCCTGCGTGGTCAAACCGGTGATGAGCTCTTCAGGGAAAGGCCAAAGCACCCTGAAAAACGAAGCCGACATTCTGCCCGCGTGGGAGTACGCACAATCCGGCGGGCGCGCAGGTAAAGGACGGGTCATCGTGGAAGGGTTTGTGGACTTTGACTACGAAATCACCTTGCTAACGGTACGCCACAAGGCCGGCAGCGAGATTAAGACCAGTTATTGTGCCCCCATTGGTCACCGCCAAGAAAACGGCGATTATCAAGAATCTTGGCAGCCACAACCGATGAGCGCCGCAGCATTACAAGCATCTCGTGAAGTCGCACTGGCCATTACCGATGCCCTTGGCGGCTTGGGTATTTTCGGAGTCGAATTATTTATCAAAGGCGATCAGGTGTACTTCAGTGAAGTCTCCCCCCGCCCCCACGACACCGGGCTGGTCACACTGATTTCCCAAACCCTATCCGAATTCGCCTTGCATGCCCGCGCCATTCTCGGCCTGCCAATACCAACCATTGAACAACGAGGGGCGTCGGCTTCCTCCGTGCTACTGATACAAGGCCAGTCTGAAGCCATGCGCTACCATGGCCTGAACACGGCCTTAGCCAACGCGGATACGGAAGTGCGACTGTTTGGCAAGCCGGACATCAACGGCAGCCGCCGGCTGGGGGTGGCATTAGCAAAAGCAGATACTATTGACGCAGCACGAGACAAAGCCAACACCGCAATTGCAGCATTCAAGGTCGACCTGTAAACCCTCGTTATAAAAGGAATCAAATATGCAGAACCAAGACACACACAGTAAAGTGATTGGTTATCTACTATGGATCTTTGGCTTCATGGGTGCCCACCGTTTTTACTATGGCCGCCCGCTCACAGGCACGCTTTGGTTCTTTACCCTGGGGCTGTTCTTCATCGGTTGGATTATTGACCTGTTCCTGATTCCCGGCATGGATGACGCGGCGGACACGCGCTACGAGGCAGGCAGTATTGATTACAACCTCAGCTGGATTTTTCTCACCTTCTTGGGCATTTTCGGTGTTCACCGCTTTTACATGGGCAAAGTCGTCACTGGCATTATCTACCTGCTTACCGCAGGCCTGTTCGGACTAGGTATTCTCTATGATTTCTGGACACTGAACGGTCAGATCACAGAGAAAAATCGTCTGGCTTAATGCCCTGCGTAACCTAATATGGAAAAGCCCGATGCTTGACGTTGAAAAGACCTGACGCGATCGTCTTTATCTTTTAGCGCCCAACATCGGGCGCTAGGGATCCGATCAGCTAATCAGTTTTTCATCGCGTACTTTCCTGCCCCCAAGAATACTAACGCCGCCGCGGTGAACAAATAGAACGCCTGCAGTTCAATCGCCCAGCCACCAGTATTATTCAGGCTGAAAAGCTCTCCCATATGCGCTAATACCAGAGCGACCAGCATGTTGGTGACAATCAAGCCGGCGCCAATGCGTGTCTGATAACCCATAATGATCATCACTGGCGCGATCACCTCGCCAATGAATACCCCATAGGCCAAAACCCCAGGGAGATCATGCTGCGCTAACATAGCGAAAATCCAGCCCACGCCAGCATGAAGCTTATGGACACCATGCAACAGCAGCATTAGCCCTAAAGACAGGCGTAAAATTAGCTTTCCTATATCTGGATTATTCACTATTTTCAGGCTCCATCGACTACCGCTTTTAAAATCCATTCTTCACTTTCCTGAAAAAAAAGCAAAGACCACATCAAAGTCTAACCCTGCTTGGTGATGCACATTGAGGCCAACCCTTCGACAACGCATACTGCCCGTTTCACTGTCGGAATTCACCATGCCCACGCTAACGGCCTGGGAAACCCCCAAAGCGGGTAGCCTTGCCAGACTGACCCAAAAAACAATGCCTCTACCGACATTACCGCTCGGGCAGCTACGCATAGGCGTCCATGCAGTAGGCCTGAATTTTGCCGACATTTTCGCTCTCACCGGACTGTATTCCGCAACGCCACAAGGCGCGTTCACCCCAGGGCTGGAATTTTCCGGCACGGTCATCGATGCTGGGGCTCACAACAAAGCGACTGACAGTCTGTTTAAGGTGGGCGACCGGGTAATGGGCGTGACCCGCTTCGGCGGTTATTGCTCCGTGATTGATAGCGAACCTGATTATTTGATGCCACTGCCCCACCACTGGGATTTTCCTCAGGGCGCGGCTTTCCCCGCCCAGACACTCACCGCCTGGTATGCACTGACGACCTTGGGCAACCTCCAACCCGACCACAACGTCCTGATTCACAGCGCCGCTGGCGGTGTCGGTTTGCAAGCCATGAAGCTGACGCAAGCGCTGGGCGCCACCCCCGTGGGTACTGTGGGTAATCCAAACAAAGCACGAATACTGCAAGACATGGGTTTTAGCGATGTGTTGGTACGGCAACGGGATTTTTCACGGCAACTGACAGAAAGCGGCCACCGTTTTGATCTAGTACTCGATGCCATAGGCGGCACCGTCCAGCAAGCCAGCTTTGCAGCACTCAATCCCATGGGCCGTCTGGTGGTTTTCGGCGCCGCCGAATTCACACCGACCGGCAACCGCCCTAATTATCTTAAAGCCGCCTGGCGTTACCTACGCCGCCCTCGCTATGACGTCATGGACATGATCAGCAACAACCGATCGGTAATGGCTTTTAACCTGATCTGGCTATGGGAACAAAAAACCATCATGCAGACCTTGCTACGCGAACTACAAGCCATTGATTTACCCCCACCTCACGTTGGCCACCGCTTCGCCTTCGACGATGCCCATGCCGCCTTAGCACTACTGCAATCGGGTCAATCCGTGGGCAAGGTGGTTCTTGAAGTGCCTCAATAGCTCATACGCAATCCCCCGGGAAAGCGCTACAAGAAAAGTTGGCGAACCTGATCAGCACTCTCTGGCCGCACCACCCGGTTTATTTCCTCACCATCACGAATCGCTATCAATGTTGGCCATAACTTCACACGGAAACTGCGGCCCAGGGGTCTACCCGGCCCGTCTGCTATCTTTTCATGCTTGAGCTCAGGGTGTTCCGCTAGCGCCGCTTCGATATCCGGTTGTGCGGCAATGCAGTAGCCACACCAATTGGCGCCAAACTCAATAACCCTCAGCCCTGCACTCTCATCCAGCTGCTCGCGGGTAATGCTCTCATCCTCATACTCACGCACATACGTCATCACTTTCTCCAACTCTCTAGACGGCTATGCCGCAGCAGAGATACCGGCCAATCTTATACTTAGGATAATTTCTCTGTCATGATTTCGCGGCCAGAGAACCCAGGTGGTGCTGTGAGCGATCCCGTTGCGAACAACGCGAAGGCATTTATATCATCACCCTGAATCGCCAGGATAAACGCTACGCTGTAGACCGCCCACCGATGATGCGCTGCGCGCTACTTTATACAACGCCGGGCAGAACCCGGCTCAGCATCTGGCTATCTTACATGGCTCCGACAGTAACTCTGGCTGTCAGCATACAGCTACAGCTAAGCCAACCTACGGAAAATAAGAGACAAAAAAGCCGGCACTGATTGCCGGCTTTTTTGTCGGCGCTACCGACCGTCGATTAGCGCACTACCACAAAGAAAACGCCACCATTGCGGTTAACCCGCAACAACAGGGCCGCTTCTTTATCGTCCACCGCTTTACGTAATCCGTCCATGGTTTCAACATCCTGTCGATTCACGTTGATGATCACATCACCTTTACGCAATCCGGCACGCCAGGCGGGAGAGCCTCGCTCTACTTCGTCCACCAGCACGCCCGTGTCGGCATGTTGCAATTCGCCTTTTCTCAAGTCGCGCAGATTGGCACCTTCCAGGAATTTGGAAACCACCTCACCACCTGCGGTTTCCCGCGATAACTCGCTAATCACAGCAGTAATATTTCTCTTGTTACCCTCACGGAGGATACTGAGAGTGACCTTCTCGCCCACCGGAGCCATGCCCACTTTATTGCGCAGGTCCGCGGCTCGGTTTACCGGGCGGCCGTCCACGGCAGTAACGACGTCACCACTTTTCAAACCCGCTTTCTCTGCCGCACTATCTTCAACCACTTGAGTAATGACTACACCGCGCTGGCGCTCTACACCAAAGGCTTCAGCCAATTCAGCCGTTAAATCCTGAATGGTGACACCAAGCATGCCACGGCGTACTTCACCGTGTTCAATCAACTGCTGCATCACGTTTTCGGCCATCTCCGTGGGGATGGCAAAACCGATGCCCACATTACCGCCGGCTGGGGCCAAAATGGCGGTATTTATACCGACCAACTCGCCGTTCAGATTAACCAGCGCCCCACCAGAGTTCCCAGGATTAATGGAGGCATCGGTCTGAATAAAGCTCTCGTACCCTTCAATGCCAAGACCAGTACGCCCCAGTGCAGACACGATACCGCTGGTCACCGTTTGCCCAAGCCCAAAGGGGTTGCCGATGGCCACCACAAAATCACCCACCCGCAAGCCTGTGGAATCAGCAATCGCAATCTGAGTCAGGCGCTCCGCATCTTCGAGTTTAAGTACGGCAAGATCCACTTCATCATCCACTCCCACCAGCTCCGCCGACAGTTCACGTCCATCAGTGAGAGTGACTTCAATGTTGTCAGCATTCTTAACCACATGGGCATTGGTCAGCACATAGCCTTCTCTAGCATCCACAATGACCCCGGAGCCGGCACTAACCGCACGGCGCTCTGCAGGCCGCTGTTGTTCCGGTATATTGAAGAACCGGCGAAAGAAAGGGTCATCCATTAATGGGTTTCGCGCTGCCCTCACCCGGGTTTCGATAGCGATATTCACCACCGCCGGGGAGGTTTTCTCCAGCATGGGGGCCAGAGAGGGAAGCGCATCGCCTTCAGCGGTGACGGCAGGCAAGGCCGCATGAACCGGGGAAAAGGCCAGGTATAACAACATCAGCACACAGACAAGAGAAAGACTCGGCTTATTTTTCATAGACAACGTTTTTTCAAACAACGGTTGTTCCTCCTGTTGCAAGGAAACATCATCGTTAAAAACGATGATGAGCTAAAGGCAGTAGCGGATGACACCCAGAAATGCTTGTAGCACAAAGCGGGCACTAAGGATTGGGGGTCACCCACTTTTTTCTGACCAGAACAATCCGCTACGGTTCCGAAGCAAACAGACGAACGTGGTTATACTCTTGCGATTCCCCTAAGTCCGGCCAAGTACAAGATTCCCATTCTCCTAGTAAACGGTAACCTGGCGGGTTCAGGTCTGGCACCCGAGAGTCCGCCAACAGCACCGCACTGGCCAACTGCAACTGGGCCAGTAACGGCAGATTATCTCGGTCATAAAGGATATCAGCGGCGGTGGTTAAATCTGCTTCTTGTAGGGCCGCACTGAGATCATTACTCAAGCTCACATCAACACCGTTTTCCCGGGCGTTCATGGCCGTGGCAGTGAGCGCATCCTCATCCAAATCACAGGCAATCACCTTACGCGCCCCAGCCATGGCGGCGGCAATCGCAACCACCCCTGAACCCGGGCCGACGTCCACCACACAGCGTCCAGCTACACAACTGGGGTTATCCAGTAGATATCGCGCCAGTACCTGGCCCGAAGCCCAGCAGAACGACCAATACGGGGGCTCTTCCATAATTGCATTAACAATCTCTGGAGCCAGAGCTTGCTCAGGGAACAACTCATCGAGCAACCACAGGCGCAGGGCCGGTGTTTGCGGCAAAGGCTGGCACGACAAAGACACCGTCGGCAGCACACGATGCAGCCGTTCATGCAGGGCCTTAAGCCCTACTCTTTCCTGTTCTATTGGCATAATCTCAAATCTTCTTTTTCGCCTCTCTAACATCCTTAAAAAGAATCACAAAATGACTGTCAGACAGGGATGAATTGGTTTGATTACGCTGCTCGTCAGCGTTACTAGCGCCCCCTCTGCTACGCACGCGAAATCTGACCAGATCGTGTACCTGATGCCTATCGTAAGCGTTTTTGAGCGCTGCCCTAGAGGGCGTGACCACGGGCATATTCTATAAAGCCGATACTACTGCGGCGGTGGATCAGATTCGCCACGGCAAGGTCGTTGGTCGCGATGATCGCTCTGGCCTGCGAACGAGGCACCGATATTCGCCGCCTGCGCTACGCCACCATGGACAATACCCTGCGGTTCCCGGCGTGGGGGGCAATAATGCTCGGGCCGGTGGCGTCTATCGCAACCAACAAAGCCGCCACTACGCCTCCGTCTGAGTCTTCTGCAACAGCGCCGTAAGCGCGGCACTGTCTTTCACCTGCCCTTCTTCATCCAGCTCCGGATACGGCACGCCGTGGGCATCGCACAAGCGGGCAATACGGGCATAGCCCCAGCGGAACAACAGCTCATGATAGCGGGCCGCGGCCACCCGAGGCTGGTCATAAAAGCCCTTGGCACGGCGCTGCTCGCAGGCCTCGGAAAGAATGATCGCCGCCGCCACACTCACGTTAAATGACTCCACCATACCCATCATGGGAATGGTTACATTCTGATCCACCGCGCTGGCCACCTCATCGCTGACGCCAAACTTTTCAGTCCCCAACAGCAGTGCAGTGGGACGGGTGTAATCTACCTGCCGATACTCAATAGCGTCATCCGACAGGTGTGCCGCCAGCACCTGTACCCCCTGCCCCTGCAATTCACGGATCACGTCGGTGCTTTCATCGCGTTTGTGCACCTGCACCCAACGCTGGGAACCCATGGCCGTCCCTGCAGCCATGCGGGCACGATTTTTAGGCAGCACCGCATGTACATCAAGAATGCCCACCGCGTCGCAGGTGCGCACAATGGCGGCGATATTATGGGGTTTGTGAACACCGTCCATAATGACAGTCAGATCAGGCTGGCGGCGGTCCAGGGTATCGCAAATGCGACGGTAACGTTCCGGGGTCATGGGTTTTCCTTAGAGCCTATTCAGATCACTACACCGCTTCGCCGGCCGTCTTCATTCAGTAAAGAGACCGCTCGCTTATGAGTGCGATTATGTGGTGTCGCTATTCTACATGAACAAGCGCAATCGCGGGCGGCCCGACTGCCACTGACGCGCCGAATCCTATAGTCTTGTGCGCTAAAAAATTCACTTATCGGAGGCCCTAATGTCTGACACTCCATCCCGCCGCCTGCCTTTAGACGGCGTGCGCGTTATCGAACTGGGACAACTGCTGGCCGGGCCGTTTACCGGCACTCTGCTGGCTTACTTCGGCGCCGATGTGGTGAAAGTGGAGCCGCCCGGTGGTGACCCGATTCGCGGCTGGCGCAAACTGGACGAGAATGGCACCTCGTTCTGGTGGCGCAGCCTGGGGCGCAACAAGAAGTCGGTGACCCTGGATTTGAAAACCGACCAAGGCAAAGCACTGGCCCGTCGATTGATGGTGGGCGCCGATGTGGTGATCGAAAACTTCCGCCCCGGCACCATGGAAAACTGGGGATTGGGCCCGGACAGTTTTGCCACCGATAACCCCGGGTTAATCTATACCCGTATTTCCGGCTACGGACAGACCGGCCCCTACGCCAACAAACCCGGCTACGCCTCGGTGTGCGAAGGCATCGGAGGGCTGCGCTATGTGAATGGTTTCCCCGGCGAGCGCCCGGTGCGCCCCAACCTGTCGCTGGGTGACACCATTGCCGGTCTGCACGCAGCCCTTGGCATCCTGCTCGCCCTGTTCGAGCGCCAAAACAGTGCGCGTGGCCAAGTCGTGGACATCGCCCTGTACGAATCCGTGTTCAACCTACTGGAAGGCGTGATTCCCGAATTCGATGGAGCCGGCGTGATTCGTGAACCCGCAGGCTCCACGGTCACCGGCATTGTGCCCACTAACACCTACCGCTGTGCCGATCGCAAATTCGTGGTGATTGGTGGCAATGGCGATTCTATTTTCAAGCGTTTGATGGCCGCTGCGGGCCGGCCAGATATGGCCGAAGACCCGGCCATGGCCAACAATGCCGGCCGCGTTGAGCATGAAGAGGCCATTGATGCAGCATTGGACAGCTGGTGTCGCAGCCTGCCCAGCGACGACATTCTCGCCATCCTCGCCGAGGCCCGAGTGCCTTCCGGCCCCATCTATTCTGTAGCCGACATGATGGAGGACCCTCACTTTCAAGCCCGCGGCCTGTTCCAGCAGGTAGAGATCAACGGTAAACCCTTAAAAGTTCCGGCGATCACCCCGCGATTAGCTGACACCCCCGGCAAAACCCGTTGGCCAGGCGGAGAGGTGGGCAGCCATAACCACAGCGTACTCCGTGATGAACTAGGCCTAAGCGACGCGGAATTTGCTGAGCTACAGGCCCAGGGAATCATTGGCTAAATTGTGATGCTGTACGGCAGGCGAAATTGACAAAAAAATGGTTCCAAGAGTAAAACAAAGGTGCGTCGCGGGTTGCAGCAAACCATGCTCACTCTTTGCGTAACACACAGAAACTGCTTCACGACAATAAACGGGGCACCGTCATGAGCCAAATTCTCTGGATTGGGATGTTCATTGTGGCAGCAGGATTGCTGGGGGCTGGCGTGTATTTTCATTTGCGTCGAGAGGCACTGGGTTCAGATCCAATTTTGATTACCAGCTGCTACCTGAGTGGTGCGAGCTTACTCGTGGGTAACTTCATCATTCCCCTGTTCTAGGAAGCCGCTGGCCCGGCGGGCACTGAGCTGGCTATAGAGATTATTCATGACGCGCTGGGCAATCAAGCGAGCACGGTCAGTCATCGGCCCGTGAAAGTTGCCGTCCAGGTTCGCCATAAAATGCCCCAGCCACCGTTCGTGATGCTCCCCGGTCAGCGACTCACGATCATCCAGCGCCCGATGCTTGGCCATCATGTGCCGCTGATAACCCTGTTCACCGAGTAGCATTTTGTACCAGTACTGGCAGATGGTCGGCAGGTGCTGCTGCAGGTCGATACCCGCCACCGCCAAAAATACCGGCGCCATGACTGGATCATTCAGCAAGCGCTGATAAAACCCGTGGACCATGGCATCAATATTTTCCCGACAATCCAGATCCGGCAGCTCACTATCCTTGGCCGACGATTCACCGGGCCGAAAATATCCAACCGCCGTCATTCTGCTTTCCTCGGGCGAGCGTCCAGCCTGTTGCCTGTGGTGACGCCCTCTACCACTCAATCCGCCCGGTGAGAATATCTTTGAACATGACGAAATCACCCGCAAGGCTGTACCAAGGGTGCTTGAACGTGGCTGGGCGGTTTTTTTCAAAAACATAATGTCCCACCCAAGCAAAGCCATAGCCCACTATCGGTAACAGCAATAGCCCCCACAGGTTGCCGGTCATCAACACACCGGCCAGCACACCGAACAGCCCCAGGGTGCCGAAAAAGTGCAGCCGGCGGCAGGTAGGGTTGCCATGCTCCTGCAGGTAATAGGGATAAAACTCCGCAAAGCTCTGAAAATTGGATTGCTTGATGGTCTCCATGGGGCCTCCTGTTAAGAGCTTTTGTTCTAATAAGTTATCGCGCCACAGCGAGGGCGCTCATCGTTGTAGCCAACAGCAGCGTAATAAACACTACGTTTCATTGTAACGCAGTAGACAGGTTTCAACGGGTCAATTTGTTGTGATTTAACGCCAATCAGATGGCACAGGCAGCCATTGCAGTGCCCCAACGATCATGGACAATGTCGTACTTTCACAATAAATATAGCGTCGGCCTCTACTATCGCCGCCTGCATACTCCTTTTACGACCCTTTTAGCGAGACAATTATGGCCCTTCGCCCGCGTGTACGCCGCCTGATCAGTAAGCATGGCAACCCCATTCCCCGCAGCCTTGATGAGCTGATCAAGCATGGTGATGAAGCGCCACTGAGCAAAACGGGCATGGGTTCCGAACAGGTTGAGGCTATCTGGCGTGCCACCCGCAAACTGTATCGCAGCGGCATGAGCCCAGCGATCAGCCTGTGCCTGCGTCGCCACGGCGAGCTCATGCTTAATCGCAGCATCGGCTATGCAGACCCACAGGCGCAACGCATCATGACACCAGATACTCCCGTGTGCCTGTTCTCTGCCTCCAAGGTGGTTAGCGCTATGCTGCTGCACCATCTAGTAGAACAGGGCCAGATCAGTCTGGATGATAAGGTAACCCGCTATCTGCCCGCCTACGGCCAGAACGGCAAGGGCCGGACAACCCTGCGCCATCTGCTTACCCATCAAGCCGGCATTCCACGCCCCCAAGAGCCGCTGGAAACAGACATCCTCTACCGGCCGCAGGAAATAATCGACATTCTCTGTGCCGCCAAGCCCAGCGGCCTCAATACGCAGGCTTACCATGCCATTACCGCAGGCTTCATTCTTGGCGCCGTGGTTGAAGCGGTAACCGGTGAATCCCTGAATGCCACCCTGGACCGGGTCATCCGCCAACCCATGGGAATGAAATACTTTACCTTCGGCAAGACCGGCGAAGAACGTGCGGTAGATGTATCCACTGGGGTGCCGTTGAAACTGGTCGATCTGTTTCTCAATTATGCTGTGGGCGGCAGCATTGATGAAGTGGTGGAGGTCACCAACGATGATCGTTTTCAAGAGGTGATCGTGCCCGCAGGCAACCTCTACGCCACCGCAGAAGAGGCCAGCCGTTTTTTCCAGATGTTGCTCAACAATGGCCGCTATGGTGACCAACAGATCTTCCAGCCAGAAACCGTTGCCCGTGCACTGGAGCCTGCCTACCACCGGCCTCGCTTCGACCGCACCCTGATGCTGCCACTGAATTTCTCCAGCGGCTTCATGCTCGGCAACCGGGGCATGAGCATGTTCGGGCCCGGTGCCCCGGAAGCCTTCGGGCATTTGGGCTTTATCAGCATCTACTGTTGGGCCGATCCACAACGCGATCTAAGCGGCGCCCTGCTGACCACCGGCAAAGGGATAATCGGCCCCCACTTGCCCGCCCTGCTCGGCTTACAGCACACCATCAACCGGCATACTCGGCTGCGCCGAGCCTGACATATCACGCCCCTGCTGTTTTTACCGTCGCACGTGCTGCGTGGAGCAGAGCGCGCTTTTATTCCACTACGGGCATATCCTGCTGATTCTGGAAATACAGGCCTCCACACTGTGCACCTAGTTTCCATACGATCACCCAACGCCGTTTGAAAAAACGGCCGGTTGATACCAGGTTGCAGCCGCTAAGCGACATAAAAATGCCCGCATAACGCGGGCATTTTTATCAATCACAGAATGTAGATCAAGCCAGTTTCAGGCGCTTACGTTCTGCCGATAAGGCCATAAACAGGCTCACACACATAAACAACAATACAATGGTAAACGGCAGGCCCGTAGTGACCGCACCGGATTGCAGAGCCTTGAGCGCTTCTTTACCGCCACCGTACAGCAACACGCCAGCGATCACCCCTTCCATTACAGCCCAGAAAATACGCTGAGGAACCGGGGCATCGAGCTTGCCGCCAGCGGTAATTGAATCAATCACCAGAGACCCCGAATCAGACGAAGTCACGAAGAACACTAGCACCAGCGCAATACCCAAGAAGGAAATAATCCCCGTCCACGGCAAGTGAGCCAGCATCTGGAACATGGCCAGGGAGGCATCACCCACCCCATTTGCCAATTCACCCACGCCATTGATGGATTGCTCCAGCCCAGTGGCACCGAACGCGGTCATCCAGATAATGGTGATCACTGTGGGAACCAGCAACACTGCCACAATGAATTCTCGCACGGTACGGCCTTTGGAAATACGCGCAATAAACATCCCCACAAACGGCGACCAGGAAATCCACCACGCCCAGTAGAAAACGGTCCAACCGTGCATCCATTCCCCGTCTTCACGGCCAAACCAAGTACTCAGAGGAATAATATTACTGATGTAATCCACCGCCGTGGTGCCAAAACCCGTGAGAATCAACGCGGTGGGACCCGCGATAATCACAAATAGCAGAAGGAAAACGGCCAGGCTCATGTTGATATTACTGAGCACTTTCACACCACCATCCAAGCCACGGATCACCGATAGCACCGCAACAGCGGTAACACCGACAATGATGCCGATCTGTACGTTAATGGCGTTGGGCGTGTCAAACAGGAAGTGCAAGCCACCGGAAGCCTGTTGAGCACCCAGCCCCAGTGACGTGGCCAGACCAAAGATCGTCGCCAGCACAGCAAGAATATCGATGATATGCCCCGGCCAGCCCCAGCAGCGCTCACCCAGCAAGGGGTAAAAAGCCGATCGGATAGTCAGCGGCATTCCTTTATTGTAGGAGAAAAAGGCCAGCGACAATGCCACTACAGCGTAAATTGCCCAAGGGTGCAGACCCCAATGGTACATGGTAGCGCCCATCGCCATATGCCGGGCCTCTTCTGAGCCGGCTTCCACCGCCAACGGCGTGCCATACCATTGCCCATTAAGATAGGCTACCGGTTCCGCCACGCTCCAGAACATCAGGCCAATGCCCATCCCTGCTGCGAACAACATGGCAAACCAGGACAGAGTAGAGAATTCCGGCTTGGCATTTTGCCCACCGAGGCGAATTTTCCCCAACGGCAGTACCGCCAACATCACGCAAAATAAAACGAAGACATTCCCGCTCACCATGAATAACCAGTCAAAGTGCTCAATAACCCAGCCTTTGGAGCCATTTAGCAAAGCGTTAGCTTGTTCAGGGAAAATTAATGTGCCAATCACAAAAGTAAGAATCAGTAATGCACTGATAAAGAAGACAGGATTGTGCATGTCCATTCCCATGACCTGCACGTTATCTTGGCCGACGTCATAGTCGGTCTCGTAATTAATTTTCATCTAAGCTCCGTATTCCGTCTTGCTTCGAGGGGCAGATTACCTGCCTTGCAGCCAGTCGGCTCGGACGATGCGAGGAAACCGAGTTGATCTCCTCTATAGCCTCACAGCCAAACATCATCTGAACGCGAAGCGACCCTGCGAGTCGCAGCTTTATCAGATCGTCAAAAATATAAACCTGCGCTAACCCTCTGCCCAGAGGCGCTAACGATGAAGCCATACGCCGGCCCAATGACACTTGGCGTTGCCAATAACGATGTTTTCATCAGTCTCTCCCTTCTTGGTCGTTTTAAACAGACTAGATGGTGGTCAACCAATGTCAAAGCCTCTCTGTAACGATGCAGTGGCACGCACAAAATGGGCTATTAGATTTGGTCAGGGGGGCAGGAACAAAGTCCAGCCAAAGATGGGCACAGTCAGCCCAGAGAGGAGGTATTACACGTAGGTGGTTTCAATAATCTCGACACCGGGTCGCCGTTCCTTTCGCCACAAAAGAACGCGCATGGTACCACACTGCGTAAGCGCCCGCTTTTAGCACCCGCATCCGGTGGCGCCAGTCCGGCCCGTATCCATAAAAAAACGGAGCCAATGGCTCCGTCTTTTTATGTCCACAAGCTTAAGACATGTTTGACAGAATTGCGCCTTTCACCGCATCCAGATCCGCATCAATGGTCACCATGCGGCTGTCCTGACACTGAGCAATGGCCGTGTCAGGGTCTTTCAAACCATTGCCTGTCAACGTGCAAACGATGGTAGAGCCTTCCGGAATCTTGCCAGATTGAATATCTCGCATGGCACCACCGATTGACGCGGCGGAAGCAGGCTCACAGAAAATGCCTTCTTTTTCTGCCAGCAATTTCTGTGCCGTCAAAATCTCGTGATCACTCAGCTCGTCGAACCAACCTTTAGACTCTTCCTGTAGCTTCCAGGCCTTGTCCCAGGACTGCGGGTTACCGATACGAATAGCGGTTGCTACCGTTTCCGGATCCTCGACCCGCTCGCCACGCATAAAGGGCGCAGAACCTTCAGCCTGATAACCAACCATCTTCGGCGCCGCATTTACGATGCCTGATTTGTGGTATTCGCTGTAGCCCATCCAATGTGCAGTAATATTACCGGCATTGCCCACAGGCAGGCAGTGGTAGTCTGGCGCGCGCCCCAGTTCTTCCACGATTTCGAAGGCAGCAGACTTCTGGCCTTGCAGACGATACGGGTTTACCGAGTTCACGATGGTCACCGGCGCCTTGTCAGCCACCTGTTTAACCAACTCCATACCCTGATCGAAATTGCCACGGATCTGCATGATCACGGCACCATACATCATCGCCTGAGCCAGCTTGCCCATGGCAATCTTGCCTTCCGGAATCAGTACGAAAGCAGTAATGCCCGCACGAGCTGCATAGGCTGCAGCGGCTGCAGAAGTGTTCCCGGTGGAAGCACAGATGATGGCATTACTGCCCTCTTCCACGGCCTTGGTCACCGCCATGGTCATGCCACGGTCCTTAAAAGATCCCGTGGGATTAAGACCTTCGTATTTGACGTAGATATCCACGTCCTTGCCCAACAACTTGGGAATATTCTTCAGGCGAATTAGCGGGGTATTCCCCTCACCCAAGCTGATGATCGGCGTGTCATCATTCACCGGCAGGTGGTCACGGTAGCGGTTGATCAAGCCGGTGTAACGGTCACGAAAAGGCATGGTTAGGTCTCTGTTTCTAGTGCAAAGCACTCTAATCTAGGCTCTGCGGTTCTTGAATGTGGTCATATTGAGCGACACGACATACGCTAGATGCGTGAGGCCGGACGCTTAAACCGCAGCGTCCAACATCGGAAATCAAGCGTCCAGCATTTCTACTCGAATCCGCATTATATCGCTATTCACCGACTCAAGGGCACCGATCTTGGCGAGGGCGGCACTCATGTCTCCTTCGCGGACCACGTGGGTCATCATGACAATGGGCACCAAACCCTGATCCACGTCACGCTGCACCAGGGCATCAATGCTGACATTATTGTCGCTGAGAATGCGCGTTACGTCAGCCAATACACCGGTCTTATCTTGCACGTGCAAACGTAGATAGAAGCTACAGGACACATCGTCGATGGTGAGAATCGGCTCATCAGACATCTGGTCTGTATGGAAGCCTAGGTAAGGTACCCGCTCGTCATAGTCTACGGTCAGCGCACGGCCCAATTCGATGATGTCCGCCACCACCGCAGACGCGGTGGGCTCGGCACCCGCACCAGCACCGTAGAACAGTGTCGGCCCGACGGCGTCACCGTCGATCATGATCGCGTTCATTACGCCATTCACTGCAGACAGCATGGTTTCCTTGGGAATTAGGGTTGGGTGCACACGCAGCTCAATCCCGTTACCGGTGTCCTTGGCAATCCCCAAGTGCTTAATGCGGTAACCAAAGTGCGCGGCGCTGGCCACATCTTCAATGGTGATCCGGCTGATGCCTTCGGTGTAGACCTTGGAGTATTGCAGCGGGATACCAAAGGCAATAGAAGCCAGAATGGTTAGCTTGTGGGCCGCGTCAATGCCTTCCACATCGAAGGTAGGGTCCGCTTCCGCATAGCCCAATTGCTGCGCTTCGGCTAGCACGTCATCAAAAGCGCGGCCGCCCTCTTCCATCTCGGTAAGGATAAAGTTGCCGGTGCCATTAATGATCCCCGCCAGCCAGTTTACGTGGTTCGCGGCCAGACCTTCGCCCAGGGATTTGAGAATGGGAATCCCGCCAGCCACAGAAGCTTCGAACGCCACATCCACGCCATTATCCTGGGCCGCCTGGAAAATTTCGTTACCGTGTTCGGCAATCAGCGCCTTGTTGGCAGTGACAACGTGCTTGCCATTTCTAATGGCGGTAAGTACCAACTCACGGGCAGTATCAATGCCGCCAATAAGTTCTACCAAAATGTCGATATCTGGATCTGTCGCCACAGCAAAAATATCGCGAGAAAGACGAATATCACTGGTATCACAGGCCGCATTGTCGCGGCGCGCACCGATATGGGTAATTTCAATCGGACATCCGACGCGTCGAGCAATATCCCGCGCGTTACGCTTCAACACATTCACGGTGCCTGAACCAACCGTACCCAGACCAGCAATACCCACTTTCACCGATTTCACGACATTTCCTCTCTTTATTCAGGGGCGCCGAGGCGCATCCTGTTAGTCCAGCAACCCATCCTGACGGAACATCTTTTTGATGCCGCGCATGGCCTGCCGGGTACGTTGTTCGTTTTCAATCAGTGCAAAGCGCACATGATCATCGCCATAATCACCAAAACCCACGCCTGGCGACACTGCTACACCGGCTTCGATAAGCAGTTTCTTGGAAAACTCCAGCGAGCCCATGGCCCGATAGGGTTCCGGAATTTCCGCCCAAACAAACATGGTGGCGCGGGGTTTTTCAACCGGCCAACCAATGTCGCCCAAGCCTTCTACCAATACATCCCGCCGTTGACGGTACATCTCGCAGATTTCCGCAACACAACTCTGGTCCCCTTCGAGGGCCGCGATAGCCGCCACCTGGATCGGCGTAAAAGTACCGTAGTCCATGTACGATTTGATCCGGGCTAGGGCATGGATCAAGTCTTTGTTGCCGCAACAGAAACCCACCCGCCAACCAGGCATGTTGTAACTTTTGGATAGGGAAAAGAACTCCACCGCCACATCCTTGGCACCCTCTACCTGAAGAATGGACGGTGCTTTGTAGCCATCGAACACGATATCTGCATAGGCGATATCGTGCACCACCCAAATCTGATGCTCACGGGCGATAGCGACCACTTTCTCGAAGAATTCCAGCTCCACGCACTGCGCGGTGGGATTGCCAGGAAAATTGAGCACCAACATTTTCGGCTTGGGCCAAGATTCCTTGATCGCCCGCTCCAACTCGACAAAGAAATCCACGCCCTTAACCATAGGGACATGGCGGATATCCGCGTTGGAAATCACAAAGCCGTAGGGATGGATCGGGTAGCTAGGGTTCGGCACCAATACCGTATCGCCTGGGCCCATCGTAGCCAGCGCCAAGTGCGCCAACCCCTCTTTGGAGCCGATGGTAACAATAGCTTCGGATTCCGGATCCAGATCCACCTCATATCGGCGCTGATACCAATCTGTCATCGCCTTGCGTAAGCGAGGAATACCACGTGACTGCGAATAACGGTGGGTATCTCCTCGTTGGGCGGTCTCTGTGAGCTTATCGACAATGTGCTTCGGTGTGGGCTGATCCGGGTTACCCATGCTGAAATCGATAATATCCTCACCCCGTGCTCGCGCGGCTGCCTTCATCTCTCCAACAATGTTGAAGACATAGGGAGGCAAACGACGGATTCGCTGGAAATCAGTTTCCACGACAACACCTTGGGTGGGAATAAAAGAAGGCGGACACATTAACGGCGCAGCTCGGCGCCGTCAATGTATCCGCCCTGTGTTTACAGCAGCAAACCGCCGTAATACGGGGGGTTCAGACTGATCAGTTCAGTCGCTTGAGCAAATCTTTCGGTGGTAAATACCCCCCCAGTTGCTTGCCCTCAGAGGTATAGATTGCCGGTGTACCACGCACCCCAAATTTCAAGCCCAATGGGTATTGCTCATCCACTGGCTTGGCACACTCACCCAGCTCGGCATCGCTAACCTTTTCGTTGAGCTTGGCATCGGTCAGTGCTTGAAGGCGATCTTCTGCACACCAGATATGGCGCATGGCCGCTGCCGCCTTGGTGGTAGGGCCACCACGAGGGAAGGCCAGGTAATGGACAGTCACGCCCGAGTCCATGTATTCCTCAATATGGCGGTGCAATTTACGGCAATATCCGCAGGTAATATCAGTGAACACATACACTTCTGCTGTCTCTTCAGGCGCCACGTAAGAGATCATGTCGTCCTTGTTTAACGTCTTGATGCCGTCGGCGCGAACTTTTTCTAGTCGCTGCTCGGCCGGGTTGATCACCTCCCCGTCTTTTAGCTCCAGCAACTTACCGACCATCACAAAGCGGCCATTCTCACTCATATAAACGGTTTCACCACCGTTCACTTCAAGCTCAAGCATGCCCGCCATGGGGGCAGGGCGCACATCACTGACTTCAACCCCGTCAAAAGCATTCTCGAACGCCGCTTTGGCTTGATCACCATCGATTTCGGCGTTCCCTTTATTACCTTCAGAACTGGCCCCACAGGCGGTCATCAGCCCCAATAATACAAACAGCAAACCTTTTTTCATTGTGTCGTTACTCCTTCTCTTAACCGTAAGAACCCGCCAACAGGCTCAAGTTCCCGATCGAGGGTGATGTTTCTGGTATACGTCTTGTAACCGCTGCTGCGCCACATGGGTATAAATTTGCGTGGTCGAGAGATCCGAATGGCCCAACAACAATTGCACCACCCGCAAATCTGCACCGTGATTCAACAAGTGAGTGGCAAAAGCATGCCGCAGTGTATGGGGAGAGAGCTTTTTTTGCACCCCTGCGACCACTGCTAGCTGCTTGATTCGATGCCAGAATGTCTGTCGGGTCATGCAGGTGCCACGGCGGCTGGGAAACAGTAGCTCCTGGTTGCCAGGCGTTGCAGCCCCCCCCATCAGCAACGCCCGTCCTTCACGCAGATAACGCTCCAGCCAGTGCAGTGCCTCTTCGCCCAACGGCACCAAGCGTTCCTTGTCGCCCTTGCCTATCACACGAATCACGCCTTGGCGGGGGTTTACCTGACTTTGCGTCAACGTCACCAATTCAGTGACCCGTAAGCCGGTGGCGTACAACACCTCCAGCATGGCCCGGTCGCGCAACCCTAAGGGGGTGGACAGGTCCGGCGCCGCCAACAGCGCCTCCACATCCGCTTCGCTCAGCGTTTTCGGTAACGGCCGCCCCAGTTTGGGACGCTCAATCAGCAGGGCTGGATCTTCACTAATACGCCCTTCGCGCTTAAGCCAACGGTAAAAGCTTTTCACCGCAGACAACTGACGAGCCACTGAGCGGGCACTGAGGCCCTGCTGGTGCCGGTAGGCCAAAAACTCCAGCAGTTGATAACGCTCGCAACCGAGCAGGGCTACCCGCTGCCCTTGCAACCAGCAAGCCAACTGGCTGAGGTCGCGACGATAATTAGACAAACTATGCTCACTCAGTCCTTTTTCCAGCCACTGCTGATCCAGCCAGCTATCAATCAGCCGGCGGTGGTCCTCGGTGGGCTGTCCATCGATTGCCGTTACCATGACGCCATCAAGCCTTATGCAAAAAGAGAAAACAACGTTTTACGCGGGCATTACCATGGATATCCGTGGGCGGTTTTACTAAATATTACCCCCACACCCGGCCATGTTAACGACAAACCCTGCCATTAAAGGCAACAATGGAGACGAGCAACATTGATTAGAAACCGTTACCAAGGAGAGCAATCGTGGGAATTTTATCTTGGATCGTATTCGGTCTTATCGCCGGTATCATTGCTAAATGGATTATGCCTGGAAAGGATCCGGGCGGCTTCATTGTCACCACCCTAATCGGTATCGCGGGTGCTGTGGTCGGTGGCTGGCTAGGCTCCATCACTGGCCTAGGCGGTTCGGTCAGCGGGTTCAGCCTAGGCAGCTTTGTCACCGCCATTATCGGTGCATTGGTACTGCTGGCTCTGTACCGGCAGATGAAAAAGTTTTAGCAAACAGCTGCAAGCCGCACGAGGATCCAAGCTCCTGCTTAGCACAAAAAGCAGGGGGTTCGCGCTGTAATCAAAATGAGGCAGAGTCCCTTGTAGAATCAACGCTCACCGAAACCCAGGCACCGCGTTTGATGCAACTGCAAAGCGGCTCCTGCGTTGCAGCTTTGTGGCTTGGAGTTGTCGCTCTTTGCGGATATTTAAGCCGCAGAGCGGACCCAAAAAAGCCGCTTCCTTTACGGGAAGCGGCTTTTTTGTTGGAGCAATCTACCGGGCCAGAGGTTGATTTCGCATGCCCTACAGCAAAGGCTAAACCAACATTCACTCGCGGTAGAAGGAATCCGCAATCTACCGGATTTTTTCTTTGATCCGTGCAGACTTGCCTGAGCGATCACGCAGGTAGTAAAGCTTAGCGCGGCTAACATCACCACGACGATTCACTTCGATGGAATCGATCAGCGGGCTATGCAGCTGGAATACACGCTCAACACCGACACCGTGGGAGATTTTACGCACAGTGAAAGCAGAGTTCAGCCCACGGTTACGACGAGCGATAACCACACCCTGGAACGCCTGCAGACGCTCGCGGGTACCTTCCTTTACTTTCACTTGCACGGTAACAGTGTCACCGGCACTGAATTCCGGAAGTTCGGACTTCAGCTGGGCTTCTTCGATGCCCTGGATAATAAGGTTCTTGCCACTCATGGCAGTGCTCCTAATCAGTAGTTTTTGCTGTATGCGACGGCTGCTCGGCGATGTATTCGTCCAGCAGCTGTTGCTCTTCTTTGCTCAAGCCCCGCGCCCGGCGGGCCTCCAGCAGGTCTGGACGCTGTTGCCAGGTCCGTCCCAACGCCTGCTTAAGGCGCCAGCGGCGAATCAGTTCATGATTGCCGCTGAGCAGTACCGGTGGCACTGCCTGCTCGCCATACACCTCCGGGCGGGTGTAGTGCGGGCAATCGAGCAAGTTTTCGAATTCACCCGAAAAAGAGTCCTGCTCGGCGGAGTCTTGGTGACCCAACACTCCGGGTATCAATCGGCTAACCGCATCGATCAGCACCAGCGCTGGCAATTCACCACCGCTGAGCACGTAGTCGCCGATGGAAATTTGCTCATCCACCTCCGCATCGAGCAAACGCTCGTCTACGCCTTCATAGCGCCCGGCCAGCAATATTAGGCCAGGCTGTTCCGCTAACGCCGTGGCCTTGGCCTGGGTTAACGGCTGCCCCTGAGGGGACAGGTAAATCACTTTGGCTGCCGGGTTGGCGACGCGTGCAGCCTGTAAGGCTTTCGCCAGCGGCTCCACTTTCATCACCATGCCAGGGCCGCCCCCAAAAGGGCGATCATCCACGGTACGGTGGCGGTCTTCGGTGAAGTCCCGAGGGTTCACCGTTTCCACCTGCAGCTGACCATTATCGACAGCCCGCCGAGTAACGCCAAAGTCAGTAATCGCTTGTGCCATCTCCGGAAACAACGTTACCAGAGTGACGGCAAACGCAGGCTTCGTCGTCATCATTTAAAAGTCCGGATCCCAATCCACCGTCATTTCGCCGTCTTCTAGGCTAATCGCAGTGATCACGTCCTCCGGAAGCCACGGAATCAGACGCTCACGCCGATCCAGGCTATTGCGGTCCCCACGCACCACGACCACGTCGTTGGCACCGGTTTCCACCATGCGCGTCACGCTGCCCAGGTCCATGCCATTCACATGTTTTACCCGTAGGCCAATCAAGTCGCGCCAATAATACTCACCCTGGCCTGATTGCGGCAGCAAATCGGCAGGTACGCCGATATCCTGCCCCACCAAGGCCGCCGCAGCTTCCCGGTCGGATACGCCTTCCAGTTGCGCGATCAACCCTTTCCCTTGAGGCCGAAAGCCGGTCACTTTCACCGGTTTCCATGTTCCAGCAGCGCTAGAACCGCCTGAGTTCAGGGCGCCCTGTTTCAGGTGCCAGGGCTGGTACTGCTGGAGGTTGACCATGGGGTCGGTATAGGAATACACCTTTACCCACCCCTTGACGCCGTGCACCCCAAGGATGCGGCCGACTACCACCAGCTGGGAGGACGCGCCCCCTTCAGCCGAAGAGGATTGTCCTCGCTCTGCCATCAGGCTGCCTTACGGGCCTGTTTGGCAAGGGTCTTAACACGGTCAGACAGCTGTGCACCCTTAGCAACCCAGGCATCCAGGCTTTCTAAGTTCAGCTTGAGAGGGATTTCACCGCCACGGGCGATGGGGTTGTAAAAACCCAATTGCTCGATAAAACGACCATCACGTGCGTAACGGCTATCTGCAACAACGATGCTATAGAACGGGCGCTTCTTGGAACCGCCGCGAGCGAGACGAATAACTACCATGGTTTACTTACCTTATTTATCAATCCGGTTTCCCGGCCGAACCATCAACAAGACGCTCCGACCATCGTATCCGCTTGAAAGCCACCCGTGAGAAACACGCAGAGGCCGCGAAGGGCGCGAATTATACAGGGAGTCGAAGCAGGCAACAAGCACCACACTCCGTGCATTTTCATGCGCTTGCGAAAACACCTTTTTGAGTGCAGGCCTCTCGCAGCGAGAACCTGTACCGCAGGGCAATCAAGCATTGCCGGGCTTAACAGGAGAGACCGTGCTGCATAGCGTTCAGACTACCTCGCACCCCAAACGCAACGCGGGCAGAGGGGTAGACCTTGCCGCCCGCTCTGCCCGCGCTCTACAGCTTGCGCCTTGACGCTGTTCCTACATCGGCGGCATGCCACCTGGGCCACCCATGCCCCCTGGCGGCATGCCGCCACCGGGGCCGCCTTGGCCTCCCCCTCCCATCATACCTTCCATACCCCGCATCATGTTCTTCATGCCACCCTTGGTACGCATCTTCTTCATCATCTTGGCCATCATTTTTTGCTGCTTGATGAGACGATTCAGGTCCTGAATTTCCAGGCCGGCACCGGCGACAATGCGTTTCTTACGTGACCCTTTGAGCAATTCCGGGTTGCGACGCTCTTTCGGCGTCATGGAATCGATCAACGCTTCCATGTGCTTCATTTGCTTCATGGCAGCCGGATCTTGGGCTGCTTCCATCATCCCGCCCATGCCCGGCAGCTTGTCGAGCAGGCCGGCCATACCGCCCATATTACGCATCTGTTGGAACTGGTCCTTCAGATCCTCGAAGTCCATCGCCTTGCCTTTCTTGAACTTCTTGGCGATTTTTTCGGCTTTCTTTTTGTCCAGCTTGCGCTCGGCTTCTTCCACCAAGGACAACACATCGCCCATGCCGAGGATCCGGCTGGCAATACGATCCGGGTGAAACGGCTCCAAGGCATCGGTTTTCTCACCCATGCCGATAAACTTGATGGGCTTACCAGTAAGCTGGCGTACGGACAGCGCAGCACCACCGCGGGAGTCACCATCGGCCTTGGTAAGGATCACACCGGTGAGAGGCAAAGCCTCATTGAAAGCCTGGGCGGTATTCGCCGCATCTTGACCCGTCATGGCATCGACCACGAACAGGGTTTCCACCGGGCTAATAGCGCCGTGTAGACGCTTAATTTCGCTCATCATGTCTTCATCGACATGGAGACGACCAGCGGTATCAACGATCAGCACGTCCATATAGCGACGACGGGCTTCATCCAGCGCCGCATTGGCAATATCCACCGGATCCTGATCGCTGGAAGACGGGAAGAAGTGAGTCTCCACCTCACCAGCCAAGGTTTTCAGCTGCTCAATAGCCGCCGGGCGGTAAACATCCGCAGACACCACCATGACCTTCTTCTTCTCCCGCTCTTGCAGGAAGCGCGCAAGCTTGGCTACGGACGTGGTTTTACCTGCCCCCTGCAAACCCGCCATCAAAATAATGGCTGGAGGCTTAGTAGCCAAATCCAGACCATCATTGGCGTCGCCCATGGTATGGACAAGCTCGTCGTTGACGATCTTTACGAACGCTTGGCCAGGGTTCAGGCTCTGCAACACCTCCTGCCCCAAGGCTTTTTCTTTTACCTGCTCGACAAACTCTTTCACCACCGGCAAGGCCACGTCGGCCTCCAGCAGTGCCTTGCGCACTTCGCGCAGGGTGTCGCGGATATTGTCTTCGGTCAGGGAACCCTGACCTGCCAGGCTTTTAAGCGACGATCCCAACCGATCGGTGAGATTCTCGAACATGGGTCTACCTCCAAATGCACCATGTCTGCGGCCAGGCATGCCTGCCGCAGTGACAGGGGCGCAATTATAGCCCTCCTTGGGCATCAACGTCATGGGGCACGACCGTAACACACTCATCCGAACACAAAATGAGAATGATTGTTGATAGACAACTGGCGCCTATGCCAGACTTCAGCGGGCTTGGCCCGGAATTTTATACCCGGGCGCCTACTTCGGATAACAACGGCTTATGAACTTTTCCGTGATCACCGGCTTCGCGGCGTTTATTTTGTATCTCACCGCCTGCCTGATCCTGTATCGACAATTTCGCGGCAAGACCGTGCCATCCCGGGCCAGCATCCTGATCCCCGGCACATTGGCCGTGATTGCCCATGGAGCCAGTCTTTGGCAGGTGATGATCACCGACGAAGGGCTGCAGCTAGGGTTGTTCCCCATTGCCTCCGCCACAGCCGTGACGGGTGCCGCCGTGGTGCTTGCGTCTAGCCTGTATCGTCCTTTCGAGTGGATATCCGCTCTCGTCTACCCGTTTGCGGCGGCTACCATTCCCGCCATGCTATGGGTAAACACGGGCTATACTGCTCACCCACTAACCCACGGGCTTGGCGCCCACGTGCTGCTTTCCATTATTGCTTACGCAATACTGGCCTTAGCCGCGTGCCAGTCGATTCTGCTTTGGGTGCAGGATCGGCAGCTTAAAAATGGCCACATCCGGGGGGTAATGCGCGTATTCCCGCCCATCCAGGTCATGGAATCCATGTTATTTGAAGCCATTTGGCTGGGCGAAATCCTACTCACCATCGCCATACTCAGCGGCTTCCTTTACGTAGATAATTTATTTGCTCAGCATCTGATGCATAAAACAGTGCTGACGCTCATATCCTGGGTAGTGTTCGCTATTCTACTTGGCGGTCGTCATCTACGCGGCTGGCGAGGGCACACAGCCATTCGCTTCACTCTTAGCGGTTTTGCCATGTTGCTAGTCGCCTTCTTCGGCAGCCAACTAGTTCTAGAATTCATATTGAAACGCTGAAAACGATAAAAAGTTGTGCCGCCAAAGGGGAAGAGTGCGGCGGCGGCCGCAGCAACGGGCTAAGGCCGTGCCCACGGTTCCACTTTTAACTTCCAACTCGCTCCCGCTTTCCTTGACACCTCAACCCCTCGGCCCGAACAATAGCGGGCCGACTGGCGGATAAACGATATTTCCTTTGGATACCTACTCTGACGGGTTGCTGATTGGCGCCCTGGTTATTCTCATTCTTGTTTCTGCTTTTTTTTCTAGTAGTGAAACCGGCATGGTGGCGATCAATCGTTACCGGCTTCGGCATTTGGCCCGCCAAGGTCAAAAAGCGGCCAAACGGGTCGAAACCCTGCTCAAACGAACAGACCGTCTGTTGTCTGTCATTCTGATCGGCAACAATTTCGTCAATAACTTTGCCGCTACCGTAGCCGCTATTTTGGCCATCCGCTGGTTAGGCGACAGCGGCGCAGCAGTGGCCCCGGTGGTAATCACCATCATCATGTTGGTGTTCGCGGAAATCACCCCAAAGACCTATGCTGCCATGCGCCCAGAGCGGGTAGCCTTTCCCGCCAGCCTGATCCTTAAGCCTTTGCAGGTTGTGCTCGCGCCCCTGGTATGGATGGTGAACGGGGTTAGCAGCATGCTACTACGGTTAGGCGGCATTCGCCCCAACGAGCATGATGACGACCACCTCAGCCCAGAAGAGCTGCGCACCGTGGTGAATGAAGCCGGCGGCCTAATCCCAGAAAATCATCAGAAAATGTTGCTTAACATTCTTGATCTGGAAACTGTCACCGTGGAGGACATTATGGTCCCCCGTAACGAGATGGTGGGAATCGATCTGGATGATGACATGCACGACATCCTCACCACTCTGCGCTCCAGTCAGCACACTCGTTTACCCGTTTTCAACGGCGACCCGAACAATATGATCGGCCTATTACACCTGCGTAAATTGAGCCGTTTACTGCTCAAGGAGGAAATCAACAAGGCCGAGCTAATGCAGTACACCGTCGAGCCTTACTTCGTCCCGGAAGCGACCTCCCTGCACCAGCAATTAATCAATTTCCAGAATGCCAAGCGCCGCATCGGCATAGTCGTAGATGAATACGGAGACGTACACGGCCTGGTCACCCTGGAAGATATTCTCGAAGAAATTGTCGGCGAATTTACCACCGACCTGGCCGCCACCAGCCAGGACATTCACCCACAGGAAGACGGCAGCTACGTGATTGATGGCTCCTCTACCTTGCGAGACATTAACCGCGCCTTGCAATGGGAACTCCCCACTGATGGCCCAAAGACGTTGAACGGCCTGATTCTGGAGTACCTTCAGGACATTCCCGACGCCAACATCTCGGTAAGAATCGACCGGTACCTGATTGAAATCTTGCAAGTGAAAGACAATATGGTGAAGGCTGTGAGAGCGAGGAGGGCAGAAGTTAATTAATCACTACGGATGGATAATTGATTACTGTGCGAGAAGCGCAGGCGGAACGCCAACGCCAGCCCTCAATTATCCAGCAGCTTCAAACTCTGTCCGCGATCGGCGAACCCACCCAAGCGAGAATATCGGCTTCATAGCGTTTAACCAGCGCACGCCCTTCTGCTATCGCTTCCTTCGCGCGGTGGAAGTCCATCAGCGCAAAATCTTCCAGCATTGGCACCAGTGTCACCTCTGGTGGGTCGCCAGCCATACGCGAGCGGGTAATACGGTCCTGCATGATATTGATACTAGACGCCACTACATCAAAAAACCCCGGGTCCTGACCATCGCCTGAGGCAAAATAATCCATCATTTTTTGCCAGATGCTGCGCTCTTCAGCGGTGCTCTCTTCACCCTCTGCCTGGCTACGAGTGTCCCGTGACAGGTGAGCGCCCACCAGCTGAGCATTCAAGTTTACCGCGATCACAACATCTGCACCCATGGCTCGAGCCGCAGAAACAGGTACGGGGTTAACCAAACCGCCATCGAGCATCCAGCGCCCCTGCATCTTCACCGGAGAAAACAGGCCAGGCAAAGCACAAGAAGCCCGTGCAGCATCCAACATGCGCCCTTTGGTTATCCAAACTTCGCGGCCGCTGGCCATGTCCGTGGCAACGGTGACCAACTTCTTATCCAGGGTTTCTATTTCGGGATTATCGTGGTTGTTCTGGAAAAAGCTAAACAGCTTCTCCCCCTTCACCATACCTCCGGAAAAGCTGATATCCAGCAAACCAAATACATCTTTCACCGTCAGGGACTCGACCCAATCGGCAAAGGCGTTGAGCGAACCGGTGACATAAGCGCCGCCCACCAAGGCGCCAATAGAGGTTCCTGCCACCACCTGAGGATGAACGCCGATCTCATCCAGCGCCTGAATAACGCCAATATGTGCCCACCCCCTGGCCGAGCCACTGCCTAACGCCAAGCCGACAACAGGCTGGACGGGCTCTTGGCTACCCATCTCGGTCGTCATTTATCGTTCTCCTTACGCACTACGCAGGGGGCTGGCTCGCCATTCATGCGCTGATCAATACGGCGAAACACTTCTCGCTTTTCATCATCCGAGAGCAACCCCCAGATGGAAATCTCTCCACCGGTACGGAAACAGCCCACACAGATATCATCTTCATCCAATGCGCAAATCGACACACACGGCGACACTAGCTGTCTTTCAGTCATGGAACCGCTCGTCCACCTCCAGGTGCTGAGCAAACTCTTTCGCGTGGGCCACATAGTGCATGCTGCCCATGGTCAACATAGCCTTATGCCCCTCACCAATTTCTTTCACTACCTTGGCAGGTGACCCCATAACCAAGGAGTTGTCGGGAATTTTCATGCCTTCCGGCACGAGGGAGTTCGCGCCAATGATACAGTTATTGCCAATGACCGCTCTGTTGAGCACCACCGCATTGATACCGATCAGGCTGTTATTACCCACCGTACAGCCATGCAACATGACTTTGTGCCCCACCGTCACATCCTTGCCCAGTTTCATGGGCACACCCGGGTCCACGTGCAATACAGCACCGTCCTGAATATTGGTATTCTCACCAATTTCTATGACATCGTTATCCGCTCGCAGCACCGCGTTGAACCAAATACTGCTGTTGGCTTCCATGATCACCGAGCCGATGACGGTGGCGTTATCCGCTATCCAGTGGCCATCACCACGTTGCTCTAAGCGACGCTCACCAATCTTATAAATCATGCCTTTCCCCTTTTTACTGATACCCAGCGGCGGGTTATTTCACTTCGAACTCAATGCCTGCGTCATAAACATGGTTAATCAAGTCCAGAATCATGAAGGCGGTTAGTCCCCAAATACGCTTGTCTTCATAGTAATAGCTGGGAATACGAAACTGGCGACCAAACACATCGATAGGACTGGAAAGCTCTGGTATCTCATCCAGGAAAAACTGCAAGGGAACCTGAAAAATCGTGTCAATCTCGCCGGGCTCCGCTTGCAGCTCCACGTCAGGACGAACAATGCCCACAAAGGGCGTCACTTTCATACCATAACGGGACGCCAAGGGAGATAATTGCCCGAGCACATCCACATAATCCGGTGACAACCCAACTTCTTCTTCGCTTTCTCGCAAAGCGGTCATCAACAAATCTTTGTCGCCTGGATCCCGCTTGCCTCCAGGAAAGGCCACTTCGCCCGCATGAGTGGGCATGGAATTGGAGCGAACCGTCAGGATGATCTGGGGGTCAGGCACATCCACTAACGGCATTAAAACAGCGGCCTCAGGTAAGGCCAGGGACAATTCTGTGCGTCTGTAATCCGGCAAACGCTGCCTGAGCTGCTCAAGCACACCCTTCTCCAATTCACAAATTCAAACGCTAGTTTGAACAGCCCGGGCGCCCTGAGCAAGCCTTGTCAAAGCCCATTGCCGACCATCGGTCACAAACCCATCCCCCTTTTTGGGGCACGGTAAACTTTTGACTTACGCCAAACGAACTAACTGCTAACGGGCTCTCCCCCCCCTACACCATACGCATCCCGCCATTTTCCCTGAAAACCGACTAACCAAAGTGCGCAATCGCTCCGCTTTCTATTACCCTATCGACTAGTAGAACGCTGATAAATTCGGCCCAAATGGCGAATTTCACTGCAGGAAAAGTCGCGTAAAACTGGGCGCATGGGGTTTAATTATCAGGGATGAACATGATGACAGAGGACGCCACCGCTCGCCTTTTTCTTGCCGGACTCTTGTTGATTCTGATGGCACAGGCGAACGCTACCGACCTTTCATTTTTCAATGAAACACCCACGGGAAATAAAGCGGATATTACCCAGCAGGGAAGGAGCGCCGCCACTCTTCAACGGGAGGAGCTAAGCCTTAGCGCCTCATGTCAGCAAAAGGATTATTACGCCAACCAGGCCGACATCATCCAGCTCAGCAGGGAAAACCTCGCGGTGGTGAGCCGATACGGTACTGGGATCTAAACTATGCCGGGATCTGCCAGAAAGGGGCCAATAACACAATCACGCCGGGGGGAGATGACTCTCACGCAGAATTACTCTCCGCTCTCTTCCAAGTGGTTTTCATGCACCCAACGCATCACGCCCACCCGGCTTTTCACCCCCACCTTGCGATACAGACTTTGCAAATGCGCCTTCACCGTATGTGTGCTCAGGCAAATAGCATCAGCGATTTCGTGGTTGCTCATGCCTCGCACCACATGGTCCAGCATTTGCCTTTCACGGCTCGTGAGGCTTTCAAAGATATGCCCACACCGAGTCGGGGTTTTGCGGTGACGGACCAGATAATCCATGTAACTGCGCGGGAACCAGCTACGTCCCTTGCAGACCTCATCCAACGCCTTGGAAATAAGCACGTCGCTATCCTGCTGGTAGATAACCCCCTTGACTACCGGCCAGTTAAGCAAGAAAAAAATATTATCGTCTCGATCTGCATTAACCAGAATTACCCGACACAGCGGCATGTGCTCCTGGATACGACCAAGCAACCCTTCGATTTCCGGGGTGGAAAAGTCCAGCACATTGATGAGAACCAAGTCATCCTGAATCTGATCACAGAAAAGATCTTCACTGCTGGTTGCTGTGCAGGATACGCCACGCTGGTTTTCAATTGATTTCGCTAAAAGCCGGATTGCAAGATTGTTGCAATGCGAAACCACCAGATAGGCTTTACTCTCGTCACGGGTCCTGTGCGCCATCGACACATCCATATCAATGTACCCTCCCCAATCAATGTCCCTACCCCCAAGTGCATAGACAAGGGGCTAAGAAACGCCGCCATGCTACATTACCAAACAGGTCAATGTCGCATGACTGGCTTCTATTAACCAAGATCGCTAGTCTATGGCCACCGTTTTCAAGAGCACCGGCTCTATCTGCGATATATTAAATATCTGCAAATTTGTGGTATACGTCACAAATAATGCCACTTTCATTTTCTACAGGCAATTGTCAAATCATTCATACCCCAAATGAATGGTCTGCGTTGAGGCGATATCTTCCGGGGCGTTACCCCCCCCCTCATAGTGAGTTTTTCATGAAATTCTGTAGCCATTGCGGCAATCCCAACCTGCAGTTCAGTATCCCTGAAGGGGATAACCGCCCCCGCTACTGGTGCCCGGATTGCGAGACGATCCATTATCAGAACCCCAAGATCGTGGTGGGTGCAGTGCCCATATGGGAAGGTAAAGTGCTGCTCTGCAAGCGCGCCATTGAGCCACGCAAAGGCTATTGGACGCTACCGGCTGGCTACATGGAAAATGGAGAAACGCTGCAGGAGGGTGCGGCCAGGGAAACGTGGGAGGAAGCCTGCGCCACGGTAGCCATTGGCGACTTGTATACAGTTTTCAATTTGCCGCATATCAATCAGGTGTATGTTTTCTTTCTTGGTGACGTGGAAGACGGTAAATACGGCGTCGGGGAAGAAAGCAGTGACGCCGGCCTCTTTTCCCTGGATGACATCCCTTGGGATGAACTGGCGTTTCCCACCATCGGCCGCACCTTGCGGTTTTATATCGACGACCTAGAGCGCAACGATTTTCCGGTTCGCACCCAAGACATCCAGCCGCTCAAACGCCGCCCCCAAGAGGAGTGACACAACACCGGCCACACTCAGTGTATGCCGGGCAACCGCTCCAGTTTCCACAAGTCAATGGCAGGCTCTTCGTAGGGGTGAGACAGACGCAGGGCGCTAATCACCGCTTGCAGACACGACTCAAGGCAAAGCGTTTCCACCCGGTATTCTTCCACTACTTCCACCTGATCCTGCTCACCTAAAAAAGGCTTACTCCCTGGCAAGGGGCGAAATTGCCCCTGCCCCAAAGTCTGGAAGCTGCAACAGTCATAATCGCCCAAGTGCCCTGCTCCCGCCTCGAATATGGCAGTTTTCACCTGCTCAACATGGCTAGCGGGCACATAGAAACACAGCTTGTAATGCAGCTCCTCCATTGTGGCCTCCTCGCGATTATCATTGGTTACGCCAAACGGCGCCCCAAGCACAAACGGCAATCAATGCCGCGCAACTTACGCGCCAACACGGGTTCCAGTTTTACACTTTCAACTCACCACACTCCGGTTTCAACTCATATTCACCTTGGGCCGAAATCCAGACACCTTCTGCCGACACTGACTGCACACCATTCACCCATACACTGCCTTCGCAGCGTAATTTACGGCGCTCTAAAGAAACCAACCGGGCCTCAAAATCCACTGGCGTGTTCAACGGAGTAGCCGCCAGATAGCGAATATTGAGAGTACCGGTCATGCCGAGCTGGCGAACATAATCCTGCGTCTTGGCCATCAACATATCCAATGCCAGTGCCAGCACGCCACCGTGCACCCGTCCTGGAGGTCCCTGAAACACCGAACCGAAGGTGGCCCGCCCGCGCACGCAGTCGCCATCCAGCCACAATTCCAACGGCGGCGAAAGCGGTGACGCCTTACCAGTAAGGATTTCAAAATCCACCAGATCGGTCACATCATCGCCACTTGCTTCCCCGGTCAGCATGCGCTGCAGAATCTGGTTGTAATCGCGCTGCCCTTCCTGCTGCAATGCCTGTCGCAATAGTTGCACCTGAGCAATGTAATCCTGCAACTTGGCCTGCGATGCATCCAGGCGTAGCACCTGTTCATTAAGGCCCGCGAGCTCCTGCCCCAGCTGACGATGCAGCTGAGCACGAGAGGAAGGCTCAGGCGTTTCCGCCACACGAATATCTCGAAAATGATAGGTGGTTTTCGTCATACGTTACCCCAAACTCTTAGGCATCAGCCAAATGCCTTGCGCGTGGACGGCCTGGATATCGCCATGCCAGCCAAGATAGTTATACCCGCCTGTGCACGGATCAAACGCTCGGCCAGCTGCGCCTAGCCGCACTGATACGGCGGCACTGACAAAATCGCTGGGCACAGGCCCGGTTTTGTAGGCCTCTTGCCGCTCCCTGGCCCCAAAGATTTTTTTCAGGCATGGAAATACAACGGGCTGAGGCTACGGGAAACTGACGGCAACACGCCATCAAACCATCGCTTGATTCTGAGCGGAGACAGGGACTGGCTCAAGGCCCGAACAGAACATAAAAAAGGCGGAAAGGGTCACCCCGTTTCCGCCTTCTACTCTTTTCACTTTAGCTTTTTAACCGATTTTCATCCTACCCATTTCCGGGCGTTGGCAAACATCCGCAACCAGGGGCCATTTTCGTGGCCGCGCCAGTCATCCGGAATCCAGCTATTTTGCAGCACACGGAACACCCGCTCGGGATGCGGCATCATAATAGTGACGCGGCCGTCAGTGGTGGTAAAACCGGTCACACCCTGTGGCGAACCATTGGGGTTGGCCGGGTATTGTTGCGCCGGATTCCCCAAGCCATCCACGTAACGCAGGCTCACCAGCCGCTGCTCGAGATTGCGATTCAATGCATCGTCCGCCAGCTCCACACGACCTTCCCCATGGGCTACCGCAATGGGAATTCGCGTACCGGCCATGCCTTGCAGCAGAATGGAGGGAGAGTCCTGCACTTCCACGAGGGAGGTGCGCGCCTCGAACTGCTCTGACAGGTTGCGCACAAAACGCGGCCAGTGCTCAGCACCGGGAATCAAATCTTTCAAATGCGACAGCATCTGGCAGCCATTACAAACCCCAAGCGCAAAGGTGTCTTCACGGAAGAAGAAACGATTAAAAGCTTCACGCATCTCTTCGTTATAAAGCACCGTCTTGGCCCAGCCTCCGCCAGCACCTAGCACATCGCCGTAGGAGAAACCGCCACAGGCCACCAAGCCCTTGAAATCATCCAGCTTCACACGGCCTTCGAGCAAATCACTCATGTGCACATCAACGGCGGAGAAGCCCACACGATCAAACGCTGCAGCCATTTCCGTCTGACCATTAACGCCCTGCTCGCGCAGGATGGCCATTTGCGGTTTGCTGCCAGTATTGATGGAGGCAGAGCCAATAAACGGGGCCGCAGGGTTTTCCGTCATATCGAAGGTCAGCCGCACGTTCAGGCCCGGGCCATTGCTATACGCAATGGCATCGAATTCCTGGCGAGCACAATCCGGGTTATCCCTCAAAGACTGAATCTGGTAGCTGGTTTCTGCCCAGATACGCTGCAACTCCCGGCGCGGGGTTTCCAGTAAAGTACCGCCGCCCAAGCGCAGACGGATAACATCGTCGCCATCCGGTTGGCCTAGACAATGAACACACTGGCCCAGCCCGGCTTCCGCATAGCGCGCTATCACCGCGTCAGCCTGGGCTTTTTCAACCTGCAGCACGGCGCCCAACTCTTCGCTAAACAGGGCCGCAATGGCTTCCGGCGTATCACCAGCCAGATGATCCAAGGTGATATCCAAACCTGTACGGGCAGCGAACGCCATTTCCACCAGTGTGGTGAACAGGCCGCCGTCGGAACGATCATGGTAAGCCAGCAGTTTGCGCTCAGCCAGCAACTGCTGAGTCACTTCGAAAAAGGCAACCAGGTCTTTGGCATCATCCAAATCCGGGGCAATGTCACCGACCTTGCCGTACACCTGTGCAAGAGCAGAGCCAGCCATACGATTCTGGCCACGGCCCAGATCCAACAGCAACAACTCACTCTCCACACCAGTTTTCAGTTCTGGGGTCACCGTCAGGTCGATATCGGTGACCGTGGAAAATGCAGAAATCACCAGCGACATGGGCGCAGTCACACTTTTATCGATGCCTTTGTCGTTCCACACCGTACGCATGGATAGCGAGTCCTTACCCACCGGAATGGCAATGCCCAGCTGCGGGCATAGATCCATACCCACCGCTTTCACCGCATCAAACAAGGCCTGGTCTTCACCCGGGTGGCCCGCCGCTGCCATCCAGTTGGCCGACATACTAATCTGGCCCAGGTCGCCCAGGTGTGCACCGGCAATATTGGTGATTGATTCGGCCACCGCCATACGACCAGACGCAGCCGCATCCACCAATGCCACTGGGGTACGCTCCCCCATGGCCATGGCCTCGCCAGTGCTTTTGCCCTCTGCGTTGGGATTAAAACCGGTCGCGGTTACCGCACAATCAGCCACCGGCACCTGCCAAGGGCCAACCATTTGATCACGGTGCACCAGCCCGGTAATGGAGCGATCCCCGATGGTGATCAAGAAGCTCTTGGAGGCCACAGACGGCAAACGTAAGACCCGCTCACTCGCATCCTTGAGGTCAATAGCTTCGGTGCTGAACGACTGGCGCACAAAGTCTTCGCGCTCAAAGCTGCGCAGCATTTTCGGCGGCTTGCCGAACAGCAGATCCATGGGCAGATCCACCGGCGCCTTGCCAAAATGTTCATCGCTGACGGTCAAGTGCTCTTCATCCGTCGCCTCACCCAGTACCGCATAGGGTGCGCGTTCACGCTGGCAGATGGCGTCGAAGCCGGGCACGTCTTCTGGCATGACCGCCAGCACATACCGCTCCTGAGCCTCATTACACCAAATCTCTACCGGGCTCATACCGGGCTCAGAACTGGGCACCTTGCGCAACTCCAGCTTGGCACCCATATCATGGTCGTGTACCAGTTCAGGCAAGGCGTTGGACAAACCGCCAGCGCCCACATCGTGAATGGACACAATCGGGTTATCGTCCCCTTGAGCCCAGCAACGATCGATCACTTCCTGCACCCGCCGTTCGATTTCCGGGTTCTCACGTTGCACCGAGGCAAAATCTAGCGCTTCCGCAGACTGCCCCGAGGCCATGGAGCTCGCCGCCCCTCCCCCCAGCCCGATCAACATGGCCGGGCCACCCAACACAATAATCTTGGCACCGGCGGGAATGGGATTCTTTTCCACATGGCCGTCGCGAATGTTACCTAGGCCACCGGCGATCATAATTGGCTTGTGGTAGCCGCGCACCTCATCGCCGTTAACGCCCGGAGCACTGATTTCCAGGGTGCGGAAATAACCACACAGGTTCGGACGGCCAAATTCATTATTAAAGGCCGCCGCACCAACCGGCCCTTCGATCATGATATCCAGCGCTGAGGCAATGCGCCCAGGTTTGCCGTACGGTTGCTCCCAGGGCTGACCAAAACCGGGAATATTCAGGTTGGACACGGAAAAACCGTTTAGGCCAGCTTTGGGCTTAGAGCCACGACCTGTCGCTCCCTCATCACGGATTTCACCGCCAGAGCCGGTGGCCGCCCCCGGATGCGGTGCAATCGCCGTGGGATGATTGTGAGTCTCTACCTTCATCAACATATGTACCGGTTCGTTGACGAACTGATACTGCTGGCTGCCCGGCACCGGGAAAAAGCGGTCTGCCACCGGGCCGGCCACCACCGAGGAATTATCGCTGTAAGCGCTCAGCACCCCATCTGGTGAATGCTTGTAGGTATTACGGATCATCCCGAATAGGCTCAGATCTTGCTCTTCACCGTCAATAGTCCAATCCGCATTGAAAATCTTGTGGCGGCAGTGCTCGGAATTGGCTTGGGCAAACATCATCAGTTCCGCATCGGACGGGTTACGCCCCAACGCAATAAACTGCTCCACCAAGTATTCAATCTCATCCGCAGCCAGCGCCAGCCCCAACTCACCATTGGCGGTTTCCAGCGCTGCCCGGCCCCCGCCAAGAATATCCACGGTCGTCAATTCCCGTGGCTGGTGATGGGTAAACAAGGTGGCGGCGGCATCCAGCTCGGGCAGCACCACTTCTACCATTCTGTCATGTAGGGCGGCAGCCAGAGTATCTCGATCACCTTCACCGTCCAGGCGATACTCAATCCCGCGCTCAATGCGCTCCACCTGAGTAAGGCCAGCGTTATGACAAATATCCGTTGCCTTGGAAGACCAAGGCGAAATGGTGCCTGGGCGCGGCACCACCACAAAACGCTGCCCCTCAACCTGGGCTTCTTCAACACTGGGGCCATACTCAAGCAAACCTTCCAGCACCTGGTGTTGTGCAGCATTGAGCGGCATCGACAACTCCACAAAATGCACATAGCGCGCCGACAAGGCCGATACGCCATTCAAGGACTCGAGCAGTTTTTCCTTACGAAATGCGGACAGGGCCGGGCTTCCGGAGAGGATCAGCATAGTGCGCCTTATATGATTACCAATGGGGATTGAGGGGTGCCAGATGTTCAAGGCATTTATTTAGGCTGGCAATGATACGGGATTTGCTCGCCGCTCGCAGCCTCTCAAGCCGCCCAATTGCAGCGCAAGGCAGTATACTTCTTGCTCGCTCTTACTCTGCTATCAAGCATGGACGAATCGCCCACACACAGCCCACGATATACAATTTAATGCTCACCTGTTAACCTCTAAAATTGTGCAAAAAAAGAGCAATTGTTCGACAAAGGCATACAGAACAGTCAGTTGCCGATGATAGAGTCGCGCCTCAATTTTGTGATATGGATCACAAATATGAGATCATAACGACAGCATCTAGTCTTCCGCTGATTGACAATAAGCAGCAGCCATCTGTCTGGACAACCTGGTAGAGGTAGATCACCAAGTGACAGAACTCTTTCGACATAGCAAGCATTTGCTCGCCTCGCTGGCGCTGCTCAGCGTATTGGGGCTAATGTTAGCGATGCATCCCAGCCCCTCTGCCATAGAGCGCATCATGGCCCGTGGCGAGCTGGTGGTCCTGACGCGTCCATCCAACACCACCTATTACGAAGACCAGCACGGCTTCACCGGTATGGAGTATGAACTCGCCAAAGGGTTCGCTGACAGCCAGGGCGTGGAGTTGCGTATCCTCGAATCCGACGACCTGTCCTACATTCGATATGCCATCCGCAAAGGTACCGCTGATATTGTCGCAGCCGGCCTGATCGCCACTCCAGAACGTAGCAAGAGTCTGCGTTTCAGCACCGCCTATCAGAATGTCGATGTTCTGCTAGTCCGCCGCCTTACCAGCCCCCGAATTACTGACCTAAGCCAACTTAACCAGCAAACCATTGCCGTAAGCGCAGGTTCCAGCCACGCAGAGCTGCTTCTCAAGGCACAGCTTGAGAGCCCAGAGTTAGAATTCCAAGAAGTGGAAAATGCCACTCCGGAACAATTACTGGCCTTGGTGGAAGACGGTCAAGTGGATTACACCCTGATCAATTCCAACAGCTATACCCTGCAGAGAGCCCTCTGGCCCGACCTGGTCGCCGATTACACCGTCGCCAGAGACATGCCTCTGTCGTGGGCATTTAACCCCAAAGACGATAAAAGCCTATACCAGGAAGCACAGCGTTACCTGACCCAGGCCAAGGCAGACGGCACCACCGCCAAACTGGAAGACCGTTTTTACGGCCATGTAGAACAGTTCAACCTTTACGCAGCGCGCAGCTTTATGCGTCACTTGGATGATCGACTGCCTCTATACGAAGATCTATTCAAGCAAGCTGAAGAAGACAGCGGCTTTGACTGGCGCTTACTGGCCGCCCTCGCCTACCAAGAATCCCTGTGGGACCCGCAAGCCATCTCGCCCACCGGCGTGAAAGGCTTGATGATGCTCACGAACAATACTGCTCGCCAGATGGGCATCAGCGATCGAACTGACCCATCACAAAGTATCCGTGCCGGCGCCGGCTACCTGCGCCGCACCCATGCGCGGATTCCCGATCGTATTCCTGAGCCCAGCCGTACCTGGATGGCACTGGCTGCCTACAATGTGGGGTACGGGCATTTGGAAGATGCCCGCGTACTCACCCAGCGCCAGGGCGGCAACCCGGACAACTGGCAGGACGTTAAACAACGCCTGCCTCTACTGGCCAAGCCCGCCTACGCGGATCAACTCCGCTACGGAACAGCGCCAGGCGGCCAAGCAGTGGCCTATGTCCGTCACATTCGGCGCTATTACGATCTCTTAGTATGGGCAGAAAACTCCCGTCGTCGTGATGACACACTCATCGCTCTGAATTAATCCAAGCACCATCTGCCTAGCAATCACACGTTGAACACGCGAACCCACCCGGTGCTTACTGCCGGCGTACGACCAAGGCCATCCCCAAACCCAAATCCAAATTGCACGCACCGCTCAGGCAAAAAGAGCAAAGCCGCCTCATACATCATTTCGGTGGTAGAAACGCAGCTCTTCAAGAGAGCCACGCACACGTTCCACGAGTGCGTTACTGAGTTGGCGATAATCAGGATAAGGCGTTAACAGCAACCGCTTTTGCGGGTCTATGGCGACCCCCGGTACTGCCTGCAAATGCTGGGCATTGTGTTGCAAGCTGGTGAACCGTGACAGATTCTCCTTGCCCCCGATCCAATGCCAACACGGTGCCTGCACCAGTTCCGGCATGAAACATAACGCGGTTTCCCGAAACAAGACCTCATCTCGAAAATGCCGCCAATCACTCTCTACCGGGCAGGCTACCTTGGCCAGAAGGGTCACGATCTTACGCCAATGATTGGAATTAGCCGCCAGCAATGCTGCAACATCAAGGGTCATTTCATTGGGTCGATGCGGCAAATACAAAATCAGGGTCGGGCTGGTAGCACCCAAATAATCGGCGTTATGCATGCAACCATACTCGTGCTTGAGGAACGCATATTCTACCGATTGCGACACTGGAGAAGCGAAAACGAAAAAGGGCTTGTCGCAGTAATTACTGCGACAAGCCCTTCGTCTGAATCTGGTAGGCACGAGTGGATTCGAACCACCGACCCCCACCATGTCAAGGTGGTGCTCTAACCAACTGAGCTACGTGCCTAAAGAGGGTGGCAATTCTATGCAGCTTGATCCGTCAGGGCAAGACCCCCGTTGCAGATTACCGGCCATCAGCCAAATATCCACAACACAATGAGGAGTAATTACTTACGACGTCGCGAACCCCAGGCGGTTTCAATCTGCCGAGCACGGGTGATGGACTCTTCCACCAGCTCCGACTGATGCTCTGCAAATTCCCGAATAATTTCCAGCGCCGAGCGTACATCACGGCGAAAAATAGTTTCCACCAACGCCTTAAAGAACGACAAACACTCCTTTATTTCATCAGGCTCCAAATGCAACGCCATGAAGTAAGCCCGCTGCATAGCTGGCTGCATGTTAATCAACACATCTTCCACAAAAACATTACGCGCGAATGGATAAAGATGCTCCAGGAAACGAAAACTAAGAGTAAAAAAAGCATCATAATCCCGCTCTTCAGCCTCCACCTGTAACCCGTGGACCAGTTCGATGAAAGAATCCATATCTTCTTCTCGAACCACTTTAATAGCCTTTCGAATCACTAAACCCAGCAGCACCTGCATGACTTCATACAGATTACGCACATGGGTCTCTGACATCTCTTTCACCACGGCACCACGGCGAGGAAGAATGTCGATAAGCTGGCGACGCTGCAGGATCAATAAAGCCTCACGGACCGAACCTCGGCTGACATCAAGCTCACCGGCCACACGGAGTTCCTGAATGCGATCTCCCGCCAGCATATCGCCATGAATAATCTGCTGCGCAAGATGCTGGGCAATTTGCTCAGAGAGGCTTTCTTTTGCTTTGAAACCCATCGAACCCCCGGTACCTGTTGAACAATTCAATCCATTTTGTCTGACTATAGTACACAAAAAAACCGCCACCAAGTGCAGGCTTTACTGACCCTCACCCACCAACAATCACTACATTGGTGCCATACTGACTCCCAGTAACACAGAGTCTTCTACAGCAAGAATGATGACCACATCAAAAAAACAGGCGGAGCGTCATGAACCAGAGCCTCATCACCCAGTTACCCAGAGTGGAACAACTGTTCGACCGTTACGCTGAACGTTTCGGCAAACAGCAAACAGCGTACCGTAACCATGTATACCGACTGGTGAATCTAGTCATAGCGCAACGGCCCTTGAACGTAGAAGAGCTGGATAAATTACAGATTGCTGCTTTTTTCCATGATGCGGGGATCTGGTTAGCTGGCACCTTCGATTACTTGCCGTCTTCGTCCCGCCAAGCAGATCACTATCTGCAGGAGGAGCAGCTGGAAGATTGGAGTCATGATGTACACAACATGATCATGAATCATCACAAAGTTAGCCGTTTCAGCCACAACCATTTGGATCTTACTGAGGCCTTCCGTCGGGCCGACTGGATCGATGTTAGCCTTGGACTACTGCGTTTCGGTGTTCCCATGGCCAGAATTCGGCTGATCAAACGCAGCTTCCCCAACGCAGGCTTCCACCCGCTATTGTTGAAACTCAGCGGTCGGCAAATACTCAAGCAACCCTGGAGACCATTTCCTATGTTCAGGCGGTGAGCTTCGACCGACACTGTTTTATGGCTGAAAAAGTTACCCACAACTTCTGTGGATAACTCTGTGAATAGACTGTCAGGAACCTTCCCCACCACCTGCCACGCCTACCATTACATTAAAGTGATGAAAAAATGGCCATAAAATTAAACCATTTAAAATCATACACTTACAAATAAACATAACAAATCAACAGCTTAGCGATCAGCCTTCGCACAGCAGATGAAAAAATGCAGACATGCTGTGCAAAACTGTTGCCCATGAACAGGGCATTAAGGAAAAAGCAAGAGAAGACGACACAAATTTCAACTTAATATTGATCGAGAGACTTATCGTTCAGGGTAATTGAACAGACAGACAAAAGAATCTAAGTAACCTCTGAAAAACGCCTTACATGCTCAGCGTCAGCCAGAAAGGTACAAATGTTGTGTTTTATCGCAACGGGCAGCAGGTGAAGCCTTCACAGGCCACACTCTTCAGATCTTCCGGATGGACCGCACTCGTTATTATGCTTTTCATTGGATGGGCATCTCTCGACCTCCTTAAAGGAGGCAACCCCAAAACCGCGCCAAGATCGCGATCCTGCCTGAAAATCTAGGCCCGCAAAAGGTTTCAACCGTCCGTTAGAACGAGGGGATATTTCTCTTAGACAGCCAACCTATTACAAGCGTCAACGTATCAGCCAGTCCTGACTGCACTGGCCGCAGGAAAGACTAAGCCAATCGAGTTTATAACGGTATCTTATCGATGCTATCCGCCGTGTTATCAATGGCACCATCGACTTTTTCAAGGGCTTCATCGGCAGCATTGCCCGCCACTGGAATAATTGACAATACGGCCCCAACCACAGAGCCTGCCGCTCCCACTAAACGCATGGGCGTGGTGGCCAACTTGGTCAGAAAGCAACCACTAAGAACCGCAGCCAACAGAGCAATAGCGGCTAAACGCATCACAGATTTCATACTCCCACCTTTTCTACTTATTTTTAATTGGCAGTATTACCCATCAAATCACTGGCTGCAGCTTGATGGGTAATGGTTAACGATTTTAATATTCGAAGGTCATTCCCAGACGCTTACCCACTTCTTCATAGGCTTCAACCACTCCGCCCAACCCCTGACGGAAACGGTCTTTATCCAATTTTTCGCGGCTATCCTTGTCCCACAAGCGGCAGCCATCCGGGCTAAATTCATCCCCCAGTAATACCTCACCTTTAAACATGCCAAACTCCAGCTTGTAATCCACCAGCAGCATGCCCCCGTCCAGAAACAGCTGTTTGAGCACGTCGTTCACCGCAAAGGTGAGGGTTTTCATCTGTGCCACCTGATCGTCGCTGGCCCAACCAAAGCTACGAATATGGAAATCATTGACCATGGGGTCCCCCAAGTCATCGTCCTTTAAGAAGAACTCAAACGTTGGCGGCGTCAACTCCAGGCCCTCTTCCACACCCAAGCGGCGGCATATGGAGCCCGCAGCAATATTACGCACCACGCATTCCACCGGAATCATATCTAGCTTCTTCACCAGGGATTCAGTGGCCGATAGGGTTTTCTCAAAATGGCAGGGGATGCCCGCCGCTTTCAGCTTTTCCATAATGGCTGCGTTGAACTGATTATTCACTGCCCCCTTGCGAGCCAATGCCTCTTTTTTCTTACCATCAAAGGCGGAGGTATCGTCACGAAACAGCATAATCAGCATGTCTTCGTCATCGGTGGTGTACACGGACTTGGCTTTGCCGGCATACAACTCGTCGCGTTTTTCCATGGAAAGGCCTATTACTCAGGTCAGCATTAATGTACTTGTAGCCAGTCAAACCCTTCCGTCTGACTAGCAACGCTAATTCGTTCACGCCCGCGGGTTACCACCCGTTGCACGGCATCCAGTGCATGCAGGGACGTGTTGTTCTGTTCGCTCAGGTGCGACAGCACCAAATGCTGCAGGCGATCCACATTGGCCTGACGCAACAGCGCCGCAGCCTGATCATTACTCAGGTGGCCTAACATACCACCCACACGTCGTTTCAACGATGCTGGGTACGGTCCTGAGGCTAGTAATTGCGAGTCGTGATTGCATTCTAATACTAAGGCATCGCAGTCCCTGTAGGCATCAACCACATGGGGGGTAATCGCACCCAAGTCGGTAAGCACTCCCACCGTGCGCTGCTGCCAAGAAAAGCGATACTGGCAAGGTTCACGAGCATCATGGGGCACCAGCACCGGCAGAACTTCCATCGCTCCCAGTGTAAACGTCCGACCGGGGCGAATTTCTTGCCAGTTAGCCTCTTTCAGGCTGGCGCGTTTGTCGTGCACAGCGCTGGCGGTGCCAAATGAGCTATATACCGGGCACCCCACTTTACGGGCCAACGCCCCGACGCTACGAATATGATCTCCGTGCTCATGGGTGACCAAAATCGCACTGAGCTGATCGGCGACCAGCCCCAGCTGCCCCAATCGCACCTCAGTTTCCTTAATGGTAAAACCACAATCAACCAACACCAAAGTGTCGTCAGCGTGCACCAGCGTGGCGTTGCCTTTACTGCCACTGCCCAATGAGGCCAGCTGCATTAATCGAGCTCGTCGTAGATTCGCTCAAGAATGGCCTGCCCCGGGATTTTATCCACCAGTGCGGAGCCCTTCTCATTCAACACAGCCACCTGAATACCGTTGGTCGTATGGCTTAATTTCAACTGTGCTTCGCGGGCACCCAACTCATACCGATCGGGAACCTTAAGGTAAAAGATACCCACTTCTCGATCACGATCACTGACCTTTAAATCCGTCTGTTTTAGGGCATCACTCACATATTCCCATGCCCAGGCGTAGCGAGTGGACATCATGATAATCGGGTAACCATTGCCATCCCGACCTAGCAATGCTTTAGCGGATTCACCACGCGGAGCAGACTCAACGTTTTCGTTGCCAGAGGCACTCCCCAACACCACCAGTTGCGGCGGGCGCGGTGCCTCAAAACGCTTTTCATCTTCACCAGGAGCGGTTAGCCGCTCATCCTCGCGAGGCACCGCATACAGGGGCTGCTCACCAATAAACACGCCACCGTCGGGCACTTTAATCGGGTCGGTCACGGCCGCTTTACGGTATTCCAAACTGCTGTCTGGCAACCAGCTACAACCAGCCACCATCAAAGCGAGCATGAGTGGTGCCAGCAACGCCGCTTTCTTCATTTAACCTCCAACAGGCCGCATTGGCGCATGGTTTCACGTAACCGCGGCTGAGCCGCTTCTGACATCGGCACCAACGGTAGCCTGATACCCGCGTCAATTAGGCCCATTTCAAACAGTGCCCATTTCACCGGGATCGGATTCGCTTCAATAAACAGATCACGATGCAGGGGTTCGAGTTCCGCATTCAGTGCCCGAGCGGTATCCGCATCACCAGCCAGAGCCGCCTCACACATGGCGGCCATCTTCGCCGGGGCCACGTTAGCGGTCACCGAAATATCGCCATGTCCGCCAGCCAAAATAAAGTCCATGGCGGTGGCGTCATCGCCAGAATAAAGCATGAAATCATCAGAACAGCGCTCACGGATTTCGCGAGCCCGCTCCAAATTACCGGTGGCTTCCTTTATGCCCACGATGTTCGGCACTTTACTCAAGCGCTCCACGGTTTCCGGCAGTAAATCGCAAGATGTTCGACCGGGCACGTTATACAGTATTTGCGGAATATCTACCGCACGAGCTATCGCCAAGAAGTGTTGATACAGACCTTCCTGGGGCGGCTTGTTGTAATAAGGCGTCACCAACAGGCAAGCGTCTGCGCCATCTCGTTTGGCATCTCGAGTCAGGCGAATGGCTTCTTCTGTGTTGTTGGCACCAGTACCGGCAATAACCGGAAGGCGGCCCTTAGCCAGCGCCACCACTTCACGGATCACGCTATCGTGCTCTTCAAACCCAAGGGTAGCGGATTCACCGGTCGTCCCCACAGCTACGATGGCATGGGTGCCTTGTTCTACATGCCAATTAACCAGCGAGCGCAATCGCTCCCAGTCTACGGACCCATCTGCACGCATGGGGGTCACCAGCGCCACTATGCTGCCGCGAATCATGCCTGTCTCCTATTGTGCGCAAACCCGTTGCGCCACTCAATGCGCTCAACGATGCCTCCCAACTAGCGAGCCCTATCGTCGGGTGAAGGGCGCTATGGTAAACCCCGCCCCCAAAGCGGACAAGGAGCGCGTCTGCGGTTTACTACCTGGAATGCAACGTACAGCTTCAGACCCGTCTTCTCGGCAAGTGTTCAGTCTGAGATGAACTGGGTAAACTGATTGGCCAAATACACCTCATAAGAAGGCAAATTTCGTGCCCGCCACCGGTACGTGGACCTAAATATTGACGGCACTAGCAAAACGGAGAACAACAATGGATCAGTTGATTGTGATTTCTGCCTTAGGCACGGACCGGCCAGGCATTGTGCAGGCCCTGTCCAAGGCCGTGTTGGAATACGATGGCAATATCATGGATTCACGGATGACCGTACTCGGGGGGGAATTTGCTGTACTGATGCTGGTTGCCGGCAACGCCGCCACTTTGGACAGCTTAGAAGCCGGGCAGCAACAGTTGGCCGATCAACTAAACTTGCGGATAACCCTTAAACGCACCCGCGCCCCGGAGGCTAGCTCCGCCGCCCTGCCCTACGAAGTGGAAGTAGTGGCCATGGACAATCCGGGCATTGTCCATGAAATCGCCCACTTCTTCTCCGGGCGCAACATTAACATCGATGACCTACACACGGGCACCTACGCCGCCCCACACACTGGCACCCGCATGTTCAGCCTGCATCTAACTTTGAGCATGAACGCGGAACACTCCGTGGCCCAGCTACGCGACGCTTTTCTGGATTTTTGTGAAGCCCGCAACCTGGATGCCACCATGACGCCAAAACGCTAGCTGGGCGCAACGCAGCAAACTCATCAAGACTACCAAAGAGAACGGAATTCAATATGGCACACCCCAAAATTGGCAATCTGGCACCCAACTTCACACTACCGGATCAAGATGGAAATCAGGTTGAATTGAAAGCGTTCAGGAATCAAAACCCGGTGGTGATTTTCTTTTACCCCAAAGCCTTGACCCCGGGCTGCACCACCCAGGCCTGCGGCATTCGTGACACCCAGGCAGAGCTTGAAAAACGGGGAGTCGTGGTATTTGGCATCAGCCCGGATGCAGTAGCACGCTTGCCCAAGTTTATCGACAAGCATTCCCTGAACTTCACCCTATTATCCGACGAAGATCACGCCATCGCCGAGAAATACGGCTGTTGGGGCATGAAGAAATTCATGGGCAAGGAATTCATGGGGCTTATCCGCACCACCTTTATCATCGGCAAGAATGGCAAACTGCTAAAGGTAATGGACAAATTCAAAACCAAAACCCATCACGAAGACCTGCTAGCTGAACTGGACGCGCTAGGGCTTTAACGCCACCTCACCAGTAAAAAGGGGCTTTCGCCCCTTTTTCTTTGCCTCATGCCTCTGGCTGGGATGCTAGCTTCCCGGGAGAATAGTCTGCCTGCCGAGGCCAGGCATTGATCACAGCTTTAATCAACGTCGCCAACGGGATGGCAAAGAACACCCCCCACAACCCCCATAGCCCGCCGAATAACAGAATGGCGGTAATAATCGCCACAGGATGCAAATTCACCGCCTCGGAAAACAACAGCGGTACCAGAATATTGCCATCAATAAACTGGATGATGCCATATACGATCATCACCAGCGCAAAGTCACCACCCCAACCGAACTGCACGTAAGCCACTGCCGCCACCGGCAAGGTGACCACTGTGGCGCCGATGTATGGCACCACCACCGACAGCCCGACCAGCACCGCCAGCAACACCGCATAATTCATATCCAGTAGTATGAAAGCGATAAACGTTGAACCGCCGACCAGCAGAATTTCAATCGCCTTACCTCTCACATAATTGGCGATCTGACCGTCCATTTCGTGCCATACGTGAGAAAGAATCCGCCGCTTACGAGGCAAAAAGCCCAGCATCCAGTTGACCAGGGTTTCCCTGTCTTTCAAAAAGAAAAACACCAACAAAGGGACCAGCACAAGAAACACCATTATTTCTACCAGGTTGGGAATCGATGCCAGCGACAACGTCAGCACTCCCTGGCCCGCCTCAGCCACCTCCCGCTGAATTACCGCGACAATGGAATTCACCTGATCCATGGAAATCACTTCTGGATAGTGAGCCGGCAGGCCCCGCAGCCAGATTTCCCCATTTTTGAGCATATGGGGCAGCTGATCCTGAACTAACAACACTAGCTGTCGCCACACCATAGGCAACAGCACCACCAAGGTGGCGGTCAACAGGCCAACAAACAGCACAAATACCAAATTGACCGCGAGCATACGCCTAACGCCCCGGCGCTCCAGCGCCCCCACCAGCCCCTGCATTAGATAGGCCACCACCATGGCCGTAAACACCGGCGCTAGCATGCCACCAAAAAAAGCAATCACCAGCCCAACGGCCAACAGCAGGACAACTAAATACACCGCCTCTTCGTCAGAAAAATAACTATCGGCCCAATTTTTCAGTATGCGTAGCATCAAGGCTCCTGTGTGCCGCAACGGATCACGAAATAGTAACAGCCTTTCGATTCCCCCATGCGAACTAGCGCATGGCAGGACTGTCTCAGATAGGCGGGAATATCATTGGCTGACCCCGTGTCCGTGGCAATCACTTCCAGCAATTGCCCGGCACGGAGCTGCCGCAACGCCTGCCGGGTTTTCAACAGCGGCAACGGGCACTGTAACGTGGACGCATCCACATGGAGATCAACCTTGTGTTCAGACATCTGGTGCTTAGTCATTCTTATCACTTCATTCATTGTCGCCCTGCCGGCATTATAGCCATAAGAGAGCCTTTGAATAACGCCTTGTGTAGCGATACTCAAGGTTACCCTACCCGTTACGACTCTCTGAACGGAGCCACGACTTGACGTTGTTTTTGCGTACATTTTTGCTATTCAGCTGCTGCTGGCTAGCCAACCCGTCCAGTGCCGATAACAATCTTCCGGTGCTAGGCGACCCTACCGCAGCGCTCATGTCTTCCGGCCAGGAATACCGCTTGGGTCGTGCTTGGCTACGCAGTCTGCGCGGGCAGACTTCCATCATGTCCGACCCCATGTTGCAGGAATACGTGGAGAGCCTAGTCTACCGGCTAGCCTCCTACAGCGACCTGAAAGAACCCAACCTGGATATCGTGGTAATAAACAGTCGCCAGATTAACGCTTTTGCAGTGCTCGGTGGGGTAATCGGGCTCAACGCCGGCCTGTTTCTAAATGCGGAGAGCGAAGACGAAGTCGCCGGAGTGGTTGCTCACGAAATTGCCCACGTAAGCCAGCGGCACTTTGCCCGCCGATACTTAGATTCAAAAAAAATGAACACTGCGGTGCTGGCCGCCATGCTGGCCAGCCTGGCCGTTGCCATTGCCGGCGACGGTGAAGCTGGGATGGCCGGTATCGCAGCCACCCAGGCCGGGGCCATTCAGGCTCAACTGGCCTATTCTCGTCAAAATGAACGCGAAGCTGACCGGGTGGGCATGCAGACCCTCGCCGCCTCTGGCATGGACCCAAGCGCCATGCCGCGCTTTTTCGAACGTATGCACGATAGCCAACGTTTCTCCGGAAATCCGCCGGAGTTTCTGCTCACTCACCCGGTCACCGAAAGCCGAATTGCTGACAGCCGCGCCCGCGCCCGCGCCCTTCCACCGGCACGTCTATCCGTTTCCACCAGTTTTCTGCTGGCACAGGCCCGCCTCAAGGCAGGCTTCATTACCTCTGATGAGCAAGCCATTGAATATTTCAAACGCTACAGCAATGAACGCAGTGCGTTAGGGTTACAGGCCGCACGATACGGCCTAGCCCTGAGCTATCTGCGTGCCAATCACTATGATCAGGCTCGCGGATTGATGCAGGGGCTAGCCGATCAATACCCCGATCAACTCTGGTTCCGCCTAGGGTTAGCTGAAGTGGCGCTGGATGAAGGTAGCTACCCGCTAGCAATTAAAGAAACCGGGTGGGTACTGAACATTTCACCGGACAATTACGCCGCGTCCATACTGCAAAGCAAAGCCTACCTGCGCAGCAAGCAACCAGAAAAGGCCCTGCCATTACTCAAACCGCTACTCAAAGACCACATCAATGATCCTCACATCTGGGACCTGCTGGCTGATGCCTACGGCAACAGTGGCGACACCGTGCGCGCCCTGCATGCCCGTGCCGAAAGCCAGTTTCTACGCGGCAACGATTCTAAAGCCCAGCAACAAATGCGCTATGCCCTGCGCGACGCAGAGAATGACTTTGCTTTGCACAGCAAATTGAACGGGCGCCTGCGAGAAATGAAGCGATTATCTGAAGAAGAGTTCTGAGCGCGGTGGCGGGGTACTGTCTAAATCGCAAGAATACAACCTGCGTTGTTTGCACAGGTTGTATCAGGCGTCACACAAAATAATAGCGGCCGGTCACGCTTTCAACTTGCGGCCGAAATCCAACATGCGGTTCAACGGCACCATGGCTTTTTCTGCCAGCGACGGGTCCACGAAAATTTCCTGCCCCATGCCGTTGGCATCTTCCAGCACCGCGAGCATGTTCTGCAGGCCATTCATTGCCATCCACGGACAGTGAGCACAACTGCGACAGGTCGCACCGGAGCCCGCCGTCGGCGCTTCCAAGAAGGTTTTGCCCGGCGCTAACTGCTGCATCTTGTAGAAAATGCCCTTGTCGGTGGCAACGATGAACACCTCATTGTCCATCTCGCAAGCGGCCTTGATCAGCTGTGAGGTTGAGCCGACCACATCCGCCATTTCCACCACCGAGGCCGGGGATTCCGGGTGCACCAGAATAGCGGCATCCGGGTAGGCGGCTTGCAAATCATGCAACCCTTTAGCTTTAAACTCTTCGTGAACAATGCAGGCACCGTCCCAACACAATACATCGGCGCCAGCTTTATCACGAACATAGCCGCCAAGGTGCTTGTCCGGCGCCCACAGAATTTTTTCACCGTTGCTATCTAGATGCTCAATCAACTCCACGGCGATGGACGAGGTGACCACCCAATCCGCACGGGCTTTCACCGCAGCGGAAGTATTGGCATAAACCACCACAGTGCGGTCCGGGTGCTGGTCGCAAAATGCGGAAAACTCTTCTTCCGGACAACCGATATCCAATGAACAGGTCGCTTCCAGCGTCGGCATGAAGACGCGTTTTTCCGGGCTAAGAATTTTGGCGGTCTCACCCATAAACTTCACCCCGGCCACAATCAACGTGGACGCAGGATGGTCTTTGCCAAAGCGGGCCATTTCCAAAGAATCAGACACACAGCCACCGGTTTCTTCCGCCAACGACTGAATTTCCGGGTCTGTGTAGTAATGCGCTACCAACACCGCATCGCGTTGACGCAACAACGCCTTGATCCGATCACGATAGGATGCGCGTTGCTCTTCGCTGAGCGTGTCCTCGGGCTCCACCTCAGCTAAATGCGCCTGGACCCGTGCTTGTGCCTCTGCCGTCATTGCCTTACCGCCCGGGGTTTCCCCCTGAAATCAACAACTTGGAAAATTGATAAAAGAATAAGGCGGGCATAATACCACAACAGCCAAAAACCGCTGAATAGCGGCCTGTTGTTAGCCCTGCAAAGGATTAAATGCGTCCGACGAGGGCGGTTTTCAAGCTTCCCTTCAAGCTTCCCTTCAAGCTTGGAAGGAAGGCCGGTAAGCGGGTCCGGCGGCAACCAGATGCACCGTGCTGATGGCCCGCTCCAGGAACGCGCCCTCGCAATAGCACAGGTAATATTCCCACATACGCACGAACCGCTCATCAAAACCCAGCTCGCGAATGCGGGGCAGCGCATCATGAAAACGCTGGCGCCAGTGATTTAAGGTCAGCGCGTAATCATGACCGATGTCGTGCAGTTCCGTGGTCACCAAGCGGGTATGGCGCGTGAGGTTGTCGCACATCACCGACACACTGGGCAGGAAACCGCCGGGAAAGATATAACGCTTAATGAAGTCCACCTGCTTCAATGCATAGTGGTAACGCTGGTCCGGCACCGTGATTGCCTGAATCAGCAGCAACCCTTCCGGCTTCAAACGCTTGCCCAACACATCAAAATAGCCAGGCAAAAATTCCGCCCCCACCGCTTCGATCATTTCCACGGACACCACCCTGTCATACTGTCCGGTGAGTTCGCGATAATCCTTTTCCAGAATGGTGATGCGATCACTTAGCCCGGCATCGGCAACCAGATCACGGGCATAACGGGCCTGCTCGCGGGATATCGTTGTGGTGGTAACGGTGACCCCGTAATGCTGCGCTGCATGCAGCGCTAAACCGCCCCAGCCCGTGCCAATTTCAAGCACCGTCATGCCGGGCTGTAATTGCAGCCGTTGGCAAATCAAATCCAGCTTGTGCACCGAGGCCTCCTCCAGGGACGCCTCCGGGCGCGAAAAAACCGCACTGGAATACATCATGGTGCGATCAAGAAACAGGCTGAAAAAATCATTGCCCAGATCGTAATGCGCGGAAATATTTCTGCGCGATCCTTGCAGCGAATTGCGATTATAGCGGTGCAGCATTCTCAACGCGGGTTTGGACAGCGCGGCAAAGCCGCCTTCCAGCGCTTGGATGGCGTCCACATTTGCGGCGAAATACCGTATTACCTTAACCAGGTCCGGGCTCGACCAGCTTTGTTCCATAAACGCCTCTGCCGCCCCCATCGCCCCACCGCTCATCATCATGCTGTAGGTGCACCAATCGGTGAGTACGATATGGCCGATTGCCTGGCTATTGTGTGAATCGCCGAGTAACACGGTGTTTCCATCCGGCTCATCAATACGCAGGCCGCCGTGTGGCACTTTCGCCAGCTTATTCAACACCAGAGTACGAGCCACTGATTGCGACCAACTCAATGTGCCGGCCTGGATACTTTTATTGTTAGAGGCTCTATCGCCAGACAGCATTACCTTACTCCCTGTTTCCATCATCGCCTGAATCACCATCATCACGTTGAGCGTTCTCGCCAGCGGGGTGACCGTGAAAGACCGCGCCTTTACGCCACAGTTTGAAGGCCTGCCAATAAATATTTTTCAGCGTGGCCAACCCTTGGGCACCAAACCGGAAAATGCCCTTGCCCATGGCGGCGGAATCCGGCGCAACTAATTGCAACTTCATTCCGGCCTTGAACACGCAGACCTGTTTATCCCGGTCCTCTAACCCTATTCGCAGATCGGGTAAGGCAACGTGAAGATGCCAATGGTATTGCAGCAGCATGGGCAAGAAAGGGGACACATGAAAAGCCTTGGGGTGGTTCACCAGCAGCACCCCGTTTTCATTTCGGGAAAACGTGAGAGGGTAAAAATGGCGCTCTCGCCATGGGGTATTTTGCACCTCGGCGATCATGCTGTCGGGCTGGCTTTTTCCTTGCGGGAAATGCAGGTACAACACCAATGGATTAAACAGGGTTCCGAAGGTACGCCACTGCGCCAGCATAACCGTTCTGCCATGGCTCCAGTTCAGCCCCAGGCTGAGCGCTTTTTCGCGAACTTTTTCCGCTAACGGCACGGCACGAGTATCCAGGTAATCCTGATCACGAAAAGTGACCGGTCGCCACCTCCTGCCCCAGGCCCAGTGCCGCCCGAGCATGGCATCAATTTTTTCCAGATCGCACCAAACCATCCACAGCGGGTAATCAAAGCTGTGGGTAAACGGTTGCAACCGTTGATGCCAGACGCGCCCGCGCGCAATAGCATAGGGCGTCAACGGGTCATTGACCGAAGCCTCCATCACGCAACGCCCCCTTCCTGCGCCTTGCCAGTGATCCCTGCCACCACGTTCAACGCAGACACCACACCATCTTCATGGAAACCATTGCGACACCAGGCACCGGCAAACCAGGTGGCATTTTTGCCGTTGTCTTTCAGTAATTGTTCCCGGGCCGCCACCGTCTGCGGTGTGAATAACGGATGCGCAAAATGGTAACGGGCGAGTACCTTTTTAGTATCAATTCGGTCACTGGCGTTCAGCGTGACACAGAAGGTTTCCGGGGCAGCAATACCCTGCAGAATATTCATGTTATAGGTCACTTGAACCCGTTCCTGATCCTGCGCATACAACATGGCATTCCAGCTTGACCATACCCGTTCCCGACGCGGTAGCAATGCTGTATCCGTATGCAGGACCACTTCATTGTCCTGGTAACCCAATTGCGACAGGTTCGCTTCTTCCCGTTCGTCTGGGTCACTGAGTAATGCCAGCGCCTGGTCGCTGTGGCACGCCAGCACAACCTGATCGTAATGCCGCTCTGTCCCGCCTACGGTGACGGTGACACCGACACCAGCCTCTACGCCCACTCCCGCTGAGCCCCGTCGTATCGACTGCACCGGGGTGCGGGTATGAAAGGTAGCGTTGCAACCGTCCACCAGAGGTTTCACGTATTGATTGGAACCACCAGGCACCACGAACCACTGAGGCCGATCATTCAACGACAATAAACCATGATTCTGGAAAAACCGGATAAAAAACCGAGCAGGAAAAACTTCCATCTGCTCCAGCGAACAAGACCAGATAGCCCCACCCATGGCGAGAATATAATCCCGGGCAAAGCGTTCACCGTAACCCTGCTCACGCAGATACTGCCCCAAAGGAAGATCTCCCTTGGCGCTATTAAGCAAAGCCGGTGCCTGCTTATTGAAGCGCAAGATGTCGCGAATGAAACGCCAGTGTGAAAAGTTCAGCAAATTGCGTTTCTGGGCAAACATGCCCCCCAGCCCATCGCCGCAGTATTCCAGCCCGTTCTTCTCATCACTGACCGCAAACCCCATAGGAGTGGGTTGGCCCTGCAAGCCAAGCTCCTCCAACAAACGAAGGTAATTCGGGTAGGTTCGATCGTTGAATACAATAAACCCTACATCAATAGCGTAATCACCATGGGGTCGAGATACCGGAATCGTACAGGTATGCCCACCCAGATAATCATTGGCTTCAAATACATCGACCTGATGACCCGCTTTTGACAGATACCAAGCGGTGCTAAGCCCACTAATACCGGCTCCAACAATAGCAATACGCTGACTCATGTCTTTCCCTTCCTACTATTGCCCATGGCCGGCGGCGACACGGGGTGTTGCTGATCCTAAGAGGTTTTATCAAACCGGCTTTTAGCCGCCTTGAACGCTACCGTCACCCGCTCACGCACTCCCGCATGGGGCACCACCGGTGGTGGATAATCCCGGGCCAGTAGCGGCTGCTTCCAGGGCTCATGGATTTGCTTGCTATCCAAGTCGCGCAATTGCGGCACCCAATGAGCAATAAAGCGGCCTTCGCTATCAAAACGTTGCCCCTGACGAACCGGATTAAACACCCGAAAATAAGGCACCGCATCGGTGCCAGATGAGGCACTCCACTGCCAGCCACCGTTATTGGCGGCAAAGTCCCCATCGATCAAATGTGTCATAAAGAACGCTTCACCGCGGCGCCAATCCAGCCAAAGATGCTTACTGAGAAACATGGCTGTCACCATGCGTAGCCGGTTATGCATCCAGCCGGTGGCAACCAGCTGCCGCATGGCTGCATCCACCAACGGGTACCCCGTACGCCCTTCACACCAAGCGGCGAATAGCTCGTCATCATTTTTCCATTCCAGCAAATCCGTTTCCGGCCGGAAGCCTTGTCCGCGGCTAACGCGAGGAAACTGCGCCATGATCTGGCGGTAAAAATCCCGCCAGGCCAACTCGCCGATCCAGCAGGCAGCACCATCACGGCTACCCGCATCCGCCATGGCCTGGGTTGCGGCCCGGAAACAACTGGCCACCGACAGGGTTCCCGCCGATAGCGCCACCGATAAGCCGCTGGTGCCAGACAAATCAGGAAAATCACGGTTGCGGCGATAGTCGGCCAGCGACCGCTCCATAAATTGATCAAGTTGTTGCCAGGCGGCCTCTTCTCCAGGCGCCCATTGCTGCGTTAGCGCCTCAGGCACGTCCAGCATTTCAAGGGCCTTCGCCACAACCTTAGCCCCCATAAACGTACCTTCAGCCCTGCATTGTGATGGCACCGGTGTCATCGCCGGGTGATGATCGGCCATCCATACATCCCAACGTTTCTTATAAGCCCCAAACACCGTATACGGTGTTCCTTTACCGGTGCGCAGTGCCGCGGGTGGAACTAACACGCCATCGTCGAAACCGCGCAGGATAATCCCTTGCTCACGCAGGCGTTCAGCCACCAGTGTGTCTCGCTGCTTTTCATTGAGCGGATACTCACGATTGCAATACAGGTGAGTCACACCTTGGCTCTGGGCAAATTCTGCTAACGCCTCCGGCACCTTCTCGAAGGTGTCCACATCCAGCACATGCAGATCAATGCCGCGGTTAGCCAGGGACTCGCCCAGCTCACGCAAGCTTTCCAACACATACCAGCGGCGCAACGGCGCCACCTGATGACGATCCCATTGCCCCTGACACAGACAATACACCGCCAGCGCCTGTGGCCTCGTCTCACCCGCGCTTATCGATGACTCTGTCAACGCAGCGTGCAGAGGCGAGTGTGCCGCGACACGCAGGTCGTTGCGGTACCAGACCAGATTCATGGCGTACTCCAGGATTGTTGAAGTCGATCCAGTTCGCTCGCCAGCCCCTGCCGACGCCCGCCAAGCTGGGCTACCTCTTGCGGCAGTGTCATTTGCGATAGATCCAGCCCCCAGCACGCCTCACTGAGGCCACAACCAGAAGCGATACCGATTTGCTGACGCTGGGCCGCCGTTGGCCAGCGATCCACCACCCAGAGCACACCACCGGCCCGTTGCGCCAGGCTTTTGAGTACACTGCGCAGTTCTACCGTCACCAAAGGAGCCCCCAGACACCAGAGCGGGCGGTTCAATACCATCGCCAGTTCCAGTGCCGGCAAGGCTCTCCCCACCGGCACCAGCAACCAGCCGGCCTCCCCACCCCGTGGCGCCAGCGATAATGCCCGCGACGACCACTTGGCCTGCAGCACACCGTCAAACAGGGTGAGCCATCCACCCAGGGCTGAAGTGTCAGCCAAACGTGCCCGCACGGGATCACAAAAGTGATCCAGTACCAGAGCATGGCTATAATCATTCAGCAGCCCATTGAGCAACTGTTCCAGACGGCGGGTGTTGAGCGACTCCAGCGCGCAGATCGCGTCTGTTACTGCCCCGCGCCAAGGCCCTTGCTGTTCGGCACCCTGTTCCCACACCGCTCCGTTAGCCGCTGCTGAATCAGCCAGTAGCCCCGCCACCTGACTGATCGGCACCCCTCGCTCCAGCCAATGCTGAATCTGCTCGATACGAGCGATATCCACTTCGCTATAACGCCGATGCCCTTTATCCGTGCGTGCGGGCGTCAACAAACCATAACGACGCTCCCAGGCACGCAAAGTCACCGCGGGGATACTGCAGTGCATGCTCACGTGCTGAATGCTGATGCTACCGGCTTGTCGGTCCGCAACTTGAACCCTGCTTGTAGACTCGCTCATACCCGATTTCTCAGGCCTAGCGGGTCCGGGTACGGGGAAAGATAGCGCTGCTGGGCCAAGTAAGGCTGATCGGTTTTACGCAGGGCACCACGCAACAGGGTCATCGGCACAACCAGCGGCACCTCTTCACGCAGATAAGCGTCTATCTGTTCGTTGATCAACGCCCTGTCGTCTCCACCTAGATCCTGGCGCAAAAACCCGGCCAGATGTTGCAGGGTATTCACATGGGCGCCCCGGGATACACGCTTCTTCATGGCGGACATCACCGCATGAATATAATCCCCGGCAATGTCTTGCAGCGGGCGTGCTTGAAGGTCCGCCAGCATGGGGCCCACTTCACGGTAGGTTTTCTGGCAATGAGCCAACAGCTGAAATTTGTGACGGCTATGGAACACAATCAGCTTTTTAGCGGTCAGGCCTTGTTCCATCATCTGACACCAGTCGTCATACAGGAACACGCGCTCGATAAAGTTTTCACGCAGAGCGGCATCATTCAGGCGCCCTTCTTCTTCCAGTGGCATTAGCGGATAACGGCGTGCCAGCGCCGCAGCGAACAGCCCGCTGGCATCCCGACGTTGTACATTGCCCGCCTCGTTGTAGACACGGATTCTTTCCATCCCGCAGCTGGGAGACTTGGCCATCAGAATATAGCCACGCAACGGCGCTAGTGACGGCAACGTCCGGTCGATGAAATCCATCATCATCCCGGTGCAATCTCGCTTACCATCCGTGGTTAGCAGCCGCAGCGGCGCTTCAGAGCCTTCGCCTGCGTCATTATTCACCGGATGCTTTTCCCCATCGTCCACCAAATGCATTGCTTTGCGCGGTGCCGACATTCCTGCCCCCATTTCTGGACACTGGGAGCGAAACTCAAAGTACTGCGACAGAACCTCGGTACAGTAACGCGAATGCTTGTGGCCTTTATCGTGGCGCACCTCCAAGCCCAGCAAACAGGCGCTGATACCAACCGGAATACGCGCCAGAATGTCCTTTTTCTCAGATTTAACCGCGTCCATGGAGTGACCTCAGTGGCAGTAGAGGCTGGCAAGCAGTTCCGCCGGCACCTCAGGGTTATACAAAAGTAGAAATCTGTACAACCTTACCCCAGCGACCTGTCAACGCATTGTGAAGGTGTTCCATCACACTTCAGCAAGACAGTGATCACAAAGGTGCAATCGTTGAAGTCTATGCTTATACTCCTCAAAACACTGACCTTATGGACAGCAAAATGCGCATTCTTGTCTGCGGTGGCCGTGATTTTGACAACCAGGCTCTACTGGCACGCACCCTGAACCGTCTACATCGGGATAACACCCTATCCCTCCTCATCCATGGCAATGCCAGCGGTGCGGACCGTCTGGCTGGGCAGTGGGCCCATGACCACGGTATTGATCAGGTGAGCTACCCTGCCAACTGGAAAGCCCATGGTCGAGCTGCTGGCCCCATGCGCAACCGCCGAATGCTGCACCACGGCCGTCCGCAGGCAGTGATTGCCTTTCCCGGCGGACGCGGCACAGCACATATGGTGGCGCTTGCAGAGCAAGCGGGTTTGCCGGTGTGGAGGCCTGCAGAAGAACAGGAAGCCTGCGGGTTTCAAGGTATTGGGGAGTTACAGCGCTAATTCACCTACCGCGCAAAGATCATCAAGGAAGAAAATAGAAAGGAAGCTGGAACGAAAAAGGGCCCGCCGTAGGCGAGCCCTTTTAAATATGGTGGGTCGTGCTGGATTCGAACCAGCGACCATTGGTTAAAAGCCAACTGCTCTACCAACTGAGCTAACGACCCGCTCCCGAAGGAGGCGCAAATAATACGGATTTATTTCTTGGTGACAAGGGGTTAACCCATTTTTTTTCTGCTTTATTGATAGTTTGTTGGATCTTTAACCAATGCATCCTCGAAGCCTTGGCTGCGCAGACGGCAACTGTCGCATTTCCCACAAGCATTTCCATGATCGTCAGCCTGATAACAAGAGACGGTAAGACCGTAATCCAAACCCAACGCCACCCCCCGCTGAATAATCTGCGCTTTACTCAAATGCATTAACGGAGTCTCAATCTGCATGGGCCTCCCTTCTACCCCTGCCTTGGTGGCTAAAGTGGCCATGGACTGAAACGCCTCGATAAACGCCGGCCGGCAATCTGGATAGCCTGAATAGTCCACCGCATTCACTCCAATAAAAATAGCTTGCGCATCAATCACTTCCGCCAAACCTAGCGCCAGAGACAGGAATACCGTGTTACGGGCCGGCACATAGGTCACAGGAATACCGTCACCCCCGTTTTCCGGCACCTCAATGGAATGATCCGTCAACGCAGAGCCGCCGATATTCCCCATACCCAGCTCAATGACACGGTGACTCAACGCCCCCAACACGCCAGACACACGCTCCGCCGCATCCAACTCTGACCGAGTGCGTTGGCCATAATCGAATGCAATGGTATGGCAGGCATAGCCCTGATCACGGGCGATCGCCAAGCAAGTGGCTGAATCCAAGCCACCGGACAACAGCACCACGGCTTTTTTCATGGCAGGTTCCTTCATTACTCTTTGCTTTAGGGTTGTGAGACTTCACGTTTGGCGCATAGAGATCTTGCGTCTGACCTTAATCAGCGTCCGCGAGCATCATTCCAAAGAAGCTTATGTAGCTGCAATTGGAAACGTACCGGCAAACGGTCTTCGACAATCCAATTCGCCAAGTCTCCCGGGGCTAAAGTCCCTTGCACAGGTGAGAACAGCACATCACTGACCCGCTGGTGTAACTGGTACTGATCCAGCATAAAGCGTGCCCAATCGTAATCCTTGCGGTCCGCCAGCACGAACTTCACCTGGTGGTGAGCCTTGAGTAGAGCGATATTGCTCAGCCGATTATTGTGCTGTTCACCTGAACCCGGCGCTTTAAGATCCATCACCACAGACACCCGCTCGTCCACACCGGCAATATCCATGGCGCCGCCCGTTTCCAGGCTTACTTGATAACCCTCATCACAGAGCGTCTTAAGCAATGGCAGGCAGCTTGGTTGCGCTAAGGGCTCTCCTCCCGTCACCGTCACATACTGAGCACCGAGAGCCGCCACCTCCTCAAGAATAGCGGCCAAACTCCATTTTTCTCCCCCGGAGAACGCATATTCTGTATCACACCAAACACAGCGTTGCGGGCAACCCGTTAGGCGCACGAATACCGTTGGGCGGCCCACAGTGCGGGATTCACCTTGTAACGAATGGAATATTTCGGTGAGGCGGAGTTCCACAACATCTCCTGAAAGCCCTGAAAGAGGGGGGAAATGCGCGGATTCTACCACCTTTGCCCGCATCTGTGACGCAGATAAAGGTGATAGGCGCGGCTTACTCGTTGAGCTGCTCGAGAAGACCCTGAGCTTGCTTGGCTTCTCTACTATCCTGATATTGCTTGATAAGCTTGTGCAGATTGACCTTGGCAGGCGAAATTTCTCCGGCGTTGGCCTGCATGACCGCCAAGATATAGAGGCTTTTCGACGCCTTGCTATGGTCCGGGTAGTTGTCCGCCACAGCTTGGAAATGACCTTGCGCCTTCTGCAAATCCGGCTCTTTCTGGTCACTGTACAGCTTACCCGCCCAGAAATGGGCATCCGCCCGGGATAGCCCTTGCGGGAAATCCTTCAGGTACGCCTCGAAACCGGCAATGGCACCGCTGAAGTCACCAGCCACCAACTTGTCTTTAGCGGCGTTATAGGCAGCTCGATCCGCTTCCGGGTCATTGTTACCCGCGACTGCAGCCTCTTCCTTCGCAGTGCTTCCCCGCTCCGCTAACGTATTAATTCGGGCATCAAGATCCAGATAACGCTCACGCTCAGCTTTTTTGAGAGTGGAAAGTTCATGACGCAACTCTTCCAGCTGCCCCTGCAGCTGTTGAACCTGCTCTTCAAACTGTTGCTGCTGCTGCATTAATACCATCAACCCATCCTCATTCACCGCAGCAGACGGTGTGGAGGCACTGCGCATTTTTGATTGCGCCTGGGCTAGGCTGCGCTCTTCTACGGCCAGCGGCCCAGTGCTCTGTGCATGTGCACAGAACACCAAGGTGCCGAGCATCGCGCCTACAATCAGGCGCGCTCTCATCAATACCTTCATGCCTTACGGACGGCCAGACAGATAGTTAATTTCTACACGGCGGTTTTTGGCCCAATCCATTTCAGAGTGACCAAATGCTGCCGGCTTCTCTTCGCCATAGGACACGATTTCAAGCTGAGAAGAAGCAACACCCTGTACGCGCAGGAACTTCTCTACCGCTTTAGAGCGACGCTCGGACAGTGCAACGTTGTATTCACGAGTACCGCGCTCATCAGCGTGGCCTTCCAGACGAATTTTCGCGTTAGCGTTGTTCTTCAAGTAGGTCGCGTGGGCTCGCAGGGTTTCAAACGCCGCAGCCGGAATGGTGTTGCTGTCGAATGCGAAGTAAATAACACGTGAATCGGTGGTACCGTCATAGTTGGACGGATGGTTGTAGAAGTTGTCAGCAGTTAGCGGAATGCTGCTAGTGTCGGGCTTAACCGGCTCTGACCGCTCAACAGATGTTACTGGAGAGGTATCAGTCTGAGACATGCTATCGGTAGCAGAGGTATCATCTTCAGTCGGTGTACTGGAACAAGCTGCCAATGCAGCTGCCAGAACCAGAGCAAACAGCGGGTTTAGTAATGAACGCATGCGAAAAACTCCTATAATTTCCTAGTATTGGACTCGAGCACCACTCAGAGGAACGGCGACCATGCCGGCTCTCTGACTTCCCCTTCCTTCGACGGCAGCTCAACTTTGACTCTGCCATCAATGGATACGGCTTCCAGAACCCCCGCTCCCCCATGTTGCGTCCCGTAAATTACCATACTTCCATTGGGCGCAACACTGGGCGATTCATCCATATCGGTACGGGTCACAATATTAAATGTGCCACGCTGGAGGTCCTGCACACCGACATTGTAATTTCCATTTCGTCGATGCACATAAACGAGATAGCGGCCGTCTGGGGTTACATCCGAGCGCGCATTATAGCCGCCCTGGAACGAAACCCGCCGAACCGACTTATCATTTATGTTCAGTTTGTAAATCTGTGGCCCCCCGGAACGGCTGGAAGTGAACACCAAGTGTTCGCCATCGGGCAACCAACGCGGCTCGGTATCAATGCCGTAATTGTTCGTTAACCGGGTCAACACCTTGGTCGACAGATTCAACATATAAATTTCGGGATTGCCGTCACGGGACAAGGTCAACGCCAAGTGCTGACCATCTGGCGACCAGTCTGGTGCACCGTTAATGCCGCTAAAGCTGGACACCTTCTCCCGTTCAGTGGTGGCCAGGTTGTGAATATAAATACCTGGCCGCCCCTGATCTTCAAAGGAAACGTAAGCAATTTTCCTGCCATCTGGCGACCAGGTAGGGCTCATTATCGGTTCGTTACTACGCAAGATGGTCGTTACTCGGTGGCCATCCGCATCGGCATATTGCAGCTGATACGGATTGGCATCATGGCGATTATGGGTCACATAAAGAATTTTCGTAGAGAACGCTCCAGGGATCCCAGTGAGCTGCTCATAGATACGATCGCTGATGGCATGGGCCACATCACGTAGCTGGGACGCCGGCGGGCGATAGGTTTCCGACATCAATTTCTTTTGCCGCGCCACATCAAACAGTGCATAACCGACCTCGTAACCGCCGGTTTCCTGACGCTTCATGCTGCCGGTGATCACATACTCTGTGCCCAGCACTTTGAAATCCCGATAAATCATCTCTTGCTCATTACGGGGGCGGCTGAGCATGTCTTGCGGCGGCAGCGGTTTAAACTGACCGCTGCGGTGCAGGTCCGCCTGAACGATCGCGGAGACATCTTCCTCTGCATTTTTTGCACCATCAAAAGGCACTACAGCGATCGGCACCGCATCCACACGGCCCTCAGTTACCTTGATGAGCAACTCAGCCTGCGCACTGATCATCCACAAAGATGTCACCAAAGCGACGCTGATTTGCGTCCATATCTTTCGTTTACAGGTTTGCTGCATCCTTAACACACCTATCATTGTGCAACTCCAGGATCGAATTCGATCACCAGTGAGCGAAACTGTTCGTTAAAAAGCGATCCATCAGGTACCGGTAGTGGGCTGGCTAGCTTGACTGCATTCAACACCGAGTCGTCAAAATCCGGGTAGCCGCTACTTTGCGCCACAGAGACATTCACCACTTCACCACCAGGGATCATCTTTATTCTTACCCGTGTGCGGATGTCATCTCGGTTACGATAATTGCCGGGAATCCGCCATTGCTGACCCACATGGGAGGCAATGGCATCGGTAAAACTGGCCACCTGTGCATTTGCCTGATCCGCGTTACTAGCCATTTCCTGATCTGGCTGGGCAGAGGCTTTGTTCTGCCTGTCCATTTCCAGCTCTTCCTCGGCCAACATCTCTTCCAAGCTCGGGGTATCGATCTCCGGTACCACCAGCTTCTTCTCGGCCTTGGGTTTAGGCGCCGATTTGGGTTTAGGTTTAGGCTCCGGCTTTTTTGCCGGCGCAGGCTTCGGATCGGGCTTGGGCGTCGGTTTAGGTTTAGGTTCCGTTTTGGGCTTAGGCTTAGGTTTTGCTGTCGGCTTGGGGGTCGGTTTTACTTCCTTCTTGGGTTTCGCTACCGGCGCTTTCTGCTGCTTGGAGCGCTCCACCATGGTCGCCTTCACATGGGGCGGCACCACTGGGGCCTTATGCAATGACGGATCCGTGCTCCAGCTAAACACCAACAAACCAAACACCAGCAAGTGAATAAGCAGCGTAAACAACAACGCAACACGGCGATCACTCATTGCGTCCCTGCGGCTCAGTCACCAACCCAAGTTGGCTAATGCCGGCTTCCTGCAACGCGCCCATCAATGACACCACCCGGGCATAGGCCACATTGCCATCACCTTCCACCAAAAACAGGGTGGACGGCTTATGCTTATGAATACGCAGAACATGACCTTTGACGGTTTCCAGGCTAGAAGATTTCTGGCTGTCACCGCCCACATCAATGAAATAACGGCCATCCGCAGTCACCGAAATGATCACAGGCTCGCTCTTAGTGGTATCAATAGGGTCGCTGTTGCTGTCCGGCAGGTCCACATTAATACCCTGGGTCATCATCGGAGCCGTGGCCATGAAGATCACCAGCAGTACCAGCATCACATCGATGTAAGGCACCACGTTCATCTCGGCGACGAGCTTGCGCGGCACCCGTATCTTTACGCCGCTCATGATTATGCTCCGCGCCCATGGGCTTGACGGTGAAGTACGGAAGAAAACTCTTCCGCGAACATTTCATTTTCCGTCAGTAACGCATCACTCTGAGCCGAGAAACGGTTATAAGCCATGACCGCCGGAATCGCGGCAAACAAGCCAATGGCGGTGGCGATCAGCGCCTCGGCAATACCCGGGGCAACCACGCTGAGCGTAGCCTGTTTCACGTTCGCCAACGCCATAAAAGAATTCATGATGCCCCAAACTGTGCCGAACAACCCAACGTAAGGGCTGGTAGAACCCACTGTGGCAAGAAAAGGTAAATGCTTGGCAAGGCGGGTCTGTTCGCGCTGCAAGGCAACCCGCATGGCACGCTGGGCGCCATCCATCACCGCCTCTCCGCCACGTGCGCTTTTAGAAAGCCGGACAAACTCCTGAAAGCCCGCGCGAAAAATCGCCTCGCTGCCGGAATCTAGATCCGGCTCTTTGCGGCTCTCGTTGTAGAGGGAGGCCAGGTCATCGCTGGACCAGAATTTTCCCTCAAAGGCACGGCCCGCCCGTTGAGCACGCCCAAGCACCCGGAAACGGCCAACAATCATGTACCAGGACGTCAGCGACGCCAGAATCAATAGCGCCATCACCAGCTGCACCACCACGGTGGCGTTGCTGATCAAACTGACGACAGACATGCTGGATGCCTCAACCATGTAGCCCTTCTCCTTTGCTGGCCGCGCTAAATTTTTTATACAGTGCCGTCGGGATAGCCGCCGGCTTGAGGGTATCGGCTCTCACGCAAGCCACCTTAATGTCTGCCTGACAAATTAATGCGCCGGTTTTACGCACCTGCTGATCAAACACCAGCGTGGCCTTACCCATTTTTTTCAGTGTGGCTGACACGGTCAGCGCATCATCAATACGTGCCGGCTGGCGATACTGCACATTGGCCGAGTGAACGACAAACTGAAAATTGTCATCCGCCAGTGCATAGTGCTGATAACCCAGCGTACGTAGAAATTCAGTACGCGCCCGCTCCATGAATTTCAGGTAATTCACGTAATAGACTATGCCACCTGCATCAGTGTCTTCGATGTAGACGCGCACAGGCAGGGTAAATTCCCCGTTTTGTTGATTTTTTTCAATCATTAAACAAATCACCGTCTTGACGCGGGCGCTGCAAACCAAAATGACGCCAAGCATGGTTAGTCACTGCCCGCCCACGCGGGGTGCGTTGAATAAAGCCTTGCTGTATCAGGTAAGGCTCCACCACCTCTTCCAAGGTTCCGGAGTCTTCATTGAGTGCTGCTGCCAAGGATTCCAGTCCCACCGGCCCACCATCAAATTTGTGCATGATCATATCCAGCAGGCGCCGGTCAGTGCCGTCCAGACCACAACTGTCCACCTCCAGCATGTCCAAGGCTCGCTGGGCGATCTCTTCAGTAATCCGCCCATCGCCCTTCACTTCGGCGTAATCGCGCACGCGGCGCAGCAGGCGATTGGCAATACGCGGGGTACCACGTGCGCGGCGCGCCACTTCCATGGCACCGGCCGCTTCGATAGGAATAGCAAGAATATCGCAGGCGCGGCTAACAATGCCGGACAAGTCATCTACAGAATAGAATTCGAGGCGCTGCACAATACCAAAACGATCACGCAACGGAGCGGTAAGCAAACCGGCTCGGGTGGTCGCACCGACAAGAGTAAACGGCGGAAGATCCAGTTTGATGGAACGGGCGGCCGGCCCTTCACCGATCATGATATCCAACTGGTAATCTTCCATAGCCGGATAAAGGATTTCCTCTACCACCGGAGACAGGCGGTGAATTTCATCCACAAAAAGCACATCGCCCTCTTCCAGGTTGGTCAGGATGGCCGCCAAATCGCCTGCCTTTTCCAGCACCGGACCAGAGGTGGACTTGAGATCGCAGCCCATTTCTCGGGCAATGATATGGGCAAGCGTCGTCTTGCCGAGACCGGGCGGGCCGAAAATTAAAGTATGATCAAGGGCCTCATTGCGTCCGCGGGCGGCATCAATAAAGATTTCCATGCGCTCGCTGACTTTCGGCTGCCCATGATAATCCGCCAAGCTGGCCGGGCGAATCGCCCTGTCTTGCTGTTCTTCTTGGCTACCAACGGCAACCGCGGTAATGACTCGTTCGTTATCCATGCCTGCAGCGGGCTTGCCTCTATATCGTGGGAGTCGCTAGCGTATCGTACCCTGATACCGTACTGCCATTACTGTTATCACAAAGTGTTATGCAACTCTGGCTCAAAGCACTAGCGGGCCAGACTTTTAAGCGCCTTACGGATCAGTTGCTCGCTGCTCATGCCTTCTTGATCTGCCGCTTTACCCACCGCAACAGCGGCATCCTTGTTGCGGTAGCCCAGCGCCTCCAGGGCCGCAATGGCGTCACTGCGAGCATCATCAGGTTGATCCGTATCGACCCGGCCCGGCACACTCACTGGCCCACCATCAATCTTATCGAGTCGGTCTCTCATCTCGATAACCAAACGCTCGGCGGTTTTTTTCCCAATGCCCGGCACCTTCACAAGTGACGTGGTGTCCTGATCCTGAATACAGCGCGCCAGACGATCAGCCTCTATGCCAGAAAGAATAGCCAACGCCATTTTTGGCCCCACCCCATTCACCTTGATCAAAGCGCGAAACAGCTCACGCTCATAACGATCGGCGAAACCATACAGCAACTGAGCATCTTCACGGACCACAAAATGCGTGTGCAAGGTGAGCTCCGCACCCGCCTCGGGCAAATCGTAGAACACCGTCATCGGTGCCTCGACTTCATAGCCAACGCCATTTACGTCCAGCAGCAGCACCGGGGGGCGTTTTTCCAACAGGGTGCCACGAAGTTGTCCGATCATCATTTTTCCATTTACCCGTACACAACAAAAGTATCGCGTAGAAAATACAGGGCGAATATTCGATGCTCACAATCAATCACTGAAGCAATCAACGAATACAGACACCACACTAACGAACCCGGCCGCGCCTTACCGATGTGGCACCAGCCATTCTAGCCAGGGAGAGACGCATATGAGCATGACAAAGCGCGATAGCCAGGGCATCAGCGGCGTCCTCCTGCGGGCGTTGATCCAGTTTAAGCAGATACTTCACCATTTCCCCGACCTGATTTTTTTCCGCCCCACCTTTGCCCACAACGGCCTGTTTTACTTGGCGAGCCGAATATTCAAACACTGGCACACAGGCCTGCATCACTGCCGCAATAGCTGCACCGCGAGCCTGGCCCAATTTCAGGGCAGAATCCGCATTGCGAGCCATAAACACTTTTTCGATGCTCACTTCAGCCGGCCCGTATTCCTTCACCACCTGATCAATTCCCGCGAATATCTCACCCAACCGCGGCGGGATCTCCTTGTGGGAAGTCGTAATAGTACCGAAAGCCACCGCGCGGGAACGATTTCCCACCACATCCACTACGCCGTAACCGGTGCGTCGAGAACCGGGATCAATACCCAGAATAAGCGCCATATTTCACAGACCAATAATAAAGAAGACAGGCACCCAGCCCAGCTCTTAGTAGGTGCCTCCGTTCTACCCGAGCACTGTCCAAATGTCCAGCCAACAAAGAAACGCTTCAGGTTAAACGGCTGATGCGACACGTCCTAAAGCCGCAGGCGGATTACCGCCACGCCCAGAAACCCAGACAGCAAAAAGCCCCAAACGATTCGGGGCTTTTAATTTTGCTTGCAGCTTGTTTTGTAACGTGAACCTCGCTGCTATTCCTCTTCTTGCGGTGCCGGCCAACTGGCATTGGTGTAGACGTTCTGCACGTCGTCCAAATCTTCCAGCATGTCGATCATCTTTTGCACGGTTTCAGCTGTATCCGTGTCCATTTCCGCTTCTGTAGACGGGTGCATGGTGACTTCCGCCTCAGCGAATTCCAACCCAGCTGCACGCAGGGAGTCCACCACTTCACCAAAGCTCTTATCCGGAGTGGTAATGACCAAAAAACCATCATCTCCCATCTCTTCCACATCTTCGGCACCGGCTTCCAGGGCGACTTCCATCAGCTTTTCTTCATCCACACCGGGCTCGAAAAAAATCTCACCACGTTTAGTGAATAAAAAAGCCACGGAACCACTCGTGCCCAGATTACCACCGAACTTGGAAAACGCGTGACGCACCTCAGCCACGGTACGGTTCACATTGTCCGTCATGGTTTCTACCAGAACCGCTACACCACCCTTACCGTAACCTTCATAGGTGATTTCATCCATGCTGCCGTCATCATCACCGCCGGCGCCACGCTTAACCGCACGGTCGATGGTGTCACGGGTCATGTTCTGGCCCAGTGCTTTATCAATCGCGGCCCGCAAGCGCGGGTTATCGTTGGGCTCGCCCCCACCCATCTTGGCCGCTACCGTGAGCTCGCGAATCAGTTTGGTAAAGATCTTGCCACGCTTGGCATCCTGAGCCGCCTTACGGTGCTTGATGTTGGCCCACTTGCTATGTCCTGCCATGTTACCTCCGCCAGCACGCAGCACGCGTCACGCAACACGTCTCTGGCACGCCTCTTCGCGTGATGCGTGATACCTGCCTGCGTTTCTCCTATATCAACCTTCTTCTTTACGTACCTGTACGCCAACTTCACGCAGCTGCTTGTTGTCCACCGGTGACGGTGCATTGGTCATAGTGCACGCCGCCGTTTGCGTCTTCGGGAAAGCGATCACATCACGAATTGATTCACAACCAGTCATCAACATCACCATGCGATCCAACCCAAACGCCAGGCCACCGTGGGGCGGGGCGCCGTATTTCAGACCGTCTAGCAGGAAGCCGAATTTTTCCTCGGCTTCCTCATCAGAAATGCCCAGCGCTTCAAATACAGTGCGTTGCATGGCTGGGCTATGGATACGGATGGAACCGCCACCCAGCTCAGTACCGTTAAGCACCATGTCATAGGCCCGCGATAACGCCTCGCCCGGATTACTCTTAAGCTCTTCCGCGCTACAGCTGGGCATGGTGAAGGGATGATGCAACGCATGGTATTGCCCTTCGTCTTCCTCGAACATGGGGAAGTCCACTACCCACAATGGCGCCCATTCTCCCTCGACCAAATTCAAGTCATGGCCCACTTTGACGCGCAGAGCACCCAGCGCTTCGTTAACGATCTTGGCCTTATCAGCACCGAAGAAAATCAGATCGCCGGTCTCGGCGCCAGTGCGCTCAAGGATGCCTTTAATGGCATCTTCGGTCAGGAACTTCAGGATCGGAGACTGCAGACCTTCAGCGCCGGCTGCCAAGTCGTTGACTTTGATGTAAGCCAAACCCTTGGCACCATAGATGCTGACAAACTTGGTGTAGCCATCGATATCCTTGCGCGACAGGCTGCATCCACCGGGCACTCGCATGGCTGCCACACGACCTTTCGGGTCGTTGGCCGGGCCGGAGAACACTTTAAAGTCCACGCCAGCAAGCAGGTCGGCAATATCAATCAGCTCCAATGCAATACGCAGGTCAGGCTTGTCGGACCCGAAACGCTGCATGGCCTCGGAGAATGGCATGCGCGGGAAATCCGGTAAGTCTACACTGAGCAATTCTTTAAACACCGAACGCACCATCCGTTCGGTAATGCCCATAATGTCTTCTTCCTCTACAAAGGAAGCTTCCAAATCAATCTGGGTAAATTCTGGCTGGCGATCGGCTCGCAGGTCTTCGTCACGGAAACACTTAGCAATCTGGTAGTAGCGATCAAAGCCCGCCACCATCAATAGCTGTTTGAACAACTGCGGAGACTGCGGCAACGCAAAAAAGCTACCCGGATGCGTTCGGCTGGGCACCAAGTAATCCCGTGCACCTTCCGGCGTCGCTCGGGTCAGAATCGGCGTTTCCACATCCATGAAACCCTCGCCTTCCAGGAAGGCGCGCACAACATGAGTCAGGCGCGAACGGAACTGGAAGTTTTTCAACACGTCCGGACGACGCAGATCCATATAACGGTACTTGAGACGCACCTCTTCACCGGCGGCGGAGTGGGCATCCAACTCAAATGGCGGGGTCTCCGCTTCATTAAGAATCGTCAGCTCTTTACCCAAGACTTCGATATCACCAGTGGCCATCTTGTTGTTACGCACTGATTCGTCACGCATGCGTACCCGGCCGCTCAAGCGAACCACATATTCACTGCGTACTTTGTCAGCCAGCGCGAAGGCATCCACAGTGTCCGGATCAAACACCACCTGCACCAGACCATTACGGTCACGCAGGTCGAGGAAGATCACCCCACCGTGGTCACGGCGGCGACTGACCCAACCGCAAAGCTCTACTGTTTCTCCGTCGTGGGAGGCTCGCAAATCACCGCAATAATGGCTTCGCATGCTTAAAATCCGCTTGTATTCTGATTACGCCGCCCGGCGATCAAAGGCTGGCTGAAGCCACCCCGAAGCCGGACCACTGAAAAAGGCGCCATAGTATAGCGATTCAACGGCCCCCGAGCCATGCCAGACGGCGATTCACTGCCGAACGGGGCACAAGCCTACCTAATTTCACAAAATACCTTTAAAAAGAGTGTATCTACGCCTTGTGCCCTGAAAACCCATGGCATATAAAAGATGCGAACCTTAGTTAAAGACCCTCTGCGTTGCGCAATCCAGGGGCGAAGCTAACGAGGCAGCATCGCCGGTCATCCGTAGCATTACGGGGCCAATACGACATCAAAAAGACACTAAAAAGGGGTAAGTAATTCATGGCTGCAAAAAAAAAGACAGCGGCTAAAGCGTCCAGTGCTACAGCAGCTCGCAAGGTGAAAACCATCACCGAACCGATGAATAAGACTCAGATTATCAATCAGATTAGCGAAACCACCGGCCTGACCAAGAAAGACGTGAACGCTGTTTTCGACCAACTCAACGACATTATGGAAGGCCACCTGAAAAAGCGTGGTGCCGGCCAGTTCACGCTACCGGGGTTGCTGAAAATCGTGACCCAGAAAAAACCTGCCACCAAAGCACGTAAAGGCATCAACCCTTTTACCGGGGAAGCGACTACCTTCGCAGCCAAACCTGCCCGAACCATGGTCAAGGTTCGTCCGCTAAAGAAACTGAAAGACATGACCGCCTAAATTCAAGCTCTACCACCGGGTGCCCGGTGCCCGGTGGGCATTGATTCCGTTTATCCTCACTCCAACTTGTCGCCCTACACTGGCCCCCAAAGCCCGCAACCCTCTATAATGCGCGCCGCACACGGAGGAGAACCCCATGGCTGAACGTAAAGACAAACAGAAGGTGATCGGCGAGCCGATGACCGATGAGCAGATCGCAGTGTTCCTGGATTTCTCTCCCGAGGAGGGTGTAAACGGGGACTTCCACGTACTGGAAAAAGCTTACCGCGCCCTTCGCGCCGAGGATTTCACCCGCTTCTTGGCATTTTTCAAGGACCAGAACCGGGACTTGGATGCTCGCGATCCACAAGGCCGCACCCTACTATCCCTGATTGACCAACACCCGAAAGGGGCGAAATACGCGCAGGCTCTGCGCGACGCTGGCGCCACCGCCTGAGTTTCCTCCCTTCTCCCTCTGCCGGGCCGGCACAAACCGGGCCGGCACAATAACGCGACGTCCCTGCACACCAACCCATACTGGGTAGAGCTTGTCCACATCCCGCCTGCGTGGCATTGTTATTCAATTACGGGCGATCTATGCCCGGCAAATTTGTTCGCCAACAAACACAACAACAAGAGCTGTAAAACACCATGGCAGCATATTCTGCACCCTTTTGGCGCTCCCTGTGCCTAATCGCATTCTGCGCGATCAGCTTGCAACTCCATGCGGCCAGCGATGATAAGGCCGAAGATGACATAGACGACGTCTCTCCAGAAGAACTGCAAATGCAGGACATCCCGGTGGATGAGCGTATTTTCGTCGAAAAATGGAACGAAGTGCCTTACAAGAAAAGCTATTTCACCTACACAGACAAGCAGATACGTGACAAGTGGGAATACTTGGTACGCGGCCTGAAGGTACCTTACCCTTCTGCTGCCTACATGGAAGAACAGTTCACGAAGTATCCCTTCATGAAAGAAGGCATCATAGGTTGGGATGGCGATTACCAGGCACTTGAAGCACGTAGTCTGCGAGTCTGGCGTAAATTCTTTGCCGGTGACTTTCAGGAAGCCCGCGAAGAGGGCTTACAACTAGGCCCCATCGGTAAGATTCCCGCCCTGTTTTCCCAGCTGATGTACGCTATCTACTTGGCTGACCGCCAGAGTACCAAGTACATGATGCTCCAGGACGTGGCCAACCAAGCAAAGGAATACTTCGACGACATGGAGGAGGCGGCTGACGATCCGGCCGTTGCCCCCATTGTTGCCTCTATTAAGCTGGGATACGCCTACGCCATCGCTCGTATCGCCGAAGAGTCACCGGTACCGATCGTTGTCGCCCGACGCTATATCGGCAAGATCAAGAACAGTGCGGAAGAAGTGGTTGAGATCATGCCCGATCAGCCGTTGGGTCATGCCTTCCGTGCCGGTGTGGACGCCGGCATCATGCGCCGGGTGGGCAAATTCACCGGCCGCATGACTTACGGCGCACGAACCACCACGGTGCAAGAATCTTTTGCTGACGCGCTCAAACTCGCCCCGGATATTCCCATCGTCAATTACGAATACGCTAATGCGCTGATCTACATGAATCGCAAACGCGATCTAAATGAAGCAATCAGTTATTTGGAAAAAGCCATGAAAATTCGCCCGGAATTTTCCATGGATGCGCTGGACGTCATGTATTCCTACAAACGTTTACAGGAAGTAAGGCTGTATGCGCTGAACTTCCGTAGTTTTCGCAAATTCGAGAAACTGCGTCGCAAGTACAGCAAGAAGACGGATCGGAACCTGACCAGCATCATCAGCGATCCGCTGAGCATGGAGATGCTCAATAACCCGGAAAAATACATCCTCCCAAAACGCAACTAACAGGCAACCCCATGTCTCTTTATGAAGACAAGCTGTTCCCAGTATTACTGAACTGGGCTACCCGCCCAGTTTACCGGGACCGCCAACGTTTACTCGCCCAAGCCACGGGTCGGGTTCTGGAACTGGGCGTCGGCACCGGCGCCAATTTCCCTTTTTACAGCCCTGCCGCCACGGAAATTCACGGCATCGAACCCGCCGGCGGGCTGCTTGCTTTGGCCCACGACAGTGCGCAACAGTGCGTCGCACCCGAACGCTTTCACATCCAGGAAGGCGACGCTCAACAGCTGCCTTATCCTGATCAACATTTTGATACCGTGATTGCCTGCCTAGTGTTCTGCACCATCCCGGATCCGAATCAGGCCGCGCAGGAAGCGTTCCGCGTCCTTAAGCCAGGCGGCAGTCTGCTATCGCTAGAGCATGTTCTCAGCGAACGTCCTTGGATACAGCGCCTACAGAAAACCTTGAATCCGGCCTGGAAACCGTTAGCTTGCGGCTGCCAGCTCACCCGTGATACCGCGCGCATTTTCCAGCGCGCGGGCTTCCAGGCCGATACTGCCCGCCAGCATCGCCACCCCAAACTGCCCGCCTTTGCTGGCGAGCTATACGAAGGGCGATTGCTGCGGCCCTGAAGAGGCGCAACAAAAAAGCTCAACGTTAAAAGTTGGAACGCGCGTTAATTCGGGTTTCAACTTTTAACTCGCGCCCTACTCAGCGGGACAAACTGCCACACCTCTGCACCCCAATTTACCGTTACAATAGCGGCCATGGATAACCGCCCCCCCTTATTAAACTGGCGCCTGCGCCTCATCTGGCTGCGCAGCCTGCTAGTACTGGCCATCACACTCGCCCTAATCGTGCTGCAACGTTTCGGCCACAGTGGCTATCAGCTGGCTGAACTAGGCTGGCTGGGCGCGCTGTTATTACCAAACCTTGTCACCCTACTCACTCGCAAAGCCCCTTCCCAGCGCCACAGCCAATTGCTGACGTTGGAATTGGCCATGGACGCGATTTTGTTTGCTGGTTTGATTCAAGGCTTCGGTGGTGCCGGCAACCCCCTTTCCTTTTATTTATTAGTGCCCGCCTTGATGGCCTCCCTGACTTTACCCATGGCCAACGGCATACTGGTGGCGCTATTGGCTTTAGCAGGATACATGGTGTCATTAAGCTGGTACCAAATGCCCGCCATGAACAGCCCGCTACACGCTCTCACTCATCAACTCAGCGGTCTTCACAGCACCGGAATGGCGGCTGTTTTTATCGCCCTACTAGTCATGCTCAGTGTGCTCGGACAAGTAATTCAACGGCTAATACAGCAACAACAAAAGCAACAAGAACAGGCTTTGGATCTAGCCGGTCGCCGTGAGCACATGTACCAAGTAGCTGCGACCTTGGCCGATCAGGCCCATGAACTGAACACCCCGTTAGGCACTTTGGTGATGCTGGCCGATAACCTTATCCATGCTCCCGAGATGCCCGACTCCCTGCGTCCAGAAGTGGAACAAATGGATCACCTGGCCCGCAACGTGGCCAACCGTCTTAAACAAGGCAATGAAGCTCAGCTAGAATCCGGGCTGCCGCTGAGCATACTGATACAGCGATTACAACAGCACCTGCGTCATCTGGCCCCTACGCTCAGCGTGACGCATACGTTGAAAGCAGACCCCATTGTGGTCGATAGTCAGAGCTGGTACCGAGTACTGTGTAATCTGGGTTATAACGCCATGGATGCAGGCGCCACCCGCTTGGATATCATCGTCAGCGACCATGCATCGCAATACCGGCTGCAACTCAGTGACGATGGCCCAGCCCACCCGGATTCAGAACGCGAAGGTCTTGGCATGGGGTTGACCTTGGTGCATTCCGCCTTGGCACACATTGGCGCTGAACTGGAAATGGACTTTGGTCATAGCTGGACCCAAGCCCGAATTCACTGGGCCCACACCGATAGCCCTGGAGCTGGATCATGAGCAACGCCATTTCCATCCGCCACCTGATGCTAGTAGAAGACGATGACCTACTGGCTGAGCAAACCGCACGGGCTCTGGGTCGTCATGGCATCCAAGTTCATGTCGCTCACAGTCGCGAACAGGCCTTACTCGTAATCGCTGAACTCAACGCACAGGGCACCCCTCCCGATGGCGCCATTCTCGATCAAAATCTGGGAAACGATAACGGTCTTGATCTGATCGAACCGATTCGGCAACAGTTTCCCCGCTGTCGGGTAATTCTGCTCACAGGCTACGGCAGCATTGCCGCCGCCGTCGCCGCCACCCACCGTGGCGCCCACAATTATTTGACCAAACCCGCGAGTGCCAACGACATTCTGCAATCGCTTAATGCAGACCCTGCCAGCCAGACCTTACCTCTACCCAACAGCCCTCCATCACTGCAACGGCTAGAGTGGGAACACATCCAGCGTACTCTGGATGCCCACAACGGCAATATCTCGCGTGCGGCAGAGGCCCTTGGTATTCACCGCCGCACGCTGCAGCGTCGGTTGAAAAAGCGTCCCAGCGCCAGCGACTATTTACGTGACTCTCAGAGAGAGGCTCCACAAGAAAAACAAACAGAGCAGCACGTTAGCCCTACAGCCAACAAACCCACCCCACAAGGCTAACCACCTTCACCGTTAAGGTTCTCGTTCCCCTTCTCCTTGGCTTACACTGTGGGCTGACACGAACAGGGATGCAGAGCTTGGCGCACCATCGACACCACAAATGGCAGAGCAGGGCGATCGCCCTAATACTACTGATGCTATTGCCTGCTCTCGCGTTCAGCAAAACCGCGCCGAACCTAGAAATTACCGGCAACGCCAGCGAAGCGGTGACTCATAATATACAGGCCCTGATCGATCTCTCACGCTACCCTTGCCACCCCCCCCAGGCCCAATATGGGCTGATTCGCCGGCAGATCATTGCCAACAGCACCGGTGCATTACAGGCTATGGGTTATTACGATAGCCTGCTAAACCTGTCCACCGATGAAAACAGCAATTGCGTCAGCTTCACCCTGGATGTGAACACTGGCCCCCCGGTGATACTCACGCACCTAAAAGTGGAAATTACTGGCGATGCAGCCCAGGATCCGGCGTTCTCCACGCTGCTGGAAAAAACCCAGTTGGCCATCGGCCAACGGCTTCAGCATGATCGCTACAGCAACCTGAAGAAAAGCCTGCAACAGCACCTGATCAGCCGCGGCTATGTTCAAGGCGAACTGACCGTGCACACCCTCGAGGTGGATACCAAACAACACCGCGCCAGCATCACCCTTCATGTGGACAGCGGGCCGCGCTATCACTTCGGCGAGATCAGCCTAGCCGGCAGCGTGCTTGAGCGTTCGCGGGTCAACGCCTATGTAAGTTTTCAGGAAGGCGAGCCCTACGACAGTGGTCGCATGTTACAAACCCAGCAGGCTTTTTTGGGCGCCGGCTATTTCAGCGCGGTGCAGGTTCAAAAAGGGAAGCCCAACGACACCACCCGCCGAATTCCCGTCAGCATTACGCTCACCGACAACAACCGTTGGTCGCTGCTCACGGGCATAGGTGTCAGTACCGATACCGGGCCGCGGGTGAGGCTGGGCGTGGAAAACCGCCGGGTGAACGAAGCGGGGCACCGCTTCCGGGCAGAAACCGAACTGTCTAAAGTGCAACAGGGCGCCGGGGCGAGCTACCAAATTCCGCTCAAAGACCCGCTCCATGAACGGCTCGATCTGCACACCAGTTTTATCAACGAAAACACCGACAGCAACGAAAACGAACGCTGGAGCACTGGGGCCGATTATATCGTCGAGCTGGAAAATCACTGGGTAGCGACCACCTCCCTGGAGTTCCTGCGTGAGACTTATCAAATCGCAGACCAAGTAGATCAAGCCGAATTGTTGATACCCGGTTTCCAGTTAAGCCGCGTCAAAGCCGACGACCCGGTCTACCCCACCTTCGGCTGGCGTCTCAGCACCGCCATGCGTTTTGCTACCCAGAGCCTGTCATCCACCGCGGACTTTTTTCAGTTCACCAGTGGCGCAAAAATTCTTTTTCCCTTACTGGGCGGGCGCGTATTGATGCGTACCGACCTGGGTTATACCGAAGTTACTGATGTGACCGAACTCCCCGCCTCTATTCGCTTCTTCGCCGGCGGCGACTCCAGTGTGCGTGGTTTCGCTTATGACTCTCTCGGCCCTGAAGACAGCAATGGCGAGGTCATCGGCGGGCGCAACCAGGCCACTGGCAGCCTGGAGTACGACCACTCACTTACTGAAAAATGGCACTTGGCCGTGTTCACCGATGCCGGCAATGCCTTCAATGAATTCGATGAATTTGAAGCCCGCCACAGTGCCGGCCTGGGTATTCGCTGGCGCTCGCCACTGGGCCCCATCCGGTTGGACATGGCCCGAGCTGTGGATGAGCATCGCGACTGGCGGGTGCACCTGAGCATGGGGCCAGACTTATGATCAGCCGCCAACGCCTGTACGGCTTTGCCATGGGGCAAATACTGACCCGCGGCTTGCTGGTGTTGCTCAGCCTGTTATTGGTCTGCCTCCTGGCCCTGGCGTTGCTGCTGGGCACCGCCACCGGCAACCGCTGGATACTGGAACAAGCTACCCCCTTTATCCCCGGCGAACTTACTGTGGGTGAGTGGCATGGCAGCCTGCTCAGCGGGATCACCCTGAACCATATCGACTACCGCTATCAGGAACTCAATATCCGCCTGGACCAGCTCAGCGCTGAGCTGGCACCGCACGCCCTACTGAAAGGCTGGCTGGAACTGACGTCGCTCTCACTGGGGACCTTGCACGTTACCTTGCCGCCCGCCGATGATACCCCGCCACAACCGGACTCCCTGCCGGATAGCCTGCTACTGCCTTTCGGTATCCGCATCGACGCACTCACCGTGGGTACCTTCCAGCTAAACGACACTGTTCTGATTCGCCAGCTGGAAGCAGACAACCTGGCCGCCTGGCGGCGCTTCCAGATCGCCCGCCTGCAAACCCTCACCTTAGCCGGCGCCAACGTACAAGCCACCGCCCAGGGCAAACTCACCGCCCCCTTTAATGTGCAGGGCACCGCCAGCTGGGCTCTGCCGCTACCCGAAAGCGACACCCTGCAAGCTAGCCATGCCAATGGCCAGCTCACCCTGACCGGCCCATTGAGTCAGCTCCAGATCCATCACCAGCTTAGCGGCCCGGTGAAACTGCAAAGCCAGGGGCAATGGCTGCTAAAAGATGGCCAGTGGCAAATCGCTTTACAGCACCACTGGCCCGCTCAAGCATTGCCGCTAACCCTGCCGCAACCGTTGGCGCTGGGCAAAGGGGAGCTAGGCACCCATGGGCCACTCGACGCACTGCAGCTGAAAGGACACACTGGCCTCGCCAGTGGGGAGCGCAAGGTAGCAATCACTCTGGATAGCGCCCTGATACCCGGCGGCATTACTCTGCACGACCTAACCGTCAAGGACGGCGAGCAAACGCTGGGCAGCCGCGGGCAAGTCCTGTTCAGTCCGTTAAGTTGGGATCTGGATCTAAGCGGCGACCTGGATACCGCCCTGCTGCATCCACTTTTGCCCGGCCAGTTGGCCATCGACGGCCACAGCAAAGGACAGTGGGACGGCGACCGCTGGTCCCTGTCTCCCAGTGAGCTCACCCTGCGCGGGGACGTTCGCCAACAACCTTTATCCGTGACCAGTACAGTGCAAAGCCAGACGGCCAATGGCAAACAACAACTGCAGTTACGCAGCCAAGGACGCTGGGGCGATAACTGGCTTCAAGCCAATGGCCAGGTATGGCCACAGTGGCAACTACGCAGCAAGCTGAACCTCACACGATTAGAACAACTCTACCCCGGCCTGGCAGGCAGCGTGGCAGGGCAAATTCAACTTAACGGCCGTTACAACGACCCCGCCCTCAGCGGCCAGCTCACTGGCAATAACCTAAGTTGGCAAGACTGGTCTCTGGATCAAATGCAAAGCCGTTTTTCGCAATTACGGCTACCACAGACATCCCAACCAGGATCGATGTCACTCACCTTGAACGGTCACCAGCTAACGCAGGCCAACACCGAGCACGTCGGCACTTTTGCCCTCAGCGCCGACGGCACTTGGGCCGAGCACCAACTCACCGCTAGCGCCCGCCGCGATACGGTGGAACTGAACACCCGTTTGCAGGGGGGCATGAATACCGCAGGTAACACATGGCAAGGCACTCTTGCCGACACCCAGCTACAACACCTTCAGCTCGGCATCTGGCAACAGGATACCGACAGCACCCTGCGCCTATCGGCCCAGTCACAATCTTTGAGTCCGTTCTGCCTGGTTCAGGCCCCCAGCCGCCTGTGTCTGCAAGGTAATCACGCCGCCAATACCCTAGAAGCTCAAGCCCGCTTGGCCGACCTGCCACTGGCCCTGATCAATACTCTGCTTGGCCCCACTCTATCGATGGAGGGCACCGTCGATGCGAACCTTTCAGTGCAGGGTCCGCTGGACAACCCGAAAGGTCAGTTTGCCCTGCAAAGCCGAGAGGCCAATATCACCATCAATACGGCGGATGCGCCCCCTCCGCTGGAAATCAAACAACTAAGCCTGCACGGCAACCTGGCCAATCAACGAGTCAACAGCGCGCTAACCCTGACCACCGCGCTAGGCAATGCCCATGCACAACTAGAACATGGGCTGGGGCTCGACGCCACGTTGCAAGGCGACGTGAATTTTGATCTGAGCAGCCTAGCCTTCGTGGAACTGTTCACCGCCGACCTCCGTGAAGTTAAAGGGAGCATCAACGGCGACTTTTCCCTGGCCGGCAGTCTCCGCCAACCCATCATAAACGGTGCTATCACGCTGCAGAATGGGCAAACATTGATTCCCTTCCTCGGAGTGGATATAGCCGATGTACAGGTAGCCATTCAGGGTAACCCCCAGGGCCAGCTGGATATCATCGGTTCTGCGCAAATGGGATCGAACACCGTGGCACTTAATGGTGCTGTGGATCCCAGCCAGCCGAATATCCCCATGCAACTTACCCTCAGCGGCGACCGTCTTCTCGCCGCCGACCGGCCCGATGCTCGCATTTTGTTAACACCGGATCTGACTCTGACAGGCTCACTGGAAGGGCTGACCCTAAGCGGCTCCTTGACCATACCTGAAGCCGAAATTAGCCCAGTGGAAATTCCAGAAGGCGCCATCACCGTCAGCAAAGACCAAGTACTGGTGCACCAACAGGCGGACAGCACCACTCCTCTTCCGCTGGCCATGGATGTAACCCTGACCCTGGGAGATAAGGTGCATTTTAATGGGTTCGGGCTCGATGCCATGCTCGGAGGCGCTCTGCAAGTGGAACAGAAACCCCAGCGTCCACCACAACTCAATGGCGAGCTAATCATCCTCGAAGGGCGCTACCGAGCCTACGGTCAGAACCTGGCCATCAGCGACGGCCAGCTGATTTTCCAAGGGCCGCCGGAGAACCCCGGCCTAGATATTCGCGCCATCCGCAAAATTCCCAGCGAAGGGGTCGTGGCGGGTGTGCAATTGAGTGGCACCTTGCAAGAACCGAATGCATCACTGTTTTCTGACCCCAGCATGGAACAAAGCCAGGCCATGTCTTATCTGCTCACCGGACGACCACTAGAAAGCGGCTCCAAGAGCGAGGGTAATAAAATCGCCCAGGCATTGGCATTGTACGGGCTGGAAAGAGGCAGTGGTGTCACCGAGAAAATCGGCGACAAACTGGGGGTAGATGAGATCAGCGTCGGCAGCGACTGGGAAAGCGATGACGCTGCCCTGATGCTCGGCAAACAACTCTCAGAACGCTTATATCTGACCTATGCGGTAGGCTTGTTCGACGCCATTTCCACCGTCATCCTGCGCTACACCCTGACACGAAGCTTGCACCTGGAAGCACGCTCTAGCAGCGAAGCTAACAGCATTGATGTGATCTGGGAGAAAGAACTGAGGTAACAGCAGCGACTAGCGCTGAGCTACTAGCCGCCAGGTAGCATAAAGCCTCCTGTAGAAAGCACGCACTTTTCCGCCTTTCCCTATCTTTTTTCGTAGCGTGTAACTCAATGCGGCAGCGCGTAGGTCCCGGTGACGTGAGCCACCATTTCATCATTACCCTCACTGAACAGCTGTACTTCCAATACCGCAGCGCGCCGGCCCAACCGCAAGATCACCGCTTCAGCAATCAGATCCGCTGGCGCCGGGCGTGACAAAAAATTGATGTTCAGGTTCTGCGTTACGGCCATCTCCACCTGGCCCAACTCAGCCAAGATTGCCGCGTACATGGCCGCATCGGCCAGTCCCATCATGGTTGGCCCTGAGATACTACCGCCGGGGCGCAGGGTCGAAGGTCGAAACGGAGAGCGCAATCGCGCCCTTTGCTCCCCTACCGCTTCGATCTGCAGCCCCTCTTGCGAAGCCGCCGGCAAACCTTGGTAAATCAGATCCTGCACTTGTTGTGCATTCAGCATATCTATTTCTCAATTAACTCAGAGAGCCCAAGCATACGAAAGCCGAACAAATAAACACAGTGCAGGAAAACGCGGATGACTGGTTAGCCGTGCCCTTTGCCCATAGAATGGAGGGCTTATCGAATCAATTGGCCGAAGACTCCTTTTATGCGCACCTCCCAGTATTTGCTTGCTACCGTTAAAGAAACTCCTGCAGACGCCGTTGTAACCAGCCACCAGCTAATGCTGCGTGCCGGCATGGTCCGCAAACTGGCTTCCGGTCTTTATACTTGGCTGCCATCCGGGTTACGGGTATTACGCAAAGTGGAGCAGGTGATCCGGGAAGAAATGGACCGGGCCGGCGCTCAGGAAGTGCTGATGCCAGTGGTTCAACCCATGGAGCTGTGGGAAGAGTCCGGCCGCGCTCCGGCCTATGGCCCTGAACTGCTGCGTATTACCGATCGGCACAACAATCCCTTCTGCCTGGGCCCCACCCATGAAGAAGTGATCACCGACATGGTGCGCAATGAGCTGCACAGCTACAAACAGCTCCCCGCCAATTTCTACCAGATTCAAACCAAATTCCGTGACGAAATTCGCCCGCGTTTCGGCATCATGCGCTCTCGCGAATTCATCATGAAGGACGCCTACTCCTTCCACACTAATATGGACTCCCTGGCAGACACCTACCAGATCATGCACCGCGCCTACTGCGCCATCTTTGATCGCCTGGGCCTAGATTACCGCCCGGTAGAAGCCGATACCGGTGCCATCGGCGGGGCCGCCAGCCATGAATTCCATGTGCTGGCCGAGTCGGGTGAGGATGATATCGCCTTTTCCGATGGTTCCGATTACGCGGCCAATGTAGAACTGGCGGAGGCGTTGGCACCCACCAGCGAACGCCCGGCCCCAGGCGCGGCCATAGAAAAGGTAGACACCCCCAACGCTAAAACCATTGAAGAGCTGGTGACTCAATTCAACCTGCCCATTGAAAAAACCATCAAGACATTGGTTGTTAAAGGGGCAGAAGAAGGCCAGCTGGTAGCATTACTGGTGCGTGGCGATCACGAACTGAACGATATTAAAGCCGAGAAACTGGATGCCGTCGCCACACCGCTGGAATTTGCCAGCGAAGAGGAGATTCGCAAAGCAGTAGGTGCAGGCCCCGGCTCCCTAGGCCCCGTAGACCTACCATTTACGGTTATCGCTGATCGCAGCGTGGCAGTGATGAGCGACTTCGGCGCCGGCGCCAACGAAGACGGCAAACACTACTTCAATATCAACTGGGAGCGCGACGTGGCGCTGCCGCAAATTGCTGACCTACGCAATGTGGTGGACGGCGACCCAAGCCCAGATGGTAGCGGCACGCTGACCATCAAACGCGGTATTGAGGTTGGTCATATCTTCCAGCTGGGCACCAAATACTCCGAAGCCTTGGGTGCCACCGTACTGGATGAGAATGGTAAATCGGTGGTCATGCCCATGGGCTGCTACGGTATTGGTGTCACCCGCGTAGTCGCCGCTGCCATTGAACAAAACAACGACGACCGGGGCATCATCTGGCCAGAAGCCATTGCACCGTTCCAGGTGGCCCTAGTGCCGGTGAACATCAAAAAGAGCCCCCGTGAGAGAGAGCTAGCGGAAAAGCTCTACGCAGAACTCACCGCCATGGGTATTGAAGTATTGTTCGATAATCGGGAAAAAGAACGCTTGGGCGTGAAACTGGCCGACACCGAACTGCTGGGCATCCCCCATCGCATCGTGATCGCTGAACGTGGCATGGACAACGGCGTGCTTGAGTACAAGGGCCGCCGAGATGCGGACAAGACCGAGGTGGCCATGGACGAGATTGTGGCGTTCCTGAAAGAGAAGATGGGAATGAATTGATCATTAAGAATAGGTAGCTGTCGTAAGACAGTAAGTCATTCCTCGAAAAGCAAAGAGGCCGCGCCCATAGAATGGGCGCGGCCTCTTTGCTTTTGAGAATCACCAACGGCCCATTCGCGCCGTTATCAATTATCAGCTAGACCTTAACGCTCCGCTTTACCGCCATCACTTGGCTCATGGTATTGTCGCCGTGGGCCGTCAATTGCCAGAGCGGTAGGCCTCGGCTATCTTTTTCCGCGGAGCGGTTAATCAGCCCCAGTGCTCGCAGATGAATTTTCACCTGATTAAAAGCATGCGTTGCCAGCACCACGTTGCGTACCGCATGAGCTCGCGGAAAATCTGCCTGCACATCCCCCAATGCTTTACGGCCAATAAAACCTTCCAGAGCCTTCTGCAACACCGACTCAGCCACCGGGTTCAGCATTAGTGGCGCCACACAAGAAAACGCCTGGTCCCAGCTAATTTTAGTAGTCACCGTGGCCAGCTTACAGTCACCGCCCTCATAAACATTACAAGAATAATCCAGTGCCACCCGGTCCCCACCTCGGGCTAGAGTCCTCAATGGTGGGCGTGCTTGGTTAAAGGCCTCTTCCCGCTCTTTTTCGAGCATTTCAATACGCGCCTTCAGCGCTTCACTCGAGGCGCCGAGGCCCTCACCAACCTGATCGGCACGTACCCACCCCACCGCTTGGTGATCCCGAATAAAGTTAGGGATAACCTTACCAGCAAGCGCATTCAAGCCCGCTTCGGTACTCCACCGATAACAGACCACTTTTTCTTCTAGCAGGCGAACAAAATCGTCTCGTCGCACCTGCCCTTCACGGGTGGGCTCGCGTTGTGCTTCCGACAGCTCAGAAGGATTATCATGAATAAACGCGATGATAGGTTTGCGTTTAGTCGCGGCGAAAATGTACTCGCGATGTATCTCACTCAAGCCCATAGGAGAGAGCGTTCCGTAACGACCTCCCACAATCAGAATGAAATAATCACTGCTATCAATCAGCGTCTGGATGACCGGCAACAGCGTATTACATTCTGCAGCAGCACTGTCCAATCCGGTGGGAATCAGGCCACTAGCCAACATGGGCGGCATCAACGCCTGGCGCGCTCCCCGCATATCGGGAAACGTGGCGCTGATAAAGGCTTGATAGCATTTGTTGGCTGTCGCGCTCACCCTGATCATGACCTCATTCTTTGTAATTCCGGCCCATTGGGTTCGGTCGGCGGATGGTTATTAAAACGCCTGACTGCCCCGATCACAAGCCAGCCTGGTAGCCTGAAAGCCCAGCATACACCCGACATGGACATTTAACTGGTTCATGCTAGCCTGAGCCCAGTCTATAACGCGGCCAAGGCCGCTATAATGGCTGATTGCACCGGCGGCAAAGGAAGCCCACGCAGGCTTTGAAAAGCCCTTCCCCTTGCCCTATGGGGCTTTTCAACAACTTGCCCGCAATACACTTTCAAAGTTTACAGGAAAGGAACGCCATGCAAACCATTGCCTTTTACAACCTGAAAGGGGGTGTAGGTAAGACCTCAACAGCAGTGAACATTGCCTGGCATGCTGCTCGCTGGAAACACCGCACTCTGCTTTGGGACCTAGACCCACAAGGTGCCGCCAGCTTCTACTTGGGCGTAGATGATGGCGATGGCTACAAAGCAGGCAACTTGATCAAAGGCAAACAACCGATCGGCCGACTAAAACGGGAAACCCGCTGGAGCAACCTGGATGCTATCCCTGCCGATCTTTCCATGCGTAATGCGGACATCAAGCTAATCGAAAATGGCGGCGCCAAAAACCGCCTGAAACAATTGATTGCTCCGCTGGGGGAAAGCTACGAGCTGGTTATTCTGGATTGCCCTCCCACCTTAAGCCCGATGGCCGAAAGCATCTTCGCTGCGGTTGATTATCTGTTTGTCCCAGTGATTCCCACTCACCTGTCAGTGCGTGCTTTCCAGCAGGTTCTCGACTGGCTGGACAGCAAAAACTACAAGAACCTAACCGTAGTGCCGTTTTTCAACATGGTGGATCGCCACCGGGATCTACACGTGGAAATGCTGGTGAAGCGCCCCAAGGTAATGAAAGGCGGGCTAAAAACCTGGATTCCCTATTCCACTCACGTGGAGCAGATGGGCGACCACAGAGCCCCTGTAGGCGAGTTTGCCCCCTACACCCCAAGCGCCCAAGCTTTTCGCGCCATGTGGTTCGAGATTGTCGGAAAATTGAAATTATAGTTTCTCTAGGCGGGGGGGGGCTTTTCGTGAGAGGCGAACCTCTCCTTACTTGGTAGCCCCGAGGACAAGTCCCAAGGGCACCAATGTGGCGCCAGAAAAAAGCTTAGTTCAGCATGGTCTGTGCCAGCACGCCCAGCATCGTCATGCACAGCACCATCCCCCATAGCGGCACCTTGCCGCTGTACAGCAACAATAAACCAGTCAACACCGCCAACAGATCCCAAACATCATGCACCGCGGAAACAAACACAGGCTGATAAAGCGCCGCCAACAGCAACCCAACCACTGCCGCATTGATGCCCGCCACCGCCCCGGCTAGTGCAGGACGAGAAGACAACCACTGCCAAGCGTCCATCAACCCCAACACCAGTAAGAAACCGGGCAAAAAAATGGCCAGGGTGGCAATCAATGCGCCCCACCACGGGCTAGCCGGCAATAACACAGCCCCTAAGTAGGAGGCCAATGAGAACATCGGCCCGGGCACCGCTTGCGCGGCGGCGTAGCCGGTGAGGAAGGCATCCGGGCTCAGCCGTGAGCCCACCAATTCCTGCAGCAAGGGGAGAACCACATGGCCGCCGCCGAAAACCAAGGCGCCGGCGGTGAAGAAATCATTCCACAGCGCCAGCAACGGTCCGTCAGTTAACAGCGCCGCCACCACTAATAGCCCAAACAGCACCAAAGGACGCCGCCGTAGCACGGGCTTGCCCACAGCTGGGCCGGCTAGCACTGGGCGCAACCAACGCCACCCCACAATCGCCGCTAACAGCAACGCGATCACTTGCCCGTAGAGGGTAGGCCAACCGATTAACAGTAACGCCACCACCATTGCCAAACACCGGGTCAATTTATGGGTACAGAAGCGCCGCCCCATATTCCATACCGCATCAGCAACCACGACCACCGCCAGCCACTTAAGCCCGCTGATCACTCCCCCCTGCAGCCAGAGCGGCAATGCGTTGGCATAAAGGGCCAGCAACCCCATCAAGAGAAAAGACGGGAGAGTAAAGCCTATAAACGCCACAAAAGCGCCAGCCACCCCACCCCGTAACCGACCGATAGCAAAGCCCAACTGGCTGGATGCCGGCCCCGGTAGAAACTGGGTAAGCGCCAACAAGCGCGCAAAATCCTCGTCATTCAGCCATTGCAGTTGCACCACGAAACGCTGATGGAAATAGCCCACGTGCGCCGCCGGCCCGCCAAAGCTGATCAAACCCAACAACAAAAACTGCCGAAAAATATCGGTCATTAACTGCACTCACACCTATTATCAGTTGTACCCAAAACGCTACCACACCGTAGTGTCAGACGGATGTCATCGTTTCCGCCCTGCAGGTATACTCCCGACCATGCAATCCAATGCCCACTCCGTGCTCGAACATGTCTTCGGCTATCATCAATTCCGTGGTGAACAACAGACCGTTATCGATACCCTGATACAAGGTGACGACGCCTTAGTGCTCATGCCCACCGGGGGCGGTAAATCTCTTTGCTACCAGATTCCCGCACTGGTGCGCACAGGTACCGGTGTAGTGATCAGCCCATTGATTGCACTGATGCAAGACCAAGTGGACGCCCTTAAAGCGTTAGGGGTGAGAGCGGCCTTTCTTAACTCCACCCTGGCGCACGATCAGGCCCGGGCGCTGGAAAGCGCCCTGCTGCAGGGTGAGCTGGACATGCTCTACATCGCCCCCGAACGGCTCATACAACCGCGCACCCTGGCGCTGCTGAAACAGGCTGAGATTGCCCTGTTCGCCATTGATGAAGCCCACTGCGTTTCCCAATGGGGCCATGACTTCCGCAACGACTATCTGCAGCTATCCTTGCTGCACCGGGAATTTCCGGATGTGCCGCGCATTGCGCTAACCGCCACCGCGGACCAGCGCACCCGCACGGAAATCGCCGAGCGACTCGACCTAACTCAGGCACGGCATTTTGTCTCCAGCTTTGATCGCCCCAATATCCAGTACCGCATCGAACGCAAGGACGGCGCCCGCAACCAACTACTGCGCCTGCTGCGCGCAGAACACGCCGGCGAAGCCGGCATCGTCTACTGCCTGTCACGTAACAAGGTGGACCGGGTGGCTGAATGGTTATGCCAGCAAGGCATCAATGCCCTGCCCTACCACGCCGGGCTGTCTGGTCCCATGCGGGAAAAACATCAGCAGCGGTTTTTACGCGAAGACGGCATCGTCATGGTGGCAACGATTGCTTTTGGCATGGGTATCGACAAGCCCGATGTACGCTTTGTGGCACACCTGGATTTACCTAAAAGCATCGAGTCCTACTATCAAGAAACTGGCCGTGCCGGCCGCGACGGTAATCCGGCCACCGCCTGGATGGCCTATGGACTGGAAGATGCCATCAAATTAAAACAGATGCTCGCCCAGGGCAGCGGCAACGAGCAACACAAGCGCAATGAAAACCAGCGTTTGGAAAGCATGCTAGGGCTATGTGAAATCACCCACTGCCGCCGTCAGGCCCTGCTACATTATTTTGGCGAAACCCTGGAAAAACCCTGCGGCAACTGCGACACCTGCCTGCACCCACCGGAAACCTTCGACGCCACCGAGGCAGCTCAAAAAGCCCTAAGCTGTGTGTATCGCACCGGACAACGCTTTGGCGTCAACCATTTAATCGACGTCCTTACCGGCAACCGCTCGGACAAAGTCGCCAGCGCCGGCCACGACCATGTGTCCACCTGGAACATCGGTAACGAATTCAGCGCTACCCAGTGGCGCAGCATTTACCGTCAACTGGTAGCCCGTGGGCTTCTCACCGTGGACATGAATGGTTACGGGGCTCTCCAGCTCACCGATGCTTGCCGCCCTTATTTGCGCGGCGAGCAGCCCCTGCTCCTGCGCAAGGAAATCGCCAAAGCGAAGAAAGCGGGCCTGCGCAAAAGCCAATCCAACGTGGCAGAGGCCGACCGCACACTCTGGGAAGCGCTGCGCGCCTGTCGCAAACGGTTGGCAGAAGAAGAAGGCGTGCCACCCTACGTAGTGTTCCACGACGCCACCCTGATGGACATGCTCGCCATTCGGCCACGTAACCATCGGGAATTTTCCGCCGTAAGCGGGGTGGGCGATCGCAAACTGGACCGTTACAGTGACGACTTTTTAGCTGTCCTGAATGGCCACGCAGAGGGTAATGACAACGACGAGGCAGACGCTGCCGGCCCCGACAGCAACGACATTCTTACTCTGGCCCTGGCCAACATGGATCCACCCGCTATCGCCCGACAACAGAACGTGAACGAACAGACCATCTACCGAGCATTGAGCAAACTAATCGTGAGCGGTAAGTTGTCACTGGAACAAGCGTTGGGCCTTAGCCACGTAGAAATCGGTATTATTCAAGATGCCTTGCTTAGCCAAGCTAACTTGGCCGAAGACACGTTCAGCTACCGCCAGATCAAAGAACAACTAGCCGATGACTGGCCCACAGGCGTTCTTCATTGTGTACGTCAAGCCATTTTGGCGCAGTGCTAAACCTCCCTGCGCAGAAACACCGTCTTTTCCTCAGTGATCTCTGAATCCTGGCAGCTAACCATCTGCCCTAAACTGGTTATTTCACTCTTTTTCCGTGCCTCTCTTAAACGAACGCGGAAACTACAGTGTCAGGAAGTTTGATCAACGATGTACTAAGCCAATCTCGTAGCGGCTGTAGACCACCGGCAGGCCATACTCAACTTCGGCACGGTAATGATGACGCCGATGTAAGCAAAAAATTATACCGATACAACAAAATCCACTACTGGATTAGGCTAACGCAAGTACAAAAAACAAACAGCGGGAGGAGGAAAAAAAGGAACAGGAAGAATCTATACAGGGGAACATGCCAACCTCTTAACGGCCTAAACCGGTCATCGGCTTTACCAAGCATTACTCGTGTTCACCGCCCGGATCAGTTAGGCTTGCCGCCCTTTTCCAGCTGATCCTCCCAACTTCATGCATTTTTCAGATCTCGGGCTGTGTGATGCCCTGCAAGCGGCCGTCGCTGAACGTGGCTACGACACCCCTTCTCCTATTCAGGCTCAGGCCATTCCCGCCGTACTCTCTGGCCGTGATGTGATGGCCGCAGCCCAGACCGGTACCGGCAAAACCGCCGGCTTTACGTTGCCGCTTCTGGAGCGCCTGCGCACGGGCTCACCCGCCCGCAATAACCAAGTCCGGGCTCTGGTGCTCACGCCGACCCGCGAATTGGCCGCCCAAGTAGCAGAGAGTGTGGCCACCTACGGCAAGAACCTGCCCCTAACGTCCACCGTGGTATTCGGTGGAGTGAAGATCAATCCACAAATGCAACGCTTGCGTGGCGGTTGCGATGTGCTGGTGGCAACTCCGGGGCGCCTGCTGGACCTATACCAGCAGAACGCGGTGAAGTTTGATCACTTGGAAGTGCTTATTCTGGATGAAGCCGACCGTATGTTGGATATGGGCTTTATCCACGACATCCGCAAAATTCTTGCGAAACTGCCGCCCAAGCGGCAGAACCTGATGTTCTCTGCCACCTTCTCGCCGGAAATTCGCGCGCTGGCCAAAGGCCTGGTCAACGACCCGGTGGAAGTGGATATTAGCCCACGCAATACCACTACCGAACTGGTGACACAGTGGATTGCCCCGGTGGACAAAAAGCGCAAACCCGCTTTGCTTACCCATTTGATTCAAGAAAACGGTTGGTTCCAAGTGTTGGTATTCAGCCGCACCAAACATGGGGCCAATAAACTGGCCAAGCAATTGGAAGCCAACGGTATCGAAGCGGCGGCCATCCACGGCAACAAAAGCCAGAATGCTCGCACCCGGGCACTGGCTGATTTCAAGAATGGTAAAGTCCGCGCCCTGGTCGCCACGGATATCGCCGCCCGTGGCTTGGATATCGAGCAGCTGCCTCAGGTCGTCAATGTGGACCTGCCCAATGTTCCCGAAGATTACGTGCACCGCATCGGCCGTACTGGCCGGGCCGGCGCCACTGGCCAAGCCATCTCTCTGGTCAGTGCCGACGAATTCCAGCAGCTCAAAGACATTGAACGCCTGACCCAACAGCAGCTGGAACGCAAAATTGTAGCGGGCTTTGAGCCTAGCGAACCCTTACCTACCGGCCGCGCGCCCCTTCCCCCCAAGAGCAAGCGCCCCAAGAAGCCTAAACCTGCCTCCGCAGGCAGGAACCGCAACGGCCAGCCCTCGGGTAACGGCCAGCGCGCCCAACAGGGCAGCAAGGGAAACCAGAGTGGTAATGGCGGCAATAGTAGCCATGGCGCCAAACCTGCCGGAAATGGACAACGCCGCCGTCGTCCCCCAGGCAACCACCCCGCCAATGGCAACAAAGCCTAAATGCCGTGGCGAGACGCATAACGCCCGGCAACTGATGGCGAACAAAAAACGGGGCCTACAGGCCCCGTTTTTTGTACTCACGCCAAAACCTTAACGCTGGCGCAACAGGCTCTGATACTGCTCCATATAGGCCTTTAGATCGGCATCACTCAGGTCTTTCAAAACCTTGTTGTTCACCGCATGCATCGCTTTGCGGCTACCGTCCACCCCTACATTCAAGGCTTTCTGGGACACAAACCCCACCTTCACTTCCTTGGTATTGGCGACAAAAACCTCATCAATCACTTTGTCCGACACATCATTCATTGCACGGATTACCAGCGACACCTCTTCGGTTCCTTTACCCGCTGCACACAATTCAGTGGCCTTATGGAAGCGCTCGGCAAAATCGTCATCCACCGCAAACGCCATATACGCCTGGTTATCGTTATCGTCACCGGCCGGCCAGTACATCTCCTTTACATTGGCCAATACCCGCGAAAACTCTTTGCTCGTGATTTTTTTGAAAATCTGGCGAGTCAGCATGCTAGACGCCTTACTCCCCGTTGAAACGGCAAAATCGATCACTTTTTTCTGGCCGCCAGAAAGCTCGGTCCTGTTGGCCGGTTCCAAAAGAAGCAGGCTAATAACACGATCGGTCAGGTGGTCCACCATCTCAATAAACTTTTCTGCGCTATCTTTACGGTCGTTTTCAACCGCATGAATAAAATCTTCTGTGCTGTTCACCAGCGCCGGGTTTGCTGGAATCGCCACCACGTTTTTCATTGTTAGATCCTTGCTTTACAGGTCTGTGTGCCCAGGCCACCTAATGGGCGGCCGATCAAGTTGGCCATAATAACGGTGCCATGGGCGCAGGGGAAACGCCGATCAGGCCGGAATAACAAAGGCTATACGTATATGGGGCTAACGGGCGTCATGTGTAGCCGACTCTCGAGCTGCCGATCCACACCCGTTTGCCTGCTCCAACGCCGTGCCACACCAGTGATGCCGGCCCCAGCAGCCTGCGCAATGCTTCTGTTTGCTGGCATCACAAGCCATGCGCGGCACTCAAATACCCTCCGGCCCCAGATGCTGCGGGGTTCACATCATAAATAAAGACACACGTTTGTTGGCAAGCCGAGAAGGAGAAAGAGGCTTGCAGTCGGAGGGTATGCTGCAGCTAAATCAGACCCTCACCGGGTGCAGGCAGCGCCCCCTCCTTACACCAACCGGTAACCGATACTGCCCAGCACCGCCAGCACCACTATCCATTTGGCTGTCACATAGAACGGCTTGTTCTTTCTTTTTACGGACTTAAGGAACGCTTTGTAAGCCAACACCCCCTTGCCCAATTTGTTGCCAATACCCGTATGGCTGCTATCCACGTTATCGATCATGAACAAACGATTAAAGAACCAGCCAAAAAACCAATAGCTCTTCTGCACCCATTTAATTTTCATGGGCCGGTCCACGTCTGTCATCAAAATAATACGAGGCGTCTCGGTACGGTTCCAAGCGGAATGAATATAGGTTTCATCAAAGATAATACTGTCGCCATCACGCCAGATATAATCCTCTTCATCCACCGTCAATCCGCAGCCTTCATCGTTGGGTGTACTCAACCCAATGGAGTATCGCAAGGTGTAGGCAAAAGGATCATGGTGCCGATTGAGCTTCTTGCCCGGCATCAACACCGCGAACAAGGCGATATTCAGCGTCGGGATTTGCTCCAGCAGCGCCATGGTTTTAGGCGCTAAATTGTAGGCGGAGGGAAGCTTATTGTCGTACACCTTCAAGTAGAAGCTGGTCCAACGGTTATCCTTATAGAAGCTGCTAGCGGGCAGGTCATCCTTTGCCGTAATTAAACCACCTTGGTACAGCGCCACCGCCTCATCACGGATGGTTTCCCAGTTATCTTCAATCAGTTGCAGCTCCGGCAGATACGACAAATCGATACGCGGTGTGGTTGGCACTTTGGACAGCAAATAGGCGGGGATATTGAACGGCACCATAAAGGTGGAAAAATCCGACAACTGGCGCTTCAAGCCAAACGGCTCGCGATTACGCATCCGGATAAAAAGAATACAGCCGGCATAAATTAGCAGGCAGGCCAGAATCACTGTCATCAGCTTTTCCCTGGGTTCTGGGCAGACCTACTGCCCGAAAAATCGACGGACGGGATCTTAAAAACCACCCCGTAAAATCAGCATAATACCTGCCAATCAGCGCCATTGCTCTGTCAAACGGCTCCACTGGTCTGTTGCCTCTTTTGCGGGAATACAGACACTACCGTTATCACCATTTTGCTTTCTTTACAGATTGCCGCTTGAGTCCGTCAAGCCAGCCCGTAAACTTGCCGGTTAATGCTCACAAACTGACTGGAGCGCTTTATGCTCACTCGATTGATTGCCGTTCTTGCCTTTGCTTCGCTGACCGCCTGCGTAACCCCCGCCTCGCCGATTCGCGTCGCCGATGGCAACCAAGCCGAAGGCTCCGTGACCCTGGCCACCGACTACAGCCTGATGCAAAACCCACAGATAGATTGGCAACAGGGCCTGCAGAAAGCCAGCACCCAATGCCAAGGCTGGGGTTATAACGGTGCGATTCCCAGCGGCAAACCGAAGCGGACCTGCAACAATGAAACCCAGGATGGAAATTGCATCGGCTGGACCGTCAATGCCACCTTCCAATGCACGGGACCGAACCAGCCACAATAACACGGCTAAAAACGCGACGATGGCCAGCCGCTCTCCTTAGTTGCTTATAGTTGCTTATTTTTTCCTGTCCAACGTCGACCATCCATAAACAAAAAAAAGCCTCTTTCCAGAGGCTTTTTCCTTTTACTCAATGTCGATCAAGCGCAACGGCTCTTGGGGCCGATTACTTTCCGGCATCCAGCGCCTGATAATAATCCATCAGAATCTGTGCCACTTCCGGGCGCGAAAATTCCGGCGGCGGCGCAATGCCTTGGCCCAACATCTCACGCACCTTGGTACCTGACAGGAGTACAAAATCGTCTTTGGTGTGATCAGGCACATCGCGCATCATCACCACGCGATCGAGTTTTTTCGAATAGGCGGTGTGGTCGGCTTCGAAGATTTTAATTTCCAGTGCACCCGCTGGCACTTTCTCCTGGAAGATGGTTTGTGCGTCGAAGGCACCGTAATAATCACCCACTCCGGCATGATCACGACCAACGATCAAATGACTGCAACCACAGTTCTGGCGGAATACCGCGTGTAGTACCGCTTCACGGGGGCCAGCGTATAGCATGTCAAAGCCGTAGCCGGTAATCATCACGGTATTGGGCGGAAAATAGACGTCTACCATCTTGCGAATGGAGGCATCGCGCACGTCAGCCGGAATATCGCCGGCTTTCAGCTTGCCCAGCAGCATGTGAATCAGGATGCCATCGGCGTTCAGCGCTTCTTGGGCCATGCGGCACAGTTCTTCGTGGGCACGGTGCATCGGATTACGGGTCTGGAAAGCAACCACATTATTCCAGCCGCGTTCAACAAATTCATTACGGATGGACACCGCGGTGCGGAAGGTGTCAGGGAAGTCGTCAGCAAAGTAGGAGTAATTCAACACCTGGATGTCGCCGGAAACAATAAAGTTACCCGCAGCAAGGAAGTTGGCCACGCCCGGATGTTGCTTGTCTGTGGTGGAAAAAACCTTCTCCGCAACGGCTTCCAACTCAGCGTCAGTTGCTTCCTCAATGGCCGCCACGTCCATCACCGCAATTACCGGCTCACCCTCCACATTGGGATCGCGCAAAGCAATACGTTTGGCCCCGGCAATAGCGCTAACATCCTTCAACATATTGAGGATCGGCACAGGCCAGAACAGGCCATCGGCGGTCGTCAGGTTATCAGCCACCGACAACATATCGGCCTTATTCATATAACCCGTGAGCGGGGTAAAATAACCAGCCGCCATCATCACCGCATTGGCGGCGGCCGAGGAACTGATCACCACCGAAGGCAGAGTCTCCGCTTCACGCTGCAAGGCAACGCGGGCGTCTTCATCGGCGACGTAAAGGGGGGTTAATTCATCCGCACCATGCGGCTTGACCAAAGCGACCATCTAGTTACTCCAAATACTCAATCAACGAGGCATCCATATAGCGGCGCAGTATAACAAAAGACGAGTGTCAGGTCGGCCCAACAATGAGGCATAAGACAAACGCAAACCGGCATAAGGAGCCTTGTAAAGCGTTAAGCCGTTACCACGAACAGCGAGCCCCATTCTTTCCTGACTCAATTCAACGCGCCATGCTCTATGCTCTATACAATCGGCAGCTGCCCGGATTGCGTCGGCCCGTCTTCGATATCCGAGGTAAAGACTTCCAGTGACTCCGCCACTTCACTGACTTCCTCGAAACGAGCAATGTGATACAAGGCTTCGCCTTCATTCACCAGCGGCAAGTTATTGCGACCCACCAGAATGCCCGATGCGGGAGAAATAATATCCACGTCGTCGCCACCAAACGGGCTGGAAATGCGACCGATCAAATCGCCGCTTTTAATCCACGCACCCAGCGCCACCAGTGACAAGAACACACCGTCGCGTTCCGCACGGACCCAGCTTGAAGAACGAGCAATATAAGGCTCGCGCGGGGCTTTGGTACGGCGGCTACCGGTCATTCCTAGGTGATGCATGACATTGAGCACGCCTTTGACGCCGGCACGGATACAGGATTCATCAAAGCGCAACGCTTCGCCAGCTTCATAGGTAATCACCGGAATGCCTTGAGCTTCTGCCACTTCGCGCAAGGTGCCTTCGCCCAGTACCGAGTTAATCACCACCGGCACGCCAAAGGCGTTAGCCATGGCACCGGTATCTTCGTTGGACAGATTAGCCCGAATTTGTGGCAGGTTATCGCGATGAATAGCGCCGGTATGCAAGTCCACCGCATAGCTAACCCGGTCCAGCACTTGAGTCTTGAACTGCCACGCCATTCGCGCGCCCAAGCTGCCGGTTTCAGAACCGGGAAAACAGCGATTCAAGTCCCGGCGATCCGGCAGGTAACGGGATTTATGGATAAAGCCGAACACATTCACCACCGGCACCGCCAGCACGGTACCGCTAAGGTTCTTTAATGCGGAGTGGCGCAACAGGCGGCGAATGATTTCCACGCCGTTCAGTTCGTCTCCATGGATAGCCGCGCTGACCATAAATACCGGTCCCGGCTTACGCCCATGAATCACATGGATCGGTACGTTTAACGGTGTTTGGGTATAAAGCTGCGCTAACGGCAATTCCACTTTCGCCCGAGTGCCGGGCTGAACCGTAATGCCGTTGATCTCGAAGGGGGTATTTTTAGGCTCTCTACTATTTTTCATTTTTTATTCAATACCTTAGAGAAAAACCGTTGTGCTAAAGATCTCCCTGCAGGAGCCCTTAAGAGGCCAATGGCGCCTACCCATTTCGTCCCTCAAGGGGCTCCTACGGTGACCTCCGTCAGCCTTTGGATCCTTTTGTCTGGGTTCTATAAGGCCGCGCATCCTTTTCGATAAATTTGATCAGCAAACCGGCCACATCCTTATTGGTGGCTGTTTCGATGCCTTCGAGGCCCGGCGAGGAATTCACTTCCATAACCACAGGGCCATGGTGTGAACGCAGGATATCCACACCGGCCACGTTGAGGCCCATGATGCGCGCAGCACGCACCGCAGTGGCGCGCTCTTCCGGGGTAATACGGATCAGGCTAGCACTGCCACCGCGGTGCAGGTTGGAGCGAAATTCACCCGGGGCGGCCTGGCGCTTCATGGCCGCAATCACCTTGCCGCCCACCACAAAACAGCGGATATCCGCACCGCCGGCCTCCTTGATGTACTCCTGCACCATCACCGAGACGTTCAAACCCATAAAGGCTTCGATCACCGACTCTGCCGCCTTGCGTGTTTCCGCCAGCACCACACCGATTCCCTGGGTGCCTTCCAACATTTTGATCACCAGCGGCGCACCGCGAACCATGTTGATCAGATCAGGAATGTCATCCGGAGAATGAGCAAAACCGGTAATCGGCAGGCCAACCCCTTTACGGGACAATAGCTGCAAGGAGCGAAGTTTGTCCCGGGAACGGGAGATCGCCACCGATTCATTCACCGGAAACACGCCCATCATTTCAAACTGGCGCACCACCGCCGTGCCGTACTGGGTAATCGAGGCGCCAATACGGGGGATCACCGCATCAAAGCCTTCCAGCACTTCACCTTTGTAGTGAATCTCCGGCTTGTGGGCCACCATGCTCATATAGCAACGCAGAGTGTCAATTACGTGCATTTCATGGCCCGCTGCTTCGCCGGCTTCGACCAGGCGACGCGTAGAGTACAAACGCTTGTTTCGGGAAAGAATCGCAATTTTCATGGTTGCTCTTTTGTGCCGCCCAGTAGGAATGAGGCTGTCGGGTCCACAGTTATCAAATCCATGGCGGTTCGTCCCAGCAGCATGCGGAATTTCATATTTTCACGGTCAGTGAGGGTGATTTCTATGGGCCATTGGCGCCCACCTAACGCGATCTCTGTGCGAATCACGGGCCGCTCTTCCTTGTGCCCACCGGAGTCAGTGACCACTCGGCGATCCAGCACAGGGGCTTCACATTCACGAATGGTGTTCTGATCTTGAATCGGATGAATACAAAAACGTACCCATTCGTTACCGCCGCGCTCAAAGGTTTCTACCTCATAGGCATGCAACGCCGAGGTACGAGCACCGGTATCCACCTTCATCTTGATGGCATCAATACCCAGCTCCGGCAAAGTAGCCCACTCGCGCCACCCTACCGTCACCTTGCTAAGTGCCTGCGAATCATTCGATACCATCAATCGCGTCCCAGCAATTCGACTTTGTAGCCATCCGGGTCTTGGGCAAAGGCCAGTACCGTAGTGCCGTGTTTCATGGGCCCCGGCTCACGGGTAATACGGCCACCTTTTTCCCGAATACGCTCACAAGCAGCGTACACGTCGTCCACGGCAAGAGCCACATGACCATAACCGTCGCCCAGATCATAGGCGCTCTGATCCCAGTTGTAGGTCAACTCCAGCACCGCACCCTCAGATTCTGGCTGGAAGCCCACAAAAACATTGGTAAAGCGGCCTTCCGGATACTCTTTACGACGCAATTCGGTCATTCCCAGCACCTGAGTATAGAAAGCAACGGACGCCTCAAGGTCGCCCACACGCAACATGGTATGCAGGATTCGCATGCAAGAATGGCTCCCAACGATATTAGAACGCTACAAGGCTTGTACAGGCCCTGCCCTATCAGGGCGGAGTGTGGTGTCAGTTTGGTGAATTAACAAGAAAAAAACCGTAAAGCTAACGCGTAAGGTCCCACGCCCGCCAATGCCAGAGAACTATCTGAGCCTAGCATTCGGCAACATGATCCAAAGCAGCAACACAGAATCCTGGTAATCTACATCTGCTTTTCGGCCTACGGTCGTCATGTATACGTTGCAGGTGAGTATTCACATTCACCCAGACCAAACGAGCAGGCAGAAACGTGCTGTCAGCTGCGCTCACCGCGATGCCGTGTAGGGCAAATGCAAATAGTTACCGTCTACCGAGGCAAAGATCCTACGATCGAAATGCGATTTGCAGATGTCCATGTGACCTATGGGGCTGAAAAACAGCCAAAAAAAACCGCCGCGAACCCAGGGTTCGCGGCGGGTTTCCGTGCACATGCAACGTGCCGCGTTTCTTAGCTAAGCTTACGGCCGGTTTTAGCCGCAATACGTAAGCGCAGAGCATTTAGCTTAATAAAGCCTTCCGCGTCCTTCTGATCATAAGCACCGGCATCGTCTTCAAAAGTAGCAATGGAGGCGTCGAACAAGCTGTCATTGTCGGAACGACGACCCACCACAGTCACGCTGCCTTTATAGAGCTTCAGGCGTACTTCACCGTTCACGTGTTCCTGGGTGGCATCAATCAGCTTCTGCAGAGCCAGACGTTCCGGGCTCCACCAGTAACCGTTGTACAGCAGCTCCGCGTACTTGGGCATTACCGAATCTTTCAAGTGTGCAGATTCACGATCCAGTGTCAGAGACTCGATGGCACGGTGAGCCGGCAACATAATAGTGCCACCGGGTGTTTCGTAGCAGCCACGGGACTTCATGCCCACATAGCGGTTTTCCACGATATCCAGGCGGCCAATGCCGTTATCTCCACCCAGCTTGTTCAGCTTGGTCAGCACATCGGCCGGGCTCAGGGTTTCACCATCGATAGAAACGATATCGCCTTTTTCGAAGCCCAGAGTAATGTAAGTCGCCTGATCCGGCGCTGCTTCCGGGCTAACGCTCCAACGCCACATGTCTTCTTCCGCTTCCCACCACGGGTCTTCAAGGTTGCCGCCTTCATAGGAGATGTGCAGCAGGTTGGCATCCATGGAGTACGGGGATTTTTTCTTCTTGTTGGAGAAATCCACCGGAATATTGCGCTCTTCACAATACGCCATCAGCTTTTCGCGGGAGTTCAAGTCCCACTCGCGCCAGGGAGCAATTACCTGGATGCCGGGGGCCAAGGCGTAGGCGCCCAGCTCGAAACGCACCTGGTCGTTACCTTTGCCGGTGGCGCCATGAGAAATAGCATCGGCGCCCGTTTCTTCGGCGATTTCCACCAGGCGCTTAGCGATCAATGGGCGCGCAATAGACGTACCCAGCAGATATTCACCTTCGTAGATGGCATTGGCGCGGAACATAGGGAAGACATAATCACGGACGAACTCTTCGCGCAGGTCTTCAATGTAGATCTCTTTCACGCCCATGGCTTCTGCCTTGGCCCGGGCTGGCTCCACTTCCTCACCCTGACCGATATCCGCGGTGAACGTCACCACTTCACAGTCATAGGTATCTTGCAGCCATTTGACGATAACCGAGGTATCCAGGCCACCGGAATAAGCCAGTACCACCTTGTTGATCTTGGACATTGAAAAGACTCCGCAAATGGGTCGCCGGCAGCGCATGAGCCAGCGCCCGATGAATCGTGAGGCATATAGAGGGGGCGTATTGTACCCGCCTGCCCCCTTGCCCGTCACCTCCATGACGGCCGCGCGTGCGTTTTCGTCTGTTGCCTGCGTAGCTATTCCGGTAGCATAAGCCCCCCTCGCCGTTACGCTTGGCGTTCCTGCGGGGTCTTTATGTTTGATGGAGTGATCATGAGCGATCAGCATCCTAGCCTGGCGCTACGTTTCCGCGGCTTTTTACCCGTTGTAATCGACGTGGAAACAGGGGGATTTAATTCCCAAACCGACGCGCTGCTGGAAATCGCCGCCGTTTTGATTGAAATGGACGCCCAGGGCAACCTGCGCCCGTCCACTCGTATCCAATTTCATGTGGACCCGTTCCCCGGAGCCAATCTGGAACAAGCTGCACTGGACTTTACCGGTATCGACCCAAACAACCCGTTGCGCGGTGCGGTACCGGAAGAAACCGCCCTCAAGGGTGTATTCGAGCCTGTGCGTAAGGCGATAAAGCAACACGCCTGCAGCCGTGCGGTATTGGTGGGACATAACAGTTTCTTCGATCAGGGCTTCCTGAACGCCGCCACCGACCGTACCGACATTAAGCGTAACCCGTTCCACCCGTTCTCCAGCTTCGATACCGCCACTCTGGCCGGCCTAGTCTACGGGCAGACGGTGCTGGCGAAAGCCTGTGAAGCTGCCGGTATCCGCTTCAGCCAGCGCGAGGCCCACTCCGCACTGTATGACGCTACTCGCACTGCAGAACTATTCTGCTCAATGGTCAATCGCTTTAAGACTTTGGGCGGCTGGCCGCCTCCACCCGCAAAAACCATCCCGCCAACTCTGGCGAGAGAACTGGATTGAGTTGAACAGCTGACGATACGCCGCGTTTTTGATCTAGATTTTAACGCCAGTCATCCAGCTTCAAGCATCCAGAAAACAGCATAAAAAAAGGGGCGCTATTTCTAGCGCCCCCTTTTCTTTGTGCGGCTTATTATTACAGTTTGTCGGCATTACCAGACAGGTACTCGGCCACGCCGTCCGGGGTGTCCTTCATACCGGAATCGCCTTTCTGCCAGCCCGCCGGGCACACTTCACCGTGCTCTTCGTGGAACTGCAGGGCATCAACCAGACGAATCAGCTCGTCCATGTTACGACCCAGTGGCAGATCGTTAACGATCTGGCTGCGCACGACACCGTTTTGATCGATCAGGAACACACCACGGAAAGCCATACCGCCTTCGGACTCAACGTCATAGGACTGGGCAATACCGTGGTTCATGTCTGCGGCCAGGGTGTATTTCACTGGGCCGATGCCGCCATCGTTAACCGGCGTGTTGCGCCATGCGTTGTGAGTAAAATGACTATCGATGGAAACGCCAATCACTTCCACGTTGCGTTCTTTGAACGCGTCCATGCGATGATCCAGAGCAATTAGCTCGGACGGGCACACGAAGGTGAAGTCCAGCGGGTAGAAGAACACCAGGCCATACTTGCCTTTAATGGCTTCAGACAGGGTGAACTCATCAACGATGCTGCCATCGCCCAATACAGCAGGAACAGTAAAATCCGGTGCAGGTTTACCTACCAGAACGCCCATTGTTTCTCTCCATTGTTTCCATTTATACGATATAGCCAGAGCAGTGCCATCTCTCTGGCCGCTTGCAATCAGTGCAGCAGATCATACAACGCCCATGGCAATACTGCATTGGGCTAGTGCCGCATTGGACAATCATGGGGATTGTGTCCCGGCTTTCAACAGGCAAAAGGCGTTCTTTAGCAGGAATCTGCATCGTTTGCGCAAAACGCCGTCAATTCAGGGCTAGGGCACGTATTAATCAACTGCAGCAGATCAACAAGAATGCCACAAAAAAAGACGCTATAGACAAAAAAACCCGGCGCTAAGGCCGGGTTTTACGTAATACTAACGCCCTATTCAAGCGTCGTCATCCGATTCCACGGCAACGCCGTCAACCATCTCTTTAAGCTGACCGGAGCGGTACATATCCATAATGATGTCGCAGCCGCCAACCAATTCGCCGCCCACCCACAACTGCGGGTAAGTCGGCCAGTTAGCATATTCTTTCAGATTCTGACGAATTTCTGGGGCTTCCAGAATATTCACATAGGCAAACGGCTTGCCAACGGCGGTCATCGCTTCCACCACCTGTGCGGAAAACCCACACTGGGGAAACTGGGGGGACCCTTTCATGTAGAGGATCACCGGGTTCTTTTCGATCTGGTCTTTGATGACCTGGATAACATCCATACTGACTACCTGGCGGTTGTGGGGTGTATTGGCTGTGGTTGGCCACTATTCTACCACTGATGGCCCTGCCCATCCCAGATGGGGTCACAGAGGCGCAGCTTCAAGAGGCACGAAACAGAAAAGGGGGCTTAAAGCCCCCTTTTCTTCTTACCACAAAGAGCAACCTCAGAAATGCACTTTCATGCCCACGTAGCCAGTACGCGGCTTGTTGGGGCGAGCACCGGCAGGGTCACGAGAAACGATTTCTTGATCGTCAAACACGTTATCCACTTTGACATACACTTCCATATCACTGTTCACCTGATAAGTCGCCACGATATCGGCAATCACGTAATCGCTGGTGCGTTTGAACGTGGTGACTTCTCCCGGGCGGTCACAGCTATTATCGATACACATGCCATCGGTGTGACTGACTGACATCAGCGCAGACCAAGCCGCCGGCTTCTCCAAACCAAACGTCAGGCTAGCCAAATGCTCAGGCAGGTAAGGCAACACATCGCCCTCCAGCACCGACAGGTCATCCGCATCCTTGGTGATTTCACCGTCGGTGTAGGTATAAGCCAGCCGTACCGGCGCTCGCAGGCCGCTATCACCTTCCCAAATCACACTGCTCAAGCCCACTTCCAGACCCCGTACTTCCGACTCACCAAAGCTCTGGGTGCCAAAGTCATTGCCATTGGGGCATGGATTAGCAATAGAACAGTTCTGAATGGTATTTTCATAATCGCTGTAGAACGCAATCACATCCGCACTGAAGTTTTCCTGCCAGTAGCGGAAACCGGTTTCGTAGTTAACGCTTTTTTCCGCATCAGTGCCTTTCTGGGAAGACGCACCTGCCGGCGCAAAGCCCTGGTGAACGCCCGCTAACAACGACCAATTGTCATTGAGCAGCCAAGTAGCCCCCAGCCCCGCCATCAGTTCTTCGTTACGATTTTCAGTGCGTGAGCTCACCGTGTTACGTGCCGGATCGCCCCAACGCTTGCTCTTGCTTTCCACGTTCTCGTAGCGCAATGAGCCGGTGACAATAAAATCACCAATATAAGCGTGATCTATAATCCAGGCAGACACAGCATCCGCATTTTCCAGACGGTTATCCCCCCCCGTGGGCAAGGTGGACGACTGGTACACCAAGCTGCCATTGACCTGATCAAACGTGTCCGTGGGCTGATAACGATCCACTTCATCCTGATGGTAACGAGCCCCGACAATCAGATCATTGTCCACAGAACCGGTCTGGAAACGGTGATTCAATTCAGTCTGCACACCTTCAGAGATGTACTCCCGATTATTGTTCTTGAATACCAAATCCGTGGCATCAGCAGCACCACTCAACACGGCCTGCTTAGTACCACCATTAGCGTTAGCATCCGCCACAAAGCCACCAATGCTCTGACCACCAATACTGGCCAATTTGTACCAGTTACGGTTGAACTCGTTACGATACACCACGGAGTTCAACTGGGTGTTCTCGTCAAATACTAAGGTATGGCGCAAAGATACCGCGTCTCGATCATTATCCATCTGATCGATATCGCTCATACCGTAGCGACGGTTGGCATCATTCTCGAAATCCCGGTCGGTCAGGCCCAGGTAGGTTTCATCAGAAACCTCACTGGAATGCTCCAGCTTCAACTCAAATGCCTGTTGAATATCCGCGGTTTCCGGGGCCTGCCAGCGCAGCTTGGCGACATAATCACGCTTATCAAAACCACTATCGCGGTTGGAACGGTCGATATCCTTGAAGCCTTGAGCTCGTTGTTGATGGGTTTCCAGCATGAAACCAAACTGACCTTCGGTGGCCCCATAATAGGCATGGGCACGCTGCGATCCATCTTCACCACCCTCCACATTCACCATGCCAGACGCACGGGCAGGAATCGGGGTGGACAGGAAGTTAATGGACCCGCCCACGGTGAAGGGCCCATAACGCAAGGTATCCGGCCCTTTCAACACCTCAACACCGTAGAAACGACCGGCACTAGGGAAATAATAAGCGGCCGGAGCAGCATAGGGGGCCGGCGCAATCAGCACACCATCTTCCATCAAAGAGATTTTACTGGAGCGATCTCGGCCGGAACCACGGATACCGATATTTGGGCGCAGGCCGTATCCATCTTCTTCCTGGAAATACACGCCGGGCACGTCGCGCAGCATGCGGTGCACATCGGTGTTTTCCTTTTCTTCCAAATCTTCGTTAGAAAGCACGTGGGCAGAGCCACTGATGCTAAAAGTGCTCTGACGATCCCCAATAATCTGTACCGGTTTCAGCTCATTGGCTTGATCAGCAAAAGCTGGAGCGGCCATAGCGGAGGCGATGGCACAGCAAAGCAAGCGGCGCTGCAAATACATGACTTTTCCCTTCCCGACGCAAATGTAAATAATGTAAGCGCGCAGAAGATATAACGAAAAAGAATCAATATCAATATGCTATAGTTCTCATTTGCATTCCCTGCCGCGATACCCGCCACCGCCGGGTGAAGCCACTAACAACCGATCACCGGGGCGAGCGGTGAAGCTAGCTTTCGGTGGCAACAACCGGCCGTTATGGCGGTTTTCCCCCACCGCTCCACTCTGCCCGCCGGCCAGCCCCCAGGGAGCGAAAAGGCGACGCTCAGTAAGCAGGGTGACCTGGGCATCAGCCAAGAACTCCAACTCCCGGACCAAGCCCTCGCCCCCCATAAACTGCCCACTCCCCCCACTGCCCCTGCGCAATTGATAACGGTGCACCCTCAGCGGATAGTGAGACTCAAGGCTTTCGACTGGCGTATTAAGAGTATTAGTCATATGACTGTGCACCGCCGACAGCCCAGGGCCACCAGCATGAGCGCCCGTACCACCGGCCATGGTTTCGTAATAATCCCAGCCATTGTCACCGCCAGCGCCCATAGCCACATTATTCATGGTTCCCTGACTGGCTGCGGGAATTGCCTCCGGCGCCGCCTGAGCCAGCGCACCCAGCACCACATCCACCACCCGTGAACTGGTTTCCACATTGCCGGCAGCCACCGCCGCCGGGCGGCGGGCATTGAGCAACGAGCCTGGCGGAGCGGACAGCTTTATAGGCCGAAAGAGACCATCGCAGGCAGGCACGTCATCGTCCATCAAGCAGCGAAAGCTGTAATAGACCGCTGCGGCTGCCACGGACAACGGGCAATTGATATTTCCCGCCACCTGATCTGCCGTGCCACTAAAATCCAGAGAGGCCTGATCTCCGCAAATCGTGAGGCTGACGGTAATGAGGATGCCCTGCTGGCCTTGGCCATCGTCGTCCATGTAATCCTGGAACCGGTAACAACCATCCGGCAGGGTCGCGATGCGAGCGCGAGCACGCTTTTCACCATACGCATTGAGGGCATCAAAGGCCGCCACCAGATCAAATTGCTGATCAGCCAGCTCCGCCAAACGCCGGGCACCCGCCTCACAGGCACTAGCCTGGGCAGAAAAGTCGGCAAAACGCGGAGTCTCTACCGGCAACGTCCCGTGCTCCTCCAGCCCGGCTAGGCGCCGGCACAAAGGCACCTGCCATTGCCCTGCGCGTTTTAGCCAACTGGGAGCAATAACAATCCCTTCTTGCTCCAGATGGGTAGATACCGGCATGGATCCAGGGCTGTGGGCACCAATATTCGCATGGTGGGCCCGGGTCACAGTGAAGCCCATTAGGGTCTGCGACTGAAATACCGGCGCAACCACCGTTACATCCGGCAAATGCGTGCCACCCAAATAGGGATCATTCACCACCATCAGATCTTCTGCCTGCCACTCTCTGCCCGTGACCAGATCCGCCATGGCATAAGCCATGGACCCAAGATGCACCGGGATATGGGCCGCCTGGGCGCACAGCCGACCTTGGGCATCAAAAATAGCACAGGAAAAGTCGAGTCGGTCCTTGATGTTCGGGGACAGCGCACTCAGGCGCAATACCGCGCCCATTTCCTCACAGATACCGCCAAGGCGGTTGGCAAAAATACTCAGCTGGACAGGATTCATAGGGCAATAGGCAGTCAATAATGAATAGTTGATAGCGAAAATCTAATGCAGAGCAGTCTGCCCTTGTTCATTGTCTTGCATCAACTATTAACTATTGGCCAATAACTGCGCTATTATCGGCGGTTCCGGCAGCCCTCGGCTGCCGTTTTTTGTTTTGGGACGGGAACCAGACGCGGATAAGAGCGCACTGGCTCGTTATCAATTATTCATTGCCAATTATCAATTGCCTGCTATGTCGCAATATTTGATCCCCACCTACGCGCGCCAGCCAGTGGCTTTCGTGCGGGGCGAAGGCGTGTGGTTATATGACGAAAACGACCACAAATACATGGATGCCATCTCCGGAATTGGTGTGTGTAACCTAGGCCACTGCCACCCGGCGGTGACCCGAACCCTGGCTGAACAGGCCAGGCAATTAGTGCACACGTCCAACCTGTACCGCATTCCCGCCCAAGAATCGCTGGCGCAGCGTCTGTGTGAATTGAGCGGCATGGCAAACGTGTTTTTCTCCAATTCTGGTGCAGAAGCCAACGAAGCGGCCATCAAGATTGCCCGCCTGTACGGCTCTCGCAAACAGATCACCTGCCCCACCGTGGTGGTGATGGAAGGCAGCTTTCACGGCCGCACCATGGCCACCTTGTCGGCCACTGCCAACGCCAAGGTGCAGGAAGGTTTTGCACCCTTGCTGGACGGCTTTGTTCGCGTCCCGTTCAATGACTTGGCGGCAGTAGAAGCATTAGCAGAGAACCGCGACATCGTCGCTGTACTGGTAGAACCGGTGCAGGGCGAAGGTGGCATCCACATTCCTGCGGACGACTACTTGGCTGGCCTGCGCGCCCTGTGCGATCGCAACGACTGGCTACTGATGCTCGATGAAATACAGTCCGGCAACGGCCGCACCGGGGATTACTTTGCCTGCCTGGGTGCCAATGTCACTCCGGATGTGCTGACCACGGCCAAAGGCCTAGGCAACGGCTTTCCGATTGGCGCCTGCCTGGTTGCCGGCAAAGCCGAAGGTGTGTTCGGCCCCGGTAATCACGGCAGCACCTACGGCGGCAACCCGTTGGGTTGCGCTACTGCCCTGACCGTCGTCAATGCGCTCACCGATGATGTCATTGATGGTGTGGCCGACAAAGGCGCCTGGCTGAAAGATGCCTTTACTCAGGCGTTTTCAGACCTGCCCATGGTCACCGAAATTCGTCAGCGGGGCCTGATGCTAGGTATCCAGCTCGATCGCCCTTGTCCCGAGCTGGTCAACCGCGCCCGCGACGCCGGCCTACTAATCAATGTCACCGCCGGATCCGTGGTACGGCTACTGCCGCCGCTAGTGATCAACCAAACTGAAATGCAGCATCTAGTGGACACCCTGTCTGCCCTGATCCACCGTTTTGCCGATGAGCAGGAGGTCGCATGACCCGTCATTTCCTGACCCTGACCGATCTAACTCCAGATGAACTCGGCTACCTGATTCAGCGCGCCATTGAGCTGAAAACCATGCTGCGCAACGGCCAGAACCATGAGCCATTGAAAGGCAAAACGCTGGGCATGATTTTCGAAAAATCATCCACCCGCACCCGGGTATCCTTTGAAGTAGCGATGACCCATTTTGGTGGCTCCAGCATCTTTCTCTCGCCCCGAGACACTCAGCTGGGCCGGGGTGAACCGATTGAAGATTCAGCACGGGTACTGTCACGCATGGTCGATGCGGTAATGATCCGCACCTTTGACCACGCCACCCTGCAAACCTTTGCCGACCACTCGGCGGTACCCGTGATAAACGCCCTCACGGATGACTTCCACCCCTGCCAGCTGCTCGCCGACATGCAGACGTTTGTAGAGCATCGCGGCAGCATCCAAGGCAAGAAAGTGGTGTGGGTCGGTGATGGCAACAACATGTGTGCCAGTTACATTAACGCTGCCAACCAGTTTGATTTCGAATTGGTCATCAGCTGCCCAGACGGCTTCACCCCAGATAACCACCTGCTGGGCCGCTATCCGGAGCGGGTCAGCTTAGAAGCGGACGTGGCCACCGCCGTGCAAGGCGCTCATCTGGTAGTGACCGATGTGTGGGCTTCCATGGGCCAGGAAGATGAACAGCAAACCCGCCTTAACGCGTTTGAGGGTTATCAAGTCACCCCTGAACTAATGGACAAAGCCGATCCGGATGCGCTGTTCATGCACTGCCTGCCCGCCCACCGTGGCGAAGAAGTCAGCCACGAAATGATGGACGACCCCCGCGCCGTGGTCTGGGACGAAGCCGAAAACCGCCTGCACGCGCAGAAAGCCTTGCTGGAATTTCTGCTCACTGGCCAACATTGATGGCAACGCTGCACGCCTCACACGCATACGTTTGCGTGTTGCGTGCAGCCTAGAGCTGCGCAATCATGAAAGAACCACTGCTTAGCCTCAATCATCTGGCCTGCGGCTACCACCAGCAGACCGTCGTCAATGACCTGAGCCTGACGCTGGCCGCCGGGGAAATCGCGTGCCTGCTCGGCCCAAGTGGTTGCGGAAAAACCACCACCCTGCGCGCCATTGCCGGGCTGGAACCAGTAACCTCCGGCTCCATCAGCATTCTGGGTAAAACCGTCTCCGGCCCCCACCAACAACTACCACCCAACCAGCGTGGCCTGGGCATGGTGTTTCAGGAACATGCCCTTTTCCCCCACCTTACCGTGGCCGACAACGTAGCCTTCGGCCTGCGGCACCAAAGCCGCTCGCAACGCCAGGAACGCGTGCAAGCCTGCCTGCAACGAGTGCGCCTTGGCGGCCTTGATCAACGCTACCCTCACGAACTTTCCGGCGGGCAACAACAGCGCGTCGCCCTAGCCCGAGCACTGGCCCCCCAGCCAGCCCTGCTGTTGCTGGACGAACCCTTTGCTAGCCTGGATTTGGATCTACGCCGGTCGCTGGCCCAAGAATTAGGCGATATTCTCCGTCAGGAAAAAGTCACCACCTTGCTGGTAACCCATGACCAAGAAGAAGCCTTTGCGTTGGCCGATCGGGTGGGGGTCATGCAGCAAGGCCGGCTAGAACAATGGGATACCCCCTACAATATCTACCACGCCCCGGCGAATCGTTTCGTGGCAGAATTCGCCGGTTACGGCACCTTCCTGCACGGCACGGTGCACGACGGTAACACCGTTCACACAAGCCTTGGCGATGTGACCGGGCGCAGCCGCGCACCCCTGCAACCCGGCACCGAGGTGGAAGTTCTGCTACGACCGGAAGATGTGATCGCCGACGAATCCGCTCCTCTGGCCCTACCCGTCACCCGCCGCCAATTCACCGGTGCAAGCATCCTCTACCACCTAAGAGTCGGCGCCAACGAAACCCTGCTCTGCCAAACAGACAGCCACACCAATGTGGTAGAAGGCGACAATCTTCATGTCCGGCTGGGAACCAAGCATCTGGTAGCGTTCGAAACGCATTGAACTTTGAAGTGCTAACCATGCAAAGTGCATATTGGCCTGCGCTACAACAATGAGACCCTTTCCATCGTAAATGACTTGCTCTGCGGCACAGGAGTTTATCGTCTAGCGGAGCCCGCTGATCGCATTGTTCGACTTTCAACTCATGCAACTCGGCTCTGGTCCCGCCCCCCGGCCTTTGCCCTATATAAGCCCTGATCCGCCCGGTTAAGCAACTCGTCCACGCGCTCTCCCTCCTGGTAAGCCGCCACGCCCACAGACAGGCTGACTATCGCCGGCCCACCTTGAGCATCGAAGCGTTGTTCGCGCCAACGCAAGCGCAAGCGTTCTGCCACCAGTAAAGCACCTTGGGCGTCACTCTGCGGCAACACCAGCAGAAACTCTTCGCCACCCAAGCGGCCAAAGTGATCGCCATCACGCATTCCCGACAACGCCAACTCGGAAAACTGACGCAGCACTCGATCGCCCCAGTCATGGCCATGACGATCATTAATTTTCTTAAAGTGGTCAAGATCCACGTAACACACCGCAAACGGCACGCTCTTACTGCTGAACAAAGCCCTCTGGCGCTCCAGAATTTCCAGTAAGTGGCGGCGGTTAAACAGGCCAGTGAGGTCATCACGAATGGCCATTTCCCGTACCTTTTTCACTGCATTGGCGAGGTCACGATTTTTATCGACCAGAGCGTCGCGAAGGCGATTGATACTGCCACCGGTGACGGCAAAGCTCACCGAAATCATGGCAAATACCAACCATTGCAACAGCTCCACTGACAGACTCAAGTGTACCCAACGATCCAGCAGAGCCAGCCACAGCATCAACGCATAGGCCGCACTGGCCATAAACGCCACTGCCACCATGACTTTACCGCTGAGCCGAAACGACACTAACAATAACGCGGAAAAAAATAGCGTTACCACGCTGAGCCGAAACTCATCCACGTAATAGCCCGACACCATGAACACGCCGATAAAATACAGGATTAACGGTAACGATAAGCTCGGCTCACGCAGCCTAAAGGTGACGCCTGTTGCCATCAGCAACTGATAAGCCAACAGAGAGCCCCAGACCAGCAAAGCCAGCACCAACGCCTCCGTCAGCGAGATATCCATGTAGCCAAGCTGAAAATAAACCACGCACAATAGGGTGTGCATAGCGATGATTACCATGGCAGAACGACTATGCCTTTGCATCAAGCGTTTCTCGCTCAGTCTCAGCTTTTCCGCCTGATGCAAATCATGCTTCATTCGGTCTCCCCGATAATCAGTTTATCGCGTCCGGTTTCCTTGGCCCGATACAAGGCGAGATCGGCTCGTTTAATCAATTGTGCAGGAGTTTCACCATCCGCCCGCATGGCCAGCCCCCCGGACACCGTCACCATCAGCCCCGGTGCATCCTTAAAACGCTGGCTGCGCATGCTCATCAGAATACATTCCACTAAGTTACGTGCCTCCTCCTGGTCACTCACTGGTAGCACCAACATGAATTCCTCCCCCCCCAGCCGGGCGGCCAAATCCTGCTTGGTCAGGTGGCGACGGGCCACATCCGCAAAACGCTGCAAGACCGCATCGCCCATACGGTGGCCATACTGGTCATTGGTTCTCTTGAAGTGATCCAAATCCAGGTATACCACCGCCAACTGGTACGCCCCGCGGGCAGACTGTCCGCACGCATTATTTAATAGCTCCATGGCATGGCGGCGACGATAGAAACCGGTCAATTCATCTTTCACTGCCATCTCGTGAATGCGCTCGACAATTTCTGCTAACTGCTGATTACGCCTGCCCAATTGGAACCGAATAGTGGAAATTTCAGACGCCAACAACATGGCCGCCACCACCATGACACTAAACAACCCCCACTGAATCCACTCGCCCCGGGCATCAATCGCTTCCGGCCAGTACACACAAATAACCCCCAGCACAATTGCGTAGCCCAACACGCAATAACTGGCCAGCGCCATGAACTGCCGCAACGACGCCTGAAACACCCCAAGCTGAACAATGGCGAAGAAAAGCAGCATGACACACAGGCGTACCTGATCCACGAATAACGCCGTTATTAGCAACCCGGTGGTCGACCACACCATTAACGGCATAATCATGGAAGGCTCCGCCAAACGGCGATTCAGCCCCATCAGCATGAATAGAATAAAGAGAAGATGACCCGCCCAAATGCCGGCAAAAAGAGAATAGAAAAGGAACTCTCCACCCCGGAAAAAATCCAGCTGTAAAGCGATCCAACAAAGTAGAGTATGGGCACCGCCACCCGCTAGGATCGCAAACCGCACGCGGCGCAGCTGTTGGGACTGCAAAGCCACAGGGTGAAGCGTTAACGTTTGATCCATGCCGGATTCCTGAGTTGGTGCAACCCTCCCCATTAGCAATCGCACCAACTGGTAGCATAATATTATTATTGATGTGCTAATAATAATACTGAATGTCGACTACGTCACAGTTTGATCATCCCCAAAACCGAACCGTCCATCGTTATAAAGCGCTCTTTACTGCCAGCGAAATCCTTAACGTTTATGCAAGTTAGCCATCAATTAGCACCCCGTGAGGTCTGACAAACTCGAGCCACCGCATCCCGCCACCCTTGATAGCGCTTCTGCCGCTCCGGCTCAGCCAGCGCGGGGGAAAAGCCCCGTTCACAACGCCATTGCTCTGCTATGGATTCCAGTGATGCATACAACCCGACCCCCAGGCCAGCCAGATAGGCAGCCCCCAAGGCCGTGGTTTCGGTGACTACCGGTCGGTCCACACAGACGCCCAGCACATCCGACAAGGTCTGGCTCAGCCAGTTATTCACCACCATTCCACCATCCACCCGCAGGGTGGTCGGCCGGGTGCCACAATCCGCCGCCATAGCATCCAGCAAATCCCGCGATTGATAACACACGGCCTCCAGCCCCGCGGTGACCACCTCGGCAATCCCAGTATCACGGGTCAACCCCATTAAGGCTCCCCGAGCATGGGGGTCCCACCACGGTGCGCCCAAGCCAGTAAAGGCCGGCACCAGATACACGCCTCCGGCAGAACCGACGCGGCGGGCCAGGGCTTCGGTTTCTCTGGCATCCCGAATTAAATGCAAGCCATCTCGTAGCCACTGAATCGCCGCTCCAGCCACAAAAATAGAGCCCTCCAGTGCATAGGTGGTTTTGCCATTGAGGCGATAGCCCACGGTGGTCAGTAAGCGGTTATGGGATTCCACCGCCTCACCCGTATTCATGACCATAAAGCAGCCGGTGCCATAGGTGCTTTTCACCATCCCCGGAGCAAAACAAGCCTGCCCCACCAACGCCGCCTGCTGATCACCGGCAATACCGGTCACCGGCACCGCCGCGCCCAACAATTCCGGGCAGGTGGTACCGAAATCAGCGGCACTGTCGCGCACGTCGGGCAATACCGATGCAGGCACATTGAATAATGTCAGCAGCTCTTCATCCCAGCATTGCTCATGAATATTGAACAATAAGGTACGCGACGCATTGGTGGCGTCAGTAGCGTGCACCTTGCCACGGGTCAGTTGCCACAACAGCCAGCTATCGATAGTGCCAAAAGCCAACTCTCCGGCTTCTGCACGCTGACGCGCATTGGGGACGTTATCCAGCAACCAGGCCAACTTGGTAGCGGAGAAGTATGGATCCAGCAACAAACCTGTTTTGCTACGCACCTGATTTTCATGACCCTGATCACGCAACGCTTCACAGGTAGACGCCGTACGACGATCCTGCCAAACAATTGCCCGGGCCAACGGGTCACCGGTCTCGCGATCCCACAACACCGTAGTTTCACGCTGATTGGTAATACCAATGGCCACCAATTGCTGCGCTTCTACCCGGGCATTGCGCAAGGCTTGCTGACACATGGCCAAGGTATCATTCCAGATTTCCATGGCGTCGTGTTCCACCCAGCCATCCTCGGGAAAATACTGGCGAAACTCTTTCTGAGCCTGCCCGCAAGCGTGCCCATTGGCGTCGAACACAATCGCCCTTGAACTGGTAGTGCCCTGGTCGATGGAAAGGATATAAGGCATGGCTCGTCTAACCTTGTTATGCATATGGGGGTAGAAATCAAACAAATGCCACGAGATAGCATGGAAAGCGTATTTTAAATGAAGACCGGATGACACATTGCACAATAACGGCCAACCCAATAGACCTTATCGGCTACCAGCGGCTTTGTGCAAAGGCCTAAATAGAGGAACATTTAAGCTTTCCCTATTCAATGAAGTTCGTTCACCCGCCCTAGCACATGCTGGCCCTGCTGATCCTTGGGCAAGGTCACGGTAAAGCGGGCACCACCTTGCGGGCTTTCATCCACGCAAATCCCGCCTCCGTGCCAATCCACAATACGTTTCACAATGGACAAACCCAAACCGTACCCACCGCTGGCCCGGTGGCGGCTCTTATCCAAACGGGCAAAGGGTTTAAACACCCGCTCGCGTTCGTGCTCTGGAATCCCCGGGCCGTCGTCATCCACATGAATGAACACCAGATCATCACTCTCCTCAACCCGCATAACAATATGGGATTTAGCGTAGCGCAAGGCATTGGTCACCAAGTTCTGAAGCACCCGATGCAGATAGCGTTCCTCCGCTTCCACTTTGAGGGTCGGGCAAGCGTTGTTCACGGTGATGACCGTTTCATCACGAATGGTTTCCAACTCATCGCGCAGCTGTTCGCACAATTCGCCAATCACCACCGGTTTGAATTCAATATTAGGAGTGCCTTGCTCCAAGCGAGCATAGGTAAGGATTTCGTCAATCAGCTGATCCAGCTGTTCGATATCTTGATCCATAGCATTGAGCTTTTCACGGCGACGCTCCGCCGACTCAATATCGGCAAGCATCTCCAGCCCAAAACGCAACCGCGCCACCGGGGTGCGTAATTCATGGCTCACTGCGCGAGTCATCTCTCGCTGTGACTCAATCAAACGACGAATATGTGCCGTCATACCATTAAAGGTTGCTGCCACCTGCCCAATGGCATCACTGCCTTCGATATTGGCATAGGCTCCCAGGTCCCCACTGCCCAACTGACTCACCGCCTTATCAAGCCTCTTGAGTCGCCGCTGCAGGGGGCTCACCTGTAGATAAGTGGCCAGCGCCACCGCCAACAAGCTGGTAATACCAGCAATCAACAGCAACTCAATAGGAAACCGGTCAAACAAGCTCAGCGGGCCAAGCACCAACAATTTATCGGTTTGTGCCACCGGCGCATAAATCCGGATACTGGAATCATTGCGAGTACTGTCGTCAAGAGCAATAACCACCTCACGGCGCCCGAGTCGCTGTTCTTGCTCATCATCCAGAGAGACATCATCGCGCTGCAGCAACGTCAGAGGGTAACCGAACTGACGCTGCAAAGTAGTCAACGCCTGATCCCACTCTGATTCTTGGAAATGGGACAAATAATGAAGGATCAACACAGCCGTAGCCCGCGCCTGTTGTTCAGACACCTTGGTCATCCGCGTGTTGATATAGACATCTTCGCCAGGAAGCTGAAACAAGACATCGGCGTAGCCCGCATCGTCATTCAGACGCATCACCACAAGGCCGTCTTCAAGGTGCAAACGTTCCCGATACCCCAGCGCCAGATCATCACTGGAGAGCAGCGCGATCTCGGCACTGAACAGCTTGCTAAGCACCTGACTCCAGCGATCGCGGTCGCCAACCTCATAATGCTGGTAGCCTTCCGCCATCAGAAAGAAGGTGCCCCGGGCCATCTTTTCACGGTACAGGTCGGATCGGTAACTGTTCACCAGCTCCACCGCACCATAGGTGATGGCGCCGATCAAACACAGCGCCAGCAACAAGCCCCCGTAGAGCCTCAGGAAAATACTATTCAAACATCACCCAGCGTCATCCCTGCGCCGCAACGACCAACTCAGCCGTTATATTGCGCCGATTTCCTTGACGAACAGATACCCCTTGGAGCGTACCGTTTTGATGCGCTTGGGGTTTTCTGGATCGTCCCCCACTTTAGGGCGAATCCTGGAAATACGCACATCAATAGAGCGGTCTTGCCCGTCATATTGAATGCCCCGCAGTTTCTCGAAAATTGTTTCCCGTGACAGCACCGTGCCCGCGTTGGACGCTAGCAGCCAAAGCAAATCGTATTCCGCACTGGTAAGATCCACCGAATCGCCGGCCAAAGTCACTTCGCGGGCAGAGTTATCGATCACTAAGGCACCGAATTCCAAGCGTGCCGGTGAATTATCACGCTCACTATCCGTTTCCACTCGACGTAACAAGGCACGGATCCGCGCCAACAACACTCGGGGTTTAACCGGCTTGGCCACGTAATCATCGGCGCCCATTTCCAAGCCCAGCACCTGATCCATATCATCGGTGCGAGCGGTAAGCATGAGAATGGGATTCTTATAGGCACTGCGCACTTCACGACATACCGTCAGGCCGTCGGCACCGGGCAGCATCAAATCTAGCACCACCAGATCCGGCTGATCCGCACGAATACGGCGAATAGCTTCTTCACCGTCGCTGACTACCGTCACACCAAGGCCATTGCTTTGCAGGTATTCACAGGTTAAATCGGCAAGACGCTCATCGTCTTCTACGATCATGATGGCTGGCGGGTTATCCTGCACAGTTGTCATCCCGTCCTTATCCTTCTTGAAATTTGTATCGTTATTGTCGTTTTGTTCCAACGCCAACCCGGCAAACTGTAACAAACGTATCTCTATCGTATGTTTATACGCATACGCGTTGTACACGGCAACCTCTCAGGCGGCTCATCATACAGACAACAACGCCCCTGTGGTTTTCCCATACTTCTCCCAATATAGACGCCTTATATACAACAATCTGCAAGAGCACCCCCATTAACAAACACTATATCTAGTGTGGCATGCCCCAAAAAAAAGCCTTCTCAATGCACTCACATTGCCCCACAAGTTATCCACAAGATTTCCCCAGGTGAAGTGCTTGCAAATAAGCAAGCACAACTATACCTTGTACCAGAGTCAGGCGCGCACCCCAACATGTTGGGTTTTTATAAAGCTAACGCCTCCCCAAGACAAAGCAGTCTATCGCACCGGAAAGTGCAATCTCATCAGCGATTTAGCACTTTCCTGACAAGCAAAGGGGAAAATTACGTCATGAATAAGACACAACATCTTGTGGTTCGTGCGCTCACGACCCCACCATGCATTACCTAAAACACGATTTAACGCGCCATGGCCGTACGGCCATGGCGTTTTGCGTAGTGAAGCCGCCAGGTTCACAGCACACAAACACAGACAGCTAAAGCACAAACAATGGAGAGGGCACCATGCAGACGGATATGAGCCAGAACCCACAGAACGCTGGCTCCCCTGCCAGCGACAGCAACGATCAGGACCAGAGCATTGCCAGCACAGCGCCCGGCCAGCTACGCGTCATCAAGCGCAATGGCAAGGTCGTGGGCTACGATGACGACAAGATCACCGTTGCCATTAGCAAAGCTTTCCTTGCTGTCGAAGGCGGCACCGCCGCTGCATCGTCCCGCATCCATGAAACCGTAGCTCGCCTTACCGAGCAGGTCTCCGCCACCTTCAAACGTCGCATGCCTTCCGGCGGCACCATCCACATCGAAGAAATTCAAGATCAAGTTGAACTAGCCCTAATGCGCAACGGCGAACAGAAAGTCGCCCGTGATTACGTGCTGTATCGGGAACAGCGAGCCTCCAAACGCGCTGCCGAACAGAAAAGCACAGACCTGCCCGCACCGACTCACCAAGTGGATATGTCTGTCACCATGGAAGACGGAAGCAAAGCACCGCTGGACATGGCACGCCTTGAGCACCTGATCCGCGCAGCCTGTTCCGGCCTGGAAGACGTGAACGCCGATAAGATCATCACTGAAACCGTGAAGAACCTGTACGACGGCGTCTCCATCCACGACGTGAACACCTCCATGGTGATCACCGCCCGCACCATGATCGAAGTGGAGCCGAACTATTCCCAGGTGACCGCTCGCCTGCTGATGGACAAAATCCGCGCCGAAGCACTGCAGTTTCTGCGCGTGGCCGAACGTGCCAGCCACGATGAAATGAATGCCCTCTATAGTGATGCATTGAAAGCCTACATCAGCAAAGGCATCGAGCTGGAACTGCTGTCTCCGCAACTAGCCGAGTACGACCTAGACGCGCTAGGCGCGGCCCTAGATGGCAATCGCGATCTGCAGTTTTCCTACCTGGGCCTGCAAACCCTGTATGACCGCTACTTCATTCACCATAACGACACCCGCATCGAACTACCCCAGTGCTTCTTTATGCGTGTGGCCATGGGCCTGGCAGCGGAAGAAGATAACCGTGAAGCGCGCGCCATCGAGTTCTATAACCTGCTATCCAGCTTCGATTACATGAGCTCCACGCCGACCCTGTTCAACGCCGGCACTCTGCGCCCGCAGCTATCCAGCTGCTACTTGACCACCGTGCCGGATGATCTACACGGCATCTACGGCGCCATTCAAGATAACGCCATGCTCTCCAAGTTTGCCGGCGGGCTGGGTAACGACTGGACCCCCGTGCGCGCACTGGGCGCTTACATTAAAGGCACCAACGGCCGCTCACAGGGCGTGGTTCCTTTCCTTAAAGTGGTCAACGATACCGCCGTGGCCGTTAACCAAGGCGGCAAGCGCAAAGGCGCCGTCTGTGCCTACCTAGAAACCTGGCACATGGACATCGAAGAGTTTCTGGAGCTGCGTAAAAACACCGGTGATGACCGTCGTCGTACCCACGATATGAACAGCGCCAACTGGATTCCCGACCTGTTCATGAAACGCGTGATTAACGAGGAAGACTGGACTCTGTTCAGCCCCAACGACACGCCAGACCTGCACGACCTGTACGGTGAGGCATTCGAAAAAGCGTATACAGAATACGAAGCCAAAACCCGCAGCGGCGAACTGAAACTGTTCAAGCGACTGCCCGCCATCAACCTGTGGCGCAAGATGCTCTCCATGCTGTTTGAAACAGGCCACCCTTGGTTCACCTTTAAAGATCCGTGCAACCTGCGCAGCCCGCAGCAGCACGTGGGCGTAGTGCACTCCTCCAACCTGTGCACCGAAATCACCCTGAACACCAACCAAGAAGAAATCGCCGTATGTAACCTGGGCTCCGTAAACCTGGCCCAGCACGTGGACGAAAACGGTCTGAATATCGAAAAACTGCAAAGCACCATTAACACCGCCGTGCGCATGCTCGATAACGTGATCGACATCAACTACTACAGCGTGCCCCAAGCGAAGCGTTCCAACATGAAGCACCGCCCGGTGGGCCTGGGCATCATGGGCTTCCAGGACGCACTGTATAAGCAGGGCATCAGCTATGCTTCCAGCGATGCGGTGACCTTCGCCGATACCTCCATGGAAGCGGTGAGCTACTACGCCATCCAAGCCTCCGCCAAACTGGCGGAAGAACGCGGTGCCTACCAGACCTTCGACGGCTCCCTATGGAGCCAGGGCATATTGCCCATCGACTCCATCGATATTCTGGTCAAGCAACGTGGCGAAGATTACTGCAAGGTGGACCGCAGCCAGACCCTGGACTGGGACAGCGTGCGCGCCATGGCCAAGAAAGGCATGCGCAACTCCAACGTGATGGCCATTGCACCGACAGCAACCATCGCCAACATCACCGGGGTTTCTCAGTCCATTGAGCCCACGTACCAAAACCTATACGTGAAATCGAACCTGTCCGGCGAATTCACCGTGGTCAACCCTTACTTGGTTAAGGCGCTTAAAGAACGCGGCCTGTGGGACAACGTCATGGTCAACGACCTGAAATACTACGATGGCTCCGCACAACCCATCGAACGTATTCCGGCGGACCTGAAAGAACAGTTCCGTACCGCCTTCGAAGTGGAACCGCGCTGGTTGGTAGAAGCAGCAAGCCGTCGCCAGAAATGGATCGATCAGGCTCAATCCCTGAACCTGTACATTGCCGAAGCGAACGGCAAGAAGCTGGACGTGACCTACAAAATGGCCTGGTTGCTGGGTTTGAAAACCACCTATTACCTGCGCGCCATCGGTGCCACCCAGACCGAAAAGTCCACCATCAGTGATGGCAAATTGAACCAGGTTTCCTCCGGGCCAGAAACGCCGGCTGAATTCAATCAGGCCGCCGACGTACCCAAAGCTTGCTCCATCGACGAACCTGACTGCGAAGCCTGCCAATAAGAGACGCTCGCACGCTATCACGCGCCATGCAGCACGCATTTTCCTGCGTACCCACATGAAACGTGAAGCGTGCACGCTGGCATAAAGAATACGCAAGCGGTGAATCAACACCACCAAACTTGTAATGGAATATGGAGAGAACACATGCTGAGCTGGGACGAATTCAATGCGCAAGAGACGCCTGTCGCCAAACCGCAGCCCACACCCGCAACGCCGCCGGAACCTAAGGCGGTATCTGACCAAGCGTCACCTGAAGCTAAAGCACCGGGAACGGGAAGTACTGCGGATGATGGAATCGAGCAGCAGCGACGAGACAACACCGCCGCCGCCCGAGCCGCCTCAGACGCGGTAGCCCGCGCCCAGGCCTCCGTGGCCAAGATGGACATAGAAGACGGCGTTGCCGAACTGGAAGGGGCCGCTGGCCGCGTAGAAGTTGACGACAAGCGCATGATCAACTGCCGCGCCGACCTGAACCAATTAGTTCCCTTCAAATATGACTGGGCCTGGCAGAAATACTTGGATGGCTGCGCCAACCACTGGATGCCTCAGGAAGTGAACATGAACGCCGACCTGGCGTTGTGGAAAAAGGCCGATGGCCTCACCGACGACGAGCGTCGCATCGTCAAGCGTAACCTGGGTTTCTTTGCCACTGCCGACTCCCTGGTGGCCAACAACTTGGTGCTGGCCATCTACCGCCTAATCACCAATCCAGAATGTCGCCAGTACATACTGCGTCAGTCTTTTGAAGAAGCCATCCACACCCACGCTTACCAGTACTGCATCGAATCACTGGGCATGGATGAAGGCGAAATCTTCAACATGTACCAGGAGATTCCGTCCGTAGCCAAGAAGGCCCAGTGGGGCATCCAGTATACCCGAGACCTATCCGACCCGGAGTTCACTACCGGCACCCCGGAAACCGACAAAGCACTGCTGGAAAACCTGATCGCGTTCTACTGCGTACTGGAAGGCATCTTCTTCTACTGCGGCTTCACCCAAATTCTGTCCATGGGTCGCCGCAACAAAATGACCGGCGTGGCCGAACAGTTTCAATACATCCTTCGTGACGAATCCATGCACGTGAACTTCGGCATCGACGTGATCAACCAGATCAAACTGGAAAACCCACATCTATGGGATGCCCAGATGCGCGACAAAGCCACCCAGATGATTCTGGAAGGCACCGAACTGGAAATTCAATACGCCCGCGACACAATGCCACGCGGAGTACTCGGCATGAATGCCGCGATGATGGAAGAATACCTGCAGTTCATCGCCAACCGCCGCCTGGCCCAACTGGGCCTGCCAGAACAGTTCAAAGGCGTGAACAACCCGTTCCCGTGGATGAGCGAAATCATGGACCTGCGTAAAGAGAAAAACTTCTTCGAAACCCGGGTCACCGAATACCAGGTGGGCGGCGCACTCTCCTGGGAATAACAGTGTGATGTTGTGAGTTGCCATTAGAGAGGGCACGTTTGCCATTAGACGGTAACGTGCCCTCTTTTTATATCAGTAACTTACAGATTTCTTGCCATTAGAGGATCGCACGTAACCGCAAACGCGCAACTAAAGGGATACACCACCGTGGTCTGGATGACGTCAGAATATCGCCAAATTGCTACCTCAAGTGTATTTCCACTGCAGCTACATTCTCGACCAGCCACCTTCTCAAACCAAGTCTGGCATCAAATTTAGATGAGATAAAAATATCATGGCCATCCTCTGAAAAGGCCGGCAACAATACTCCTCCCCCCCCGAATGAGCTAAAACTCCAAGCTCATCACCTGAGCCCTTTTCTTTAAAGATAACTTTCATATTTATTCATAAATTAAGCCAATTACTGTAAAACTGGCTCTCTCAGCCTTTTAGTCTCGAAGTATTCTTCCGCCGCAATAGTTGTCGTAAAGTCAGCTTCGTCTTCGCTTAACTTTTCAACAGCAGATTTGATGTGATTAAGACCCACCCTAAAGAACTCTTTCCGGAGATTCACCGCATTAACACGGTTATGGCTGAACTCTCTGTGGAGCGCTGCTTCAAGGGCTGGAGCATCATCTGTAAAGATGATTGCATGAACATCAAAAGAGAATGGGACACTGGCGTCCCCTAACTCTTTAACCCTATCCATGGGGTCTAGCCGGCGGGTCATTCCAATTTTGTACACATTTTCACCAAACGACCCAATATTACTGATCACATAGACATGACCACGACGGGTTTGCTCCGCCAGACTCTTGACTCGTTCACCTCTAGCTTCAGCTTCTTCTAGTTGGGCTTGAAGCTCTGCAATCTTCGTTTCGGCTAGTACTCGCTCATCCTCTGACGCCTTATCAAGCTCCTTTCGCGCCTTATCCAGCAAGTTCTGGTACATCTTTTCTTCTTTCTCTGCGGCAGCCAGAGCATCTTTGAATTCCTTCTCTGCCCGGGCCTCCTCTCGCATCTGCTCCCGGATTAAGCGCTGTTCATCCTGCTCCTCCTTCTTCTTGAGAGTGAACTGGTACTGAACGCCGCATTCCTCGTACTTTGCCGTGACGTAATCAATGCTAATCCCGCATCGAAGACTCGCTACCAGCTTCTCTAGGTCATTAGCCAGCTTCTCAATCCTGCCCAATGTACGGTCAAAGTTTGACGGGGAAACCTTTGCGATTAGAAGGTCACTCTCAATATTGAAGGCTCTCATCAGGAGCTTCATTTGCCCATCAATGATCTTTTTGTCTACCCTCGGATCCCCCGTCAGGCTAACCTGGCCTTCCTGCGTAAACGCACTGCCATCCTTGATCATCGCCTTCTGCTTATCCCTGAGGGATTTTATCTCAGCTGCAAACCTTTCACTGGTTTCATACAGGTAATCTGGTGTCTCAAAATGACCATAGGCGACAAAATCATCAACCCGAGAGTAAAGATCGATTTTTGCCAGGACGGATTGCAGCGCCTCCTCTCGCTCTAAGGTTTCTGCCTCTCTTTGAGCCAACACGGTCTTGAGTTCTTCAAGAGCCAAGGAGTCTGCCTTTAGCTTCTCCGAGATAGTATTCGCGTTGGCTCTGAGATCCTGCAGATCCTTTGTAGCGAGATCCAAGCTATTGAATTCAGCCTGCGAAGCCTGAACTTTGGTGTTTATATCCTGGAGATTGGACTCTGCCTGCTTGGATTTCTCTTTCGCAGCTTTAACAGCAGCTATAAGGGTGTTGAATTGTTTGATTTTTTTGTCGCCTAGCTTCTTGGCCACTAAGAAGGTAACCAGGATAGAGACTAGATAGACGCCCGCCAGCACGGCCATGATTTCGATGGTCATGTGCTACCTCATATATTCGTTGATGATTTCGGCTTTGGTAATCCGGCGCTCTTCCATGCGATCCTGGTAAAGCTCTTTGGCGTACTCTACCTCGTCCTTGATCGCCTGCTTCTCAGCTCTGATGCTGGCGCGTTCGGCCTGTTCGGCCCTGCGGATGGCAGCCCGTTCCTCACGTTCGCGGGCTTTGATGCGTCTTTGCCGGTCTCTCTCGGCATTCTTTGATGCTCTATCTATAGCCTTGGCGACTTTGATAGCCGTCCTCAGGCCGCTCGGCTTCCTAGCCATGCCCCCTCCGTTCCCATCTAGCCCATTGCGGGCGTCTCATTGTTCTAACCATGAACAATATAGAACGAGGTTCATTAGTCAATTACGGGGCTCCCACAATCACTACGGACACAACAGCCGATGGGTCACGCTCAGCCTGACCTGAGCATTAAATAATAGGCAGAATGTGCTTTAGAGCCCACTGACCACGCCAGTTCACATACCACAGGGCAAGTTCCAGTCCCTTTTCAGCTGTCATCCGGGTTTCTTTGTCCAGCTCGGAAACGCTCTCCGGCCCCGAGCTGATCTGACTGGTAACATAGTTGTGGACAGCCTGATTCCGCCTTTCTCTCCAAAAATCGGTCTCCAGAACAACTTTCTTTTCCTTATCGTTTCCAGCAAAGTTCTGACCAAAAATTTCAACCAGCTTGTAGAGCTTAGTGTTGGGCTTTCCTCCTACGGAGACAATTACTTCATTGATGATCCGGCTAATGATGCACTCACAAAGCACAGTGCACTCGATATAAAAGCCTTTCTTGAGCGCATTTTGGGCCTTTTCGATTGATTCTTTCACCGCGGCGCCACGATTTACCAGCTCCTGCCCTTTCTCTCCGCCCCAAGTAGCAATCAGCATTTCCGCGTTGCCATGCCCCTTTTCAGCAACAGCACGGCCCTCACCATAGCGCATAAAGTAGGAGATCATTTCAAAGTACCCCTCAATCAGCCTTCTCGTTAAGGGGAGGTCTTTGGCCCACCGGCCGTAAGCAATACCAGGCTTGAACTCAGCAGTGGCCAGATCTTCGTTCGCCTTCTCATGCAGGTCAGGGAGAAATTCCTCTGCTATTCGCCAAATCCAATCGCTCCCCAGAAAAGTAAAGGAAGTGCAATGAACGTAGGTCTGAACCTGGTAGGGAAAAATATCCTGCAAGGTTTCGGTGTACTCGCTATCCGGGATATCAACCACATCCTGGCTTATTGGTGTAGTTCGACCAATGATTTTGCTTTGCTCATCGTAAAGGGAATAAAAGAGCTGGAAAACAGAAAGGGGGTCGGGCAACTGGTCTCTGGGGATGCCGTCCGCCAGCATCGCATTGACCAAGTAAACGCAAAAAGGCTCCATCATGAACCAGCACTCATTGTGGATGTATTCATATTCATCCACCACTCGCTGCATTACCTCTCTCAACGGAGCGTACTCATCTTGATTACTTACTGCCATCATCTTCCTTTGTCCACACCCCCTAAACTGAGACAGACCTGATTAGAGTTT